>ERZ827101.53-NODE-53-length-172656-cov-36.001779_pt1 | contig 172656 bp, 137 predicted proteins | sample MGYA00519869_ERZ827101 | MGnify/ENA primary metagenome ERZ827101 (study PRJEB31778, sample SAMEA3449256) | human gut metagenome | biome: human gut; feature: human-associated habitat; material: faeces | place: United Kingdom | collected 2010/2012 ...
ATCGCGCAGGAATACATGGAACTATGGGTTATGGCAACCAGCCCTACATTGTCTTTAAACATAAGGACATTTCGCGCGAACATCTCCATATCGTGTCGCTGCGGGTCGACGAGCGGGGGGGGGTGGAAAATCAACGATTCGCATGAATACGACCACTCCATGTCCGTATTGCGGGAATTAGAACGAAAATACGATCTGCATCCGAGTATCAAGGGCGAGGAGTTGGCCTATAATGTGGGATTGCATAGGGCAAACTACAGGGAAGGCAATGTCAAACAGCAGATATCGTCCGTCGTGCGGTCGTGCCTGCGCAATTACAAATGCTCGTCCTACGGGGAGTTCCGCACCCTGCTGGAACGCTTCAACGTCTCGGTCGAAGGACATACGGGAACCATCGACGGCAGAAATTACGCGGGTATTGTCTACGGCGCTCTGACCGACGACGGCTATGGAACAGGCACACCCTTCAAGTCGAGTAAAATAGGAAAAGATGTCGGTTATGATGCCCTTCAAAAGTATTACGGGAAGTCGAAGGCCGTATTAAAGGAAGAAGGCGCGCTCGACCGCCTGCGACAGACAGTCCGCGATGCCATGAGCCCCCGTAACACACGGGACGAATTCCGGCAGCTGTTGAAGGCTGACGGTATCGATACGATATTCCGTATCAACCTTGTGGGCAGAATCTACGGTGTAACATTCATCGACCACGAAGCCGGCATCGTCACCAACGGGTCGGTGCTGGGAAAGGAGTTTTCTACCAACGTTTTCAACGAGTTGTATCCGGCATTCCAGAAGGAAGAACAGCATACCGTAGAGCCGGATCGGGAACGGTGGCACGAACAACGAAGATCCGCGGCAAATTCTCTCTCCGGCATTGTCGATACGCTGTTGGATCTGGCCGATGCGCGGGCCTATGAAGAACAGCAGCGGATTCGGCAACGAAAGAGACGACAAAAACGCCGGATGCTGTAATTTTCAATTATAAGATAAAATCATTTATCCGGCGGTTTGACTGTATCGAATGCCGTCCCATAATACTGGGGCTTCTCTTCGTTCCATTCCGATAAGTTTGCTTATGGCATGGAGATCGAATAGTAAATATACTTGGATGTTCGTCGCAGGATTCGGCTGAATCGGCGTATCTTGGGGCCTTTATGTGCTATTTGCGATACGGGCGTGAAAACAAGAAAATGCAGATACAGGGAGCGGTTCATTCTCCGTAACGGACTTCCGGTCATGCCATCGGAGGATATGTAGGGATTGTTTCCTGCGGCGATGTTTTCGGGTTTTCGCGGCCTGTGTCCGATCTTCCTATAAACCGATTCAAGTATAACCGAATGAAAACATCGATCACAGCCCGGCTCAATTACCGCGCCGACAGCGAGGGCCGTTATGCACTTATTATTCAGGTGATCCACCACCGTCGCCGCAGTATCCTGACCACTCCGTACCGGTTGCGTCCCGAGGAGTTCAACGCGAAAAGGGGGCACGCCGTGGCAGTGAACCGCACTAAATCCCGCCGCACGCTGATCCGCGAGGCGAACGAATGCGTTGCACTTTGCACGGAAGAGCTGCGTGCTGTCTGCGCGCGTCTGGCAGCCTCCGGGAAACCTTATACGGCATCGGACATCACGGGAGCGTACAGGTTGGGCAACGACAACCGCTACGTGGAAGCTTTCGCGAAACAACTGGCATCCGATCTCGAAGAGGCAGGGCGCTTTGGCACAGCCCGCTCATACCGTTCTCTTGCGAGTGCATGGAGCAAATTCGCGGCACAGTCCCGTTATCGTTTTTCTCAACTCGACGAACACACGGTCTTTGCCTTCGGAGAATACCTCGAACGGCGCGGCAACCGTCGCAATACGGTTTCGTTCTATCTGCGCACCCTGCACGCCCTTTATAATCGAGCCCGGCGGTGCGGCTATGCTCCGACACATGGCGACCCGTTCCGGGAGGTATCGTTCAAACCGGCCCGAACCCCGAAACTGGCCGTACCCCGAAGCCTGCTGCGAACCCTTGCGGGCAGGGATTTCGGGGATAGCGAACTGAACGAAGCCCGCGATATGTTTCTGTTCAGTTTCTATGCCCGGGGGATGTCTTTCGTGGATATGTGCTACCTGCGGAAAACGAAGGTCTGGAACGAAGCGCTGCACTACGAACGCCAAAAAACGCATCAGGTGTTCAGCGTAGCCCTTACGCCGCAGCTCCGGGAGATCATCTCCCGTTACGACGATCCGGCCTCCCCGTGGGTGCTGCCCTGCATGCGGCGCGGAATGCTCTCTTCGGCGAACAAACAGGAAGATGTGAACGGCGACGTGCCGCCTGCGTCGCTGTACAATTTTTACTGCATGGCGCTCCATTACTACCTCACTTTGCTCAAAGAGATTTCCCGGCGGTTGGGCTGCCGGAATCTGACTTTCAATGTGGCGCGCCATACATGGGCTACGGAAGCCCGGAGCATGGGCGTTCCCACGCCGCATATCAGCGAAGGACTGGGCCACACTTCGGAGCGTACCACGCGCATTTATCTGGCAAGTCTCGACAAACATACCGTGGACGAAGTGAACGAAAGGGTTACGAAACTGTAATGGGAAAAATAAATTGCCCGACCGATATAAGCCTTGATTCGCTATGCAAAGCGAATTACGCCTGATTTCATATACTTGCCGTCGACAAACAGACAAAATCGAACTATTCCAAATTTATGATGCAAAAATATGGATTATCTGCATTATGTACAAGAAATATCATCGAAAATAATCTTCTATATGCTCCGTACAGGATATTTTTTACGATTATATATGCCATTTTTCATGCCATCACTGTTTTACCGTATCATATTCTTTCTGAAATGTCAAAACGCATCTTCGCCGAAAATCTCCCCCCCCCGGAACATATGCCAAACGGTTCCGGTGCATCTTTTTGCCGAATCCTGCACGGACAGAGAACGGATGCTTTACTGTTTCCGGCATATTGTTGCACTGCAATCGGGCTTACAGCCAACATCTTGCCCTCGTATCAGCTATCTGCGAAAAACCGGTTCGCTCCGATAAAACGAATCCGATGATTATACATGCTGTAAATCAGTTTATTCCATTCGACAATTTTCCGATTATTTCGCTTTGCATAGCGAATTGCAGTACAGGCAGGCAATTTGCCTTTCGTTACGTTGCGGAGTATCAGGCATGATCGGGTTGTTCCCAAGACCCGGTCAAGCCTGTAAATGAAGAAAAAACCGCATATCCTGTACATTGTTTTCTGCCTGTGTTTCATAGGTACGGGAGCGTTTCATACCGCTCGTGCACAACAGGCCGGCATCAAGACCAACCTGTTGTATTGGGCGACTACTACACCCAACATTGGGCTGGAATGGCGTCTCGCCCCGCGCTATACGCTGTCCGCCACCGTAGGCTACAACGCCTTCAATTTCCCGAACCGCACCGATACCAACGGCGTCGCCGTCAACCCCAAGCTGCACCACTGGCTCGTCATGCCCGAAGCCAAATACTGGTTCTGCCGGGTTTTCGAACGCCACTATATAGGCTTCCACGCCCTTTACGGCCAGTACAACGCCGGAGGCATGAAGTTCCCGAAATTCCTCGAAGACGCCCGTTACGACGGCTGGGCTGCGGGCGCAGGCCTAAGCTACGGCTATCAGTGGGCTCTCGGCAAGCGCTGGGGGTTGGAAGCGTCCGTCGGTGTCGGTTATATTTATCTGCGCTACGATAAATATAATTGCGGAGCCTGCGGCGACAAACAGGGCAATTACCGGCGGCATTGGTTCGGGCCTACGAAAGCCGCGGTATCGTTCATCTATTACATCCGCTGACTTATGAAAAAGGTTTTGCTCCTCCTCTCAGCCTTGTTCTTCCTCCGGAATGCGGCGGACGGCCTTCGCGCCGCTCCCGCGGCCGGTTCGCGGTATCCTGCCTTCCGCTACGTGAACGGCCCGAAGGCCGAGTGGCGGGGCGACAGCCTCGAAGTGCGTTTTTCGGGCGAGGTGGCCGGACGGCTCAAAGGTTCGGAATCGCTGCATCTTATTCCCATATATATTTCGGGTAGCGATACCGTCCGTTTCCCCGAATTGGGTTACTTTACTCCTTCCGGAGCCAAATACCACAGGCGGCGCGAGGCGTTGTCCGACAGTAAGACCGTCGGTAAAGTCCGCATCCTTTACCGGGGCGGTCACGGCGACTTCGACTACCGGGAGAGCAGGGCCGTCCCGCAATCCTTTGCCGGAGAGTTGCAGTTGCAGTATATCCTGCGTACCTGCTGCGAAGAGCACCTGCTGGCTTCGGAAGCAATCGCCGTTCCGGAGCGTGCCGTCACGGTGCCCGATACGGTCTATACGACCGTTGCAGGCATGCTGCCATTTCCGGTGGCCGCCGTGAGCGTGCCGCTTTTCGAGACGAACGTGACCTTCGTCCGGCCCAAGCCGGAGGCGGTCAAGGAGCGCACGGCCACGGCCACCGTCCGTATTACCTACCCGGTGAACGATTGGAGGGTTTATCCCGACTTCGAGAACAACCGGCAGGAGTTGTCGCGTATCGACAAAATCCTGTCGCCCGTGGCCACCGATACGGCGACCTACCGCATCCTCTCCGCCTCGATTACGGGTTATGCTTCGCCGGAGGATACCTACAAGCATAACATGGTGCTCTCCGAGCAGCGTGCCGGCGGTATGCGCGACTATCTGCACGGGCGCTACGGTCTTCCGGCCGGAAAAGTCACGGCCGAGGGCAAGGGCGAGGACTGGGAGGGTCTGCGCGAAGCGGTCGGACGGAGCGACATGAAGGCTAAAGACGAAGTGTTGGACATCATCGACACTTACGACATTTTCGACGGGCGCGAAAAGCTCCTGATGGATCTCCGCGGCGGCAATCCTTACCGATATATGCTGGAACATATTTTCCCGCCGCTGCGGCGTATGGAGATGCGGATCGACTACCGCGTGCGGGCCTTCGATCCGGAGGAAGCCGGGGAGCTGATCGGCCGTCGTCCGCAGGATCTGAGCCTGCAGGAGATGTACGAGGTGGCGCAGGCCGAGAACGACGACCGCACGATCGTAAGACAGCGCGATGCTTATGGCCGTGAGTACGACATCGCCGTGCGGTACTTCCCCGACAACGATATCGCCAACATCAACGCCTCGTCGGCAGCCCTCGTGCGGGGGGATCTGGAACTGGCGTGGGTGTGCCTGGGCCGCGTCAGGGAGAATCCGCTGGCGGCCAATAACCTCGGCGTGTACCATTGGCTGTGCGGGAAGATCGGGGAGGCCGAAGCCTACTTCCGGAAGGCGTTGGAGACCGACCCCGACAGGGCCGCCTACAACCTCGAACAGCTCCGCAAGTGGAAAGAGGAATTCGGGGATGAGGCCGAAGCAGGAATAGATAACGTAAGCGAATAAAGGGATGCGGGCCCGGGATGAGAACGGGGCCGGACGCAGCATAACGACAGGAACAGACGCAGACACGGGAACAGCCGGGCGATGCGGAGGCGACGGATCACAGCGACGCACGGCAGGCTGAAAAACGATGAGATGGACGGCACGACATATCATACACCGCAGGGCGGCGATGCTGGCAGGTTCCGTTGCGGGGCTCTGCCTGCTGTTGTGTGCCTGCTCTCTGGAGGACGACCGGGATATCTGCTGCGGGAATATTCGCATGGAGATCAGATACGTCCCCTACGGCGTCGAAGAGCTCGCGACCTATATCCGCTCGCTGCGTCACTTCGTCTTCGATGCCGGGGGCCGTTTCGTGCGGGAGATTCCCTCCGGAGAGCCGATCCGGATGTTGCGTTTTTCGCTTCCCGACGGCGACTACACGCTGCTGACGCTGGGCAACGCCGAAAGTCCGCTGGCATTCGAAGCCGGCGACCGGACGCTCGCGACACTCGAAATGGAACTGGCGGGCCTCTCGCCCTCGGGCGAATACCTCGATGCCGACGAATTGTATTGGGGCGTGTGTCGCATGCATGTGGACGGATCGCGACAGCAGACGTTTACGACCTACATGAACAATATCCACTGCCACCTGCATGTCAAGGTCATGTGGCACAATATGCCGGAAGATGTCGGAGCGTACCGTATGGAAATCGGGCAGGTTCCCGTGGGCTATTCGCTCTGCCCCGACCGCTGTCATACGGTGGGCGACAAACTCATTCCCGCAGGCAACGGAAAGCTGGCGACCCATGTGGAGCGCACGCCCCTCAAGGCGCAGGAGTTGCGCGGGGAGTTCGTCACGATGCGCTATACCGCGGAACATATTCCCGTCTTCCGGCTTTGGTTCGGCGACAAGGCCGTTACGGAGCCTATCGACCTGCGGCGGGCTTTCCGGACGTGGGGCTGGAATCCCGACGCTGCGGCCGTACAGGAATACCGCATCCAGCTCACGCTTTTTGCCGACGGCAGCGTGGAGGTGCGCCCGTGGATCGACGCCGATGTCGAAGACTGGCAGGACGGAGGAACATTCAACTGACCGGGGCGGATGAATACGATAATGATTGATACAATAATTTTTTAATGATCTTTTTATGTCGAAAACAATGAAACGAATCTGTTTGCAGGCTTTTATCGGAATGATAACGGCCTGGACGGCCGTGTCGTGCTCCTCGGAGCCCGCGGCCTGCGGATGTGGAGACGACGGAAGCACCATTCCCGTGAGCTTCACGATGAACACCCCGGCGGGGGAAGCCGTCCCCTACGGCACTACGCGCGCCACGCACGACGAGGCCGAGTGGACGATCCACCGCCTTACGCTTTATGTCTATTCGGTCGATGACGCCGGCAGGGGGACTTTCCTGCGCCGCTATGCCACGGATGCGTCGGGCGATCAGGCCATCAGCATCGTCTCGAACGGCGCCGGAACCTACAATTTCACATTGAAGGCCCCGGTGAGTGACCTGAAAGCCCGCCAGCGTTTCGTCTTCGTGGCCAATGACGCCTTTGACGAACCGTCTCCCGGAGAGTCGCAGGACGAGCTGGAAAACAAACTGGCAGGCATCACCCTCGAAGAGGGGCATTCGGCCGACAAACTCGCTGCCAAAGGCACGGGCATCGCCATGTCGGGCATCGCACGAAGCAATTCGAGCGACGTCGTGACCATTACGCCCGGCGTGAAGTGCGAGGTGTCCCTCCGGCGTATCGTGGCCCGCGTGGATGTGCAGAACAACACGCCGAATCTGATCATCGGCTCCATCGAGCTGTTGAATGCCGCGCCCCGGGGCTACCTCTTTCCGCACGATCCGGTCGCCGCTGCCGGCGAAAGCTACATTACCGAGGCGATGAACGCCGAGGTCTCCCTCGGTGCGACTTACGACGAACAGAAGGATCTCAAAAAGGTGTTCTACCTCTACGAGCGGCATAACGAAGACGGCAACGGCGCCGAAATCAAGATTACCTACACCGTGAACAGCAGCAAGGGCGAGGTCGTCGTACCGTTCCGCAAGACTTCCGACACCAAGGAGTTCGTGGATGTCGAGCGCAATACGCTCTATACCGTCGTACTCGGAAACGGCGATCCCGTGACGACCAACGAAGTGAAGTTCTCGCTCAGGATCGAGGATTGGAACGTCGTGGATATGGACGAAGCGGTGGATCCCGACGAGGACGAGCAGATGAAACGCAATAAGGCGTTAAAGGTCAATATGTTCACCCCGTTCAACGCCAAGAGCGTGGATCTGGGGACGAAAAAGATCAATTCATTCTACGACAAACTGACCGTTTCGGCGGACGAATGCCCGACCGATTCCTATTTCACCTATACGGAGTTGAAGGACGCCGGAGTGACGGCTGCCGATGCGGTGCTGACCGACGACGAGGGTAACGAATACCGCCTGCCGACCGAGGGCGAACTGAACCTGCTGCTGCCCATGTGGACGGAAGAGGCCGACCGGGCTACTGTTCATAAAGAAAAGGACGGCATGTATCATCTGTATTGGAACGACAACGCTTCGATCAACACCTTCCCTTACGTGACTGTTGAAACTCCTTTTACAGAAACGATCTACCTAAAAAACGGCGAGGACAATCTGCCCGACAAGACCCATTCCGACGATACCGACAGCGAATATACGCTCAAAGGCCAGTCGCAGATGAAAGTCGGAGCGCTGAGCGAAACGGTGCACTATTACACGACGGAGCCGGATGATCCGCAGAAAGGCAATTACAATATTTATCCCGTTTACGCCCTGCGGTTCAAGGGTACGAGCCAGTACGCGGCCTACCGTTGGGAAACATGTAAGATCGCGGGTAATCCGTTGGAGCGTTATTTCTCCATTAAGATTAAGGCGCTCGGTAAAGACGACACCAAGACCACGATCGACATGGTGGTTCAGGAGGCGTTTTGGAAGGACGGTTTTATTGAATTTAAGCTTCCCGCTTCAAGCGGCTATTCGCCGGAGAATGCAGGTAATCCCACCTCTGAAAATATCACGAACCGCGGAGTCTATGGTTATTGCTGGTCCTCGTCGCTGTGGACGGGAGGCTCGTACACCCGTTTCCTGAGCTTCACCCTCGATAATGCGAACGTGTACCGCAACGTTCCCGGCAACAGGTTCCCGCTGCGCTTTGTAAAAGTATCGGAGTAGCCCTATCTCCGCCCGAATAACAGCAAACAGAAAAAACGAAATAACGCAATGAAAACAAGATTTATAACCGCACTCCTCGCTGCCGCCTCGCTGCTGGCCGGATGCAGCAAGGAGACGACCGGTCCGGGCGATACGAACGACAGCCATATTCCCATCACCTTTACCATCGCCACGCCCGGCAGCGAAGGGGTGATTTACCCCCGCAGCGCCACGCGGGCCACGCACGACGCAGCGGAATACGCCGTCCGTCAGCTGACACTGCTGGTTTACGACGCGACCGATGCCTCCGCGCCCAAGTTCCTGCGCAAGCACGACATGACGAGCGACATCACGCTCTACGACAACGGCAACGGCACCTACACCTTCTCGCTCGAAGCGCCGATTTCCGATATGAACGCCAAGCGCAAATTCGTCTTCGTCGTAAATGACGATGCCGCCGTGGCTGCGACGGCAGCGGGTTCGGCCGAAGCCGATCTGCACGAGACCGCGGCCACCGTCGAGCTCGCCGACGGCGATACGGCCGACAAGCTCGCCGAAGCCGATGCGGGCATCGCCATGTCGGGCACGGCAACCGCAGACGGGCAGAACGAGGTGATTACCATCGTGCCGGGCGTGAAGTGCGAGGTCAAGCTCACGCGTATCGTAGCCCGTGTGGATGTGCAGAACAACACGCCGAACATGACGCTCGAAAGCGCCGTACTCGTCGGTGCCGCCACCCGAGGCTACCTTTTCGCGCAAGCCCTGCTCTCGGCTCCGGTCGCCGACCGGATCGTGCTGGGCAGCAACGCGACGGTGGATCTTACCGAAGAGCATCCCGCACTCAAACCGGGCGAGGTGTTCGCTCCGAAGACCTTCCGAAAGACGTTCTACGCCTATGAACGCCCCAACACGGCCGGAGACTACGCTGCCGTGCGGATCACCTACCGCGTGAACGACAGCAAAGGTACGGTCGAAGTGCCCTTCATCCGCACCGAAGCCGGCGGCGCACAGACGCCCGTCGATATCGAGCGCAACCACCTTTACACCGTGGTGCTGGGCAACGGGAAGCCTGTGACGACCAACGAAGTGCAGTTCACGTTCAAGGTCGAGGACTGGAACACGGTCGAGATGCCCGAAGAGATCGGCCCCGGCGATCCGCTCGATCCCGAGTCGCAGCAAAAGCTCAACGCTGCGCTCAAGGTCAATATGTTCACCCCGTTCAATGCCAAGAACGTGGATCCGGGGGCGAAAAAGATCAATGCGTTCTTCGACAAACTGGCCGTTTCGGCGGACGACTGCCCGACCGACTCCTATTTCACCTATACGCAGTTGAAGGATGCCGGAATGATGGCCGCCGATGCGGTCTTTACCGGTCCCGACGGCGGAAAATACCGCCTGCCGACCGAGGGCGAGCTGAACCTGTTGCTGCCCATGTGGACGGAAGAAGCCGACCGGGCTACTGTCAATAAGGAAAAGGACGGCTTGTATCATCCGTATTGGAATGACAATCCCTCGACCAACACGTTGCCTTTCGTGACCGTTGCAACGCCCTTTACCGAGACAATCTACCTGAAGAACGGTATGGACAATTTGCCGGACGAAACACATCCGGCCGATCCCGAATACACGCTCAAGGGTCAATCGCAACTGAAAGTCGGTGTACAGACCGAACAAATCGCCTATCCGATTAACCCGGGAACGGATATATATAATCTTCATCCTGTCTATGGTTTGCGGTTCAAGGGTACGAGCCAGTACGCCGCTTACCGTTGGGAAACGTGCAAGATCGCGGGCAATGCGTTGGAGCGTTACCTCTCGATCAGGATCAAGGCCCTGCATCCGCAGGACAATGCGACGACCATCGACGACGTGGCCGACGAGGCGTTTTGGAAAGAAGGCTTTATCGAATTCCAGTTCCCTGCTTCGGGGTACTATGTTCCGGAGAATGCAGATGATCCCACCCCTGAGAATATCACAGACCGCGGAGTCCATGGCTATTGCTGGGCCTCGTCGCTGTGGACGGAAGCCTCGCACGCCCGCGGCCTGGGCTTCTACCTCGATAATGCGCTCGTGGGCCGCCACAATCCCGGCAGCAGGTTTCCTCTTCGCTTTGTAAAAGTATCGGAGTAGCCGTATCTGTATAACAGCAAACAGAAAAAACGAAATAACGCAATGAAAACAAGCTTCATAACCGCACTCCTCGCTGCCGCGGCGCTGCTGGCCGGATGCAGCAAGGACGCTCCGGACGGCGGCCCGCAGCCGTCGGACGGCAACCGCGTGGTCTTCACGCTGGGCGGAGCGACCCGCGCCGCAGGCGACAACGACGCCTCCGCGCAGCTGGCCGCTACCGACGAAGAAAAGAAAATCGACGGCCTGCTGGCCGTAGCCTTCACCGACGACGGCAACTATTACAAAACGTTCGACGCCGCCTACGATGCGGATTCGCAGACCGCTTCGTTCGACGTGGAAAAGAACGGAACCTACGATATTTGGTTCGTGGCCAATGCCGACGAAACGCTTGCCGCGGCGCTGCTGGCCCTGACCGACCGAAACTCCGATTCCCGCGTTACGGAGGACGACCTCGCGGCGCTGCTCGTAACGCAGCAGGTCGGCAGAAAAGACGGCGAAGAGGCATGGTATCCGTTCGTGATGTTTTCGACGGAAGCCCGGCGCATCGTCTCCAAACACGGGGTGGTAACGAACGGCGGCATCGTGACGATGCGCCGTCTGGCCGTGCGTATCGACCTCGTCAATGCCGCTACGGGCGTCACGGTCAATTCCGTGAAGTTCGTCAACCGCACGAAGCAGAGCCGTCTGGGCGCTTCGAACGACATGACGTTCTCCACCCCGCAGGATCTCTACGAAGAGAAATCCTACGAGGGAATCGACCTCGCGGGCGATTTCGCCAAGCCGACCGAATACAAGGCTTCGATCTACTCCTATGAAAACGTGGATGTCACGCCCGACGGAGAGCATCTGCCCGCGCTGGAGGTCAAATACACGATGGACGGACTGAAATTCACCCATACGGTAAAATTCTTCGATTCGACCGACCCCGCCGGAAAAACTCCGCTGGCGCTCAAACGCAACTACCTTTACCGCATCGTGCTGACCAAGCAGCTCGACGTGTCTTTCGACATTACCGTCGAAGACTGGAACACCGCCGGGGCTTTCCAGATCGAGGACATCCCGTTCGACAAGCACGACCAGGCGGCGCTCAACGCTGCGCTCAAGGTCAATATGTTCACCGAATTCAACGTCAAGAGCGTGGATTTGAATTCGAAAACGGTCAACGCGTTCTTCGACAAGCTGGCCGTTTCGGCGGACAAATGCCCGACCGATTCCTATTTCACCTACACACAGTTGAAGGATGCCGGAGCGACGGCCGCCGATGCGGTCTTCACCGGTCCCGATGGCAAGAAATACCGCCTGCCGACTGCCGGCGAGTTGAATCTGCTGCTGCCCATGTATACAGAACCGGGTGACCAGCCTGATATCGACGGAAAAAAGGGCCAGTATTGTCCGTGGTGGAACGACAACGCTTCGACTAACACCTCTTTGGTAACCGTAGAAACGCCCTTCACCGAGACGATCTACCTGAAAAACGGCGAGGACAATCTGCCCGACAAGTCCCATCCCGACGATACCGACAGCGAATATACGCTCAAAGGCCAGTCGCAGATGAAGCTCGGAGTACTGAGTGAAACGGTGCACTATTACACGACGGAGCCGGATGATCCGCAGAAAGGCAATTACAACATCCATCCCGTCTATGCGGTTCGGTTCAAGGGTACGAGCCAATACGCCGCCTACCGTTGGGAATCGTGCCGGATTGCCGACGATCCGCTGGAACGCTATTTTTCGATCAAGATCAAGGCGCTGCCGGCGGATTCCGAACTGACGGTGGACGATGTGGCGGATAACGTTTCTTTCTGGCGCGACGGGTTTATCGAGTTCAAGTTCCCGGCTTCGGGCTACTATGCTCCGGAGATAGGTCAACCAACCCCCGAGAATATCACGTACCGTGGAGTCAATGGCTATTGCAGGTCCTCGTCGCTGTGGACGGGAGGCTCGCACGTCTACGACCTGCGCTTCAGCCTAAATAATGCGCACATGGATCATAGCGCTCTCGACAATAAGTACTCGCTGCGCTTGGTAAAAGTGTCGGAATAGTCCCGTAGCTGCCCGCATAACAGCAAACAGAAAAAACGAAATAACGCAATGAAAACACGAATCATATCGACCCTTGCGCTGGTGGCCGGAATACTGCTGAGCGGCTGTACGCGCGAGGATATGCCCGAGGGCGGCGCTCCGGGCGACGGCAACCGCGTGGTCTTCACGCTGGCCGGCATCACGCCGCAGCAACAGAACGGCAGAACCCGCGCCGCAGGCGACAACGGAGCGGCGAAACCCGACGCCTCGGCCGCTACCGATGCCGAGAAGAAAGTAACCTCGCTCCTCGCCGCGGCCTATGAAAAACAGTCTTCGGGCGGGATGGGCTTCTACCGGGCTTTCGACGTGACGGTTACGGACGGCGGCTGCTCGTTCGACATCGCCAAGGACGGCCGTTTCGACCTCTATCTGGTGGCCAATGCCGATCCGACGCTGGAGGGCGCCGTCAAGGCCCTCAATGCCGGATCGCCCGTGACCGAGCTGGAGGAACTGCTCGTGGAGCAGGCCCCCGACGCCGACAACGCCTTCGTCATGACCACCCCCGAGGTGCTGAAGATCATCTCGTACAGCGGCGAGGTGGCCGACTGCGGCGAGGTGTCGCTGCGCCGTCTTTCGATGCGCATCGACCTGCTGAACAAGGCCGAAGGACTGACCATCACGAAGGTGACCTTCCGCAACCGCGCCGTGAAAAGCCGGCTTTTCACGCCCAACGCCATGCTTGCGGAACCCGGAGCGGTCGAGGACAAGGAGTACCCGGATCTGAACCTCGTGGGCAGCTTCGACGTGCCGGCCGAATATAAATCGAAGATCTACGGCTACGAGAACCTGAGCCGCCGCGGCGAGGCGACCGTGCCGACGCTCGACATCGAGTACACCTACCTCGACCAGCCCTACACCCATACGGTCGAGTTCCTCGACCGGAACGACCCCGAGGGGCTGGCGCCGCTGGCTCTCAAACGCAACTACCTCTACCGTATCACGGTGGGCCGGAAGGTCGAACCCGAATTCGGCATCGAGGTGGTGGACTGGACGAACGAGGAGTCGTTCAACGTCGATGACATCACGTTCCAGGCTGAGATGAACGCCAAACTGGCCATCAACCATTTCGCCGGAGCCAACGTAAAGACGATAGACGAGGCGCAGGGAACGGTCGCCTTCACGACTGCCGACCCGAACAACACCTCGGCCTATGTCGCCTGGAACGGGAAGTGGGCGACGGCCGTCTACTACAACGAGACCGACGGAACCTATTACCGCGTGCCGACCAGGGACGAAATGTATCTGCTTTTCCCCGACGAAACGAACCATGTCCGTTTCGACGAAGCGATGGACGGGACTTCGGAGATCACCGAGACCCTGCCCGAAAAGCTGTTCGGCAGCAAGGAGACGAACGGCGGCGAGGGCAAGTCGTGGTTCAAAAATGCGGCTGCGGCTGTGACCTCCCGAGCCGACCAGCCGGCCTATCCGATCGTCTATGCCATCCGTTTCAAAGGTACGGCACAGTGCGCGGCCTACCGCTATGAGAACAAAAACAGCGGTGACGCTGCGAACGGCGAGCTGGAGATCCGTATCAAGGCCTTGCAGGCGAACTCGCTGCTGACCATCGGCGAAGTGGCCGACGAAACGTACTGGGGCAATCCCGCTGACGGCGATACCGATGCCGAGAACCAGCTTGTCTATCATATCGCCGCTACGGGATATAAACAGCCGGACAGTGAGGAGATTACCAGACTGGGAATCAATTCTTTTTTGTGGACATCGACTGAAACGGACGAATCGAATGCGTGCGATGCAGGCCACAATGCAGAGATAATGCAATTGGTATCTTCTTGCTTGAAATCCAGTGCCGGACCTTTGCGTCTGGTGAAGGCTTCGGCCGAAGAGGTGGCGGAGGCCGATCAGGCACGCCGCAACGCTGCGCTCAAGGTCAATATGTTCACCGAATTCAACGCCAAGAGTGTGGATCTGGGGACGAAAAAGATCAATTCGTTTTACGACAAACTGACCGTTTCGGCGGACGAATGCCCGACCGATTCCTATTTCACCTATACGGAGTTAAAGGACGCCGGAGTGACGGCTGCCGATGCGGTGCTGACCGACGGCGAGGGTAACGAATACCGCCTGCCCACCGAGGGCGAGCTGAACCTGCTGCTTCCCATGTATACCGAAGAGGCCGACCGGGCTACTGTTCATAAAGAGAAGGACGGCTTGTATTATCCGTATTGGAATGACAATTCTTCGACCAATACGTTCCCTTACGTGACTGTTGAAACTCCTTTTACCGAGACAATTTACCTAAAAAATGGTCTGGACAATTTGCCAGATAAGACCCATCCCGACGATACCGACAGCGAATATACGCTCAAAGGGCAGTCGCAGATGAAAGTCGGAGCGTTGAGCGAAACGGTGCACTATTACACGGCGGAGCCGGATGTTCCGGAAAAGGGTAATTATAATATTTACCCCGTTTACGGCCTGCGGTTCAAGAGTACGAGCCAGTACGCCGCTTACCGTTGGGAAACGTGTCAAATCAACGGCAATCCGCTGGAGCGCTATCTCTCGATCAAGATCAAGGCGCTCGGTAAGGACGACACCAAGACCACGATCGACATGGTGGCCAGCGAGGATTTTTGGACGGAGGGCTCTTACATCGAGTTCCAGTTCCCCGCTTCGGGCTACTATTCGCCGGCGAACGCAGATAATCCCACCTCTGAGAATATCACGGGCCGCGGAGTCGATGGCTGTTGCTGGTCCTCGTCGCTGTGGACGGGAGGCTCGTACGCCCGCCGCCTGAACTTCAGCCTCGCTAATGCGTACGTGGGCCACCTCGTTCCCGGCAACAGGTTCCCGCTGCGCCTGGTGCGCGTCAAGGAATAGTTAAGACGGCGAATTGCCGTCTTATCCAGAGTATATTTCAGTGTATTGCCAAGGATTCTTCAGGAATCCTTGGCTCTATATAATACCGCGAAGCGGTCGAAAAAATTTTTGAAAAATCATGGATAGCATCATCGACGTCGTAGGACGCGAAAACATAGATGCCCGCGAGGTGATTCTCTATCCCGAAGGCATCTTTTACCGGGCATACGGCTTTTCGGCGCTGCGTTTCATCCGCAGTCTGAGGCCCTATCAGGCTAAGAAGCGCCACTACAAGAAACTGGGCGCGGAGGTCTGCTACCTCGGCTTCCCGCAGGCGGCGCTCGACGGGTTGCTTCCCGAAGGCTTCAAGGCCGAGACGACGGCCGAAGGTACGGTCGTTGTCAGCGGCCCGTTCGGTGCGCTTACGCAGCAGGAGTACGACGAGTGGGTGCGGAGCATTCCGTTGAGCGTCTCCAAGCCGCGTTCTCCCGTCTCCGATAGCGGGGACGTTTCGGCCTCCGGCGGAGCTTTCGTCGGAGGCGGTACACAAGAGACGGATGCGTCGTTTCCCGCAAGGGATGTCCCGCAGGAGGGTGTGGCAGGTTCGGCGTCTGCCGCCGAGCGCGAGGTGTTGCGCCGCCTGCACGGCTTCGCGTTGGAGGCTGCCACGCCGCTGGAGTGTATGCTCTTCCTGTCGGAATTGAAGAAAAGGTTGAACGGCGAATGAATTACGAGAATCTTCCGGTCTATAAGGCGACTTTCGACCTGCTGCTGATGGTTTACCGCCGTACCCCGCGTATGCAGCGCGACTACCGCTATACGTTGGGCGAGGAGGCCAAGCGGGCCTTGCAGGAGGTCATAAGCTGCATCTATCAGGCCAACCTGCGCGACGAGGGCAAGCTGGTCTATATCCCGCGGGCGCGGGACTATCTGGTGCGTTTCAAGGTGCTGTTCCGCCTCATGGAAAGCCTGCGCCAGCTTTCGGACAAGGACGTGGTGCTGATGGGCGATCAGGTGGCGGACGTCTCCGCGCAGTTGCAGAAATGGGAGGCTTACGTCCGTGCGGCCGATAAGAAAAGCCGGGGCGCCGATTCCCCGTGGTAGGATGCCGGAATGCTCCTTCGCCCGGCCTCCGGTTTGCAAGGAACGAAGCTCTTTGTCATACTGAAATTATACTGAAAATCCGAACTGACCCGGATACCGGGCTGCCGGAGTTCCCGTCTCCGATTTTTCGGGGCGGGGAGCGTGCAAGGCGAATTCGGTAATCCGCCGCCGTGGGAAATGCCCGGCGGTAGTGTCGAAAGGCTCCCGCAGGGGTCTGCCGCTTCCCGACGGGATGCGGTCCTCCGGTGGGTGCAGCAAAGCGATTACCCTTATCACGAACCGCGGAGTCAATGGCTATTGCTGGTCCTCGTCGCTGTGGACGGGAGGCTCGAACGCCCGCAACCTGAACTTCAACCTCAATAATGCGAACGTGAACCACAACGTTCCCGGCAACAGGTTCCCGCTGCGCCTGGTGCGCGTCAAGGAATACGCCACTGCCCGGTATCCGGATTTTTTTTCGAACCATGCCACTGAAGGACAAAACATATTACGAACTCTACGCCGACCTGCTGCGGGCCTACCGTCTGGCCTGCCGGCATAAGGGCGCGACCAACAACCGCCTCCGCTTCGAGCTCAGGCGCGAGGAGCTGCTCTCCGAACTGACGGCCTCCATTCTCCGGCGCGAATACGTCCCGGCTCCCTCTACGCGTTTCATCGTCACCGAGCCGGTTACCCGCGAGGTCATCGCGGCGAACTTCCGCGAGCGTGTGGTGCACCACTACATCGACGAGTACCTCTCGCCTTATCTCGAACGCATCCTGATCTACGACTGCTACTCCTGCCGCAAGTACAAGGGCATCAGCGCCGGGGTCGAACGGCTCGAACACCACATACGCTCCTGCTCGCAGAACTACACGAAACCCTGTTATGTGCTCAAGCTCGACATCCGCAGCTACTTCATGAGCATCAGCCGGGACATCCTGTACGCCAAGGCGCAGCGGCTGCTGCGCTGGATCGGACGGCAGACCGACCCGCAGACCGGCCGCCGGAACGACGCTACCGACCGTTTCCGTATCGTGAGCTATCTTACCGGACAGGTCATCCATTGCGACCCGTTGGACGGATGCGTCTATCGGGGCGACCCCAAGTTGCTCGGCCGGCTGCCCGCTTCCAAAAGCCTCGCCCGTTCGCCCGAAGGATGCGGGCTGCCTATCGGCAACCTGACCTCTCAGCTTTTCAGCAACCTCTACCTGAACGATTTCGACCACTATATGAAAGAGCAGTTGGGTTTGAAGCACTACGGCCGCTATGTGGACGACTTCTACATCGTGCACAACGACCCCGGTTACCTGCTCTCGCTCATCCCCGCCATCGGGCGTTTCCTGCGCGACGACGCGGCGTTGTCGCTCCACCCCGATAAGACGAAATTGGCAAACGTCCTCGGCGGCATCGCCTTTCTGGGTTCCTATATCAAGCCCTACCGCCGCTACGTGCTCCATAGAACCGTGTTCCGCATCCGGGAGAAGCTGGACAGGCTCGACCGACGGCCGCCGGGGTATTTCGCCGAGCCGAGGCGTTTGCGGCGTGCGCTCTCGTCGGCCAATTCCTTTCTGGGGACTTTTGTCCGCGCCCGTACCTACCGGCTCCGGCAGGAGGTGTTCCGGGGCAGCGTCATGTTCCGCTACTGCCATGCTACGCCCATGTTGCGGAAACTGGTGCTCGACCGCCGTTGGAAGGAGATGCGCGTCATCGACCCCGACCGATGGCTGGAAAATGAGCAGTTCGAAAAGAACCGAAAAAACAACCGACGAATCGGCACAACATCCGGAGAAAAATGAAGACCATGACCAGCAAAAGATATCCGAACCTGCCGGCTGATGCGGAAGAGTCCGCCCGGGCCGTTTCCGAGCCGCAGGCGGCCGGCATCGCATCCGCCGGCCGCCGCGGAGAAAGAGGCGGCCCCCGTCCGGAGACGGAGGCGAAATACCGCGAGGCCGTGGAACTCTATGCCGCGACCGATCTGACGGGCAGGCAGATTTGCGAACAGTGTAGCGTTCCGCTGGGCGGTTTCCGCAGCTACCTGAGCCGCTTCCACCGCGAACTGGTTTTCGCACGTCACGGCGTGATATGCTCTGAGCCGCAGGCCGCACAACAGCGTTTGCGCGGCAAACGGGGCCAGACTTCTGCGGCGCATGCCAAATATCGGGAGGCCGTCGCCGCGTGCGACGACGAGGATTGCCTCGAACTCAACGTCTCGCAGATCGCCCGCCGCTTCGGACTCGACGGTACGGGACTTGCCAACCAGTTGCGGCGTCATTATCCGGACATTCTCGAACGCCGGGAACAGGAGCGCCGGCGGCGGGGGCTTGCCGACAACCAGCAGCGGGGTGTGCGTCCGTGGTGCAGGGAGCGGTATGCCGGGGCCGTGGAGCTGCTGCGAACTACGGAGATGACCGTTCCCGAAGCGGCCGAGGCATGCGGGGTTCCCGCTCACGGACTGAGCCAGCATTTGTTGTTTTACCACCATGATTTGCAGGACAGACGCTTCGGACTGCGCGAACAGGCCAAGGGGCGCAAGCGCAAGGGACGCATGACCGGCAACGGACAGCGTCACGAGTCGAAGCCGGAATTCCGCGAGCGCTATCGGGAGGCGGTGCGTCTTTACCGGCAAACGCCGCTGACCGTTCGGGAGATCGCCGACAAGTTGGGCATGAACAGGCATACGCTTGCCGGCTACCTGCAGACGTGGTGCCGCGAGACGGCCTTCGAACGCCGGGGCGCCGAATACTCCGAAAAAGCCAATATTTCCGACACGAAGCACTACCTGCGCTCCACGGCGGCCAAGTATGCCCCGGCCATCGAACGGCTGCGCCGCAGCGACCTGCCCACGTCGAAAGTCGCCGCAGAGTTCGGGCTGCATCCCGATGTTTTCCGGCAGTATCTCAAGGAGCACGAACCGGAACTCTATGCCCGTCGGGGGATGATGCGGTCTGCCGGCGGACGTGCCGTATCGCGGCGCAGCATGGAGAAATACGCCGAGGCGGTACGCCTGTACGAAACGACGGACGAGGACCTGCAAACCATAGCGCAGCGTTTGGGGCTGGTCTACAACAGTCTGGGAGGCTTCATGCGCCGGCACTTCCCGGAACTGCTCGCCCGGCATAAAGGGAAGGCGACGGGCCCGAAAGGATAACGAACGGCTTTTGACGACCTATATCTCAATTACTCAATTAATTGCTAAATCAATATATGGACAATAGAAGATGCTTTCGAAATGGCCGCACCGGAGGCGAATTTTCTTGTATTGCTGTTCTGGGTGGCGATGGCGGCCCTGCTGATTGTCTTGATCGCCATGGGGGTCAAGAACCGGCGCCGAAGGCGCCTGTGCGATCCGCGCAAGGATCACTATCGCCGGGAACCGGATGCCCGGAGTTCCCGATAGTGCGGTGTGCGCATCCATGATGTGTAAGTAAGTCTGCCTCCTCTAAAATAACGCACAACACACTCATCTCAGCACCTTGATCGCAGGTCGTCCCTGCCGGATACGCTGCCACGGGCTGCGATCGGCGGTGCGATGTGCGCATACTCCGGGGAGCCTCCCGCCTTACGGCGGCGAGGCTCCTTCGCTTTCGATGCCGCACGCCGAGGTATATCCCGGAGCGGGCGTGTGCCGGGGCTTGTCGTCTTTTGCCGCACGCCGCAGGTGCGGGGGCCGTCCCCGAAGACATGGAATCCGAACAACTGTTCACCCGATAAAACCACGACAATGAACATGAACACCTGTAAAACCGATATTGCCATGTCACGAAATACCCGTACCCTTGAAAAGAACCGTTTCGTACACCTTGTATGCCTCTCCCTTGTCCAGCCATTGTCCGAGAGAGAACTCTGCGAGGCGGAAACCTCCTATGAACGCTATGTGGGCAGCGTACAACGGCTGCTCGTGCCGGGGAGATGCTCGCCGGCGGATACGCTGCATACGCTGGCCCGTGCGAAGATGCGGCTGGTGCGTCTCCGGGACGCAGCGGCAAAAGTTCCGTCGGAACTCCTGCCGCTGCTCGATGCGGCCATAGAGCTGACGAAGTTCGAGATACGGATGATACACCTGCGGGTAGTACATCCGGACATTATGAATGCTCCGGAGGACGCCCGCTGTCCCAAGTCTCCGATCTACCTCGCCGAAGGATTCACGCCGACGGATCTGATGGAGCTCGTTGCCGGGATGCAGGGCCTCGGCGTAGGACGCCTTATCGACGGTTCCAAGGCAAGTGTGCAGACGTTCGCGGAAGCGGTGGCATGGCTGTTTAACGTGCGGATCCGGAATCCGGATCAGGCCCGGCATGCGGTGGTGAACCGCAAACTGAGGCTGACTCGGTTTTTGGACCGCCTGCGCGGATACCTGATCGAGGAAAGCAGAAAATGATCCGCCGGCGCCCCTCGTAAAGAGGGGCGCTTGGAAGAGATTGTGATGAAATGGCTCCTTCAAATAGATTTGTCAATACCGAAAAATATTTGTACCTCGCAAAAGGTTATTTGATATGCGGAATTTTCGTGCAATTAACTGAAAATAAACCGTTGCTTTCTCGTTACCTATTCTCCTATATAAAAGCTGTAACGACCCGAATTATCGAATCGTTACAGCTTTTTAATCCCGTTCTGACAGACAAACAGCTCCGGAAAATCGCCTGTGAGTACATGGAACGTATGGGTTACGGCGAACAGCCTTATATCGTTTTCAAGCACAAGAACATTTCCAGAGAGCATCCCCATATCGTGTCGATGCGTGTCGATGAGCAGGGCCGCAAACTCCCGCATGATTTCGAGGCCCGGCGTTCGATGGAGATATTGCGCGATCTGGAGCGCAAATACGGCCTGCAGCCGAGTATCAAGGGGCAGGAACTGACGGACAGGGAGGGCCTGCGGAAAGTGAATTATCCCGAGGGAAATGTCAAGCAGCAGATCTCGTCCGTCGTCCGGTCGTGCCTGCGGAATTACAAATGCTCGTCGTATGGAGAATTCCGCACCCTGTTGGAACGGTTCAACGTTTCGGTCGAAGAACGTACGGGAACTGTCGACGGCAGAAATTATGCAGGTATTGTCTATGGCGCCCTGACCGGTGACGGCTATGGAACAAGTACGCTCTTCAAGTCGAGTAAAATAGGGAAAGACGTAGGTTATAAAGCCCTGCAAACGTATTATGCAAAATCAAAGGAAAGACTGAAAGAGCCGGGAGCGCTCGACCGGCTGCGGCGGACGGTCCGGGATGCCATGAGCCCGCATAATACGCGGGAAGAGTTCCGGCGGCTACTCAAAGCGGAGAACATCGACACGGTATTCCGCGTCAATCCGGTCGGTAGAATCTACGGCGTTACATTCATCGACCACAACGACGGCATCGTCGCCAATGGGTCGGTATTGGGAAAAGAATTCTCGGCCCGTGTTTTCAACGAGCTATTCCCGACCTCCCAAAAAGAAGAACAACATACCGTAGAGCCGGATCGGGAACAGCAGCACAAACAACGAAGATCCGCGGCAAGTTCTCTCTCCGGAATTGTCGATACGGTATTGGATTTGGCCGACACGCAGGCTTATGAAGAACAGCAACAGCTGATTCAACGACGCAAAAAACGGAAGTTGCATAGATGACATTGTGCCGGTAAACATGCGTAAGGAAATTTATATCAGGTATTAACCTGTCTTTATTCCGCTCATAGATAGGTTAAAACCGGTTTTTAGGGCGGCCTGCTTCAAAATTACCGATACATCTCCGACAATTGTCCGACAATCTTTGCCATTTCTGTACGCACATCATCCGGTGCAATGATCTCGACTTTCTCGCGCATCCATAATACGCGCTGGAAGAAGTCGAACGAAGGACGCACATAGTAGGTAAACACAGAATATTCCGCCGCCGTTTCGATCTCTTCCTGTGATTCATGTAGTGGTTTGGCACGAAGATAGTTACGCTGCTGTGCATCGGCTTTCAGATGGATCAATCGCGGTTTCAAGTGCGACTCGCGGATAATACCGTAGCATCCCTCGAAAAACTCCTTGGGCGTGATGTCGGGAGAGGACACCATACGGCTTTCCGTAATGCGGAGTGCCGACATCCGTTCGAGTGCCAAACGGCGGGTATCGGAACGGTCTGTCAGTTCGGCGATCAGATACCACCGCCCCTCGAAGATGCACAGGAAACACGGAATCATTTCCCAAGCACGTGCTGGCTCATTGCTATAATACGATTGATAGTCGAACTGCACGGTGCGGCCCTCTTCGATCGCCTTAAGCATTGTTTCCAGATGTTCGATACCCGTAGGCGCAGGTTCGAACATCATCTGATCTTTGCGGCGAATCATGCGCAGTAATATTTTAACATGTGCCACGATTTAGCATTTTACTTTGCTATTTTTGCAATAGAAACCCAGAAAATGATCACGCATGAAACCCCCAAAAAAGAGCCGCAATACCTCGAAAAGCAATGCGGCGGTGCTGTTCAACCGCTACGTCTGGCTGGTCGACACGATCTACCGTGCGGGCCGTATCTCGTTCGAGGGGATCAACGAGCGGTGGCAGCGCTCGTCGCTAAATGATACGGGCGAAGAGCTGCCTCTGAAGACCTTCCACAACCACAAAAACGCCATCCAGCAGATGTTCGATATCAACATCGGCTGTGACCGTCGGGCTGGCTACCTCTACTACATCGAACACGTAGAAGATATGGAGCGTGGAGGGGTTCGGACGTGGTTGCTGAACACCTTTGCCGTGAATCACCTCATCAACGAAAGCCACCACCTCAAGCGGCGTATTCTCTTCGAGAAGATCCCCTCGGGGCAACGCTTCCTGACGCAGATCATCGAGGCGATGCGCGACAATCTGACATTGGAGATAATCCACCAGAGCTTCTGGAGCGATACAGCATCGACCTTCGAGGTGGCTCCCTATTGCGTCAAGGTCTTTCGCCAGCGGTGGTATATGGTGGGATGCAGCATGAGCGACAGGCGGCTGCGCGTCTACGCGCTTGATCGCATCCACACCCTCCGTACGATAGAGAACACTTTTGTGCTGCCCGACGATTTCGATCCGGAGGGCTTCTTTGCCGATTCGTTCGGGATCGTCGTCGATGACCGTGTCAAGTCCGAACGGATGCGGGTACGCGTTGCGGGCATCCAACGACAATACATCCGCACGCTGCCGTTGCACGTTTCACAACTGGAGACCGAGATCACGAAGGACTCTTCCGTCTTTGAATTTTACCTACGTCCGACGCTCGATTTCCAACAAGAGTTGCTGATCCATGCTATCAATGCAGAAGATGACATCGAGGTTTTGGAACCCCAATGGCTTCGCGAGCGAATGCAGGCCGTCGGTGAGGATCTGTTTCGCAATCACCAAGAGGCGTAACGGTTCTGTATGAAAACAAAAATCCGGTTTAATCAGCCGGATTTCTCATGATTGCACTGCCGTTATAATGCCGGAGCATGGCGGCCCTTACACGTGCCGTTCGGATGGCGTATGCAGTTACCGGAGGTCATCGAGGAGATCGAGTTAAAAGTTTGCCCGCAGTATTTGCAGGTGTATTTGCTTTTCTCACTCCCCTCATAGAGTTTATGGCGTCCTTTACAAGTGCCATTGGGATGCCGCGTACAATTACCGGCGGTCAAGGAAGATACCGAAGAAAACTTTTGTCCGCAATACTCACAATAGAAATTTGCCATAGGTCAGAAATTTGATTGGTTAAACAAATGTAGTATTTTTTCCGGTTTGACAAAACTACCGACAGGGTGTGCCAAACGGCGACACAGCAAATAGAAAAAATTTGCTTTCTTACGACTCGACGGAACCCTGAAGCCGATCATACAATCGGTGCAGATAGCTATCCACTCGCTCATCGAGGTAAAAGCAGTCGTCCGACCCATTCCACAAGGGGGATGTCGCCTCATCGGGGAAGAGTTGCAACGTGCGGGTCATGATATACTGCCCCAGCCGAATGTGTTCGGGACGATGCTCCGCTTCGGAGAGGAGCTTGGAGCGAAACTCTTCGAAGGTGCAACGCCTCCACCACTCCCAACGGTTACCACTCTGATCGACGATATGTTGGTGCGTCACCTTCACTTCGCACCAGAAATCGTTCATCCGCAATAGGTCGGGAATCGAATAATTCTTGTGCGTACAGATGTCGTGTACCGCATGACACAAGCAGATATTCTTGAATGCCGGGTGCCACAAGGCCCCTTCGGCCCATATTGTGCCATCGTCGAGTTCATCCTTGAAACCCAATTCGGCATCACTCATCTCCGGCTGGTCGTGTGGATCGAAATTCTTGCACAAGGTCGATTCGATCTCCTCCAATTCAGCCACTATGTCATATCCGTAGAGTCCATCAATCACCTGCATCATCCGGCAAAAATCCGAACCATAGAAGGCGTCGTTGGACATGGGCAGGAGCGATGACTCCTCATTATAGCTGTATTTCAGGATTCCCTCTACCATCACATCGTCATCGGAGTCGGCATCATAGCTACTGGTCAGCACCTTGCGGTATAGTGCGGCACTCCGGCGATACATCAGGCTGGTGAGCTTCAGCAGACGTTCGTTTACCGCTTTCATGCGTGCCACCTCCTCGGGCGTGCCGACAAACATTTGGTCAAGCAGCCATTTGCGGTCTCCAATCAATTCGTACACCCGATTGATTTTCTTCTCGGGAAGTTGATGCAAGGTGAAAAACTCTCTTCCCGTAATCTTCAAAATGGAGGCTTCGACCTACTGCACCTTGCGACGCAGACGTTGCAGCCTCTTGTCCCCCTTTGGTGCCATATTCTGATCCATGCGGAAACGACGCGTCATCCGCCGGAATCGCCAATCATTCCAACGGAAGACGAGGCAGCGGAACAGAGGGAAGAGCTTTCTTACTTTGGGCGCGTCGCTGTTGTCATCCTCTCCATAGTAGCGCAGCAACTCCCAAAGGCAAAAGGCGGCCCACTCGGAATTGTTGATGGGCAGAGAGAATTTTTCGATCCGTGAGGCCAGCGAACGCGACAGCGGGCCACCGAAGGCATGATCGGCGACGTAACTACCAAAATAGTTAATCGTATCATGAGCCAGATCGTTCCATTCACAGGAGAGCGTATCGGGATTTCGGTAGAACCGAAATGTAAGAGGCGTGCGGGGTATGTAGGTAGTGCGATCCGGAGCCGTTTCCCGGGCCAACTCGAAGAGCCTTTTGTAATCGGCGAGTTTCGTCTCGGGGCGTTCCGGCAGATGTCGTTCGATATGGGGGCGAATATCGTCCCACGCGACTTGATGCAGAAGTTCACAGAGTGTCATTATCGTGTGATTGGTTACGAAACAAAAATAGCCCTGTGCGATCCCAAATCATGACACAATCCTCCGTTTTGTAAATTTTCCGTTGCTGTGTCGTGTTTTGGCCCATCGACAAGAGAATTTTGCAAACGAACATAAAATAGTAATGATGGATAAAATGCAAAACAAGCCCGACGCGCTGCCACGCAGTAATAACATTCCGAAGTCTGGAAAATCACCGAGAGTCATTCGGAATTTTAGGAAATATGGTTTTGCCGATAGTGACGGTAATATCATCATATCTTGTGTTTACGACTCTGCCAGACCCTTTCGAGAGGGAATGGCCGCGGTCAAGTATCATGAAAAATGGGGCTTTGTGAACGAGTCCGGTGAACAGGTCATTCCCTTCATCTACGATTGTGTATGGCCATTTCGTAAAGGAGTAGCGCTTGTCGAAAAAGATGGGAGATGGGTTCAGATCAACAAATCCGGGCATCTCGCTATACCTGGTATCTGCGACGAGAAGGGAGATTTTCTTGAGGGCGTAACGGGCTACTATCACAGCGAGAAATGGTATATTACCGACCATACCGGTCGGAAATGGGTGTTGTCCGAGCAAAAAAACGACATTCGTGGTCGGATGAATCCACGAACTCTCAAGATCGCATTAGTCCTGCTTGCGGTGATCGTCCTTGCGCTGCTGATACACTTTTGCATCTCGCCCGAGCGGTGGTTACGGATATGAGCTGCTGTCACACTTTGGGAAGTTCTCCGATTATTAGTACCTTTATCGCAAACAACCTCTCTCCTATGATGAATCTGGCCGAACAATTGCGGGACTGGGCCGATCGGACCGCAAACTTCTATCACGACATCGCCACGAGCGACCCCGACTGCGATCTGTCGTTCTATACTCAGTCCGATTTGTCTCGGGTCCGGCAGCCCCCGAATTGCTTATTTTGGCCATCAACCCCGGATATGGTGGTTCCTATCGAGACCAACTGGCGAACGAGAATTGGCGCATCAAAGGAGGTCTGTATGGGGATCGGATGACCGGAGACGTACTCCTGCACGGCAACTGGTCCTTTCGCGAGGAGCGTAACAAATGGCGCATCTGGACCATGCTGCGCTCCATCTTACGGTACGCCGGAGTGGATATTGATAGCCTACTTGACGGCGAGAATGTCAAACTGGTCTTCTCCGAAGTGGTGCTTTTCAGTACACCGCGCGCCGTGGGGATTGAGACGGTTGTCCGCAGACATGACTGCCACAAGCGGTGCGAAGCGTTGATCGAGATACTGCAACCGAATCGTATTCTCTGCCTCGGGGCACAAAAATGGTTCCGGCATCTGTCTATCGAGAACCAGCGCGAGTTGATCCCCTCGGAGTTGCGGCTTGGGACGATCGGCGCGAACCGCATCCCCGTATTTGGCATCCCTCACCCCAGCAAACCGGGGTTTTCATCGTGCGAAATGGAGATGATCGGCACTTGCCTCGGCTATTTGTTTGAATACGATGATGTTGCGGCTATTACGCCTGAACTACTTGCGGAGCAGTGCAGCAACAAGATCGAGGCATGGCGACAGCAGCGGGCCAAGAACCGCAAGGCTACCCGGGGCAACCAGATTGATACACAGGATTTGATAGCAGCGATTGAGGCGGCAGGCTTCAAACTCCTCGACAAATGCAAAAACGGCCGCTGGTTCGAATACGGTTTAACGGATGAACTGTTGTTCCGTATGGTGCTATCGGGTAACGAAGGGCAATATCTCGGCATTCGGGCACGCAGGAGAGCGAAAGGGGCACACTACAATGCCGACCTTGCACGAAAGGATGCATATCTCCGTTCGCTGTCGGCTTTGGGCTGGCTGGAGGCGGAGGCACAGTCGTGGCTGAGCCGCAAGCGAGTGAACGAGTTTCACAAAGCCGAGGAGATCATCGCGGAGCTTCGCAAGGCGCGTGAGATCCTCACCGCGTATGATGAAATTGCAGCACATTAATCCGGCTTAAGGTTTCGCCTGCACTCTTCCATCAAAGCGTTTCGTGATATCCGGGTGTGCGGATTTAAGCAGATCGTTCAGAGGGCCTTCAGAACAAGAGTACTTTACATAGATCGTTAATGCTATGCGTAGGGATCGCGTGTTGCAGATTGCCTACCACAGCTTCCGTCGTGGTGAGGCTTCGACTTTCGAGATGAAGCCGTGGTGCGTGAAGTTCTCTGAGTAGCGGTGGTATATGCTCAGCAAGAGCGAAGAGTATGCTGAGCCACGCATCTATGCCCTCGACCGCATCAAGGCGTTGGAGCAGGCCGAGCGCACCTTCAAACTCCCCAAAAAGTTCGATGTTGAGAAGTTTTTTGCCGATTATTACGGGATTATCATTGGCGAGGCGGATGCAGTAGCAAAAGCAATGTGGCCGACACATGTGTTCGGAGTACAAGTTTAAGGTGCATACGGCAACATAAAGCGGTCGTCTTCCCTCTCTGTCCCGAGATGGCAGGAAAGAACTTTACTTTTACCCAAAATTCAATCCTTTATGACGAAAGATGAATTACGAGAAACACTCCACCGCGAAATGCTCTTTTACTATTTTGCACAGCGGGATACCATGCTGGAAATTCGTAAGAATGAGTCGCTGATGAGTGCCGTTTGGCGCAAAATGCAACCCTATGCCGCGTGCGGTTTTCCGCGTGCAATTACTGAATCCGACATCGAAATGCTCTGCAACAGTTCCTTTGCAGGATTGTTCCAATACGACCTTGAAAAAGGAGCAAAGAAAATCACACAATTACGAAACAAGTATGAAAGAGTCTTTGCATATCACGCAACCCATGAGTAATCCTGCCTTTGATTGGAATCGCCGCGACCCGCTGTTTGAGGCGGTGGCGCACGATGTTGTCGAGTGGCAGACGGTATCGGTATCGACGGTATGCGGCCAATTCCATATCGAGCAAAACCGAGCCAAACGCATTGTCAGGCAGTTGGAACAAGCGCATATCATCGGTGAGCAGTGGAGTGCGCGACACTCTCGCGAGATTCTTTGTTGTTGTACACGTACCCTCAATCAGCGATTGGCCGATCTTGCTACCGTAGCCCGTCTACAACCGTTGGAGGATCAATGGCAGGCAGAGTGTGCGAAATACGAGGCGAAGGTGCGCAAAGAGGAGGGCGAAGGCTATTATTTCAAGATCGCCAACAATCTTCCGTTAAAGCATGAGTTGCGTGAACAGGATGAGGTGCAAGCCCGTTATGAGGCGATGACCGAGGTGGAGCGACAAGCAGAAATGGGACGCTTGGACAAGGAGTGTGAGAAGAAACTTAAAGATTGGGGCAAAGGCCCGGTTCACGGGATGAAGCGCGAAGATTGGAACGCCTATACGAGTGCACTTGGCAGGTTGAATCATGACAGGGTCATGCGAGAGTTGTCGTGGGGAGGTAATTATGACTGGTTGGAGGTATTCTATCTTCTGAAATTCAAAATCGAGCGGATGATTGCGTATTGGGAGCAGTTAGGGCATTGCCGCAACAGGCGTTATGTTGCAAATACCATGCGCACCGCTTGCCGACTGATCAATATTGTCCTAAGCAAAGACCGTAGTAGCGGCGATTTCGATTCCTGTCGGGTGAATATGCACAATGTCAACCGTTTTACGATTTATCACGACCACAAGGGAGCATACGACAAAGCGAACAAGCAGGACGTCCGTTACCATAAGGCCTACTGCATTCTGTTCAAGTATCTGGAATTCCATCTGCATAACTGGTGGGATTAGTGCCGTGGTAAGTGGATGTACGCCACGACATATCTGATGCGGGGCGACTGCTTCAATCTTTACCGCCATTGGATTATGCATAGCATCTCCATGGCGGTAAAATCAAATATTGGGAGTAAGATAGGCGAGGTATTCACAGGGCAGATTATATGCCTTTCCGAAAATATTTGTTGATTGACTCTGTCGACTCTGCACAAATTCTTGCTCTAAATTTTTTCTGCCTATATCCTGTATATTGTGTATCTTTACAAAAGGGTCAAAAGTTTGGACACCTTTTATCAGAAAAAATAAATCCTTCAAATTTTAATCATTGCAATAGCTTGTTGATTCAGCCATTTTTTCTTCGATTGAATAGAATTTGCCCGGTCGGAAAATTTTTCGTATCTTGCAGTAGGTTATTTGAAATGCGGTATTTTCGTGCAACAAACTGAAAATAAACCGTTGCCTTTTCGTTACCTATTATCCTATACAAAAATGTAACGACGCGATAATCGAATCGTTACATCACTTTTGTCCCACACCGGATTTGGATCGGATGTTTAAAAAATATCAATTCAGCAATCCGCCATAACTGCAAGAAAATACTTTTTAACCCATTCCAAATCGAATGCCCCTGAAAATCATCCGATAAAAATATCGTTTCCGATAAAATCAAAGTGTGAATGAGAAAAGGCAAATACGGAACTCTTATGCGGAACAATCAAAGAGACTTCCGTAACGAACACCTATCACCCGATGCAAAATATTTGTATTTTTTGTTCTATGTTATATTTATTGTATTTTTAAACAAACCTTAAACTAATTTTATGAGAAAATCTTTATTATTAGGCATTATTTCCTTTAGTATCACACTATGTGTATCTTGTAAAAAAGAATCTTAAAACTCATGCCTGTTGAAGACGAAATATCCCAAACGGAGGTTGGTGTTTATCACAATTTAATATTGGAGAATTTTATTGAAATACATAAAACGCCATCTGTCTTGGCCTCTTCATCTAATACAGACGAGTTTATTCGCTTGATGTCCGATTATGGTGCTGCCGTGCGTTTGGCATATAAAAATAATGCTCCGGCAGGCGATATTGACAGGTAGGTGTGCGATATTTTGGATGTATCTTTGAACTGTCGTCAGAGTCAATTAGTCGACCATATTATCAATGGGGGCTGTCTGCAACAGATGCGATTAAAAAGGTATATGGTACGAATTCAATATCTCCGCTTATTTTTTCTTATGTAGATGAAATAGAAAAAACAATAGATCAACACGGTGGTACAACACCTTGTGAAAACAAACTCAATTTGTTGTATGTTAATTATATAAAAAGCGCCACTAATTCCGAAGAAAAACAGTTGATAAGTTGGATAGCAGGAGTAACCGATGGTTCTTATGAGTATTGGGATACTCAGTATACGGTATGGAATCCTCGACTTCAAGGACGTTTCTGGAATAGTACATTGCGTATTGGCAAACGAATACTTATCTCTGATGTCGCCGGTGCCATTGGATATGTTGCCGGCTCAAAATTGGGATGGATAACAGGAGCATTAACGTGGAAAGCTGTGGCTGCTACAGCTGGAGTGGCAAGTATTATCGGAGGTGTCGATCAGTTGTTGGAAGAAATAATGTCTGTTAAATCAACCGATACGAATACGGAGTATTCTGTTTCTCGGAAAGAGATACATAAAGCCTATTATGTAAGAGTAAAAGAATTAGGGTTATGAATCCAAGTCTATCGAAGTTTTTAAAAACAGTATTGAAATGTGTTGGAATGGCTGTTGTGTCGACAATTCTTTCGATAGCAGTATATCTTATTTTCAAAGATTGGACACTCGTAAAATCGACATTTATATCTGTATTTTCGGTATATGTTACCTTGATCATATACCAAAATTATATACAAAAGTAACAGCCGAAGAGTGTTAGACAGACCGTTCGTCCGAATGGAATTCGGATTTCAGCGATGCTGCCGGGAACGTTCGAAACGTTTCCGGCGATTTTCTGTATCCACATTGAGAGAAGGAGGCAGTCTGGCATTTTCATTCGGTAGAGGTATTTCAACCACCCGCAGTCATCTTCAGCCGCTCTTTCAGCCGGGTGTTCCGTTTCACACGACCGTATTCCTTATAGCGCCTTCGGCGAGCCGACCAACGCATAACAATCCCTTTCGCCGTATCGAAACGATACGGCGAAAGGGATGAATTTACCAGCGAAATATTCCCGCAGATCTTTACAGCCGTTCCAGCACAACGATCTCAGCCCTGCAATTTGTCCTTGCGAACGATTCCTGCATGGGTGTCCGACAGAGCGTGCAGAACCTCCGCACGACGTTCTGCATCATCTTGGGTCGCTGCTTGTCGATGAACCCCACCGGCAGCAACAATACGGCCTTGTCGCCGGGATATTGTACGTCACCCAGCCACCGCAGGAACTCCGCGCATTCGGCCGTTTCGAACGGCGGGTTGGCGATGACGTTCTCGCAGCGGAAATCTATCTCCTGAAACAGACTCCGCATCACGGTCGCCTCGGGATAAAGCCGGCAGTAGATGTCCGCCATGTCCGTATCGGCATCGAACGCTACAATCGACGCAGGATGCACTCCTTCGGCAATCAGCGCCCTCGTGAGCTGCCCCGAGCCGCAGCAGGCGTCCACGATACGGCTCTCGTTGTCGAACGACCGCACGGCCAGCGCTGCCATCTGCCGTGCCGTAAGGTCGGGTGTCAGGAACTGCAAAATGGAAACGCCCTGACGGCGCTGCCGCTCGCACATCGCATCGTAAGGCCAGTTATCGCCACCGTACAGGAACGGCAGTTCGTCGTGCTGTCGCAGGTAGTCGAAGATTTCCGGCAGCGTGTCGGGCCATTGGAATTTACGATTCTGATAGTAATTCATAAGCGCCGGGCGTTTTATGATTTTCTCGAATGGTTTCATTGCGATTTCTGTTTTTTGTTATTCCCGATATTTCTTCCAGACTGCGATTTTTTCGGTTTCGGAATGGCTGTTCCACCATTGGATGCAGGCGGCAATGAAATCTTCGCAATCCTTTTCCGTGCTGAAGTCGGAGCGTTGAAGTCCCGTTATCCGCTCCATATCCCCGGCGTCGAGCTCCGGCCACCACGCATCCCATGCCACTCCGTCCCGGTTTTCGGCGATCATCCGGCCTCTCCGGGGCGTTCCGGAATAGATCTCCACCGTCGTTTCTCCGTCGTTTTCCTCGGTGGAAAGCGCCGAAAAGGTGTCGAACAATAGTTCGGATTCCCCGATGCGGAGATGGTCGTCCTCCGGTTCCGCATCGAACATTCCGTCTTCGATAAGTGCGGCAGCCTTCCGTATCGCTTCTTCTTCAGTCGGTGCCTCGACCGTAAAGCGGGTACGCTGCCAGATCGTGTGTTTCGTGTCCTGATAAAATTTATAACATGCCATAGTTTTTGTCGTTTGAGGTTAATACTTCATGACACACAATCCTTTCTCCATCATCGAGAGCGAATAGCCTTCGTCGTGGAGCTGTTTCAGCACGGCGACGTTGCTCTTGTGGATTAGGAGCGGATAGGTATTCGCATAGTTGTCGTCCACCGGCGTGTTGAACGACACGGTGATGCGGTTGTTTCGGGTGATGATCTCCAGCGCACGGCGGAAATCTTCGGGTTTCATGGTCATGGTGAATGTTCGTTTTTTGAATTTGCGGTTCACTTGCGGCGGAACCGATTGGCCGGACGTATCCCTGCCTTCGGGGTAAGCATGCATGCGGAGGTCAGAACTCCTCCCACTGTCCGCCGCAGTAAAGGTATGCCGCGAGGTATCCCAGTCCCGGCTCGAACGAGACGATCTCGAAATAAAAACCCGAGAGCAATCCTTGCTCATGGTAACGGCGAAGTTGACGATCGTATATTTTCAACAGGTCGCAAACTTCTCCGACCTCCAGGATCGGAACTCCGCAAAGCAAATTACGATGACGTTTCATATAGGAAATATCCGGCCGAATCTCCCGAACTATTTTCTAAAATCTCTTCCGTACGTTCCATCCTACCCTACTCTAAATAATAACTGACACGGCAAAATTGGGAACAATACAGCCGAACTTCATATGAGTCAATATTTACTTATATAAAAATCATTATAAGTAATTATATATCTATTAATTACGCATTATTATTAATGGAATACTCTCTTTGTAGATTTTAATTGCTCAATAAAATATTCCAATACCGTCATGAATCTGCCCTATATGTTATGACTGGATTCGAATTATTCTTTGAATTTTTGCACATTAAAAGAAATTTTCATACTTCTGTCTCAGAAAAAAGCCCAAAAGGATTGTGAAATACGACGCAAACTGGTAGTGGCCAATTCGGTGTACCAAAATGCGCTTCGCAAAAAGGGCCTTGAAAGTCAAAGCAATGTGTGTAGGGGGGGGGCAAGTCCCCTACGCACCGCAAATATCAAAGCAGAAAGCCTTGTAAATAAAAAATTTACAAGGCTTTCTGCTTTTTCCGGAAGTGCAGGAAAATGCAGTTCGGAGCATGTCGCATGCGGCCTATTCGGTGTACTTTTTACGGCCCGAAAAAGTACACCGGACCCTCCGTCATGCGGGATATGCAGTCGATCGTAAGAAAACACGGCGATACGGCCGTTCGGTCATACGACCGGGCCGCGGCCTCCGCAACGGCCCATTTCTTTCTCCGAAACCGCCGATTCCGACCTCGTTGCAGACAAGCCGCACCGTTTTCACTGACGACCGGGACACCGGAAAGGAAAATCCGGTGATTCCATATCGTAATCGGCCGGCACATTTGAAGAAAAAATCGCAATCCCTTTCATTCGTTTTTGATATAATGTATTTCCATCGGCCACATTATGCCACAAAAAGTTTGCGTATTAAATTATATTTTGTATTTTTGATACCGAAGCGCTTTACTTTTACAAACTATCAAAAACTAATGCTTATGAGTAAAAAAATTACGCTATCGTTGGTTTGCATACTCGCGGTAGTGGGTTGTGCTTTTGCTCAATCCGACCAGGTACGCGGGTCGGTCGTCGATGAAAACGGCGCTCCGATTATCGGCGCTACGGTCATCGTCAAGGATGATCCGACCATCGGCACTTCAACCGACCTGAAGGGCGAATTCCTCCTTCAGATCCCGGCCCGGAAGGGGGGGGGGAAGTTGCAAATTTCCTATGTAGGTTATAAAACCCGGGAAACAGCCATCTCCCCCAACGTCCGCGTGCGCCTCGAACCCGACGCTCAGGCAGTGGAAGCAGTCGTGGTGACAGGTATGACCAAAACGGACAAGCGCCTCTTTACCGGTGCGGCCGATCAATTGGTGGCCGATGACGTGAAACTTTCCGGTATGGGCGATATCAGCCGCGGCCTCGAGGGCCGTTCGGCAGGCGTTTCGGTACAGAACGTGTCGGGTACGTTCGGTACGGCTCCGAAAATCCGCGTTCGCGGTGCGACCTCCATTTACGGCGACTCGAAGCCGTTGTGGGTCGTGGACGGAGTAATCATGGAAGACGTTCAGGACATCTCTGCCGAGGATCTCTCCTCGGGAGACGCCACGACCCTGATCGGTTCGGCCATCGCAGGTCTGAATCCCGAAGACATCGAAAGTTTCAATATTCTGAAAGACGGATCGGCCACGTCGATCTACGGTGCCCGCGCCATGGCCGGAGTGATCGTCGTAACGACCAAAAAGGGCCGTCCGGGTGTCAGCCGGGTCAACTATACGGGCGAATTCACGTACCGTATGATCCCTTCCTACAGCAACTTCAACCTGATGAACTCCCAGGACCAGATGTCGGTCTATCAGGAAATGGCCTACAAAGGCTGGCTGGGCAATTCGCGGGTCACGAACGCCTCGGCGAGCGGTATCTACGGCAAAATGTATGCGCTGATCAATTCGGGAGCGATGCAACAGGGCAGCGCCGAACAGGTCGCGTTCCTGCAGGCGGCAGAGCGGCGGAATACGGACTGGTTCAAAGAGTTGTTCCAGCCGACGGTGATGCACTCCCATTCGGTGAGCATCACGTCGGGAACCGAAAAATCGTCCTACTACGCCTCTGTCAGCGCCCTGTTCGATCCGGGCTGGACAAAGCAGAGCGAAGTCGCACGCTACACTGCCAATCTCAACGCTTCGTACAAAATCTCGGACGCCCTTTCATTCAATATGATCACCAACGGGTCGTACCGCAAGCAGAAAGCTCCCGGGACTCTCGGCTCCACGACCGACTACGTGACCGGCGAGGTGAAACGCGACTTCGACATCAATCCCTATTCGTATGCGCTGAACACTTCGCGCGTGCTCGATCCCAATGAATTCTATGTGCGCAATTATGCTCCGTTCAACATCCTGCACGAGCTGGAAAACAACTACATCGACCTGAACGTGGCTGACGTGAAGTTCCAGGGCGAGTTGAAATGGAAGGCTTTCAAGGGTTTCGAAGCCGCGGCTCTGGCTTCGGTGCGTTATTCGGGGACCTCGCAGGAACACAACGTCCGCGACAATGCGAATCAGGCCGAGGCATACCGGGCCATGGGCACGACGACGATCCGGGACAACAACTCGTTTCTCTACAAGGACCCGGACGACATCTATGCCGAACCCGTGAGCGTACTGCCCGCCGGCGGTATCTATCAGCGGACCGACAACCGGATGCTCTCCTACGACTTCCGCCTTTCGGCCACTTACAGCAAGACCATCGACAACACGCATATCATCAATGCATACGCGGGTATGGAGACCAACCAGATCGACCGCGAAACGACGTGGTTCCGCGGCTGGGGTCTGCAATACGACGCAGGAGAGATTCCGTTCTACGATTACCTCATCTTCAAAAAAGGCAAGGAGGACAACACCGATTACTATACGATGGAGAAGACCTATTACCGCAATGCCGCATTCTTCTTCAACGGGACCTATTCCTACAAAGGGCGTTACACGATCAACGGCACATTCCGCTACGAGGGCAACAACGCCGTGGGACTGACGACGCGTTCGCGCTGGCTGCCGACATGGAACATCTCGGGCGCATGGAACATGCACGAGGAAACATGGTTCCAGCGCGCGCAGCCTGCGCTGTCGCACCTTTCGCTGAAGGCTTCGTATTCGCTGACGGCCGACCGTCCGTCGGTGACGAACGCACTGGCGGTAATCAAGAGTACGACGCCGTGGCGTCCGACGGCCGGCGCTTCGGAGTCGGGACTGGCTCTCTCGGAACTGGAAAACAGCGAGCTGACCTACGAAAAGAAGCACGAACTGAACATCGGCGCCGACCTGGGTTTTCTGAACAACCGGATCAATCTGGCTGTCGATTGGTACAAACGCGACAACTACGACCTGATCGGACCGATCAATACGCAGGGCATTGGAGGTCAGATCGAAAAGCTGGGCAATGTCGCCACGATGCGGTCGCGCGGCATCGAGCTTTCGCTCTCCACGAAGAATATCCAGACGCAGGACTTCAGTTGGACGACCGACATCATCTACTCGCACATGAAGAACGAAGTCACGAAGTTCGAGACATCGACCCGCGCCTTCGATCTGGTTTCGGGCATCGGATTCTCACGCGAGGGCTATCCCGTGAATTCGATCTTCTCCTATGACTTCCGCGGGCTGAACGAAGAAGGTATTCCGACCTTCATCAACGAGGACGGCGAGCTGACGACGACGAATATCAATTTCCAGGAACAGGAGCGTTTCGACCATCTGGTTTATTCGGGGCCGTCGGAACCTACCGACGTCGGTAGTTTCGGCAACATTTTCCGCTACAAGGGACTCCGACTGAACATCTTCATCACCTACTCTTTCGGCAACGTGGTACGTCTCGATCCGGTCTTCTCCGATTCCTATACGGATCTCGACGCCATGCCGCGCGAATTCAAGAACCGCTGGATGGTTCCCGGCGACGAACGCTTCACGGACGTGCCGACCATTATTTCGACCCGGCAGAAGAAGAACGACAACTCGCTGTCGTACGCTTACAACGCCTACAACTATTCGACGGCACGCATCGCCAAAGGCGATTTCATCCGCATGAAGGAGATCTCGTTGACCTACGACTTCCCGAAACGCTGGATACAGAAACTCAAAATGTCGAGCCTCTCGATCAAGTTCCAGGCTACGAACCTCTTTCTGATCTACGCGGACAAAAAGCTCAACGGCCAGGATCCCGAGTTCTTCAACACCGGAGGCGTCGCGGTTCCCGTTCCCAAGCAGTTCACGCTGACACTGCGTATCGGCCTGTAATCAAAAAAACGAAAACGATATGAAAAACTACATTGCATATATTCTGTTCGCCGGAGCTCTTGCCGCAGGCTTTTCTTCCTGCAATGACTTCCTCGACGAGAACCCGGACAACCGCACGACGGTCGATTCGGAGGAAAAGGCCATCGACATGCTGGTCTCGGCTTATGCCAGCAACCAGCCGTGGTTCGTATTGGAACTGGCTTCGGACAATGTCGATGACCACGGCGGAACCTACGGCGATTGGAGTCGTTTCTACGAAGAGAGTTTTTCCTGGAATCCGCCCGTGGAATCCAACAACGAATCGCTTATCAGGACGTGGAGTTCGCAGTATCTGGCCATTGCGAATGCCAATCAAGTGCTGGACGCTCTCGGGAAAATGGAAATGACCGACAAGTTGCGCGCGGCCAAGGGCGAAGCGTTGATCTGCCGGGCATACGCCCACTTCGTGCTGGTGAACATTTTCTGCCAGCAGTACGATCCCAACTATCCGGACGACATGGGAATCCCTTACATGGAGAAGGCCGAAACCGAACTCGACCCGAAATACGAACGCGGTACGGTAGCCGAAGTGTACGCCAAAATCGAAAAGGATATCGAGGAAGGACTGCCGCTTATCGACGACGCGATCTATTCGGTTCCCAAGTACCACTTCAACCGGAAAGCGGCTTATTCCTTCGCCGCACGGTTCTTCCTGTATTATCAGAAATGGGACAAAGCCGCGGAATATGCCTCGGAAGCGCTGACCAACGCCCCCGAATCCCAGCTCCGCGATTACGAGGCGCTGTTGGAATATCCGATGAACAACGGGTCCACCCAGAATACGGCAGCCACCTACTATATCAGTACGGACCTGCCGTGCAATTACCTGCTGGCGACGGCTTACTCCTCTTCGGGGACCTATTTCGGCGGATACTCCTCGGGACGCCGTTACAACCACGGATGGCTGATCGGCCAGACCGAGAGCATCTCCTGCACGAATACGCCCTTCGCGCCCTACGAATGGAAGGTGCGGCCGCTGGTATATAACAGCGGTCTGGACAAGACCCTGCTGCCCCATACGCCGTATCTGTTCGAATATACCGATCCCGTCGCAGGAACCGGTTATATCCACACCGTCTACACGCTCTTCACGGGCGACGAGACGCTGCTGACACGGGCCGAAGCCTACATCATGCAGAAAGATTATCCGAACGCGCTGAAGGATATGAACCTCTTCCTGTCGAACGCCTGCAAGTCGTACACGCCGCTGACGGAAGAGACCGTGACGGCGTGGGCCGCCGGCACCGAATATTACCGGCCGGAAACCGATCAGAACCAGTCGGATATGAACAAGAAAGGTCCTACGCCGAAAAAGGAGCTGCACCCTGCGTTCGATCTCGACGAAACCCAGGAGGCCATGGTCCATACGCTGCTGATGCTGCGTCGCTACGAAACGCTGCATTGCGGTCTGCGCTGGTTCGACATCAAGCGTTTCGGCATCGAAATTTATCGTCGCACGCTCGATTCCACCGACGGACATGTCAGCGCCGTGACCGACAAGCTCGCAGTGCGGGACAACCGTCGGGCCATCCAGCTACCGAACGACGTAATCACGAGCGGTCTGCCCGCCAATCCGAGGTAATCCGCCATTTGAGATTAAAAAATGCATATTATGAAAAGAACGATATTTGCACTGTCCGCACTGGTATTCGCACTTTCGAACACGGCGTGCTCGGAGGACGGACTCGACGACAAGAGCGTAATCACGGGTATCGGCTATGAGATCGAAACGCCTTTCGACGAGTGGCTCCTCGAGAACTTCATCGAACCGTATAATATCCGGGTCATGTACCGTTACGAGGACATGGAATCCGATATGACCTACAATCTGGTTCCGGCGCGTTACGAACGCTCGATCGAAATGGCGCAGTTGGTTTCCTATCTTTGTCTGCAAGCCTACGACGAAATCACCGGCAGCCGGGACTTCATCCGGGCCAACTTCCCGAAAGACCTCTTCTTCGTGGGCAGCCCGGCCTACAACAACAACGGCTCCATCGTACTGGGTACGGCCGAGGGCGGTACGAAAATCACCCTCTACAACCTTAATACGCTGGATCCGCGCAATGTCGATGCTCTCAACTCCTCCTACTTCAAAACGATACATCACGAGTTCGGGCATATCCTCAATCAGAAAAAGCCTTACACGTCCGATTTCGAACAGATCGTCGGCAAGTCGGACGGAGGTATCCGCTATGTCGGCAATTCCTGCTGGGAGGTATATCCCACCGAGACCAGCGCTCTGCAGGACGGGTTCATCAGCCGTTACGCCTCGACTTCCGACGGAGAGGAGTTCGTGGAACTCGCCTCGATCTACGTCACCAACACGCCCGAAGCCTGGGAAACGAAACTGCGGACGGCAGGCGCGAGACGCTCGATGATCGAGCAGAAATTCGACATCGTCTATAAATACTATGAGAATGACTGGGGTATCGACCTGGAGAAGCTGCGCGAGATCGTCCTGCGACGTCAGCAGGACGTGCCGACACTCGACCTGGATATCTGATTCTGTTCCGTATTAAAAAAATGTGAAACCTATGAAACGATTATTGATATTGCTGGGGCTGCCCCTCGTACTGAGCTCCTGTCTTCTGAACGAGGAGGATAAATTCCCGAAATCCGCGACGGAACGCATGAACGAAGCCATCGAACAGGCCGAGAACGTTCTTCAGGGCGCCGTCAACGGGTGGCGCGTGGAGCTCTATCCGGAGAAATCGCGCATCTACGGAGGTTATACGATGTTCCTGAAATTCTCTTCCGACGGCAAGGTGACCGCCGCCAGCGAGAATTTCGATCCCGCGCAGACGGACGAGTCCTACTACTCCGTAGAGCCGGACAACGGGCCGATGCTCACGTTCAACACCTACAACGAGATCATTCATTTCTATTCGGATGCCGGGACCGGGGCCAATCAGGGAATCGGCACGGCGAACGGCGGTCTGGAGGGGGATTCCGACTTCATCGTTATGGAGGCCACTCCCGAATGCGTAAAACTCAAAGGACGCAAATCCGGCAATTACATCCGCATGTATCCGCTCGATGAGGGCGTGAATTGGGCCGATGAACTGCAAGCCTATGTAGATGCGGAAACGGAAATGCTGCTGGGCTATACGAGCTGCATCGTAGGGGATGCGACCTATCCGCTGGAATTCCAATCGGCTCTGAATAATTTTACCTCGCGCGTATTCCGGATTACGCTCAAGGAGGCCACCGAAACCGAATCGGCAGAGGTCCTGTCCGCGCCCTTCATCTGGACGAAATCCGGTGCGAAATTCTACGAACCTCTGACCATCGACGGCGTGACCGTGGAAGAGTTGTCGTTCAGCGGAGAGTACCTGGAAAATGCCGAGAAAAACGTCCGGATCACTCCGAAATACTCGGACAACCAACTGACCGTAAACATTACGGAAACGACCTACAATTCGCTGAAATACGAAATTACCGCGACGGATCCGGACGACCCGTACATCGTCCGGGCGTTCAGGAAGAGCGAAATCGAAGGCATGTCGGACACGCAACTCCGGAAAAGTATCTGCGAGACGATCGCTTCCGCGAACGAACTGAAGAAGGGCGACATGACAGGGACTCTTTCCGACCTGTACGATGAAACGGAGTATGTCGTGGTGGGCCTGGGAATCGACCCCTCGACGCTGAATTACACCACGAAGGTCTTCAGCGCGGAGAAAACGACCTCCGCACTGCCGGCAGACATGCAGGATGCCTACAGGCAATGGATCGGGACATGGACCGTGACCTCGGCGTCGTCCGAAGTATCGGGTACGTCCTACGATTTCGTCATCGAAATCCGTCCGCGCGAGATCAACAGTACGTACCTGATCCGCGGATGGGGATACACCTACCTGAAGAACGACTACGAATGCGAAGCGAAGTTCAAGGCCGACGGCACGTTCGACATCCACCATCAGATATGCGGGACATTGAGTACCGGCGGCCAGCTCACGCTCTTCCCGAGATTTGTCTATACCAAAGGTGGCTCCGGGTACGGCGGTCTCATATCGCTCGGATACGGAGAGGCCCTTCAGGCATCCTCGTCCGAGGACGGGAAAGGCGCCATCTACGGATACAATTACGGTCTGTCCGGAGGCGGATCCTGCACGATCACGTCGCTCGACTATTGGGATGTCCGCAACGGCAGCAACTATTACATCCAGGCGATGAGCCCGTACGTATACAAGGATTTCTTCGCAGGTCCCTATACGATGGTCCGCACATCGACGGAATACGGCGTACTGGGAACCCGGACCTCACAGTCCGCACCGGCTGCCGTTCAAAGACTCTCTACCGGAAACAAAGCCGCAGCCGTTCGGGCCGAATAGGTTTCCGTCGTTCGAAAGAGCCGTTCAGAACATCTGAACGGCTCTTTTTCGATCGAGGCCGGGCAGTTCGTTCGGGCATGAGATGCCCGACCGTGAAACAGGCCGCCGATGAAACGGCCCGGCCGATCCGGCCAAACGTATATAGGATTCCCTGGATTCCCGTAAACCGGAAAAGACGATCCCTCGTGATAAACCAACTGGGATAACACTGAAAACGGATATAATAAAACTGAAACAGTAAGGTTAGGAAAAACACAATATCTTTCATTTCCGCATGCACGAATGAAGAACGACCGGATTCGAAACATGCCGAAAGCAGATCTGCCACTGCCGTTCCATACCCTATCAACCCACAATGGTTCCCGATTTGCAATATCCCCGGTCTGCATGGCATCTGTCGTTTTTATTTCGACCCGGGAAAAATCCGGAAAATTCGCTACCTTTGTCAAAAGTCACTTTCAACCGGAAACAACCATGAAAAAGTACCTGCTTCTGCTTCTTGCAGCGTGTCTCTCGCTCCCGGCTCCGGCCGCAGAGGAGGCCCGCCCCCTGAAACTCATCTCCTACAATATGCGCAACAGCGGCGGAGGGGACGGCCCGAACGACTGGGAACACCGCCGCCACGCCACACGGCAGATGATCCGCCAGGAAGCGCCGGACGTGTTCGGCGTGCAGGAGGCGCTCGCCGACCAGTTGCAATACCTCGACGAGGAGTGCCCGCAGTACGCCCGCGTGGGCGTGGGGCGCGACGACGGCGACAAGGCCGGCGAGACCATGGCGATCTACTACCTCCGCGACCGTTTCGACCTGCTCGACAGCGGCACGCTGTGGCTCAGCGAGACGCCCGACCGCCCCTCGCGCGGATGGGACGGAGCCTGCAACCGCACGATGACTTGGGCGGAACTGCGCGACAGGACGTCGGGCAAGACCTTCTTCTACTTCAACACCCACCTCGACCACAAGGGCAAAACGGCGCGCGCGGAAGGGGTGAAACTCGTCGTCGCGCAGATCGCCGCCATCGCGGGCAAGGCTCCGGCCATCCTCGGCGGAGACTTCAACACCCCGACCGACAGTCCGATCTTCCGGCCGCTCACGAAAACCATGAAGTCTGCGCGCGACAAGGCGCCCGAAACGGACCGCGAAGGGACCTTCAACGGGTTCGGTTCGGCGCCCGACACCATCGTGATCGACCACCTCTATTTCCGGGGGAAGCTCAAATGCCTGCGCTTCGCCACCCTCACGGGCGACTACGGCGCGCCCTACATTTCGGACCACTACCCGATCTCGATGACATTCAGTCTGTGACGCACGCCGGGATCGCGGCATCACACCCCGCCGCGGTCCCGGCGCAGCACGACGAGCAGCACGGCCGCCACGATGAGCAGAATACCCGCGGCCCCTTTCGCCGTGAAAGGCTCCGCGAAGACCGTGACGCCGATCACCACGGCCGTCAACGGCTCCATCGCGCCGAACACGGAGGTCAGCGTCGGACCGATCCTGCGGATCGCCTGCACGAGCGCCATGTTCGAGACGGCCGTGGCCGGAAGCGCCAGCCCGAGAATGCAGAGCCATGCACGGAGGTCCGTCTCGATCCGGACGCCGCCCGTCAGCGACCCGCCGACGAGGAAAAACAGCGCCCCGAAAGCCATCACATAGCATGTGAGCGCCGTGGAGTCGATCCGTGCGGCGCGGCTCCGGCGCACGCCGACGATATAACCGGCATAGGAGAAGACCGACACCGCGGCGGCGATCATGCCCGCGAGGGTGTCGCCCTGCGTGAAATCCACATTGCCCGAGGAGAGGAGCACCGCCCCCGCGATCGACAGGCCGATCGCGGCGAAAGTACGCACCGATCCCCGCTCGCGGAAAAAGCAGATCATCGCCAGCGCCACGGCCAGCGGATACATGAAATGGATGGTCGAAGCCACGCCGCTGGCGATATTGCGGTAGGCTATGACGAGCGAAAACGACGTGGCGGCGCGGAAAAGGCTCAACAGGAAGACCGCCCGCAGTTCCTTCCGCCCGAGGCGGAAATCGCATCTGGCCGCGACACCGCAGACTCCCAGACACAGCGACGCCACGCCCCAGCGGTAGGTCAGCACCTCGAACGAGGAGTACCCCGCTCCCAGCAGCAAGAGGGTGAACAGCGGCGCCAGCCCGAAAGTCGAGGAGGAGAGAGCCGCCCAGAGAATGCCTTTCGCACGTTCCATCGGCTTGCGGTTTTGCGTGCAAAGGTAGCGAATAAATTCCGCATCGGCCACCTTCCGGGCGGAGAAAAACAGGCGCAGCCGCAGGTACGGAGACCGGCTTCGCCGGGAAAAACGACACGCACCGTAGCGTACGCCCCCAAAAAATCGCCGGACGAAGGGAGGACATATATGCAATCCCCGGACGACCGGACACGCGCAGGTACGAAAAACGGATCCGCCGGAAAAAACAGGCGCAGACCCGGCGGTCAGAACCGCTTGGTGTAAACGTGGCAGTAAGGCTGCGTGCCCCGGCGCTCGTAGTAGTCCTGGTGGTACGCCTCGGCAGGCCAGAACGATCCGGCAGGAGTCACGCGCGTCACCACGCGATACCCCCTCGCACGCAGTTCGGCGATCAGCCGGACAGCCGTCTTGCGCTGCTCGGGCGAGGTATAGAAAATCTCGGAACGGTACTGGGGACCGATGTCAGGCCCCTGCCGTCCCGCCTGCGTCGGGTCGTGAATCTCGAAGAAAAGGCGCGCCAGTTCCTCGTAGGAGACCTGAGCGGGATCGAACGTCACACGCACCGCCTCGGCATGTCCCGTGCGGTGGCCGCACACCTCTTCGTAAGTCGGGTGTTCGGTACGGCCGCCCGTATAGCCCGCCTCCGCATCCAGCACCCCCGGCTGCGACGCGAGCATGTACTCCACGCCCCAGAAACACCCTCCGGCAAAGATCGCCGTTTCGGTTTTCACCGCGGCATCCGGCTCGCCAGCACGGACCGAATCCGCAGAGCGGTCCGAAACATCCCCCGTCCGGTCCGGTTCACCGGAGACCGCAGAGCCGTCGGACGGCACGGAACTGTCGGAGCGGTCTGAAAGAATCGCCGGTCCGCCGGCCGCAGCATTCCGTTCCGAAGCAATCCCCGTTCCGGCCGCCGCGCCGCACTCCCCCGCCGCGACCTCCGGCTCCGCCCCCGCAGCCGGGACGAACCCGAGCGAAAGCGAATTGACGCAGTGGCGCGTATTTTTGGGCGTGAACCTCTCGCCCGTGAAAACGTGGCCCAAATGGGCGTCGCAGCGGGCGCAGACGATCTCGGTCCGGAGGCCGTCCGCATCCGGTGTGCGGCGCACGGCTCCGGGAATCTCGTCATCGAAACTCGGCCAGCCGCATCCTGCATCGAACTTGTCCTCCGAACGGTAAAGCGGCGCCCCGCAGCGGCGGCAGACATAGGTCCCCGCCTCGCGGTGAAGGTAATAACGTCCCGTGTAGGGCGCTTCCGTACCCTTCTCTTCGATAACCCGCCTCTCACGGGGTGTCAATGGTTCCATCTGCTGCGCATTTACGGTTCCGCCGAACGCAAGGCCCAGCAGGAGCCAAAACCAACGATCGTATCCCGCAACGCTCCGGCTTACGCATTTCGGACCGGCCGATCCGGCCGTCCGCAGACCGCCGATCGGGAGCTTTCGGGAATCCCCTCCGGAGAGAGGCTCCCGGCCGCACTTCCCGCCGGAACCGGAGCGCGACGGATCCGAGAAAAAACAAAATCCCATACCCGGACCCGAACAAAAATCATGCCGCGCCGCCGAACTCCTCGCCGCGCAGGAAGACGCGTTCGATGAGCGGCGTGCGGTAGGCATAGGTAAAGAACTCCACGGAGGGCATCGGCCGCGTGAGGAAGAAGCTGGCGACCTTGCCCACCGACACCGAACCGAAGTCGCGGCTCACCCCCATGGCATAGGCGCCGTTGAGCGTCGCGGCGCAGAGCGCTTCCGCAGGGGTCATCCGCATCCGGATCGAAGCCAGCGAAGCCACCATGCGCATGTCGCCCGAAGGCGACGACCCGGGATTGTAATCCGAAGCGAGCGCCACGCCCAGCCCCGCGCGGATCATCTCGCGCGCCGGGGGATAGTCCATGCCCAGGAAGAACGCGGCCCCGGGCAGCAACGTGGGCATGGTCTCCGCCCCGCGCAACGCTCCGATCTCCTCGGCGCCGATGCGTTCGAGGTGGTCCACCGACAGCGCACCGCAACGCACGCCCGCCTGCACGCCGCCCGAGACGGCCAGCTCGTTGGCATGGATCTTCGCCCGCAGTCCGTAGCGGGCGCCCTCCGCGATGATCCGCTCGGTTTCCGCCACCGTGAAGAAGCCCTCGTCGCAGAAGACGTCCACGAAGTCGGCCAGCCCCTCGCGCGCCACGGCCGGCAGCATCTCGCGGCACACCAGATCGACGTACTCGCCCTGCCGCCCGCGGTAGGCGCGCGCCACGGCGTGCGCCCCGAGGAAGGTGGCGCGCACCTCCAGCGGCGTCTCCTGCCGGATGCGGCGCACGACGCGCAGCATCTTCAGCTCGTCCTCGGTCGAGAGTCCGTAGCCGCTCTTGATCTCCACGGCGCCCGTTCCCATCGCCGCGATCTCCCTCACGCGCTCCATCGCCTGCCGGAACAACTCCTCCTCGGAGGTTTCGTGCAGCCGGTCGGCCGAGTTGAGAATCCCCCCGCCCCGGCGGGCGATCTCCTCGTACGAGAGGCCGTTGATCTTGTCCAGAAACTCCTGCTCGCGGCTTCCGGCATAGACCAGGTGCGTATGCGAATCGCAGAACGAGGGGAAAAGCATGCCGCCCCCGGCGTCCACGACACGGTCGGCGGCGATCCCCTCCTCCCCGCCGCTGCGGCCGAAGGCGGCGATGCGGCCTCCGTCGGCGAGCAGCCACGCGTCGCCGAGCGTCTCCATGCGGTCCATCTCCGCACCACACAACCGCAGCCGCCCTTCGCGCTCGATGCCGACGATGCGGCCGATATTCCTCACTAACAGTCTCATCGTGCGCGCAGAAATTCCACCGAAGCTCCGATGTGGGGATACATGACGCAATCGTTATCGACGAACGGCACGCGGCGGCGGTAGTCGGCCACCATCCGCTCCAGCTCGGGAGACGTGCGCGCCGGACGCCGGAATTCGAGGGCCTGCGCGGCGTTCATCAGTTCGATGGCCAGCACGCGCTCGGTGTTCAGCACCACGCGGTAGAGTTTCGTGGCGGCGTTCGAGCCCATGCTCACGTGGTCCTCCTGTCCCTGCGACGAGGGTATCGAATCGACCGACGCAGGCATGCACAACCCCTTCGACTGGCTGACGATCGACGCGGCGGTGTACTGCGGGATCATGAAGCCGCTGTTCAGCCCGGGATTGGCCACGAGGAACTTCGGCAGTCCCCGCGCACCCGAAATGAGCTTGTAGATGCGCCGCTCGGAGATATTGCCCAGCTCGGCCAACGCGATGGCCAGGAAATCCATCGCCAGGGCGATCGGCTGCCCGTGGAAATTGCCCGCCGAGACGACCATATCCTCCTCGGGGAAGATCGTCGGATTGTCCGTCGGCGAGTTGATCTCCGTCTCCAGCACGCTCTCCACATAGTCGATCGTGTCTTTCGTCGCCCCGTGCACCTGCGGGATGCAGCGGAACGAATAGGGGTCCTGCACGTGCTGTTTCGGACGCGCGATCAGTTCGCTGCCCTCCAGCAGGCGGCGGAAGGCGCGTGCCGTGGCAAGCTGGCCCCGATGGGCGCGGATGCGGTGCACCTCGTCGCAGAACGGCTCGATGCGGCCGTCGAAGGCGTCGAGCGACAACGCCCCGATACGGTCGGCCCAGCCGCTCAGACGGCGCGCGGCCAGAAGCCCCCAGACGCCGTAGGCCGCCATGAACTGCGTGCCGTTGAGCAGCGCCAGCCCCTCCTTCGACTGTAACTCGAGGGGTTTCCACCCCAGCTCGCCGAGTACCTCCGAGACCGGGCGCACCCGCCCCTCGCACTCCACTTCGCCCAGTCCCAGCAGCGGCAGGCTCATGTGGGCCAGCGGCGCCAGGTCGCCCGAAGCGCCGAGCGACCCCTGCTGGTAAACGACGGGGAGAATCCCCCGGTTGTAGAACTCCGCGAGCCGCTCCACGGTGGCCAACTGCACGCCCGAATGGCCGTACGAAAGCGACTGGATCTTCAGCAGCAGGATCAGCCGCACGATCTCCGACGGTACGCGCTCGCCCGTACCGCAGGCGTGCGACATGACGAGGTTCCTCTGCAACTGCGCCAGCTCGTCGCGTCCCACCGAAATGTCGCACAACGACCCGAAGCCCGTGGTGATGCCGTAGATCGGCCGCTCGGGATGCTCCATCTTGCGGTCGAGGTATTCGCGGCAACGCACGATACGCGCCCGGGCGTCGTCGCTCAGGGCCACCGGCAGCCGCCGTTCGAGAATTTCGCCGAGGCGGGCGACGGTCAGCCGCTCCGCCGAAATATGATGATGTTCCATGACAGATAATCTTTATGATTCGGTTTCGTTCAGTGCATTGCGTATCACATTGTCGTCCGCTGAATTGGGCAGTGTCACCTGCAAGCCCGGCGTGCGGGCCATCTCGCGGCGGATGGCCTCCACGGCTCCGTCGTTGCGCGCCCAACTGCGGCGCGCGATGCCGTTATTGACGTCCCAGAAGAGCATTTCGCGGATGCGGCGGCCGGACTCCTCCGAGCCGTCGATCACCATGCCGAAGCCGCCGTTCACGACCTCGCCCCAGCCCACTCCGCCGCCGTTGTGGATCGAAACCCACGTCGCGCCGCGGAAAGCGTCGCCGATGACGTTCTGCACGGCCATGTCGGCCGTGAAGCACGATCCGTCGTAGATGTTCGACGTCTCGCGGTAGGGCGAATCGGTTCCCGAAACGTCGTGGTGGTCGCGCCCCAGCACCACGGGGGCCGAAATGCGGCCGTCGGCGATGGCGCGGTTGAAAGCCTGCGCGATCCGCGTGCGGCCCTCGCAGTCGGCATAGAGGATCCGGGCCTGCGAACCGACGACCAGCCGGTTGCGTCCGGCCTCGCGGATCCAGTGGAGGTTGTCTTCGAGCTGTCCGCGGATGTCGTCCGGCGCCGTGCGCAGCATCTCCTCCAGCACTTCGGCCGCGAGACGGTCCGTCGTGTCGAGGTCCTCCGCGCGGCCCGAAGTGCAGACCCAGCGGAAGGGTCCGAAGCCGTAGTCGAAGAACATGGGCCCCATGATGTCCTGCACGTAGGAGGGATAGCGGAAACGCCCGCCCTCGCCCATGACGGCGGCTCCGGCACGCGACGCCTCCAGCAGGAAGGCGTTGCCGTAGTCGAAGAAGTACATGCCGCGCGCCGTCAGACGGTTGATGGCATCGACCTGCCGCCGCAGCGACTCCTGCACGCACTCGCGGAAACGCGCCGGCTCCTCGGCCATCATCTTGTTCGACGCCTCGTAGCTCAGCCCCACGGGGTAATAACCGCCTGCCCAGGGGTTGTGCAGCGAGGTCTGGTCGGAACCGAGATCCACGTCGATCCCTTCGTCGGCCAGCCGCTCCCAAAGATCCACCACGTTGCCCACATAGGCCAGCGATACGACCTCTTTCGATTTGACAGCTTGACGGATACGCGGGATCAGCTCATCCAGCGATTCATGCAGTTCATCCACCCATCCCTGCTCGAAGCGCTTCCGCGCGGCTTTGGGGTTGATCTCGGCGACGACCGACACCACGCCCGATATGTTGCCCGCCTTGGGCTGCGCGCCGGACATGCCGCCCAGCCCCGACGAGACGAACAGCATGCCGCGCGCCGAGGTGCGGTCCCCGGTGAAGCGCTTGCGCGCGGCGTTCATCACCGTGATCGTCGTACCGTGGACGATGCCCTGCGGCCCGATGTACATGTACGATCCGGCGGTCATCTGCCCGTACTGCGAGACGCCGAGGGCGTTCATCCGCTCCCAGTCGTCGGGTTTCGAATAGTTGGGGATCACCATGCCGTTGGTCACCACGACGCGCGGCGCGTCGGGATGCGACGGGAAAAGCCCGAGCGGATGGCCCGAATACATCACCAGCGTCTGACGGTCGGTCATCTCCGAGAGGTACTTCATCGTCAGGCGGTACTGCGCCCAGTTCTGGAACACCGCGCCGTTGCCGCCGTAGGTAATCAGTTCGTGGGGATGCTGCGCCACGGCCTTGTCCAGGTTGTTCTGGATCATCAGCATGATGGCCGCGGCCTGCCGGCACTTCGCGGGGTATTCGTCGATCGGCCGCGCGTGCATCTCGTAGTCGGGACGCAGGCGGTACATGTAGATCCGGCCGTACTTGCGCAGCTCGGCGGCGAACTCCCGGGCCAGCACGGCGTGGTGCCTGGCGGGGAAGTAGCGCAGGGCGTTGCGCAGGGCCAGCTCCTTCTCGGCCGGCGTGAGAATGTCCTTGCGCTTGGGCGCATGGTTGATCTGTTTGTCGTAAGGCTTCGCGGCGGGCAGCCGGTCGGGAATGCCCGCGCGGATATCGGCTTGAAATTCGGCTAAAGTCATCGTTCCGCTATTTTATCTTCTCTTCCACGATTCGCAGCACTTCGGCCTCGGCCTCCACGGCTTCGGCGGCCAGCGCCTCGGCTTCGGCCACGAGGGCGTCGGCCTTCGCACGGTCCTTCAGACCAGCGGCGTTGATTTTCACGTTGAGACAGGCCCCGAGCACCGCGCTGCGCGCCGCAAGTGCGCCCACGCCGGCATCCGAGACCGAATTGGGATTGCCTTCTGAGGCCATCGCACGGACGACGGGGAAGACCTTCGCGGCAGCCTTCATCGTCCGCAGCGGGACCTCCGTGGCATAGAGCGTCGCCTCCTGCAGGGCCGCACTGCGCGCCGCCCGCTCCTCGTCGGTCGATTTGGGCATCGAGAAGACGGCCATGATGCGGTTGAAAGCCGCCGTGTCCTCGTCCACCAGATGCAGCAGCTCCCGCAGCAACGCCTGTCCCCGGTCGGCCCAGTCGGAGAACTCTTCCCAGCGGTCGTCCCACCCCGCCTTGTGCGACGAGAGGTTGGCGACCATCGTGCCGAGCGCAGCGCCCAGCGCTCCCATATAGGCCGCGATCGAGCCGCCGCCGGGAGCCGGGGATTCGCTCGCCGTTTCATCGGCGAATTCCTTGCAGGTCATGTCGATAAGACGCTTCTGCTTATCTTCCGCTTCAAGCAGGTATTCGATCACCTTCTCCTCGGGGCGGAAGGGCTTCAGATCGTCCAGTCCCATCGACTTGACGGCGATGCGGACGATCTCCTCCTCGGCGATACCCGTCGAACGGCGCTGTTTGCGCAGGAAGTGGCGTCCCGCCTCGACAAGCGCCCGCTTGGGCACGAGACCCACGATCTCCGTGCCGGTGACGCGCACCCCGCGGGCGTCGGCCTTGCGGCACACCTCGTCGAAGGCGACATGCAGGGGCGTCACGGCGATATCGGTCAGATTCATCGAGACCTGCGCGATGCCGTACTCCTCGATATACCACCCGATGGCCTTCGTGGCGCGGAGCGTGCCGGGCCGCATGACGGGGTTGCCGTCGGCATCCTTCACGATTTTACCCGTAACGGGATTTCCCTCGCGCACCGGCCGCCCCTTCTCGCGCACGTCGAAAGCGATGGCGTTGGCGCGCCGCGTGGAGGTGGTGTTGAGATTGAAATTGACGGCAATCAGGAAATCGCGGGCCCCGACCGTCGTGGCTCCCGTACGGGCCACCCCTTCGTCGAAGGGACGCGCCCCGAAATCGGGGGCCGTCTCCGCGTGCGCCAGCTTCTCGGGCAGCGCCTCGTACTCTCCGGCGCGGCAGACGGCCAGGTTCCGCCGCTCGGGCCGCAGAGCCGAAGCCTCGTAGCAATAGGTCGGAATCCGCAGTTCGCAGGCGATGCGTTCGGCCAGCCGGCGCGCCAGCGCGGCGCACTCCTCGAGCGTGATGCCCGAAACGGGAATGAGCGGCAGGACGTCGGTGGCCCCCATGCGGGGGTGCGCCCCTTTGTGGCGGCGCATGTCGATCAGTTCGGACGCCCGTTTCACCCCGGCGAAAGCCGCCTCGACGACCTCCTCGGGCGCGCCGACGAAGGTGACGACCGTGCGGTTCGTCGCTTCGCCCGGATCGACGTCCAGGACCTTCACGCCGCCCGCCCCCTCGATCGCTTCGACGATCCGGCGGATCACCTCCTTGTCGCGTCCCTCGCTGAAATTGGGGACGCACTCCACGATTCGCTTTTCCATATCGTATGCAGTTTTCGGATTCTCTGCTTCAAATATAACGAATTTCCGGAACAATTCCGATAAAATCGTAACGAAAAAAGCGTCCGGGGCAAAAAAACAGAAAGTCCGGACCCGAAGGTCCGGACCGGGAAACGCAGCCGGAAGCTCCGGATCAGCGGCGCCGGAGAGGCCGCCTTCCGGAGCGGACGGAGACGCCTACCGTCCGAAGGTCAGCACCACGCCCGCCGTACACCAGAAGCCCGGCAGCGGGATACCTCCCAGATCGCAGTAGCGCGTGTCGGTGAGGTTCGTCGCATCGACATAGAGGCGGCAGAACCCCTTCTCCCATTGCAGACGTCCGTCGAGCAGGAAATAGGGTTCGTAACCGCGCGTCTCCGTCCGGGAGGAGTCACCTGCGACGGGATAGGCCGTATAGTCGCCGTTGCGGTCGAAGAGCGAACCCGTGAGCGCGAACGACATGCGCCGCAGGAAGCGGAATTCGACCCCGAGCGCCGCCTTGTGGCGCATGAAGTCCATGGCGCTCCTGGCCACGATGTCGGCGTTACGGTCGGTGGTGACGTATCCGTAGGAGACCCTCACGCGGCGCAGGAAACCTTCCTGCACCGTGTAGCTTCCCGAGAACTCGATCCCGAAGGTGTTCAGACGGCTCGTCTGCTCCGAATGCCACTTGCCGCGCCATGCCTCGGGATTTTCGGGCACATCGTCGTACCACACCCAGTCGATGATGTCGCGGCCGGCCCGGTAGTAGGCATCGGCCGAAGCGCTCCAGCAGCCCCGGGAATACCCCGCCCCGAGGCGGACGGTGACGGCCCGTTCGGGCCGCAGGCCGAGGTTATTGACCTGTGCCGGGGAGGTATAGTAGAGATCCGTGAAGGTCGGCAGGCGCATCGACTGCGCCGCACCGGCCTCCACGCGCCACGCCCCGGAGGGACGCCAGCCGCCCGAGAGGCTCCAGAGAGCCGCCCTGCCGTAGGGCGTGAAACTCGCCCCGGCCGACGCCGCGGCGTCGAAACGCCGCCAGTGTTTCTCGTGCCGCAGCCAAAGGTTACCCGTATGGCGCGCGTCGGCATGGGTGTAACGGCCGTGCGGCGTGTCGAGCTTCTCGCCGAGGTTCGTGCTGAAGATATGGTTGTAGGCGTAGTCACCGCCCAGCGACGTCGTGCCTGCCGCCCAACCGTAATCGCTCCAGACTCGCGCTCCGACATTGTCCGTATTGTGCCGGTTCATCGCCGTCCCGCGTGTCCAGTCGTAGCGGTCGAAATTCTTCCGGTAGCTCGCCGAGGCGCCGAACGAGAAGCGGCCCGCGCTCCTGAGCCACCGGAGCGACGCGAGCGCCGTCGCGGTGTGTTCCCACTGGTCGGGATTGTAGGCCGCATAGAATCCGTTGGACCCGAAATCCCGGTCCTGGTATCCGGCCTGGAAATCGAACAGTCCGGCACGGGGAGCCTCGCAGACGGCCCGCACGTAGGCATTGCAATTGGAAAAGTCCGTATTGTGCCGGTAACCGTCGCTGCGGCGGAAGGAAGCCGCGCCGAGCACCGAGAGGCGTCCCTCGGTGACGGCTCCCGAAAGGTTGGCATAGGCATAGCCGTACTGTCCGCCCGCACCCTCGAAGCGCAGGTAGGTCGGCCGCAGCGGCGCCGTGCGGACGTTCACCGCCCCGGCGAAGGCCCCGACGCCCGGCAGGCCGTCGAGCAGCTCCACCGACGAGATGCAGTCGAGATCGACCGGCAGCGCGTGGGACTGGTGTCCCGTGCGGGCATCCGTGAAATCAATACCGTTGAGAAGGACCATCGTCTGGTCGAAAGAGCCTCCGCGGACGGAGATGTCGGCCTGCGCTCCCTTGCCTCCGCGTTCGCGGATATCGACCGAAGGCGCGAGGCGCAGAGCGGCCTCCAGCGTCTGGACGGGCTCCGCGGCGAAAGCTTTCCGGTCGAAAAGCGGGGTGTGCGACCGGGCGTTCCGCACGGGAGCCGTCTGGGTTCCCGTGATGCCGACTTCACGGATCCGCAACGTCCTGAGGACGGCGGTCGTGTCGGCGTTGTGCGCGGATGCGCCCCGTGTCGCGAGCAGCAGGATCGACATTCCGGCGGCGAGGACTCCGATCTTCACGTAGCGGTGCAGGCTCGCAAAGACCGACCAGCCCTTGCGGCTCCAACGCTTGAAGCAGGGAATCCGCTTCTGCAGAATGTGTTCCATGTTGTCGTTTTGTTTGGGTTGATAAAATAAAAATCCGGCGGTCCGGACCGGGCCGGCTGCACGCCCCCGGTTCGAACCGCCGCAAAGGTAAGCAATTTTTCGGATCAGAACAGCGCCTCGACCTTCGACACCACGTCGTCGGCATCGGGATCGAGCGGAAAGACCAGGCTCGGCTTGAGATACCACAGCTCCTTGCCCTCCTTGAAGTGCTCCTCGCCGCCGCCCGTGATGTTGAGCATGATCGTGGCGTCCCGCTCGACCCTGCCGGCGGCCACGGCGTTGATGAGCGACGCCGTGGCGACGCCCGCCGCCGAATAGATATCGACCCCTTCGGTCTCCCTGAAGAGCTTGCGGGCCTTGCGGGCCATGGCGTTCGTCGCCACGAAAATATCGCCGCCCGTGGCTTTCAGCGCGTCGTACAGACCGCCGGCCAGCCCGTAAGGCGGATGGCGGTTCGACAGCACCTTGGCGTCGATGATCTCCGCATCGCGGCGCGCCTTGTCCTCGTCATAGGGCAGCATCGCGCGCGAATCGGCCTGCCAGGCGTCGTACATGGGAACGAACGGCGCGTTCTGCGACACCATCAGCTTCATGGTGTTCTGCCCGAAACGGCCGTCCGCGACGAGGCGCTGGTTAGCCTCCCACGCCGCGATGGCGCCCGTACCGCTGCCCACGGCCTGAAAATAGTAGTCGGGGATGCGGCCGATCGCCGTCACGGCCGACAGCACCGTGCAGGCCATGCCGTCGCGCCGGGCGATGTTTTTCGCGCCGCCCTCGGCATAGAACCCGGGACCTTTGAGCGCGAGATCGCTCAGGTAAATGGCATCGAAATAGTCGCCGCCCGCGGCGCAGCAGATCAGCTTGACACAGGGGTTCAGCGGCTCCTCGAACCAAAGCGCGCCGATATTGTCGTAGGGAACCGACAGCAGCAGGCGGATGCCGTTGTCCGAGCAGACCTTGGCGAAGGCACGGGCCGTATTTCCGGCCGACGCCACCACCAGCACGCGCTGTTCGTCCGCCGCGGCGCGGCCGCAGACCGAATAGGCTTCGGTCTCCTTGAACGAGCAGGTGGTCATCGTGGCGCCGATGGCCGGATAGTAGCCGTTGAACGTGATCCAGAGGTTCTCCAGCCCGAGCCGCTCGGCCAAACCCCGGCTCTTGTAGGTCACGGGAGCCGAGGAGCCCTTGAGCATCCGCCGCACGGGCATCCAGTCGGCGAAGCGGTAGAGCCCCCACTCGGCGGGTTTCACGTCGATCTGCCGCTTGGCATAGCGCGCCCGCACGAGCGACGGCGTCTTGCACTGCGGATCGGACAGGACCCAGCCCGTGTCTTCGAACTCGCGTCCCGTGGCGACACATTCGAGGGTGTAGGAAGTAGGTGTGAAATTTTCCATGTATGGGTTATTATGGCTTGTTTGCATTGGCTTGTTTTCCGGCGCGCTCCCGGGCGGAGCTCACGACATGCGGCTTTTGAAATCCTCGTAGCCGAACTCCCGGACGGTCTCCACGCTGCCGTCGCGCCGCGCGATGAGGATCGCGGGGTGCTGCACGCCGTTGAACATCGTCGTCTTGACCATCGTATAGTGGATCATGTCCTCGAAAACGATGCGGTCGCCGACCTGCGGCGCACGGTCGAAGGCCCAGTCGCCGCAGTAGTCCCCCGCCAGGCAGCTCGTGCCGCCCATGCGCCAGCGCGTCTCCCCCTCGGCGGGATCGTGCGCCCCGACGATGGCCGGCTTGTAGGGCATTTCGAGGCAGTCGGGCATGTGGCAGGCGAACGACACGTCGAGCATCGCCGTATGCACGCCGCCGTTCGTCACGATGTCCTCCACCGTGGAGACCAGATAGCCCGTGCGCCAGGTGAAGGCGCTGCCCGGTTCGAGAATCAGCCGCAGGTGCGGATGACGCGAACGGAATTCGCGGAGCAGGGCGATCAGCTCGTCGCAGTCGTATTCGGCATGGGTCATCAGGTGGCCGCCGCCCATGTTGAGCCACGCGACGCGGTCGAGCAGACGGCCGAAGCGCCGTTCGACGGCCTCGAGCGCCAGCCGCAGGTGCGCGGGACGCGATTCGCACAGGACATGGAAATGCAGTCCTTCGATGCCCGCGGGCAGCTCGCGCAGCTCGCCGGCCGTGACGCCCAGCCGCGAACCGGGAACGCAGGGGTTGTAGAGGTCCGTCCCGACGGGCGAATACTCCGGGTTGATCCTCAGTCCGCACGAAATGCCGCGGATGAGCGCCCGCTGTCCGAAACGCTCGAACTGCGCCACGGAGTTGAACGTGATGTGGTCGCTGCAACGCAGTATCTCGTCGATGTTGCGATCCGTATAGACGGGTGCGTAGGTATGGGCCGGACGGCCGAATTCTTCGAAAACCAGACGCGCTTCGGCGGCCGAAGAGGCCGTGGCGCCGTCGGAGTGCCGGGCCAGCTCGGGAAAAATGCTCCACATGGCGCAGGCCTTCAGCGCGACGATCACCTCGGCGCCCGACTCGCGGCGCACGCGGTCGATCACGGCCAGGTTCGCGTCCAGCAGCCGCTCGTCGAGAACATAGCACGGCGAAGGCATTGTCAGAAAGTCGATCATCGAAAGGCGTTTCTCTAAAAAACGGACAAAATTAGCAAATTCCCGGGGAACAGTCCATGCCGTCCCCCGGGAATTTCCGATAAATAGGTATTTATACTTACCCGCCCGACCGTGCCCGGCGTGCCGGAACGGATCACTGCGCCACGCAGACGCTCACGCGGTTTTCGGCCGCCGTGGCGAACGGCTGCTCCGAATCGCCCTTGTAATCGACCCGGATACGGTCTGCCGCGATTCCGGCCTGTTGCAGAGCCTCCGACACGCCCGCGGCGCGCAGCATCGACAGTTGCAGGTTGCGGGCCTTGCCGCCCGTGGCCGCATCCGCATAACCCGTCACGGAGACCGTCGTCTCCGGATGCGCTCTGAGGTAATCGGCCAGCGCCTCCACCTTCGGCCGCTCCGCCGCCCGAATCTCGGACGATCCGATCCGGAAGAAGATATCCTCGCGCAGCGGAACGGGTTTCTCCGCGACGGGAACCGGAGCCGGAGCGGGAGCTGGTTCGGGCCGGGGCTCCGGAGCGGGCTGCTCGGGGGCGGGCTCCGCCGGAGCGGCGGGAGCCACGGGTGCGGGCGGAACCGCGGCGGCCTTTTTCCGATAGGTCTTTCCGAAGCGGAAGGTCAGTCCCGCCAGCGCGTTGAACTGCCAATCCACATTTCCCGCTTTCTTCGAGTTGAACTTATCGGAGAGCATGTCGGCATTCACCTCCACGCCCAGCAGCACGCAGTCCGAAAGCCGGAAATTCAATCCCGCACCCAGGCGTCCCGCCACGAAAACCTTGCCGCCGGACCAGACGTTCTCCATCGCGTATCCCTTGTCGCAGATCGCGTTGGCCTCGTCGTTGTCGAACGCCCCGCTGACCCCGACACCCGCGGACAGGTAGGGATTGACCGTCCGGACGGGGTTGAAACGCCCGAACAGATTCGCCAGATCGAGCATGGCCTCGACATTCCCCTGCAAGTAATTGAACTTGTAGTGCATTTCGGGCGAAACCCAGGCCCCTTTGGCCTGCCATCCGCCGAGGCCGAAACGCAGCCCCCACACGGGCGAGAACCGATAGCCGGCCGAAAGGGCCGCCGCGGGCGACAGCAGATCGCCGAATCCCGTCTCGCCGAGCGTGTAGGCAGCACCCGCCTGCACCTGCATAAACCAATGCCTGTCGAATTCGGTCTTTTCTTTGTCCTTCGCCCCGACGGCGAAGAGCGGCGTCGCACACATCATCAGCGCACCGACCGCACATAGGATACGTTTCATCGTCTTGTCGTTTAATTACCCCCGCCTGTCCGGGAGCGGTTACACGATTCAAAGATACGAAAAATGTATCATATATGATAATAATACAGGCGAATTATCGCTCTTTCGCCCGGAAAAGATCCCCACAGCGGGAGGCCTGCCCGAAGAACCGGCTTCGGGAATCCCCGCACCCCGCACGCAGAAGCCCCTCCCTACCCGAAGAAGGCCCGGGAGGTCCGAAAACCGGAAATACGGTGCGGAGCACCCCGCCCTGCCGCTCAGCCGCCCCTCAAAACGCGCGGAGCGGGCGGCTGCTTCCGCAACCGTCCGCTCCGTACCGCGGCGAAGGCCGAAAAGCCCCGCCGTCAGACTTCGATATCCACGTCGAACAGTTCGTGCCACGGCAGTCCCTGCGGACCGAGTTCGGCCAGGAACGGATCGGGATCGAACTCCTCGACGTTGAACACGCCGGCTCCTCGCCACAGGCCCTTGGCCCACATCGAAGCGCCGAGCGCCGCCGGGACGCCCGTCGTGAAGCTCACGGCCTGCGTGCCGGTCTCACGGAAAGCCTGCTCGTGGTCGCAGTTGTTGTAAATGTAATAGGTACGCTCCTTACCGTCCTTCACACCCCGGATGCGGCAGCCGATCGAGGTCTGGCCGTGGTAGTTGGCGCCCAGCGACTTGGGGTCCGGAAGCACGGCCTTGAGGAACTGGATCGGAACGATCTCCACGCCGTTGTAGATGATCGGGTCGATACGCGCCATGCCGATATTCTGGATCACGCGCAGGTGCGTGAGGTACTCCTGCCCGAAGGTCATCCAGAACCGGGCGCGCCGGATCGTCGGATAATTCTTCACGAGCGACTCCAGCTCCTCGTGGTAGATGACGTACGACTCGCGTTCGCCGATGCCGGGATAGTGCAGCGGCCGGTGGATTTCGTGCGGCTCGGTCACCACCCACTGCCCGTTCTCGTAGTAGCGGCCCTTCTGCGTCACCTCGCGGATATTGATTTCGGGGTTGAAGTTCGTGGCGAACGCCATGCCGTGATTGCCGGCGTTGCAGTCCACGATGTCGAGGTAATGGATCTCGTCGAAATGGTGCTTGGCGGCATAGGCCGTGAAGACGGCCGTCACGCCCGGATCGAAGCCGCAGCCGAGGATCGCCGTGAGACCCGCGGCCTTGAAGCGGTCCTGATAGGCCCATTGCCACGAATATTCGAAATGCGCCTCGTCGCGCGGCTCGTAGTTGGCCGTATCGAGGTAATTGCAGCCGCATTCGAGGCAGGCGTCCATGATCGTGAGGTCCTGATACGGCAGGGCCACATTGACCACGATGTCGGGTTTGAACGCCCGGAACAGCTCGCACAACTGGGCGACGTTGTCGGCATCGACCTCGGCGGTCTTCACCCGGTCACCGCCGATGGCGGCCGCCACGGCGTCGCATTTGGATTTGGTACGGCTGGCCAGCATGACGTCCGTGAAGACGGGATCGGCGGCGATTTTCTGCGTCACCACCGTACCGACGCCTCCGGCTCCGATAATTAGCGCTTTACACATAGGAATATTCGTTTTTACAGAGTTAAAAATTCATTTTAGCGAATACAAAAATATCGTTTTATTTTGGTAAAACAAAAATAATCCATACATTTGCACCACCAAAACGGAAAGCATTTTCCTTTGGCCGACGGAGAATCCGTAGCTCAGCAGGTAGAGCACAACACTTTTAATGTTGGGGTCCTGGGTTCGAGCCCCAGCGGGTTCACGAAACAAGGCTGACAGCCTAATCAAAAGCGATCGCAAGATCGCTTCTTTCGTATATATCCCTCTGCATATCGGCCTGCGGCGACATTTGCCTTCCGAACAGGCATTCCGCCATTCCCCCGCTATCCGTATCCTCCGACTACGGCACAACAGGTCACCGAGAGCCGGCCTGCGACAGCCGCCAGCGTAACCGAATCGGAACCGTCCAGCGACACACTGCGGCAACAGGCCTCGAACCGGATCGTATTTCAAGTATTTGAATTTGACCCATCCGCTTTATCAGATCGGTATCGGATTCTCCCACCCGTTCGGCCGTCGGTCATTCATTTCTCTTCGGCACTCAATAGAATGAAGAATCCAGCACAAATTCCGGATCTTCTGAACGGAATCCGTGCCTCGCATTTTGATATTTCGAAGATATCGGTTATATTTATCCCGACTAATAATAAATGTTTATACATTTATATTCTCTCACGAACCGAAAACTGCAATACGATGAAGATGAAAAGCCTTATGCGGCCGGCGTTCGTCCTGAGCTGCGCCCTGGCCGTGCGGACTGCGGCGGCGTCCGATGCGACGATCTGGACGGTGGGCGAACCGGACGGCCGTCCCGACGGGTTCGCCCTTGCGCCCGACGGATTCCGGGACTTCCTGGCCCGGGACTTCGGCTACGAGGACAAATTCTATCTGGTCGGGCACTCCGATCCTTCGACCGATTTTCCCTATGTGCTGCCGGGGCCGGCCGACACGTGGGGCGGAACCTGGCCCACGTCGGGATGGCGCACCCACGAGGTCAATATCCTTTTCGGCCTCGACGAACAGCCCGATGACGACTGCCTGCTGGCGGTCGATCTGGCGGATTACGCCAAGCGGTTCCCGCCGCTGGTCAAGGTGAGCGTAAACGGACAGGATGCCTGGTTCCGACTCAACGACCCCGACGATCCGACCGCTGCCGGCCGCCGTTACGGCCAGCAGGAGCCGACTGTCGATACGCTTTCGCTGACCGGACGCTTCGAGCGTGCGACGCCGCGCCGGCTCGAGATGCCGCTCCGGCGCGGCACGCTGCGCAAGGGCGGCAACACGGTGCATGTGACCGTGCTCGAGGGGTCGTGGATACTCTTCGACCGGGTGGCGCTCGAGGGCCCATCGTCCGTGCGTCCGACGCAGTCCGAAGGGTTGTTCGTGCGCGACGTGGCGGCGGCTCCGTATGAATCGGACCATGACGGCAAGCGTGTGCAGCCGTTGCTGGTCGATGTCGAGTGGCTCGGAGCGACACCGACGCTGAGCGTCGAGATAGACGGCCGCGAACTCTTCAACCGACGCGTCGAGGCGGGCCGTTCGCGCTTCGAGGTGCCGATGCCTGCCGTGCGCCGCGCCCGGACGAGCTGCTACCGGGTGCTGTGCGACGGACGCGAAGTGGCCTCCGGATGTATCGAACGGGCTCCCCGACCCGAGCAAACCCTGGCCGACTACGTCGATACGCGCATCGGTACGGCCCACTCGCGATGGATGATCGCTCCCGGACCGTGGATGCCTTTCGGCATGGTCAAGCTCTCGCCCGACAACCAGAATGCAGGCTGGCAGGCCGGCTACCAGCCTTCGTTCGAGACGATCGGCTGTTTCAGCCACATCCACGAGTGGACGCTCGGCGGACTGGGTCTCATGGCGACCAACGGCGAGCTGAAGGTCCGGGTCGGAGACGAGCGCAACCCCGACGAGGGCTACCGCTCGCGCATCGACAAACGGACGGAGCAAGCCGGAATCGGCTGCTATGCGGCCGACCTGACCGATTACGGGATCCATGCAGAGGTGACCGCCACGACGCGTTGCGGATTCAGCCGTTTCACCTTCCCGACGGACCGGGGCGAGGGCCGTATCCTCATCGAACTGCACCCGCAGGCCGAATACGACTTCGAGCTGCGCGACGTCTCGATCCGGCAGGCGGGCGACCGGCGGATCGAGGGCTCGTGCCGCCAATATTCGCGGGGAGTCTGGAGCAACGATGCCGACCAGGACTATACGCTGCATTTCGTCATCGAATTCGACCGGCCGATCAAGCGGCTGGGTAGCTGGTGCGACGATGAACTCCAACAGCAGACAGACGGCCTGTCGTGCGGACCGTGCCACGAGGCCGGACTCTTCGCCGTCTTCGATCCTGCGGAGGATTCCGTCGTTCAGGTGCGCTCGGGCATCTCGCTCGTGAGCGTCGGGAACGCCTCCGAGAACCTATCCACGGAGATTTCGGTCCCCTTCGGCTGGAACTTCGAGGCCGTGTGCGCCAACCAGCGGGCGACGTGGAACGATCTTTTCTCCCGCGTTCGGGTCCGCTCGGACGACTACCTCGAAAAGCAGCGTTTCTACAACAACATGTACCGTGCGCTTTGCAGTCGCAATACGTGGAGCGACGTCAATGGCGAGTGGGTCTCGACCGACGGCCGGGTACGCTGCGTGGCCGATCCGGCAAACGATGCGATGCTCGGATGCGATGCCTTCTGGAACACCTTTTGGAACCTCAATCCCTTCTGGAATCTCGTGACGCCCGAGTGGTCGGGCCGCTGGGTGCGCTCGCAACTGGCGATGTACGATGCCAACGGATGGCTGGCCAAGGGCCCTGCGGGCCTGAACTACGTCCCGGTGATGGTCGCCGAACACGAGATTCCGCTGATCGTCTCGGCCTGGCAGATGGGCATCCGCGACTTCGACGGACAGAAAGCCCTCGAGGCGGCCGTGAAGATGCAGACGACGCCCGCACGGAAGGTTTTCAACGGCTTTGCCGGCAACCGCGATCTGGCGGCCTACATGCAATACCACTACGTGCCGAGCGACAAGGGCCGCTTCTCGAACACGATGGAGTACTCCTACGACGACTGGACGGTCGGCCAACTGGCCCGCGCCCTCGGCGACGACGAGACGTGGCGGACCTTCAACGACCGCGGCTATTGGTGGCGGAACGTCATCAGCGATGCCGGCTACTGCCATCTGCGCGACAGCGAGGGCCGCTGGGCTGCCCCCTTCGACCCCTTCCGCAGCGGGGCCAACCACCACTATGTCGAGGGCAACGCCTGGCAGCTTACCTTTTTCGTGCCGCAGGATATTCCGGCTTTGGTGCGGAAAATCGGACGCGAGCGCTTCCTCGAGCGTCTGGAATGGGGCTTCGCGCAGGACGAGGCGTGGCGCTACAACGCTCCCAACGATCAGTATTGGGACCACCCCGTCGTGCAGGGCAACCAACAGTCGATGCACTTCGCCTTTCTGTTCAACTACGCCGGCGCCCCGTGGCTGACGCAGCGCTGGAGCCGCTCGATCCTGGACCGCTATTACGGTCGCGGCATCGCCAACGCCTACCTCGGCGACGAGGATCAGGGACAGATGAGCGCCTGGGCCGTTTTGGCCTCGCTCGGACTCTTCCAGACCGACGGAGGCTGCCGCGTGGATCCGGTCTTCGAGATCGCCAGTCCGATTTTCGAAGAGGTGACGATCGACCTCGGCGGACGCTACGGCCGCGGCGAGACCTTCACCATCCGGGCGAAAAACGCTTCGCGCCGCAACATCTACGTGCAGCGTGCGTCGCTCGACGGCAAGCCGCTCCGGAGTTTCCGCTTCCCGGCCGCCGCTCTGCTCGACGGCGGAGAACTGGAGCTGGAAATGGGGCCCGAACCCAACCGGGCATGGGGCGTGGAGTGATTCTTCCCCGGTCCGGACACGAAAGAGCGGCGGCGAAACCCTGCGAGGTTCGCCGCCGCTCCCTTTGCTCGGCCCGGGAACGTTGCGTCCGTTTATTTTCCCGTCTCGAGACGACGCAGCAGGAGGGCGCAGACGGCCAGGTAGGCCATACAGCAACCGATGACGACGAGCGATCCGATCTGACTGCCGGCGAAATCGGCCGAGGCGCCCATCAGCGGCGGGATCACTGCACCGCCGCAGACACCCGTAATCATCAGCCCCGAGATCTCGTTGGCCTTGTCCGGATGGCTCTTGAGCGCCGCCGAATAGATCACCGAGAAGATACTCGAACAGGCGAAGCCGATCAGGCCGACCAGCACCAGCATGCCGGCCGTTGCATGGGTGAACCAGAGTGCGATCATGGCGGCGATGGCGGCGAAAATGTGAATCCGGAAGTAGCGGACATCGCTCATGCGCACGAGCAGGAGCGAACCGAGCAGTGCGCCGACCGTACGGCAGACAAAGTAGACGCTCGATCCGATTCCGGCCTGCTCGACGGCGTATCCGCTGCGCTCGATGAGCAGCTTGGGTGCGACCGTATTCATGCCCACATCGACGCCCACGACGAAGACGATGCCGAGGAAAAGGATCAGCACCGTGCGGTCCTTCAGCAGCGAGAAGGCCGCTCCGACCGACGAAGCAGGCTGCGTTTCGCGCGACTCGCGGATCGGGGTGCAGAGAAGCCAGAGGGCCGACAGCAGCGTGATGGCGGCATAGATCGGGAAGAGGTACTGCCAGTCGCCCAGCTCTCCGGCGGCGAATGCGGCGATGAACGGTCCGCAGAACGACGACACGGCTTTGACCACCTGTCCGGCCGTGAGCGAGCTGGTCAGCGTCTCGGGGCGCACGACATTCGTCAGCAGCGGGTTGAGCGACACTTGCAGCAGCGTGTTGCCGATGCCCAGCAGGGCGAAGGCCGCCATGCAGGTGACCAGATTGTAATCGATGAAGGGGATGAGCATGCCGGCGACGGTGACGAGGTTGCTCGCCTGCACCATCTTCTTGCGCCCGATGCGGTTCATGACCAGTGCCGCGGGGATCGAGAGCAGCAGGAACCAGATGAAGACCATCGAGGGGATGAATCCGGCGAGGGTCTCGTTGAGTGCGAAATCTTTCTGCACGTAGCTGGTCGAGATACCCACCACGTCGCAGAATCCCATCACGAAGAAACCGAAGAGGACGGGCAGCAGTTTGCTTACGGAGCGGTTGTCGTTTTTATTCATCGGATCGTTCGGGTTATTTCTCGGCTTCGATACGGTAGGTGAACGAATCGGCACGGTAATAGCCGACATTGAACTCGACGGGGAATCCCGTGGCATCGAGCACCAGCCGCTTGCGCCTGAGAATCGGATCGCCGACCCTGATGCCGAGTTTGGCGGCCAGCTCCTCGTCGGCCAGCATGGCGCTCACCTCCTCGACCGACTTGTGGACGATGACGCCGTAGCGCTGTTCGAGCATCGTGTAGAGAGGCTGTGTGAAGTCCTCCTCGCCGGTCATCCCGATGGCGGGGTTGAAATAGGAATAGAAATAGACGATCGGCGCCTGCTCGCTGCCGCGCACGCGCGACATGCGCAGCATGCGCATGTCGGAAGCCACCCGGAAGAACCGGGTCACCTCGGGAGCGGCCTGTTCCCAACATATATGCAGTTCGTAATTTTTGATCGTGATGCCCAGCGCCTTCATCTCCTGCGAGAAACTCATCCAGTTGCGGGCGTTGCTGCTGGCCCTGCCCAGCGTATTGACCGTGGTGCCCACCCCCTTCTTGCGGATCAGCAGGCCTTCGTTCACCAACCGGTTGATGGCCTGTCTGAGGGTGTTGCGCGATATTTTGAGCTCCTGTGCGAGTTCCACCTCGTTGGGCAGGATGGCTCCCGAACGGTATTTCTCGGTATTGATCATCTGGCGCAGGATATGTTCCGCCTGCACGTGATAGGGCGTCTTGCTCGAAAAATCAATCTGTGCGTTCATCTTCTGTCGGTAGTTGGATTCGCCAGTACAAAGATAATCGTTTTGCACTAATTTTCACGGTTTCTCTGAACATTCCGTCTCTCCGATCCACTCCGCCCGGAACCGGCAGCGCATATCGCCGCCCCGCCGCATGGGAAAGTTCGTGCCCCAGAGGTCGTCGTCGAGGCAAAAATGTACGTCCTGGCGCAGATCGGGCCGTTCGGTCGAACGGTTCAGGGCGTTGCATTCTCCCACGACTGCGGGCAGGGCGTCGGGCGAGGCGGTACGCAGCGTGCCGCGGTGAGTGACGAGGTCCACGCAGCGGTCGGCCGATGCCGGGCATAATTGCTGCCGGGTCCTATTGCCTCCGGTCGAGCTCCGCGATGGCGAAGGCGTAGGCCCCCAGTGCGATGGCCCGGCTGGCGCCGAGTTTCGAACGGACGACGGGGGTTTGGCGAACGTGGTGGTAGCGGACGCGCTTTTCGGAGCGGGGAACGGCTACCGGCACCGATTTCTCACGCAAGAACTCCGCGGCCTCCTCCGGTGTGTCGAGGTCGAAGGTCCGCATCTGCAGCCGCGGGAAGCGGTCGCCGGCAAAGGAGCCGATCTCGCCGCGCATCTCCGCGAGCAGAGCGGGCATGAAGTATTCGGCCGCTCCGGTCAGGCCGCCCCCCAACACGACGATGCCGTCGATGATCGTGAGGGCCTGCGAGATGACGTCGCCGGCCACCTCGCCGAACCGGCGGAAGCTCTCTCGTGCGGCATCGCGGTCGCCCTCGCGCGTTCCTTCGGCGATGTCGAAGATGTCGTGCGGGGTGAGCGGAACGGTGTCCGCGCCGGTCAGCTCTCCGTAAACACGGCGGATGGCGCGGATGCTGACGCTCTCCTCGCAGATCATGCCTTCGTGGTGCTTGTTGCGGAATACCCAGACGTCGCCGCCGCATCCGTTGTCGCCGGTCAGCAGCCGGCCGTCGATCACGGCGCCGGCGCCGAATCCCGTACCGAACGTCACGCCGAGCAGATTGCGGTAGCGTTTGGTCGATCCGGAACGTTCGAGCAGGGCGTTCACCTCGGGCAGGGCGCCCGAAATGGCCTCGCCGTAGGCAAACAGGTTGCCGTCGTTGTTGATGAACACCGGGATGCCGAACTTCTGTTCGAGGAAGGGTCCCAGCGCCACGCCGCCGCGGAACGACGGGAAGTTGGGCAGGTCGCCGATGATCCCGTGGGCGTAGTCGGCCGGTCCGGGAAAGGCGAAACTGATGGCGACGGGTGCTCCGGGAAGCTGCCGCCGCACGGCTTCGAATCCCTCGACGAGGGTCGAGAGCATGCGGTCGAGATCTTCCGGCTCCGAGTGGAAATGGATCGGGCCGACGATCTCGCGGTTACCGGCGATCGCCGAGAAGACGAGGTTCGTGCCTCCGGCGTCGAGCGTGAGGACGATACGTGGGTCGGTTCCGTACATGGTCGATCGTATATTAGTTGTTGTCAGTGTCGTACATAAGCCTTGACCGTACCGCAGAACGTACCCGGAACGAGCGGCCGGATCGTGTAGCTGCCGATCGAAGCGGGAATGATGAAGGTCTCGGCGTAGTGCACCGTGAAGGGTTCGAACGCTCCCGCAGGGCTCTCGATGACGGCGGCGTCGCCTTCGATCAGGTTGAGCACCTCGACGCCGCCCTGCATCGTGTGGGGCGTGATACCGGTGAACCAGTGACGGCGGGTTTCGATGAATTCGGCTTCGTGCAGTCCGGTGCGCTCCTCGCGCCAGCCCTCGCCCTCGGCGATCGGTTCGAAGCGGTTGCAGTGGCGGCGGAGTATCTCGTCCGTGTCGCGCGTCCAGTCGATGACGCGGGCTGCGTGGCCGATATTGATCGGGCGGGGTTTGCCGTCGAGCCCCATGCGGCCCCAGTCCCACATTTTGAAAGTGAAGATATTGGGCGTAGCACTGATCTCAAGGACCATGGCGCCGGCTCCCGAGCAGTGGACCGTACCGCCCGGAATCAGGTAGTGGTCGTGCCTGCGGGCCGGGAAGCGGTTCACGAAACGCTCGGCATCGAACGCCGCGCCTCCCCGCCGGGCCGTGCGGAGCGCCGCGAGCATCTCTTCGGGATCGACGCCCCGTTTCACGCCGAGATAGACGCAGGCGCCGGGCTCGGCATCGAGCAGGTAGTAGCTCTCGTCCTGCGTGTAGCGCATGCCGAACGTACGGCGGATGTATTCGTCGGTGGGATGGACCTGGAGGCTGAGGTTGCCTCCGCCGATGGTGTCCAGGAAGTCGAAACGGATCGGGAAGCTCTCGCCGAAACGCCGGCGGTCGGCGGCGCCCAGCAGCTCCTGCGCACGAAGGTAAATGAGGTTCTGAGCCGGCATCTCGAACAATTCGCCATCGACGCGCAGCAGCAGGCTGTTCTCCTCCGGAACGCAGTCGAAGCACCAGCCGAAATTGGCCTGCCTGCGGTCGAGGTCGCAGACCTCCTTCATCCACTGGCCTCCCCACGGCGCAGGGTCGAAGAACGGCACGACCCGGAACGGACGACGCACCGTACGCCCGATACCCTGCATGAAGGTCTCGGCCGCGATCATCAGCGGACGCCCCGGACGGTGCGTGTCGATCCAGTAATCGACGCGGTTGTAGAGGCTCTTCTTGTGGTTGTCCAGCACAGGCCAGTCGTTGAAGTAGCCGCGCTTGTACTGCCGGGCGGGGCTTTCTGCCGAGTTGTCCACACCCAGTCCGTGAATGGCACGGGCGCGGAAACGCCGCTGAATCTCCCAGCGGGCCATGTCGGCGTAGAGCGTCAGGTCGGCATTCGGTGCGACGTAACCCGCACCGCTGCCATAGACGATCGTCCGGCGTTCACGATGCCGGATCCGTTCCCGGGCCTCGTTCAGGCGTTCGGGGTCGAAGAAGTCGGCCAGGCCGAGCGGCGTGAGATAACCGAACAACTCGTCGTCGGTCACATAGGGGTCGGTCATGGAGCGGATCTGCCGTTCGTCGCGGAAAAGTTCCTCGGTGCGGATCAGCTCGGCCTCGGGCCATATACGGGCAAGCGCCCCTGTCAGCTCCTCGTCGCATACGCCGTGGTAGGTGTCGAACACCACCAGCGGACGCTCGATATCGGTGCATCGTACGAGCTCAGCGCCGATCTCCTCCCAGCCGCGCCAGATGCGGCCTTCCGTTTCCGTCGCCGGAAACTTGTCGTAGTTCGAACGTGTGTGCAGCGATGTATTCATGAATATATGTATGTTTATTTTTTATATGTGCAAACATAATGAATCTTTTTTAATTATGCAATTGTTCGCGCGATTTTTCCGGCCTTCGGGCGCTCTTTTCGGAACTTCGGCCGTCGGAGACAAGGCCCGCCGGGCATCCGACAGACCTTGGACAGGGCGTGCACATAGATCAACCGGCCGATGTTCGGCGGTTACCGTCCCGAAGCGCCCCATGCCGACCGGATCGGTCGCATCGCCGAACGGCTGGCGTCCCGCGTGTCGAGGAATGCGACGCCTCGGGGCGCGGCTCCCGTCCTGTGCGATCCGCTCTTCGGACCGTTCCTGTGCCCTTCGGATCACGGCCGACCGGACCGCGCTGTCGAAGGAGCGCGCCACGGCCCACCCTGACCGTCGAGGTGGCCGATGGGCGGGCATCCCGGCAAAGCCGGGCGACAGCGAGATCATCCGCCCGCTCGACGGGCCGGCCGGACAGCTCGGCCTCGGGGATTCGGACAATGCCGACATGAGCGACCACCCGGACAACCGGCATCGGGCTTATCGCAGGTCCTGCCCGTCTATGTACGTACAACAGATGAAACAGATGATATTTGCATCCGCTTCTCTCCACCGCTTCTCCGCAGGGCGGAAATTATGCCAGAAGCGGGGCTACGGACCTTGCGCCGAACGGCGGAATGCTCCGGACGCGGGCGTCGGGCGGGTCGTACCCGTCGGAGCCCGCTCTCTTTTTAAACGGATCGGCAGAGTTTCCTGCGTCGGTTTTCACTCATACCAAGTCGTCCGGAACCGGAAAACGATGAAAAAATATCCGAAGTATTGCATTTTTGAAAATCTATCTCTATATTTGCGTTGTTCATATATGTATGAACAAATATATATGATTCAAACATAAAAAACCTAACCTAAATGAACTTGTTATGAAGAATCTGTACCAGAATTACGCACGGACCCGTTGGGACGGATCGGGCGGAATCTTCAGAAAGTGCGCGGTCCTTTTGTTGGCGGTCTCGCTGCTGCCCGGAACGTCGGCAGCCGGATCGGAACCGGTCCGGGCCATGCCGCAGACCGAAGTTCCCCCCCCCGCACGGGAACGCACCGTCGGCGGAACGGTCCGCGACGGCAAGGGCGATCCGATTCCCGGAGCGGCCGTGACCGTCGTGGGCGGTTCGCTCGGCGTATCGACCGACGCCTCGGGCGCCTACCGCATCGAAGGGGTCGGAAGCGACGACGAACTGGAATTCAGCTTCCTCGGAATGATGTCGCAGAAGGAAAAGGTCGGGACGCGCACACGGATCGACGTGACGCTGCGCGAGGACATGATCGGTCTGGAAGATGTCGTGGTGACGGGCTATACGGCCATGAAGCGTAAGGACATCACCGGATCGGTGGCTTCGGTATCGGCCGAACAGATCGCCCGCATTCCGGCATACGACCTGACCACCAGCCTGGTCGGTGTGGCCGGCATCCGCATCGACGGAGGTTCGATCCGCATCCGCGGCACGCGTTCGACCAACGCGGGCAACGACCCGCTGATCGTGCTCGACGGTATTCCCTACGACGAGACGCTCACCTCGATCAACCCGGGCGACATCGAGTCGATCGACATTCTGAAGGATGCCTCCTCGACGGCCATCTACGGAGCGAAGGGCGCCAACGGCGTGATCCTCATCACTACGAAACAGGCCAGGAAAGGCGAGACGAAGGTTATCTACGACGGTTTCGTGGGCGTGGGCGTCAATAACCGGGGCACGCTCGACGTGATGGATGCCGACGAGTACATCGCCTTCCAGCGTGAAGCCAGCCGCGCCGCCGGCGCGTGGAACTCGCCCGAGGACGACAGCAAGGCCTTCTTCGGGGCCGAGATCGCCAACATGGGCAAGATGGACACCGACTGGATGGGCCGTTATTTCAACCAGAAACGCCTGTGGCACAGCCACTCGCTGACCATCGCATCGGGCAACGAGAAGACCCAGTACAAGGTTTCGTTCAATTACAAGAACAACGAGGGCCGCTACGAGGGCGACCGCCGCGACTACTTCTATCTGACCACCGACCTGACGCATCAGGTGCTGCCGTTCCTGAAGGTGGGTATCTCGAACCGCGCTTTCTACAACGTGAGCCACGACAAGCCCGACATGTTCGACACGTTCCTCCACATGTCGCCGCTGACGCCGATCTACAACGAGGACGGCTCCTACAACGAGTATCCGTTCGGCGACCCGTTCGTGAAGAATCCCTACATGAACGAAACGGACGGAGCCTACGAGGACAAGACCGAGGAGTGGAAGATCTACATGCGTTTCTTCGCACAGGTGGACCTCTGCAAGGGACTCACCTTCAACACCAACTTCGCCTACACGCCGGCCTTCTCGTCGCGCGGCTGCTACTACGACAACCGCAGCGTGGGCTACACCGACGAGCGCAACGTCGCCGGCATGCACAACAACCGCAAGGCCGACTGGGTATGGAACAACATCCTCAACTACAAGAAGGCCTTCGGCAGGCACGCCATCGACGTGTCGGCCGTCTTCGAGATGCAGAACCGTCAGACGGTGAACTCCTCGATGTCGGGAAAGGACCAGGAATCGCCCGCCTATCTGTGGTATAACATGAACCGTCTGACCGATTCGAAGACGATCGGTTCAGGATTCATCCGCAACCAGATGGTTTCGGTCATCGGCCGCCTGCAATACACCTTCGACGACCGCTACATCGTGACGGCTTCGTTCCGCGAGGACGGCGCCTCGCAGCTCTCGCCGGGCAGCAAGTGGGCCTTCTTCCCCTCGGCCGCCGTGGCATGGCGCATTTCGGAGGAGCGTTTCGTCAAGGACAACGCGGACTGGATCACCAACCTCAAACTGCGCGCCAGCTACGGTATGACGGGCAACTACTCGATCGCGGCCTACGCCACGCTCGGTTCGCTCTACGGCTGCTACGCCAATTTCGGATTCGGCGGCGAGACCCACCTTCCGGGTCTGGAGCCCTCGACGCGCCCGGCGCCCGATCTGGGCTGGGAACGCAACAAAATGCTCGACATCGGTCTGGACTTCGGATTCCTGAACGGCCGCATCTTCGGTACGGTCGAATACTACGACTCGAAGAGCTACGACCTGCTCTACCTGAAGGTGCTGCCCTACACCACGGGCTTCAACCAGGCCTGGACGAACATCGGCGACACGCGCAACCGCGGTTGGGAGATTTCGCTCTCGACGGTTCCCATCCAGAAGAAGGACTTCACCCTCAACGTCAATCTCTCCTACTACCGCAACAAGGAGGAGCTGGTGCGTCTGCAGGATCCCGGCATGAAGCAGGACCTGAACAACAACCTTTTCGTGGGCTATCCGGTGAACGGCGTACACTACAACTACAAGCAGGTGGGCATCTGGCAACTCGACGAGGCCGATCTGGCCGCCCTCTACGGGCAGAAGCCCGGCGAAGTAAAGGTGGCCGACCTCGACGGCAACGGCGTGATCGACGGCAACGACCGCACCATTCTCGGCACGACGCGCCCCGACTGGGTCGGCGGACTGTCGATCAGCGGCCAGTGGAAGAACCTCGACTTCTCGGTCGATGTTTACGGTGAGTTCGGCGCCCTGGCCTACGACAGCCGCAGTACGGGCGGCTGGGCCAACCAACTGGGCCGCTGGAACACCTACAAGATCGACTACTGGACGCCCGAGCATCCGACCGACCGCTATCCCCGTCCGGTCGAGGGACAGTCGATCAAGTACCTCGACGCTGCGGGCTACTACGACAACGACTACGTGAACATCCGCAACATCACGGTGGGCTACACGCTGCCGCAGCGGTGGATGGGCCGTATCGTCAAGAAGACGCGCTTCTACTTCACGATGAACGATCCGTGGGGATACAGCCGGTTCCGCGACCAGGGCGGTATTTTGTGGTGGGAATCCTATTACATTTTCGGAGCCAGCGTCCAGTTCTAAACCTAAAACACAACGACCATGAAAAAGACAGCAACGATCCTCGCCTCCGCCGCGCTGCTTGCGGGCGTCACCGGCTGCGAAAGTTTTCTGGAGGAGGAGTCCTACGGATCGACCACCGACATTTTCAACGAGGAGAACGGACTCAAGGCATTCGTGAACCTCTCCTATACGAAGATCAACAACCTCTACGGCGGCGACGGACAGTGGCCGCTGATGACCGAATTGGGCACGGACCTCTTCCTGCGCGGCAAGAATCAGGGCGATACGGGTCTTACGGACTACTACGGTCTGGATGCCAACAACGGCAATGTCTCGTGGCTGTGGAACCACTGCTACAAGGCGCTGGCCAACATCAACATGTTCATGGAGACCATCGACACGACGCCTTTTGCCGACGAGTCCGAGAAACTGCAATGCAAGGCCGAAATGCTTGTGATGCGGTCGATGTTCCTGTGGATCATCACCGAGACATGGGGCGACTCGTACCTGCCCCGCACGACGGACAAGACCGAGGGCATGGAGGCCCGCCGTTCCACGCGCGAGGATTTCTACGAGGAGATCATCGGCGGTCTGGAGCAGGTCGTCAACGAGGGGATGCTGCCCGACGAGCGCACCTCCGAGGCGGGCCGCATCGACATGCCGACGGCCAAGGCATTCCTGGCGCGCATGTACCTCTACCACGAGCAGTTCGAGGACGCCGAACGGCTGGCCTCCGAGGTGATCGACGGGCCTTACGGCTTCGAGCTGACGCCATCGCTCAAGGACCTCTGGGCCGACGACAAGACCAACGACGAGTTCATCTGGACGACGAATTTCACCAACGACGAGTCCTATGCGCAGAGCAACGGCTACTGGCAATGGTACGCCATGTACATCGACCGCTTCCCCGGTGTGCAGACGATGCTCGGGTGGACCGGCTACGGCGGTTGCCAGGCCATCCCGTCGCTCTACTACATCGACAACTTCAACCGCGATGCCGACCTGCGCTGGATTGATCTGCACCAGTGGGTATGGTACTACAACGACCCGGCCGACGACCGTTCGGAGTTCCCCGACAATCGGTGGCGCGAGTACATCGACACGGCGCTCTACTGCTGTCCCGACGTGCTGCCCGAATTCGAGCGCCAACGCATGAAGACCTGCTACACGTTCTTCGACCGCAACGACATGTACGATGCCAAGGGTATTCCGCAGGACCGCTGGACCTTCATCGGCATGACCAAATTCTACGACCACACCCGTCCGGGCAACATGTCCACGCTCTCGGACCGTTCGTACCCGGTGATCCGTCTGGGCGAACTCTACCTGATCCGCGCCGAGGCCAACATCCGCCGCACCGACCCCGATCTGCAAGCCGCCGCCCGGGACATCATGACGCTGCGCGAGCGGGCCATCCGCAAGGATTCGGAGGACCCCGCACAGAATGAGGCGTGGCGCGATGCGATGACCGTCACCGAGAACGACATGAACGTGGACTTCATCCTTGAGGAGCGGGCCCGCGAGCTGGCCGGCGAGTGGCAGCGCCGACTGGACCTGAAGCGTCTGGGCAAACTCGTCGAACGTGTGACACTCTACAACCCCGACGCCGCGGACAACATACGGGATTATCATGCGATCCGCCCGATTCCGCAGTCGCAGTTCGACGGCATGCCCGACTGGACGACGCTGGGACAGAACGAAGGCTACAATTAACCGAATACATTCCGACCGAAGATAAAACGAGACAATTATGAAAACGATAGTCAAAAGATTGGCGCTGATGCTCTGCTGTGCCGGCCTGTTCCTCGCGTCGTGCAGCGACGATGAGGCGTCGGACGCGCAGCGGACGCTCATGGAGGTGATCCGCGAGGCGGAGGCGCTCGTCGCCGAAGTCGAGGAGGGAACCTCCGAGGGCGATATCGCCCCGGGGTCGAAGAAGATCCTGCAGGCATGGATCGACCAGGCCTACTTCATCATGAACAACACCTCGCGCGAGGAGGGTTACGCCAATGCGACGAAACGGCTCGAAGAGGCCATCGCGGCCTTCAACGCGAATATCGTCAAACCGGGTATCCCGCATTTCGCTCTGGGGTCGAAGATGAACCTGGGAGCTTCGTCCGGCTGGGGACTGGAGGATGCCTTCACCGTGGAGATGCGGGTCCGCTTCTCGGAGTTCGCTCCGGGCGACCAGTGCATCGTCTCCAACGAATCGGGCGCCGGCGGCTTCATGGTCCGCAACAACGCCGATCAACTGCAATTCTACATCTACGATGCCGACATCAACAACTGGAACGGCGGCGGATGCTGCACGATCGAACTCGGCACGTGGTACCACATCGCGGCGACCTATGCGGCGGGAGACAAGATGGTCTTCTACCTCGACGGCAAACAGGTGAGCTCCGTAAGTTGCGGCACGCTGGCCGCGTCGGCCTCCGACCTGCAACTGGGAACCTCGCCCTATTACAGCGACCGCTACATGCGCGGCGATATCCAGCATGTCTCGATCTGGGAAGATGCCCGCACGGCCGACGAGGTGGCTTCCGACGTGGAGTGCTCGTTCACCGGCACGGAAGAGGGGCTGACGGCCTATTGGCCGCTGACGCTCAACGTCGGTACGGAAATCACCGACGAGACAGGGTCGTACGTGGCCGCAATGACCGACGTCGCATGGCTCGACGCCGAATAGAACAGGAGAACATTCACGCATAAAAACACACAACGCATGACAAACCGCAGATTTATGTTGCTTTCCGTACTGCTGACACTGATATGGTCGGGTCTCTGGGCCCGCCCGTATCCGGTGCGGCTGTGGCAGATCGGCAAGGCCGACGGTTCGTCGTCCGAGTTCGCGCTCGACGGCGACAGCTATTCCGACATTTCGAAACGTTTCCCCGGGTGCACGGCACTCTATACGGTCGGGCGCAGTTCGGCTTCGGACGTTCCGTTCGTCATCCCGGGGCCCTCCGATGCCTGGGCAGGCAACCCGCAGGGCGGACTGCTGGTCCGCTTCGGTGTCCGTGAGGCCGATCCCGGAGCCGCATTGAGACTGAGGTTCGACTTCGTCGAGGTGCACAGCGGCTCGGCCCCGCGGCTCGAGATCGCCCTCAACGACTTCCGCACGGAGGTCCAGACCCCCGCAGGCGCCGACCAGAACTACCTCGACACGCGCAAAACCTCGTCGAAGGGCCTTTGCGCCGAGGTCGAAATTCCGGCCGGGACGCTCCGCCCGGGCGACAACATCCTCTCGGTCCGCTCGGTTTCGGGCAGTTGGATGGTGCTTGACGCCGTGACACTCGAGGCTTCGACTCCGGTGGAGAGTGCCCCGGCGGGTACCGGCATTTCGCTCTTCGCGGCCGAGTCCGAACCGGCGCTGATCTACGGCCGGACCCGGGACGAACTGCTCCATCCCGTAACGCTAGACATCGCCAACTGGGACGCGAAGCCCCGCAAGACGGCGTGGAGCTACGACGGAAAAGCGGGCGGCGAATTGAAGCTCGCCCCGGGCCTGAACCGCATGCAGGTCGGTATCCCCGAGGGGTATGACGGCCGCCGGGTGCGCTTCGCGCTCAGGACGCCGGACGGCGACCGTTCGGTCGAGACGGAGATCCTTCCGGCCGAGCGCTGGACGGTTTACCTCGTACAGCACACCCATACCGACATCGGCTATACGAAGCCGCAGACCGAGATCCTCACCGAACACCTGCGATACATCGACTACGCCATCGAGTACTGCGAGGCGACGGCCGACTATCCCGACGATGCGAAATTCCGCTGGACGTGCGAGGCCTCGTGGGCCGTGCGCGAATGGTTGCGCATCCGCCCCGCCGAGCAGGTCGATCGGTTCCTGCGCTTCGTGAAGAACGGTCAGATCGAAGTGACGGCCATGTTCTTCAACATGTCGGAACTCTCGGGCGAGAACGCCTACAAGACTTTCTTGGCACCGATCGCCCGCTTTCACGAACTGGGCATTCCGGTCGAGACGGCCATGCAGGACGACGTGAACGGCGTGGCGTGGTGTCTGGCCGACTACCTGCCCGATGTCGGGGTCAAGTACCTGTCGATGGGATCGAACGGCCACCGCGCCCTGATCCCCTTCGACCGTCCGACGCTCTACCGCTGGGAGTCGCCCTCAGGCAAGAGTCTGCTCTCGTTCCGCGCCGACCACTACATGACGGCCAACTTCTGGGGCATCGACCGCGGCGACATGGAGGGAGTCCGCAACGGCGTCTTTTCCTACATCCGCTCACTGCGCCGCAGCGGCTACGACTTCCCGCTCGTCGCGGCGCAGTACTCGGGATACTCCACCGACAATTCGCCTCCGTCGATGCAGGAGTGCGCGCTGATCCGCGACTGGAACGAGCACTATGCATGGCCCAGACTGCGCAGTGCGACCGTGCATGAATTCCTCGAGCAAATCAATACGAAATACGGCGACCGCCTTCCCGTTTACCGTGCGGCCTATCCCGACTGGTGGACCGACGGTTTCGGCTCGGCCGCCCGTGAAACGGCGGCTTCGCGCAAAACGCAGTCCGACATGATCGCCATCGGCGGCATGCTCTCGATGGCTGGCATGGCGGGCGACCGGGGCGTCGAAGGGACGCACGACGAGCTGCGCCGCATCCACGAGAACCTGCTCTTCTACGACGAGCACACGTTCGGAGCTGCGGAGAGCATCAGCGATCCGCAGTGCGAGAACTCGCAGGTGCAGTGGGCCGAGAAGGGCTCCTACGTCTGGGAGGCGCTCAAAAGCGCGCAGATGCTCTACGAAACCTCGATCGGCCGGCTTCAGGGCGACCTGCACCGTTCGGAGCGTCCTACGCTGACCTTCTTCAATCCGCTGGGCTGGGAGCGCTCGGCGCTGACGACCGTCTATATCGACTTCGAGGTGATCCCGCGCGACCGAGCCTTCCGTCTGCTCGACGAACAGGGCCGCGCACTCTCCGTCGAACCGATCCGTTCGCGCAGCGAGGGGCGTTACTACGCCGTCTGGGCCGACCGGATCCCGGCGATGGGTTACAAGACCTACGAGGTGGTGCTCGACGAGGGCCGAGCCGCCGAACCCGAGGCCTTCGAGCCGGCGGATCGTGTGGTCGAGAACGACTTCTACCGGCTGGAATTCGATCCCCTGACGGGCGGCATCCGCTCGCTCGTGGACAAGGAACTGGAGTTGGAGCTGGTCGATGGCGATGCCGAATGGAAACTGGGCGACTTCATCTACGAGTCGCTCGAGGGTGACCGCCACCAGATGGAGCGCAAGGTCTTCGAACGCTACCGCCGTTCGGGGTTGCGCGACGTGCGGTTCACGGGCGCGGCCGCCGGAGACATCTATACGACGGTTTCGTTCCGCGGTACGGCCGAAGGATGCGACCCCGATTTCGGCGTGCGCGTCGAGATGCGCCTCTACAACGACGTCAAGCGCATCGACCTCCACTATACGGCGCGCCGTCTTCCCGAGACCGATCCGTCGGCTCTTTACGTGGCCTTCCCGTTCGCCCTGGACGGCGGCCGGCTGGCATTCGACGTGCCGGGCGGCGTGGTCTATGCCGGCGAGAACCAGATTCCCGGAACCACGGCATCGTGGAATACGGTTCAGAACTTCGTCTCGGTACGCAACGACCGGGCACAAATCCTCGTGAGCTGCGACGCCATGCCGCTCTTCATGATGGGCGAACTGCTGAACGATCCCTACCGCCAGCCGCGGACCTATGAAAAGCCGTACCTCTTCTCGTGGGTGACGAACAACTACTGGACGACGAACTTCCGCGCCTCGCAGGAGGGCGAGCTCAACTGGAGCTACACGCTCACCTCGTGTGCCGATACGTCGAACGCCGCGGCTTCGGCCTTCGGCTGGAGCAACCGCATTCCGCTCTATGCCCGCGTGATGCCGGCGGCGGGAGCCGACAACGGCAAAGCCCGGTCGAAGTCGTTCTTCCGCACGGGGTGCGACCACGTGCTGATGACCTCGTGCTCGCCGTCGCGGACCAGGCAGGGCGCCGTGCTGGTGAACCTCCGCGAGACCGACGGCCGCCAGGCCGAGCTCACGCTGCTCGACGCCGCAGGGAATCCGCTGACGTTCGAGGTGGTGAATGTCCTCGACGAACCGCTGGGCATACGGACCTCATCGCTCACGCTCAAACCCTATGAAAACGTGTTCGTGCGCCTCAGCCGCTGATCCGCACCATATCTAAACACCGATGAACGGCCGGGAAAGGGTCTGACCATCCCTTTCCCGGCCGTTCGCATGGCCAAACCGGGCCCCTCGACCAACGGCAGCCATACCAGTCCGGACCTCCCTTGTCATTCGGAGTGACGGCGCGCCGGCCCGGTCCCGGAAAAGACTCCGCCTACCGCCACCGCTTGGTTCGGAAAACGAAGTAGGCCGCAGCCCCCACCGCCAGCATCACGCCCCACGCCACGGCATAACCGTGCCGCCACTCCAATTCGGGCATGTGGCGGAAATTCATCCCCCAGACGCCGACCAGAAAGGTCAGCGGAATGAAGATCGTCGAAACGATCGTCAGCCGCTTCATGATGTCGTTCATCCGCATGTCGTTGTTGGCCGTGTAGAGGTCCATGAGCGACGAAAGGGTTTCCCGGCAGCCGTCGATGAGCTGCGAGGCGTTCTGCAAGTGGTCGTTCACGTCATTGAAAAAGGGACGGTTGGCCGCATGGATCAGTCCGGCGTCCGAACGCAGCAATTTGGTGTACTGGTCCCGGAGCGGCAGCACGACGCGCTTGAGGTCCATATACCGGCGGCGGTGTATCTGCAGCCGGCCTCCGATGCCGCGGCCGTCGGCCGCCGCGATCAGCTCGGACTCCAGATCCTCCAGATCGTCGCCGATCGACATGGCCACCGAAATATAGTTCGCCGTCAGCTCGTTTATCATCACCGAAAAGAGATAATCCGACGAACGGGAACGTATCTTCAGCACGTTCCGCCGCAGAGCCTCCGCCACGTCGTCGTAGAACGACGACTCCCCCTCGGTGAAACTCAGCACGACATTCGGCCCCTGCACGAGCCGGACGCGCACGACCCGTTCGCCGACGAAGACGCTCGAAACCACGAAATTGAAATCGTCGTAAACCTCGACCTTACTCGGATGCTCCACGTTGAGAATGTCCTGCACGACCAGAAAATCGACCCCGAAACGGGTGCAGACCTCCTGGATGCAGGCGGCGTCTTCCAGCCCGTGAACCCGGACCCAGAGTTTGTCGGAAGGGGCCGCAGCCGTCACGGCGGCCGCGAAGTCATCGCAGAGGCTCTCCTCGAACCCCGAAGGCGAATAGCGGATCAGGTGGATGTGCGTCTTCGTGCGGCTCTCGCCGTTATAGACGAGCTGTTCGGTCAGCAGGTTGTTTTTCATGACGTGTCGTATTGCGGAATCAGAAGGGATAGCCGATGGCCAGATGGAAACCCAGCCCGTCGCGGAAGCTGGACAGGTTGTAATACCCCCGCTTGTCGGGATCCGGACAGGGCGTATGCAACCCGATCCCCAGATCGGCGCGGATGACCAGATAGCTGATGTCGTACCGCAGGCCGAAGCCGGTTCCCAGGGCGATCTCGTCGAGCAGCCCCTTCCATTTCAGTTCGGCTCCCGGACGCTTGGGGTCCTTTTTCAGCAGCCAGACGTTTCCGGCGTCGAGGAACACGGCCCCGCCCAGCTTGCCCAGAATGGCGAAACGGTATTCTACGTTGGCCTCCAGCTTGAAATCGCCCGTCTGGTCCAGATAGCCGTTGCGGTCGCCGGCGGGCGGACGGTAACTTCCCGGGCCGATCGAACGGATCGTGAAGGCCCGGATGCTGTTGGCGCCTCCGATGTAGAACTGCTCGCTGTAAGGCATCACCTCGGAATTGCCGTAGGCATACCCCACCCCGATCAACAGCCGTGCGGCCAGCCAGTTGTTCCGCCGTCCGATGCGGTGGTAGAATTTCAGTTCGCTGACCTCCTTGACGAACTGCGAGAAGCGGTTGCCGAACAACTCCTGCGGCTGCTTCTCGCCGAAGGCCCGCAGCACGCCCGCGAGCAGGTTGCCCGCCGACGTGAAGCTGTTCTGCCAGACGAGGCGGCGATTGCCCGCGGCGCCGTAGGTCCGGTCGAAAGTGTAGGTATAGCCGATCGAAGGCACGAACTGGTTGCGGAAACTCATGGCGATGGCCGGATTCTCGTCCATCGTGCGGTCGAACTCCTCGGTCGTGTGCAGCAGCTTGTTGTAGGTCAGCTTGAAGAGCGTCAGCGCATGGCGGCTGTACGGCGAGGTCTGGAAGTTGTAGCCCATCGACCCGCTGAACGCCACGAGCCGGAAAAAGTCGGGCCGGTTCATCAGGTCCGCCCCGAGCTGGAAGGAGGTGCTCCCGGGATAGCGCTGCCGGCGCAGCATCGACTGTGGCACGAGCAGCCGCGGGACGTTGAGCGTCGCATTGAGCCCCAGCTCGTAGGAGTTGAGCTGCGAAGAACGGCCGCCCGAACGTTTGTTGCCCGTCTGCCATTCGTACGAACCGTTGAGCGCCACCGACAGCACCTCGCCGCCCCGGAACAGATTGTTGTTGCTGACCTTGAGGGCGATGCCGGGGCCGAGGAAGCTGTTCGACTTGGAGGTGACGTCCGTTTCAAGGGCCGCTTCGAGCGGATAGTCGAAGCGGGCGTCGATTCCGACATCGAGCGTGTCGGAGCCCCGCAGCGAATCGACCGGCGCGACATTCAGCGAGACCGACCGGAAAACGCCCAGCTTGTTCAGATTGGTCAGCGTGCGGTCCTGAGCCCCGACGGTGAACAGTTCCCCGCGTTCGAGCGTCAGCGCCCGGGAGAGCAGCCGGGGCCGGATCCGCATCGGCCGCTGCGCGATGACCTCCGCTCCCCGCAGACGAAGCGTATCGGGTCTGCCGGGTTTCGGGTCGGTCAGCCGGACCGTCACCTTGCCCACACGGTAGGGTTTGAGCGCCACGACCGGCGCATCGGATTTGAGGTTCAGGCGCAGCGCGACCCCGCGCGGCGAAAGGGTCGTGTCAGCCTGGTATTCGAGGTACTCGGGCCGGAAATAGTAATACCCCCGTTCGCGGAGCGACTGCGCCATCCGCCGGCGTTCGAGCGTCAGCGTATCCAGATTGTACTGCGCCCCTTCGCGCAACAACGAAGTGGAGCGAAGGCTGTCGAGGAGCGGTTGCAGCGCACCGCCCGCCGTCGGATAGGCGATCCCCTCGTAATGCCACGGCGGCGCCACGCGGAGACGGTAGCTCACCCGGGCCTTCCGCCCCCGCTTGCGGTAGAGCAGCGTATCCGCGGCCCGGGAGCCGAAGTAGCCGTGGTTTTCGAGCGCCTGCTCCGCGACCTTCGCCCGCAGCGAAGGCTGCACCTTCGAAATCAGCACCGGCTCCTTGGCCAACCGCTTGTAGAACCAGTATTTGAAACCCTTCTCCCGAGGCGTGTAGAGGTAATTGTAGGCCCACAGTCCGATCGGCAGCGGCGTCCGCACATAAGGGCTGTAAAGCGGATTGTTCGGAGCTACCGAAAGCGGCTCCCGGGCCGCCGAAGCGGCCGCCGGAGAGACCGTAACGCCCGAGTCGGGTTCGATGCGGATTTTTCCGACGCCCGTGTAGAGCACCTCGTCCGACGCCAGCCGCCGCGTCGTGGAGCAGGCGGCCGCAAACGCGAGGGCCAGCGCCACGGCGGCCGTGCGGAGTATCGGGCGGTCATTCATGCACTGCGGTCTCATCTCGTTTCTCCTCCTCCTTCTTTTTCTCCTTCCGGTTCGCCGGACGGAACAGATCGGTCAGCCGGAGCAGCTTCTTGCGGATGACGAAGCCCACGCCGGTCTCGGTGATCTCCCCTTCGAGAATGCTCTCGTAGCCCGTATGGCGGAACAGGCGGATGAACATGTTGTCACGCCTGGTGAGCATGTATTCGAGCGAAATGTCGTCGATCAGGTTTTCCCGGAGATTCTCCGACGGGTCGTTGCCGGTGCTGAACCGCCCGCCGATGACCGCCCGCACGCGGTCGCTGAACAGGCTCTTCGACAGACGGTAGGAGTAGTCCGTGCGCTGTCCGTTGGGATCGTCCTCGCCGTAGGAGTCGATGCCGAACGAAAGGTCCACGCCTTTCAGGCTGTTCTGCGCCCACTGATTCAGTTCCTTCTGTATGAACGAGTTGAGCGGATTCTCGGAAGCGACCGTCGCCGACGACCCCGGACCCGAATAAGTGTTGTATATCAACAGGTTCATCGCCTGGCTGGCCCGCTGTTCGGCCGTCAGCGAGTTGAGCTCGTTCTGCATGGCGAGGTCCTCGGGAGCCGCCAGGTCGAAGCTCACCGAAAGATCCGCGAGCGTGTTGCGTATGCGGATCGAGATGTCGAAATTCACCGGTCGGTTGTTCTGCCCGTCCGACGAGACGCTGGCCCGGACGGTCTCCACGGCCGTCAGGCTGAACGTCGGATCGGCGATGTCCCCCATCCACTCCACATAGCCGCCGGGACGTATTTTGAAGGTTTTCTGCGAAATGACGGGCGGATTGTAGCGCACCATGCCGCCCGAAAGGACGTAACGGCCCGCAAGACGCGTATCGCCCAGCGGGTTCATCGTATAGGTCAGACTCCCGCCGCCCTGCAAGTCGATCCGGTTGCTGCCGTCCGCCGAAAGGTCCACGCCGGCCCGCACGTCGTCGTTGATGTCCACGTCCAGATGCACGTCCATCCCGCCGACCGACATCTCCCGCGGCGGCGCCTGCTCCGCCGGCTCCTCGTCCAGTTCGCGGAACGAGACGAACGTAACGACGTTCTGCGGCCGCTCCCTGACCTCCATCGGCGAGTCCTGCATGACATACGAAATGTCCGTGCCTCCCAGCAGGGCGGCGCGGCCGCGGACGACGAGCGCATCGACCGGTCCCCTGGCCGTCACGTCCAGATCGAGAAAGGCCTTGCCATAGACCGCCGTGCGCTCCCGTCGCGCGACATCGACGAACTGGAAGTCGGAAGCCCGGAGCGCGAGGTCGGCCGCGACACGGCCGAAATCCGACAGATCGACCGTTCCGGCGACCGTAAGCGGCTTCCGGTTCGGGCCGGTCAGCGCATAGTCGTCGAACAGCATGCGGCCGTCGCGCAGCCGGATCGTGTCGGAGGCGAGGCGGAACGAAGTCCCGATCATCGGCACGCGCACGTCGGTCGCGGCGAAACGCACCCCGCCGTCGAGTTTCGGCCGTTCCGGAGCGCCTCCCACATGGATTGCGGCCTGCACCTCGCCCGACAGCCGCAACAGATCCGCGGGCAGGAAGACGTCGAGGCGCTGCAACGGGAATCCGGGAACCGTCAGCGTGAGGTCCAGCGGTTCGTCGCGGTCGGGGCGCAGGTCGCCGTGCGCGGCGAACACCTCGCTGCCGTCAAGCGTCACCCGCGCATCGGCCCGCCGGCCCCGGCCCTGCCCGTAGCGCACGCCGAGGGCGACGTCGCCGAACCGCTGCTTCCCGTACGACAGCTCCGTCACCGAGACGTCGCCCCGGACGGCAAGGCTGTCGGAGAGCATCTCCAGCACGACGCCCGCACCCAGCACGCCGTCCACGGGCGGAGGCGCCGGGAGCATCCCGAGCGCCGCTCCGATCCCGATGCCCGCGACATCGAGCCGCAGGGACTCCGCCTCACCGTCGTCGGCCGGAACCGAACGGAGAGCGAAGCGCCCCTCGCCGCACCGCATGTCGAGATCGGCGGCTATGCGGCGGTCGTACCACCCGTATTCGACGTAATTCCCCGCATTGACCTCCCAGGGTTCGGAACCGAAGAGCGGACGCAGCGGCGTCATGCCCGCACGCACCAGCGAATCGGTCCACTCCACGTCGAACCCGAAGCGGAAACCCTCGCGCCCCGCGCGGTCCCGCTGCCGGAAATTCACCTGCCCCGTATTCCGCACGACATGCCCGTAGAGCGCCGCCTGCGCCACATGGTCCAAGTGCCCCGGGGCGTTCGACACTCCGAGCCGGTACGCGAGCCGCCGCTCCTCCCGCGCGATCCCCAGCGCCACGGTATCCAGCACGACGCCCCCGGCGTCCAGTCCGTCCACACGCATCCGAAGCGACAAAGGCTCCGCGCCGTCGTTCGCTCCGGCGACATGCAGTCCCCGGAACGAAGCGCCCTTCGTCCGCAAAAAATTGTTGAGTATGTTGTTCCGTCCGGCCTCGGCCTGCAACCGGAAGCGCGGAAGCACGTCCTGCAGCTCCTCCATGTCGAACGCCTGTTCCCGCAACTGCCGCCGCAACGTCTCCGAGGCGCGCGCTGCGGCCGCGAGGAGCGAATCGGGCGACGCGGAGGCCGAGAGCGTCAGTACGAAATCCCCGGACCGGACCTCGGCCCGGACCGACGCCGTGTCGGCCCCGACGGCCACGCTCGTGGGACGGATGCGGTCGGTACGGTATCCGTTGCGTATCCCGATACTGTCCAGCGCCAGCGAGGCGGCATAGGTCCCCTCCTGCGAGGCCGAGGCGCGGAAGTCGAGGCCGAAGGTCCCGCCGATCCGGTCCGGCGTCACGCCCAGCGCCGCCAGATCGAACTCCGCGACACGCCCCGCCAGCCGTACCGACTGCCGCTCGCGGGTCACCTCTCCCGAGAGGTCCAGCGCCAGACGCAGCGCCTCGTCGCGATCGGCGATCCGGCCCGAAAGGCGGCCGCCCTCCAGCACGGCGTCGATCCCGATGCCGCCGAAATCGCGTCCGGCATACTCCAGACGCTCCGCTCCGGCGCTCACCGAGACCGTCGTCTGCGGCGCGAAGGGATCGAAACCCGCGCCGCGGGCCTCCGCCGCGAAATCGACCGTCCCGAGCGAATCGGCCGGCAGGAACGCCCCGAGCGGGAAGCCGTCGCACCGCACCCGCGCTTCGTAGGTCTCAGCCGCCGGATCGAGCCGTCCCGCGGCCGAGAGGCTGCCTCCGCCGACCTCAAGCGCCGCATCCGCCGCCACCGCACCGCGGTCCAGCTCCGCCGCGCCGCGCAGGGTCATCCGCGCGGGAATCGCCACGCGGCGGCGCAACGCCGTGTCGGGCAGCAACGCTTCGAGAAACTCCAGTTCGCGGAAATTCCCCTCGAAACGGACCGAAACGGCCGCCGCCCGCCCTTCCGGCAGGTTCTTCGCCCTGCCTTCCGCCCGCAGGCCGCCATGCCCGGGCACGGAGAGCTCCAGCCCGATCCGGCGCAGGTCGGCCAATGTCCCGGCGGCCGTCAGCGACAGGCTCACCTCGCGGTCGCCCAGCGCCTCCGGAACAGGGAACAGCAGCCGCATGTCCCGTGTCGAGAGATCGGCGCGGAGCGCAGCCCCGATCTCCGCTGCGGGAGCCAGTCCGAGCGCCCCGGGGCCCGCCTGCACGTCGGCGTCGATCCGCGACGAAGCCGTGGCGAGACGGAAGCCCTCCAGCGACACGGCCCCGCCGTCCTTCACGAACCGTCCCGAGGCCGAACGCACGGCCAGCCCGCTGCGCTCGGCGAAGTCCAGCCGTTCGATCCGCAGGGCGATGTCGCTTCCCCGGTTATACACCGAATCGAGCGTGAGATTGAGCGCCGAGAGAGAGACCGCCTCCGGATCGAATCCCGCCGCAGGCGCATGCCCCATCGTGCCGTAGGCCGCGCGGTTGTCCGCCAGTTCGACGCGCCCCACGCGGACGGTCCAAGGTTGCGGCGCGGCGGCAGCACCCTCTGCGGCATCTTCCGCAGCATGTCCCGGGCCGGATTTCGCCGCAAATTCCGCGGAGCGCTCCGAAGCGCTCCCCTCTTCCGGTGCAACCTCCCGGGACGGCGCTGCAACGTAGGAGTACACGCCGCGCGTCAGCCGCACGCCGGCCACCTCGACCCGCGCACTGTCCAGTCCGACGCGGCAGTCGTTCACTTCGCCCTCGGCCAGCCGCACGGAAAGCTCCGAGGGGTCGGGCGAGGTCCGCATCCGAAAGGCCGTATTGGCCACCGAAATCCGCCCTACGGCGATCTTCCACGGCAGGGCCGCCGCGCTGTCGGGCCGCTCCTCCGCGGTCTCCCGGACCTCCAGGCCGATCGCCGCGTCCCCGTCCGCCAGCGTGACCCGGAAAACATCGGCCGTCCCGGCCTTCAGATCGACCCGGGCGAGATACACCCCGAGCCTTCCGGCCGCAAGACGCATGTCCGTTCCCGCGACGGAATCGCGGTAACGGACCGCGAAATCCCCGAGTTCGAAATTGCGGATCACCGCCCGGCTGCGAAGCAGCGGCAGCAGGGCGACGTCGAGCGACAGCCGTCCGCAGCGGACAAGCGTGTCCCCGCGCTGTCTCAGCAGCACGTCGTCCGCCGACAGGCGGAGCGGAAAAGCGAGCCGGATGCGGCCGATCGAAAGTTCCATGCCGAGCGACCGGGCGACGGACCGTTCCGCCCGGATGCGCACGAAGTCCTGCACCGCAGGGATATAGAGCGATGCGGGAATCAGGACCAGCGCCGCGACGAGGCCCAGCAGCGTGCGGAGCGTATATTTGACGATTTTTCTCCTGTGCATTTTTCGCGGCGGCGTCCGGAAGCCTCGACGTTCCGAGACCGCCCGTCTAAAACGACTGCAAGTTACGAAAATTCCGGTTCCTGCCCAAAGGCTTTCCGGCACATTCGGCCCGATTCGAGGCATTTATCGTTTTTTCTTCCCGCCGGATGCCCCGGAACGGCGGAAACCGCCCGTTTTTTCCCTCGCAGTCCGGCCGTTCCGAAAAGGCCCCCGCCATGACGGAAACGCCCGCATCGCCGCCGCCAGTCCACAACGCCGGCAGTCCGCCCCGCCGCGTCACGCAAAAAAAATTAGGCCCGGAAGACGGAAATATCCCGGAAAAAGCGTACCTTCGAACAGAAATTCAGCCCTTTCTACGACAATATGCTCTCCCTGCGCGACAAACGCGACTGCTGCGGCTGCGGAGCCTGTGCGCAACGGTGTCCCGCGAAGTGCATCCGCATGACGGAAGACGCCGAAGGGTTCCGCTACCCCGTGGCGGATGCGGACGCCTGCACCGGATGCGGCCTGTGCGAACGCATCTGCCCCGGACTGCATCCCTCCGCACCGCACGACCCGCTGCGGCTCTTCGCGGCACGCAACCGGGACGAGGCGGCACGGGCGGCCGGCTCCTCGGGCGGCGTCTTTTCGCTGCTCGCCCGGCGGACGCTGCGCGAAGGAGGCGTCGTATTCGGCGCGGCCTTCGCCCCGACGTGGGGAGGGGTATCTCACCGCAAGGCAGAAAAAGAGGAGGAGTTGCAGCCGCTGCTCAAATCCAAATACGTGCAGAGCGATACGGACGGCTGTTACGCAGAAGCCGCCGCGCTGCTGCGCGAAGGGCGGCGGGTGCTCTTTTCGGGCACGCCCTGCCAGATCGCGGGCCTTCACGCCTTCCTCCGGGGAGAGCGTCCGGAACGACTGCTCACGGTCGAATGCCTCTGCCACGGGGTTCCCTCCCCGGCCGTCTGGCGCCGCTACACGGAAGAAACGGCGGGCGGAAGGCGGATTCTCGGCGTCGATTTCCGCGACAAGAGCCGTTCGGGCTGGCGGCGTTACGACTTCACCGTCCGCACCGACGGCGGCGAACGTCGCGTCCCGGCCCGGGAGGACCTTTACATGCGCGCATTCCTCGCGGAGCTGACGCTGCGCCCGAGCTGTTACGCCTGCCCGTTCAAGTCGGGCCGCAGCGGGAGCGACATCACGCTGGCCGACTTCTGGAATATCCGCGACGTGCTGCCCGCATTCGACGACGACCGCGGCGCGAGCCTCGTGTTGCTCAACACGCCGCAGGGCGTCCGGCATTTCGAGGGGGCCGACGCCGAGTGCCGCCCGCTTCCCTGGAACGACCGGGTGCGCGGCCGCAACGGCGGATTCCTCGAACGCGTCGAACCCCACCCGCGCCGCGAAGAGTTCTTCCGCGAGCTGCCCCGTGCGGCGAGCGTCACGGAATTGCTGAAACGAACCGTAAAACCCACACCCGGGCAACGTCTCGTGCGGAAATTCCGCCGGCTGATCGCCCGCTAACCCGAACCGCCCCATGAAAATCGCCCTGCTGACCCTCCCCCTGCACGCCAACTACGGCGGCGTGCTCCAGGCATTCGCCCTGAAGACCGTCCTCGAACGGCTCGGCCACGAGGTTTGGCTCGTGGACAACCGCCGCCGCGAAAAACCCGTCGGCAACCTCTTCCTGAAGACCGTACTGCGCCGCGCGGTCGAGTCGCTTTTCCACCGCAAGGAGATTTTCGCCGAACTGAATACGGCCCTCACGCAGGATTACAAGAAATCGGAGATCGAGAAATTCATCTACCGCCGCCTCTCGCCGCGCACGGCGCCCGTTTACGATGCCGACGACTACGCCTCGGTCGCCGCCGACGGGGGGGGGTACGACCTCTACATCGTGGGCAGCGACCAGGTGTGGCGGCCGCGTTACGCCAAGGAGCTGGGCCCCTATTTCTTCTCGTTTCTGGAGGGAACAGCGGCCCGGCGGATCGCCTACGCCGCCTCGTTCGGGGCCGCCGAGTGCGAATACACCCGCGAGGAGCGGGAGCGCTGCGCACGGCTGCTGGCCGAGTTCGAGGGCGTCTCCGTGCGGGAACGCACGGGTATCGGACAATGCCGCGACTACTTCGGCCGCGACGATGCACGGCAGGTGCTGGACCCCACCCTGCTGCTCACGGCGGAAGACTACCGCCCGCTGTTCATTCCGGGCATCGCCCCGGCGGAGACGATCCATTGCTACCTGTTCCGGGTCGGTTCCGCCGTCCGGCGGGAGATCGGCCGCACGGCCGCGGCGCGCGGACTGGAGATCGTCCGCATGACCGACCGGACGAACGAATCGGAAGGCAAGATGCCGGGAATCGGGCAATGGCTCTCCGCGCTGCACGACGCCCGCTACGTGGTCACCGATTCGTTCCACGCCTGCGCCTTCTGCATTCTCTTCCACAAGCCCTTCGCCGTCTATATCAACCGCCGCCGCGGCTCGGCGCGCATCCGCTCGCTTCTCGAACAGTTCGGACTCGAAGGACGGATCGCGTCTCCCGGGAAACCGCTCGCGCAGACGCTCGACGCCCCGATCGACTGGCAGGCGGTGGAACGCACGCTGGAAGAGCGCCGCGCCGACTCGCGCGGCTTCCTCGCCCTGCACCTGCAAGAGGCGCCGCCGCTGAGTGCCGCCGCAGGGGAATGAACCGCCCGGCGGCTCACTCCTCCGCCCGGCGGCTGATTTCAGCCACCGTGGCCCCCACGTAGCCGATCAGCGCCCCGGGCGCGAGCCTGAGCTGCAATCCGCGCACCCCGGCGCTGACATAGATGAAGGGCAACCCCTCGGCCGAAGCGTGGACATAGGTCGGAAAAGCCTTCTTCATCCCTATGGGCGAACACCCGCCGCGGACATATCCCGTCACGGGCAGCAGCTCCTTCATCGGAATGAGGTCCGCTTTCTTGTTGCCCGACACCCGGGCCGCCGCCTTGAGATCCACCTCGTGGTCCCCCGGCACGACGCAGACGAAATACCCCGTGCGGTCACCCCGCAGGACGAGGGTCTTGAACACGGTCGCAATGTCCTCGCCCAATTGTTCGGCCACGTGCGTCGCCGCGAGGTGCTCCCCATCGACACGGTAGGAAACCAGCTCGTAGGCGATCTTCGCCCGGTCGAGCAGCCGCGCGGCGTTCGTCTTTTCAATTTTGGAATGGCTCATATTGTCCTGTTTGTCGTCGTATCTGCCGCAAAAGTAATTTATTTTCGCCGAATGCCGGCGGATTCGCTACTTTTGTTCGTATGACATGCAGGCGAATCATCCTTCTTGCAGCGGCCGCTCTCTGGACGGCCGAGGCCGTCGCGCAGAGCACCCGCGTGCGCGGACGCGTCACCGACGCCTCCACGGGCCTGCCCCTGCAATTCGCCAGCGTCGTCTTCTCGGGCACGACCGTCGGCATCACCACCGACGAACAAGGCATCTACGCCCTCGAGACCCGCGACACGACCGCCCGCATCGAAGTCTCGATCGTGGGCTACGCTCCCCAGTCGCGGCGCGTGGAGCGCGGGACATTCAGCCAGGTAGACTTCGCCCTCGACCCCGTGCGCTTCGACATCGGACAGGTCGTCATCACCCCGGGCGACAACCCGGCCCACCCGATTCTCGAAGAGGTCGTCCGCCGCAGGCCGCAGAACGATCCCGAGCACTACGACACCTACAGCTGCTCGACCTATACCAAGATGGAGCTCGACCTGACGAACCTCCGCCCCTCGTTCCGCAGCAAGCGGTTGCAGCGCAACTTCGGATTCATATTCAGCTACATGGACACCTCGGCGCTCACCGGCGCCGCCTACCTTCCGGCCATGATCTCCGAATCGTCCGCGGAGCTTTACCACAGCCGCTCGCCGCAGTTCACGCGCGAGGTGATCCGCGCCAGCCGCATCTCGGGCGTGGAGAACAGCGAAGCCGTGGCGCAGTTCACGGGCGGCATGCACGGCGACGTGAACTTCTACGACAACTTCATCGACCTGTTCGACGTGCGCTTCGCCAGCCCGCTCGCCTCGGGCGGCAGGACCTACTACGACTATTTCCTGGTGGACAGCCTCGACGTGAAGGGACGCAAAACCTACAAGATACGCTTCCACCCCAAACGGCTCACCACGCCCGTACTCGACGGCGAGATACACATCGACTCGGCCACCTACGCCCTGCAGTCGGCGTCGGTGCGCATGCCGCGGGGCGTCAATGTGAACTGGATCCGCCACCTGCGCATCGACAACGAGAACCGCCTGACAGAAAACGGGCGCTGGTTCCGCCTCCGCGACCGCGTATCGGCCGAATTCTCCCTGACGACGGCCGACTCGTCGAAACTCGTGTCGTTCATCGGCACACGCGAGATCGCCTATTCCAACGTGCGGATCGACGAACCGATCCCCGACGAGGTGCTGCGCATGGACAACCGCGTGCAGATCGCCGGCGGAAATCCCAACCGCCGAGACGAAGCCTATTGGGAAGCCGTGCGCCCCTACACGCTCAGCGAACGCGAACGGGGCATCTACGCAATGGTAGATTCCGTGCAGCGGGTCCCCCTCTACCGCAATATCTACACGCTCGTCAATACGATCCTCGTCGGCCACTGGAACACGAAGTACATCGGCATCGGACCCTACTACAAGATCGCCAGCTTCAACAAACTCGAGGGATTCCGCATGCAACTGGGCGGCCGCACGACCACCGAAGTGAGCCGCCGCGTGCGCCTTTCGGGATACGCCGCCTACGGCACGCGCGACGGACGCTTCAAGGGCGGCGGTAGCATCGAGGCGGTTTTCGGCCGCACGCTGACCCGCAAACTCACCCTCTCGGGGCGTCACGACGTCCTCCAGCTCGGCGCAGGGGACAACGCCCTGACAGAAAGCAACATCCTCTCGTCGATCCTCTCGCGCGGCGACCAGCGTCTCTCGATGGTGAACCGGGGCGAGGCGGACTACGAGCACGAATGGCGACACGGCGTCACGGCCCGCCTCGGCGCCCGCCTGCAACGGGTCTATTCCAACCGCTACGTCCCGATGATCCGCCCGGACGGCACGCCCGCCAACTCCATCTCCGATGCGGCGCTGCGCGCCGAACTGCGCTTCGCCAAGGACGAGACCGTTTACCGGATGCCCTTCGACAAACAGTCGCTCGGTTCGAAATACCCCGTCGTGACGCTTTCCGCCGCGATCGGGATTCCCGGACTGCTTCCCGGCGCCAGCGAGTACTACCGCTTCGAGGGCGGCATCCGCTACCGGCCCGAACTGCCGCCGATCGGCTACTCGACGATCACCGTGCGGGGCGGCCACATCGTCGGCACGGTCCCCTACCCGCTGCTCAAGCTCCACGAAGGCAACGGAACCTATTTCTACGACCCCTACGCCTTCTCGTGCATGGACTACTACGAATTCGCCTCCGACAGTTGGGTGGCGTGGTTCTACGAACACCATTTCAACGGTCTGCTGCTGGGCCGCCTGCCGCTCATCAAAAAACTCCGCTGGCGCGAAGTGCTCGTCTTCAAGGGCGTTTGGGGCACGCTCTCGCACCGCAACGACGGGTCGCGGCCCGGAAGCGGCGCACCGCTCCTCTTCCCCGCAGGCATGTCCTCGGTCTCGACGCCCTACCTCGAGGCGGGCTTCGGCGTGGAGAACATCTTCCGCCTGCTGCGCATCGACTGCATCTGGCGGCTGACCCACCGGGAACCCGTCGCCGGAGAGGAGGTGCAGCGTTTCGCGGTCAATCTGGGCGTGCAGCTCAAATTCTGATCCGGCGGACGTCCGCGGCGATTTTCGGCGTCCGGAAATTTGGCATTGCGCACGCCTTGCGCTATCTTTGCCGCACGAAAACACCGGGACAGACTCCGCCGCGAGCCGGTCCCGGGAAAACGAACCGACGATGAAGAAAGCAGCACTGTTCGACATGGACGGAACGCTGGTGGACAACACCCCGGCGCACATCAGAGCCTTCTCGATCTTCTGCGACCGCTACGGCGTCACGGACTGGGCCGAAAAGCTCAGCGGGGTTTACGGCATGGGCAACGACGACATCATGGGCCGCATCCTGCCCGAAGAGGTGATCCGCGAAAAGGGACTCGCCGCGCTCGCCGCCGAGAAGGAGGAGATCTACCGCGAAATCTACGCCCCGGAGATCCGTCCCGTCGAGGGGCTTCGCGAACTGCTCGGACGGCTCCGCACCGCGGGCGTCCGCTGCGCCGTCGGCTCGTCGGGCTGCCGGGCCAACGTCGATTTCGTGCTGGAGAGATGCGGCATCGGCGACTTCTTCGACGCCCGCATTTCGGGCGACACGGTGACACGCTGCAAACCCGATCCGGAGATCTACCTCCGCGCGGCCGCCGCGCTGGGCGCGGACCCGGCCGACTGCGTGGTTTTCGAAGACGCCTTGGCGGGTATCGAATCCGCCCGGCGCGCCGGGGCGGGACGCATCGTCGCACTGGCCACCACCCTGACGCGCGAACAACTGCTGGCCGAAGGGGGCGCCGACGCGGTCGTCGGCTCCTTCGCCGAAATCACCGACGCCGATCTGAACTGACAAATCCGTTTACGCCATGCTCCGTGGTCTCGCCACCGTATTGCTGCTCGTCGTCTCCAACGCCTTCATGACGCTGGCCTGGTACGGGCATATCGCCTTCAAATCCAAACTCGAACGCTTCGGACTGATGGTCATCGTGCTCTTCAGCTGGTGCATCGCCCTGTTCGAATACTGCTTCCAGGTCCCGGCCAACCGCATCGGATCGGCCGAGTTCGGAGGCCCGTTCTCGATCTGGGAACTGAAAGTGATCCAGGAAGTCGTCTCGCTCTCGGTCTTCACGCTCTTCGCGCTGGTGTTCATGAAATCCGACACGCTGCGCTGGAACCATTTCGCCGGATTCCTCTGCCTTGTACTGGCCGTCTATTTCATCTTCCGCAAGTAGCCGCGCATCCGCCCGAAAAAGCGCAAGTTTCGGATTGTTCCGACGGCGCACGGCGCTTATCTTTGCCGTATCGAATCCGACATTACGACCATGAAAGACACATCACCGGACAACACGGCAGCGAAGTCCGCGGGCACCGTCGTCATTTTCGAAGTCACCCCCCGCAGAGAGGGAGTGAACGAGTATCTCGAGCTGGGGGCCGCCCTGCAATCCGAGCTGAGGAAAACGCCCGGATTCATCCGCGCGGAGCGGTTCTCCAGCCTGAGCGAAGAGGGCAAACTACTGAGTGTCTCGTTCTGGGAGAACGAGAAAGCCGCCGCCGCATGGCGCAACCGCCCCGCCCACCGGAACTGCCAGAAAAAGGGCGGCGAAACGCTTCTCGAACGTTATTCGATCACGGTGGCCTCCGTCGTGCGGGGATATACCCGCGACGAACGTGCGCAGGCTCCGCAGGATTCCGAAAAGGCCTTGCGCCGAAAATAAGATGCGATGGAGGAGTATTTCCGCTACGGGGAGACGGAGCTCTCCCACCTCAGAAGACAGGACGAACGGCTGGCCGAAGTGATCGACCGTGTGGGTATGGTGAAACGGCGGGTCATTCCCGACCTTTTCGCCGCACTCGTCCATACCATCGTCGGACAGCAGATTTCGACCCGGGCACACGAAACGATCTGGCAGCGGATACAGGCTGCCATCGGTCCGGTCACCCCGGCCGTCATCGACGCGCTGCCGCCCGAAACGCTGCGAAACCTCGGACTGTCGCTCCGCAAAGTCGGTTACATCCGCTCGGCCGCCCGGAAGATCATCGACGGTGAATTCGATATCGACGCGCTGCGCGACCTGCCCGACGAAGAGGTTTGCGCCCGGCTTTCGGCACTGGAAGGCATCGGCGTATGGAGCGCCGAAATGCTGATGCTTCACTCCCTGCAACGGCCCGACATTCTGAGCTACGGCGATCTGGCGGTCCGGCGGGGATTGCGGATGCTGCACGGCCATCGGGAGATAGACCGCGCACTGTTCGAAAAATACCGGCGCCGCTACTCGCCCTGCGGAAGCGTGGCATGTATCTATCTGTGGGCCGTATCCTCCGGAGCGATCGCGGAACTGAAAGATCACGGACTCAAAAGACAACCGCATGGAAACCCGAAGAAAAGCTGACGCGCGGCGTCCCGCCCTACCCGAAAAGACCGAAACGACGATTCGGGTGCAGACTTACGGCTCGCCCTGCGGCGAACTGCTGCTCGGATCGTTCGGGGAAAGCCTCTGCCTTTGCGACTGGCGGAACGAACGACACCGGGGATTCGTGGACCGGCGCGTACGACGTCTCCTGCGGGCCCGCTTCATCGAAGCCCCGTCGCCTCTGCTCGACAAGGCAGCCCGTCAGTTGGACGAGTACTTCGCCGGATACCGCCGGACATTCGACATTCCCCTGTCGTTCGCCGGTACGGAGTTCCAGAAGACCGTCTGGCGCGCGCTGCTGGCGATCCCGTTCGGTGCGACCGTCTCATACGGGGAGCTGGCCCGCCGCATCGGCCAGCCGAAAGCCGTGCGGGCCGTGGCCAATGCGAACGGCGCGAACCCGCTCTCGATCTTCGTCCCCTGCCACCGCGTCATCGGCAGCGACCGTTCGCTGACGGGCTACGGCGGCGGACTGGCAGCGAAACGATGGCTTCTCGAACTGGAATCGGAACCGCTCCTGCCGTTCCGGGACACTTTCGTGAAATGAGTCCGAACGAAAAACGCAACGATACGCCCCATGAAAACCCAGCAGGAACTCGACAGCGAACGGATCGCGGCGGCCATCGAATTTCTGATTCTGCACCGCACCTCGCACACCGGACTCGGCGACGTGGCGGACCACGTGCACCTGAGCCCCTGCCACTTCCAGCGCATGTTCCAACGACGGGTGGGAGTCTCCCCCAAACAGTTCGCCCGCTTCCTGAGTGTCGAATACGCGAAAAAAATCCTGACGGAGACTCGCGCCTCGCTGTTCGATGCGGCGAGCGAAGCGGGCCTCTCGACCACGAGCCGCCTGCACGACCTTTTCGTCACGATCGAGGGCATGACGCCCGGCGAATACAAACGCGGCGGAGCCAGCCTCGAAATCGGCTACTCGTTCGCTCCGACACCTTTCGGTGAAGTCATCGTCGCCTCGACCCCCAAGGGCATCTGCCACCTGACCTTCGCCGACGAAGGCCGGGACGAAGCCTTCGAACGGCTGAGAAGCCTCTTTCCGAACGCCTCGTACCACCGGGGAACCGATCCGAACCAGCAACGGGCCCTCTCGATCTTCGGCCGGGACTGGAGCGACACCGAGGCGATCCGCCTGCATCTGAAGGGAACCGCATTTCAGCTCAAGATATGGAACGCGCTGCTCCAGATTCCGAGCGGCGGACTGACCACCTACTCCGACCTGGCGCAGAAGGCGGGATACGAAGGGGCGCAGCGTGCGGTCGGCACGGCGCTCGGAAACAATCCCGTCGTGCTTCTCATTCCCTGCCACCGGGTCATCCAGGCCTCGGGCATCATCGGCAACTACCGCTACGGACCGACGCGCAAAAACGCCCTCATCGGCTGGGAGGCGGCCCGGAGGGAACAGGACGGGCGGCGCTGAAAGCCGGCTGCCGATACAATCCGGACACCGATATCGGACAGACATTTGACCGATTTGAACAAAATTCGTATCTTTGCCCCCGCAATCGGACGGGGACTCCTCCCGCTCCCGGACAAGGCCCTTCGGGCCCGGACGTCCCCACGCCCGGACTTTACCCAAACAATTCACGATGAGCTGGAACAACTGCAAACGGTTCGGTCTTTTTCTGATCTGCCTGCCCGCCGCACTGCCCGCCGCGGCCCAGAGCGACACGCTCTTCCTTCCCGTGGAGCGGCTTTTCGAACTGGGCGTCCGACACAACCTGGCATTGCAGGCCGATGCGCTGGAGGAGCAGAGCGCCCTCGAACGGGAACGGGGCGCCCGGGCCGAACGGCTGCCCGACCTGCAGGTCGGCCTGCGGGGAGGCTACGCCGGCCGGCCGACCGTCTTCCGGCAGGGGCTCGCCGGCGCCTATCATCCCGACGCACCCGACTGGTCGCAGAATTACGCCGTGGACCTCTCGCAGCCGATCTACCGGGGAGGGAAACTGCGCTACGCCGTCCGCAAGGCGGGCATGGAGCGTTCGCTCGCCGCGCTGCGCACCGAAGCGGATGCCGCGGACATCCGTCTGGCCCTTCTGGAGCAATACATGCAGCTTTTCGAACTCTACCGCCGGCAGGAGGTCTTCTCCCGCAACATCGAGGAGTCGGAACGCCGCCTGCACGACATCCGCCGGATGAAGGAGGAAGGGCTCATCACGAACAACGACGTGCTGCGCAGCGAAATGCAACTGACCGACGACCGGCTCTCGCTGCAACGGACGCAGAACGACCTCGTGCTGGCGTCCCAGCACCTGGACATCCTGCTGGGACTGCGGGAAACGCTGCTCATCCGCCCCGACACGGCCATCCTGCACCGCCCGATCGAACTGGAGTCCTACGAGACGTATGTCGGAGAGGCCTATGCCGGCGACCCGGACCTGAAACGCCTGCGGATGCAGACCGAACTGGCACGGAACGACGTCGCACTGGCGCGCTCCGCCATCCGGCCCGACGTCTCGCTCTACGCCTCGAACACGCTGGCCCGCCCCGTCGCCCGGACGATGGAGGACCTCTACAACAACAACTGGAACGTCGGACTGTCGGTCTCCGTGCCCCTTTTCGCGCTCTACAAGAGCCGCCACAAGGTGCGCGAAAGCCGGCTGGCGGTCGCCCTGAACCGGAACGCCGAAGAGCAGGAGATGCAGCGTCTTCGCCTGCGCGTGCACACGGCCTACCTGCGCCACCGGGAGGCCGTGCAGGAGGTCAAGGCCCTGCGGCTCTCGGCCCGGCAGGCGCAGGAGAACTACCGCATCATGCAGAACCGCTACATGAACCAACTGGCCATCCTGACCGATCTGCTGGACGCGAACAGCGTGCGGCTTGACGTCGAACTGCAACTGACGGCGGCACGCACGCGCGTCGTCTACACCTATTACCAACTGCTGAGAGCCTGCGGGCGTCTCTGACGAATCGTCCGATATGGGAAACTGGAACAGAAAACGACAGGAGTTGCGCAAACACCGCCTGCGCAACATCCTCCTGAACGCGGTATGCGTCCTGCTGGCGGGATCGGGGCTCTGGGCGACGGCCGACTACTTCTGGCGGCACGTCAATTACGTGGTGACCAACGATGCCTTCGTCGATCAGTACGTTGCCCCGCTGAACATCCGTGTCGCGGGATACGTCCGCGAAGTGCGGTTCACCGAACACCGGTTCGTCCGCGAAGGAGACACGCTGCTGATCCTCGACGACCGCGAATACCGGATCCGGGTGAAGGAGGCCGAAGCCGCGCTGCTCGACGCCCGCGGCACGCAGGGAGTGATCCATTCGGGCATCGAGACCTCGCGCACGAACGTCGCGGTGCATGAGGCCAACATCGCCGAAGCCCGGGCGAAACTCTGGCAGACGGAGCAGGATTTCCGTCGTTTCGAACGGCTGCTGCGCGACGAATCGGTTCCGGGACAGCAGTACGAGCAGGCCAAAGCCGCCTACGAAGCCGCGGAGGCCCGCTACCGGGCGCTCGTGGCGCAGAAGGAGGCAGCCCGGTCGCAGTACGCCGAAGCCAGCAGACGGACGGTAGGCGCCGAAGCCAACATACTCCGCCGCGAGGCCGATCTGGACATGGCGCGCCTGAACCTCTCCTACACGGTGCTGACAGCTCCCTACGACGGCTATATCGGCCGCCGTACGCTGGAACCGGGACAGTTCGTGCAGGCCGGACAGACCGTCTCCTACCTGGTGCGCAACCGGGACAAGTACATCACGGCCAACTACAAGGAGACGCAGATCGCGCACATCCACATCGGTCAAGAGGTCGTCGTCAAGGTGGACGCCTTCCCCGGCCGCCGGTTCCGGGGCCGCGTGACGGCCATTTCGGAGGCGACCGGCTCGAAATACGCACTGGTCCCGACCGACAATTCGGCCGGAAACTTCGTGAAGGTGCAGCAGCGCATCCCTGTCCGCATCGACCTCGAAGGCATTTCGGACGAGGAGATGGATCTGCTGCGGGCCGGCATGATGGTCGAAACCGAAGCCCGCCGCCGATGATTACAGCCGCCGCACTGGAACTGCCCGTCCGCCGATGGGTTCCCGACCGGCTGGCCGTGGCGGGGCTGTTCTCCGTCCTGCTGCCCGTCACCATGCTCAACGGCTCCTACACAGGGAGCATGCTCGAAGTGTCGAACACGCTGGGTTCCAATGCGGAAGACATCACGATGGGCTACTATGCCGCTTCGGCCGGCATGGCCATCGCCTACCCCATCGTGCCGAAGGTCCTCGGCGCGGTCTCCTCCAAAGTGCTGCTGCTGGCGGACCTGACGCTGCAATTCCTCCTCAGTTGGTTCTGCGCCCGTTCCCAAAGCGCCGACACGCTCATCGTGTGCAGCTTCTTCATCGGTTTTCTCAAGGGATTCCTCATGCTGTGGTGCATCCGGCGGATCAAGACCATCTTCAGCCCGAAGGATGTCCGCAGCGAATTTTACGCCTACTTCTACCCGCTGGTCTTCGGCTGCGGCCAGCTCTCCATGATCATCACGGCCGAGCTGGCCTACCACTACGACTGGAAGTACATGTACTACTTCATGATGATCCTCCTGCTCGCGGCCCTGCTCATGGTGGCGATCTGCTTCCGTCACGACCGTCCGCTGCGCCGGATACCGCTGCGCGAGCTGCATGTCCGCGAAATGTTCGTCGCCTCGGCCGGACTGCTGATGCTCATGTACGTACTCTGCTACGGCAAGGTGCTCGACTGGCTGTCATCGCCCCGCATCTGCCTCTACGTCGTGCTCGGCCCCGCGCTGCTCGTCTTTTTCCTCCGCACGCAGCACCGTTCCCGGAACCCCTACGTCGATCTGGCGCCGCTACGCCAGCCCAAGGCGCTCGTGGGTTATCTCTATATGATGATCGTCATGTTCTTCAGCACCTCCACGACGTTGCTGACCAACTACATGACCTCCATCCTGCAGGTGGACGCCACGCACTCCTACACGCTCTACGTCTGGCTGCTGCCCGGCTACGCCCTCGGAGCGTTCGTCTGCTTCTGGTGGTTCCGCTGGCAGCGGTGGCGGTTCCGTTTTCTCATAGCCGGAGGCATGGCCTGCTTCGCACTCTTCTTCGGCCTGCTCTATTTCGGCATCTCGCCCGGGAGCACCTACCAGAGCCTCTTTTTCCCGGTTTTCGTCCGCGGAGCGGGGATGCTGACGCTCATCATCGCCTTCGCACTGTTCGCCGTCGAGGAGTTGAATCCCAAATACCTGATCTGCAACGCCTTTTTCCTAATCGCCTGCCGCTCGGTGCTGGCTCCTGTCATGGCCGCCTCGTTCTACGGCAACGCACTCTACCGCTTGCAGCAGAAATATCTCTGCTCGCTCTCGGAGCACTTCACGCTGACGGACCCGGCCGCCGCAGCGAAATACGCCGCAGCGCTGGACTCCTCGCTGGCACGGGGACACGGATACGCCGAAGCGGCGCAACTGGCGACCGGAGAGCTCTATTCGACCCTCCAACAGCAAAGTCTGCTGCTGGCCCTCAAGGATATTCTGGGGTGGCTGTTCGCCGTTTCGCTGCTCCTCGCCGTCGTTTCGCGGTTCATCCCGTTCCACAAAACCATCCGCGTAAGATACGCCAAGGCCGGCGACGACATGGTGTAATCCTCGCCGGCCGAAGGGTCAGCGGCATCCGACCGGTTCGGCGGTCTTTTCGGCGGTCTCTTCCGCGGACCGCTCCCCTTCGCCCTCCTCCCCGGGGTCGCCGAAACTGAACTCCCGGTCGGCGAAGAGCTCGGCGAGTCCCGTGATCTGCTTGAGTCGCAGCAGCTCGTCGCGCCCCATGCCGATATGCCGCATGATCCAGCGGTCGGACATGTTCGCCCGCGTCAGCTCGGCGACGATCTCGCTCATCAGTTCGACGTTGTGCGTGCCGCGCGCCCGGTTGTGACGAATGGTCGAGGCCATGCGGTGCGAGAGGTCCTTCTCGATCACGGCGACGGGCAGCAGCCCCCGCTCGCGCTCGTAGATTCGTTTCGAGGTCTTGAGCACCATGTAACGGTGGTATCCGTCCACCAGCTCATAGACGTCGCGCACCGCATCGTAGTAGCAGACGCACGGCATCGTGTAGCCGTCCTCCCAGATCGACAGCTCCAGCAGTTTCATCTCGGGCGGCGCGACGACGTTGGGATTGTAGCTGTTCGCCACGACCTTCTCCACCGGCACGGCCCGGACGTTGTAAACGGGACTCCGGAAGGTCGCCTCAGTCGGGTATTCGTAAGAGCGATTCATATTTCTCCATGATTTTCTTGCGCCGCTGCCGCTCGCTCTTGTTCGGCGAGAAGCCCATGTACTTGCAGGCGTGGTCGTTTTTGAGGATACAGATGCAGATGCGCTTGAAGGTCGGCAGGCGGCTGAACTCCGGCAGGTCGATATCGTCCAGGTAATCCATGCGAACCGGACGCTTGTCCGTGCGGTAGGAGCTGCGGTCGCCCACTTCGATCCTGATTCCCGCCTGCCGCAGCTTTCCGATGGTCTCGTCGGAGAGGCAGCCGCCCTTGTCGCGCCAGAAACGGATGCTCACGGAGAGCTTCTCGAGGTAGTTCCGGCGGGTCCGCTCCGGAAGGGTCGCGAGCAGGAAGCGCATGTACCGTTCCCAGGTCATTCCCTTCGGCAGGCGGACCGACTGCCACCCCACGGCGGCCGTCCGACCGTACAGCGCGGCGAAATCGGCACCGTTCACCCGGCCGATCATACGGCCCCACGTGTCGGGGTCGATGGCCTTGTAGAGGTGCAGGCTCGAAATGGCGGGCGAAATGAACGGGCTGGCCACGCGCTGACTGTCCAGCGGCACGCCGGCCCGGTAGAAGAGATCGTAAAGGCGGTTGTAGGGCCAGCCGAACCTCCCGTTCGCCGTCCATACGTCGGTGGTCAGCCAGTCGTAGAGCGGATAGGCATTGCAGATCCCGCCCTCGGCCCACTGGCGGATCCACCGCATGCCGGCGAAACGGTGCAGGTTGCGGTCGCTGTAAATCGTGCGCCAGCGGTTGAAACTCTCCTGCGTGCGGATGCCGATCAGGCAGCAGGTGCGTGCGGCGCCGCACCGGGCATGGAGCCACTCCGCGAAACGGGTCTGGAACTCGTAGTCCCACATCTCGTCGGTAAAGAACGGAAAATCGCTCCGGACAAGGCTTCCCGCGGGCATTTCACGCACCCAAAGGCTTCGTTTGGACTCCTCCCACGGGCGCCAGTAACGCTGGAACATCGAGGTACAGGTCTGCACCTTGAACGGCACGCAGACCCGATAGACGTCGAGTATGTCGGCATTCGCTGCAAGCGTCCGATTCACGTAATCGACCGTATCGCGGTACTGTATCTCGTAATCCATGTGGAAGACCCCGATCCGGCGGTTCAGCCCGTGCCGCCGGACATAGTCAATGCAGAGGTTCAGCAGCACGCCGCTGTCCTTGCCGCCGGAGAAGGAGACGTAAATGTTGTCGAAGCACTCGAAGAGTATCTTCAACCGCTGCTGGGTCCGTTCATAGACATTCATGGCCGCCGGCTTTTCCCGTATTCCATCGCCACGTACTCCTTCCACTCCCGGACGGGCGCGAAGCCCTCGGCGCGGAATACCTCCGCGTGGCGGATCAGCGTCACGGAACGGATCGCGTAATCGCGGCCGTAATAGCGGACGATCTCCCGCAGGAACCGCGCGAGCAGTTGCGGATCGTCCCCCGAAACGTAGTAGTTGTTGATCTTGGCGGCCCCGCCGTCGGTGATCTCCACCGGCACGAATCCGAACACGACATCGCCCTCCCACGCCACGAACCACGTGTGCGAACGCGAGGTCCAGAACGGATAGTTGTTGTTCTGGCGCAACACGCTGCGCCGCATGACCAGCGGGGCGACGAGCGCATAAAGGCGGGGCGAAGTGCCGTCCAGTTTCTCGATTGTCATACTTCCTTCAGGCCGGGCGCGTCCGAATGTTGCATACGTGAATCCAAACGCATCATACAGACGGTATTCCATTACAAATATACGAAATTCCGGCTGTTTTCTCAAATTTTCCGGCCGGAAGCCCCGCCGATTTTCCGTCCTTCGCCCGCGGCGTCTCCGTTCTCCCTCCGCCGTTTCCGCCGCTCGCTCCTCCGTCGAGATCCGTCTCTCCGTCCGTCTCCCGCTTTTCCGGCCCCGGACCTTTCCCTTGCGCACGACCTGCCCCGCCGCAGCGCCTCCCGGAACACACCGCAAGCCCTCTGAACGGACCTGTTCCGCTCTCCGCATCCGCACGGAACAGGCGGTTCACACCCGGTTTTCCGTCCGTTCCCGGTCCTTTCGCCAAATCTGGTACGAGTTCACGAAGTTCTGAAAGACGATATACGCCGTCGGGGCCACCGAGGAGATCGGGTCGAGAAACGACTGTGCCATCCACACGGCCAGCACCGTGTTCTTCTGCCCCAGGGACTGTCCTCCGGCCGCAGGATCGCCGTAGCGTCGGCCGATGGCGCGGCCGGTCTTGAACTGCACGAGACAGATCACGAGCGCCGCAGCGGCCAGCCACAGCTCCGTGGCTGCCGACGCATCGTGCAGGTCGATGAGGAAGGCCGTCGTGCGGCCGATGACGACCACCAGCGACACGAGCCAAAGGTAGAACGAAATCCGGCTATGGGCGGCAACCCATCCCGCAACGCCGGGCAGCACGGCTCGGCAGCACTGCGCAGCCGCGAAGGGCAGTACGAGCAGCGGCACGATACGGGCCAGCATCCCGGCGAACGAACACGCCCCCGTTCCGGCAAAGGAGAGCACGGCGGGCGCCAGCAGCGCCACGGCCATATTGCACAGGAGGCTGTACGTGGCCATCGTGGCGACATTGGCGCCGAGCATGCCCCCGATCACCACGGCGGCCATCGCCACGGGCGCCAGCACGCAGATCATCGCCCCCTGCGCCACCGTCCGGTCGAGGGGCAGCAGCAGGAAATAGACGCCGACGCAGGCTATGGTCTGAAAGAGCAGAAGCCAGCCGTGCAGCATCGAGAGCCGCATTTCGGAGGGCCGCACGCGGCAGAAGGTGACGAACAGCATGAGGAAGATCAGAACGGGTGTGACCATCCGCCCCGACCAGGTCTCCAGCGCCGTGACCGGGCGGCACAACACCGCCCCCACGAGCATCGCCGACGGCATGGCCACGGTTTTCACATTGCGGTGCAACGATTCGAGTACGTGCATATATCAATTTCGTTAGCGGCATTCCGGATACGACACGGCCGCTTCCCGGACGGATGACGAACGACCGCCCTCCGACGGAAAACCGGACCGGCAATCCTCCGCCCCGGCACATCCGCTGTCGCTGCGAATCCCTGCGGGCAACCGCGGATCAGGCCAGCAGCTCGCGGACCTTGGCCGAAATGTCCTTGCCGTCGGCACGGCCCGCGAGGCGTTTCGAAGCCAGCCCCATCACCTTGCCCATCTCCCCGAGCGACGAGGCTCCCGTCTCGGCGATAAGCGCCCGTACCTCGGCCGTCAGCTCCTCGGGCGTGAGCTGCCGGGGCAGAAACTCCTGATAGACGGCCACCTGAGCCAGTTCCTCCTGCGCCAGATCGGGGCGGTTCTGCTCCGTGAAGATAGCCGCCGAATCCGTACCCTGCTTGGCGAGCTTCGAAACGATCTTCAGCACGTCGGCGTCGGGGAGTTCGGCGATCTCCGGTCCCGAGGTCTTGGCCTCGATGATATACTTCTTCGCATTGCGCAGTGCACTCAGGCGCACCGTGTCCTTGGCCTTCATGGCCTCCATGATTCCTTTGGAAATCCGTTGTTCGAGCGACATGGCAGATAAATTTTATAAAATACTATTCAATAATCACATATATAATCCTATCGAAACTCCGGTACGCCAGAATGCCGATCCGTCACCGCCCGGCCCCGGCGTCCGGTCCCGAACAGGATCCGCCGGTCAGAAACCGCAACGCATCGCGCATCAGCCGGTCGCGCTGCACCTCCGAGACGATCGTCTCGAAGGGGAATCCCACGACGAATCCCCGCCCTCCGGCGGCGAGCCGACCGCCGTCCGCAGCGTCTCCGGCGTTCCCCGCACCGTCGGCGGGTCCGGCGCTCCCGGCGGCTTCCGCGGCCGGACACGGCATCCCGAAAGCCACCCCCGCAACGCCGCCTCCGGCATAGCGCATCACCGGGAACGCTCCGTCACCCGCAGGCCGCAGCCGGTCGGCCGTCTCGACCCGGTAGCAATCCGGGCCGTAAGCGTCGTTGAACCGGTACTCGCCGCGCGAGAAGGCCGCCTCCGGTGTCATCACGCGCACCCGGCCGCGCCGGGCCTCGGGCTGGTCGGCGGAGACCTCCATCCCCGCCGCGACACAGTTCAGCACCTCGCGGGCGAAACGCCGGTCGGCCTCCGAAGCCGTCTCCGCCTCCAGGTCCGAAGCGACATAGCTGCCCGAAACGAACAGGTTGCCGCCCTGCATGAGGTAATCGCTTATCGTATGCTGCAAATCAGCCGGAAACGCCTCGAACTCCTCCCCGCGCACCCCGCGGCCTACCACCGTCCGGCGCTGCTTGCCGAGGATGAGGTCCACGACGGGATACTCCGCCGCATCCCATCCGTCCGCCGCACGCCGCGCCGTCATCGAGCAGAACGAATACCCTGCCGCGGCGACCGAACGCCCGTGCAGGGCGGCATAGTCGAACGTATTGCCGCCGATGACGTCCGCGGCATAATCGCAGCCGCAGGCCCCGAGTGCCAGGCTGTCCACCTCGCAGCGCGCCCGCGCCGGGTCGAAGACCTCCTGCGGCCCGATGAAGGTGATGTCCCGCCGGTCGGGAACCCCGCCGTCGAGGTCCGTGCGGAAACCCGCCAGCGAGTCGCAGCGCTGGCTGACGGGACCGCTTACACGGTCGAATCCATTGACGATCAGCACGCGCCCCCGTTCATCGGGCACGCGGCACGCCGCGACGATCTCGCTCGGAAAGCTCTCGCCTCCGGCATTGACCGCCGCGATGCGGTAGCTGTAAATCCGCCCCGGTTCCTGCCGTTCGACGAAAAAGGGCTCCGCGGTATAGCGGCCGTTGTCGAAACCGCCGTCGTCGATGCGCGTATAGACGACATAGCCGTCGGGCGCGGCCGTCGCTTCGAGCGAATCCGCGACGGGCGTCCACGACACGCGCACCTCGTCGCCGCCGGCGAACTCCGCCGCGACCTCCCCGACGGGCAGCGGCTGCACGACGTACGGCACGCCGTACTGCGAGGCGAGGTAGCGCAGGATGCCCTTATAGACGGCACGCGCCACGGAGAACCGGAAGCGCGGGTCGCTGCCGTAGCGCATGTCGGCGAAATTCTGGTGCGAGAGCAGTTCGAGCAGCATCGTCGGCACGCCGGGGACACGGGCTTCGTAGTAGGCCCGGTTCCAGAGTCCGCGGCGGTTCCACTCCGGCTCCCATGCGCGGCGGATGTCCGAGACGATCTGGGTCATCACCAGATCGGTCAGGTCGCGCGAACGGTAGCGGTCGGCGCCGCCCCCGAAGCGGCCCTTGTTCTCGCGCGTGAAGAAGATGCCCAGCGTGCCGATCGTCTCGTCGCCGTCGCGAACACCCGCGTCGGAATGGAACGCCAGCGCCATATCGACCGGAATGCGCAGCCCCGCGGAGTCGGGCATCCGCTCCGAACCGCCCGCAAGGGCATTGACCCAATGCGCACGCGACATGTAGTCGTCCTTGTAGTCGTCCGTCCCGCCTTTCGGAGTATAGACCTCCTCGCCGAACCCGGCCCACTGGAGCCAGTAGCGCGCCCCCTCGCAGAAACGGGGATAGCCGCTCGTCTCCTCGGCATAGGTCCCGCCCCCGATACGCAGCGAGTCGCACACCGTGCGGGCCACGTTGCCGTAGCCGCCGCCGATCTTCACGGCATCGGCCGACACGACGCGCCCCGCCTCGCACGAACGGTTCGAAAGAGTGACGACGGCCTGTTCGCCGGCGTCGAAGAGGAACCCTCCGAGATAGATCCACGTGCCGCCACCCATCGTCTGATTCACGGCGAACTTCGTGTCGCCCCCGAGGTGATGCACCGTATATTCCGCATCATCGGCGCTTTCCGGAAGCGACTCATAACTCACATACACGGCGTATTCGCCCCGCTCTGGAATATCGGCGCGCCACACGGCGCTGCCCGTCGCCTCGCCCCGTACGCTCCGCGTCCGGCGCGTCGTGCCGTCGCGGAAGGGGTTCTCGCCCGCCCGATAGACCTGCCGCAGGTGGGCGAAGCCCGCGCCGCCCGGCTCCCAGACGCCCGATTCGGCGTACTGTCCGGGGGCATCGTTGTCGGCGAGCACCTCGTGCAACTGCACGTCGCGCTCGCGCGGCAGCACGACGCACGCCCCGGCGTTTTCGAGCATCGGCACGAGGTACGGCAGAACGTATCCCTGCGTATAAAGGTCCTCGCAGGTCTGCCACAACTGCGAACGCTGCCATTTCCAGCGGTTCTTCGGCTGGTCGAAATAGCGTCCGTGGCTCTGCCACAAGGCGATATGCCTGCCCGCAAGCCCCTTCCCGGCCCGCACGGGGGCCGAAAGCCGCTCGACCAGCGGCCGCGCGGAACGGTTGGTGAAGGGAACGAGCCGCCGCCGGACGACGAGCCTGCGCACCTGATCGGGGTCGCGGTAAGCCATCGGAATCAGTTCGGCGATCTCGCGGCCGTCGGTGTAGAGTTCGATCCGCGCTCTGCGGTATTCGCGGGGCAGCAGCGCCCGGACCGAATCGCGCATGGCCCCGGCGTTCCCTTCGCGAAAGGGGTAATAGGAAAGTCCGACCGAGGCATAGACACGCACCCTGCCGCGGGAGGCATCCACGCCCTGCACCTTCACGTAGCCGCCCGACACTTCGCGGGCGACGATGCGCGAAAGCGTGCGGCCGATGGCCCGCCGCACGGGCATGCCGATCCGCTCGGCGGCAGCGGTCGGGACACAGCTTAAAGCGAAAACCGAAATAAGCAGGTATAAGATTCTATTTTTCATGACGTTTAACCAGCAACAGCATACCGATCACGGTAAACAGCGCATTGTAGATCAACAGTTCGAACCCGATGCGGTAGCCCCATGCCTCGAGCGCCCACCATTGCAGGAAGCCGCTCAGCACGGGAGCCGCGACGGCCACCAGCGGCATCCAGCGGTCGCGGACCCGGAGCCGTGTGAACATGCCGAAGACGAACATACCCAAAATCGGGCCATATGTGTAACTGGCGACCTTATAGACCAGGTTGATCACGCTGTCGTCGGCCAGATAGCCGAAGGCGAGGATCACGAGCGCCATACCCAGCGCCATGGCGACGTGCACCCCCCGGCGGATGCGCGTCAGGCGGGCTTCGCCGTAGCGTTTCGTGCCCTCCAGAATATCGACCGTGAAAGAGGTCGTGAGGGCCGTGAGGGCCGACCCGGCGGCCGAATAGGTGCTCGAAATAAGCCCTATGACGAACAGCACGCCGACGACGAGCGGCAATCCGCCCCCGACGGCCACGAGCGAAAAGACCTGGTCCGTCTTTTCGGGCATCGCCAGTCCGCGGTGCTCCATGTAAAGGTAGAGCAGCACGCCCAGCACCAGAAAGAGGAAGATGACGACGATCTGGCTCACGGCCGTCAGCACGATGTTCTTCTGCGAATCGCGCGGGGTGGCGCAGCTCATGTTGCGCTGCATGAGGTCCTGGTCCAGTCCGGTCATGCAGACCAGCAGGACGATGCCCGCGGCGAACATCTTCCAGAAATAGCGGTCCGAGGCGGGATCGTCGAAGAAGAAGATCCGCGACATGGGCGACGAAGAGACTTCGCGCACCGTATCCGAAAAGGAGAAATCCAGCCCCCGCATGATGAAGACGATCGACAGGACGAGGCTCGCCACGAGACAGAAGGTCTTGAGCGAATCGGTCCAGATCAGCGACTTGACACCCCCCTGCTGCGTATAGAGCCAGACGAAGGCCATCGTAATCAGCGCATTGAACCAGAAAGGCAGCCCGTAACGGTCGAAAACGAGCAACTGTAGCACGGCACAGACGACATAGACCCGCAGCGCGGCGCCGAGAATTTTCGAGATGAAGAAGAACCATGCGCCGGTGCGGTGCGAGGCGACGCCGAAGCGGTCGTCCAGATACTCGTAGAGCGAGACCACGCGCAGGCGGTAGAAGAGCGGAATGAGCACGAAGGCCACGACGAACTGCCCGACGGTAAAGCCCGCGACCATCTGCATGTAGGAAAAGGAATCGACGGCCACCGATCCGGGCACCGAGATGAAGGTCACGCCCGAAATGGCGGCGCCGATCATGGCGAAGGCGGCCATGTACCACGGCGTGCGGCGGTTGCCGGTGAAGAATCCGGCATTGTCGGCACGGCGGCCCGAAATCCAGGCGACGGCGAAAAGAACGGCGATATAGCCCAAAACGGTGGCGAGTACGGCAGCAGGAGTCATCGAGAGAGTTTTTGTCGGTTCGGGTTAAAAAATTTCAAACATACAAAGGTATAAAAAAACGCGATACGAACCCTTCGCGGCACGCATTTTATACGAAAGTCCGTCCCGGGAGACGTTCGTAACCGAAAACGGATTAAATTTGTATCGTACAAACCCTTAAAAACACAACGTATCATGGCATTTTTCAAAGAATTCAAGGAGTTCGCGCTCAAAGGCAACGTGATGGACATGGCCGTGGGCGTAATCATCGGCGGAGCGTTCGGCAAGATCGTCTCGTCGCTGGTGAACGACATCCTCATGCCGCCGATCGGCGCGCTGCTCGGCAACACCGACTTCTCGCAGCTGCGGCTCGACATTTCGAAAATGCGCGACGTGACGTCGAGCGCCGTGCATTCGGTGGGCAACATCGTCGGAGACGTCACGCCGGAGGCCGTCCAGGCCGCCGAACCGATCTGGTGGAACTACGGCGCATTCATCCAGCAGTGCGTGGACTTCACGATCCTGGCGCTCTGCGTCTTCCTGATGGTCAAGCTGATGAACCGGCTGATGAGGAAAAAGGAGGAGACGCCCGCCCCGGCGCCGGCACCCGCGCCTTCGAAGGAGGAGCAACTGCTCACCGAAATCCGCGACCTGCTCAGGGAGCAGCGGAAAGAGTAGCCGCACGCCGACGGCGCAACGGCGGGCCGAAAACGGACAAGGGGTTGCGATTCGATCGCAACCCCTTGTCCGTAGCGGGAGAGAGACTTGAACTCTCGACCTCATGATTATGAATCATAATTCGCCGATTTTCAGCGATTTTTACCAATTTCTCACCCACTATACAAACACCTGTATTTCAGCCACAAATATAGTTATTTTATTTCATTCTATTTTTGTGGATTTCGATTAAATCTATATATTTGTGTGCAAATCGTGTGCAAATTTTCGGATTTGCACACAAACGAAACCTAAAAAAAATGCTCCAATATTCGAAAGACGGGACAACCGTTTCCGTAATGCTTGACACCCGCCGTATAAAGTCGGACGGCAAGTGTCCCGTAAAAATCCGCGTCACCTACAAACGTTCCCGTTGGTATTATCCCACGGGCAAAGACCTGACCCCGGAGGAATGGGAGGCGATGCCGACGACGAAGGCCCGGGGGCTTGCCTCAACACGCAAGGACATAGAAAGCAGCTACCAAATCGTGCGGTCGGCCGTTGAGGAGCTGGCCACCTCGGGCGGGTTCTCACTCGATGCCCTCAACAACCGGCTAAAAGGTGCGGCGACTGATACGATAAACACGGCATTTCGCGCTAAAATGGACCTTTTGGACCGTGCGGGCCGCATTGGTAGTATGGTTGTATATCGCGGCGTGCTCCTCGGGCTGGAACGCTTCGCCGGTCCTCATATCCGTTTCGAAGCCGTCACCCCATCGTGGCTGGGCCGTTATTCCGCCTTTCTGCAGTCGGAGGGCAAGACGCAGACGACAGTAGCAATACACCTGCGCCACCTCCGGGCGATCCTCAACGAAGCCCGCCAGCAGGGAATAATCCGGGATGCTCAATACCCGTTCGGCCGGGGCCGCTACGAGATACAGGAGGGAGCAGGCCGCAAAATGGCCCTTTCGCTGGACCAAATAGGACAGATAGCAAGATACGACGACGGAAGCGAAGCAACGGCCAAATACCGCGATTATTGGCTGTTCCTCTACCTCTGCAATGGAATCAACGTTGCGGACTTCGTGCGGTTGAAGTTCCGGGACATGGTAAACGGGGAAATCTGTTTCGTGCGTCAAAAGACCGAACACACGACCCGGGCCCGCAAGGAAATCCGGGTTAGCGTCGTGGAACAAATGCGGGCTATTATTGACCGTTGGGGGAATGTTCCGGCCCCGGACCGGTTTATATTCCCGGTGCTTGACGGCTCGGAGGATGCTATGCGGCGGAAGATGAAGACGCAATTTTTAACCCGTGCGATCAACAAGCGGATGCACGCGATCGGCGAGGCTCTCGGGATCGGGAATATCTCGACCTACACGGCGCGGCACTCTTTCGCTACGGTGTTAAAGCGGGCCGGGGCGAACATTGCCTATATATCGGAAAGCCTCGGACACCAAGATTTAAGAACGACCGAGAACTACCTCGCCAGTTTCGAACGGGAGGAGCGGATCAAAAATGCGGAATTATTAACGAAATTTTAGGCGGAATGACACCGACAATGATAACCAAAGCCCGGGAATTTCGGGAGGCTTACGCGGAACTTTTGAGGGCTTGGCGGGCCAAAGATGTCCCGACGTTGGACCAGGCAACGGCGATATGTTGCAGGACATACCGCGCGGAATATAACTTTTTGATAGAGATAGAAGAAGCGGCAGCTTGTACGGATATTTCCCGCCAACCCTCATTTTTAAAGTACTTGGCATCTCGGCTCGTGCCCGTTCTTGATACGCCGGAGTTATTCCGGCCCGGTACGCTGGAGCGGAGGCCGGGCGAAAAGTCTGTCCCGGAAGAAACGGACGGGGGTATGCCGTTGGTTGTCCGCGATATGTTGGAAGAGGGTGTTATGCTGGGCAAAACATGGATAGATATGCAAAACCCCGATTGCCCTTTGTCAATTAGCAGTATTTCCAGCACGTTAGAATGGCTTGGCAGATGGTTGGAATCCGCCAAGTATGCCGGGCGGGAATCGCCGGAGGCCCCCGCAGCCGATACGGAAGCCCCGGAGGACAACACCCGGGATATACCGCGGGCACAATCCATTGCGTTATTGTACGCTGTATTCGTCCGGTTGGGTATTACGCAGACCCACACGGATGCGGCGGTCGCCCGATTGATTGAAGCCGTTACGGGCGGTAAAATCCGGGACGGCAAAAACTCCTACGCTTGGAAACACCGTAATGACAAATTACAGACTGATGTTGAGGATTTACTAAACGAGTTTGTGAAGTAGTAACAGTCCCCGGGATAGTCCCCGGCTTCGTTGTTCTCACAACTGCCACCCACTCTACAAGTGCCTGTAAGGGCACTTTTTTATTTGGGGACAGTCCCCGCGCTATTTGGGGACTATTTTCGCTTGGTCCCCCTTTATCTTTTTTACTCTCTTTGCACTATCAACGTTGAGCACCCTGTAGGGCCCGCGGGAATTGTTTAACAGTTAATAATGCAAAGAGCATGACAGAGCAAATTATTGTAATGACTGCCGAGCAGTTACGCGCCATTGTTGCCGACGAGGTAAACGCGATTCTTCCGAAGCTCGCCGATTTCCGGCGCAAGAATGAACCGGTAGTAACTGACGGAATGACCGTTGAGGCCGCCGCCCGGTTCATCACCGAACAGGGCATACCCACCACGCGGGCGGGCCTCTACAATCTCGTTTACAAAAATTCGATCCCTCACAAGAAGTTCGGCCGCCGGACGGTATTTTCCCGGCGGGAGCTGCTCGCCTGGATCGAATCCCGTACCGTACACCGTGATGACCGCCGCGCGGCTATTGCCTCGCGTATCGCCGAAAGTGCCAACCGTAAATAATTCACAGAGGTATGGAAAAGAAACAGAACGCCCCCGGCACTCCCAGGGAGCACGCAGGGGCATGCAATACGCATTGCAAAGATAATAATTTTCCGGTAAAATTATCCTTTCATCAAAAGCGGGTGTACGACCTGTTATCCGACGGCGTGCACCGTTCCGCCGCCGACATTACCAACGCGTTAGGGCTGTCCGATCCCCGCAGCATTATCCGCGATCTTCGGGACAAGGGTGTGCCGATCTCGGACGAATGGCGTGATGCCGTGCACGGCGGACGATTCAAGCGGTATTTTGTGCGTAAAGACAATACGTTATGAAAAAGGATTGCTACTATTTCACGCACGACAGCAACGCCAAGGACGACCCGAAATGCGTTCTTATGATCGAGCAACTGGGGATGGAGGGTTACGGCATCTATTGGATGCTGGTGGAGACCCTGCGCGATCAACCCGATTACACCTATCCCGTAGCAAATATACCGGCATTGGCACGGCGCTATAACACCTCCGCCGAGAAGGTGCGCACGGTGGTGTACAACTACGCTCTTTTTACTGTGAAAGACGACCGTATATTCTTCTCCGAGAGCCTCAACCGTCGAATGAAGCTATTTAACGACAAACGCCTAAAACGTTCAGAAGCAGGTCGTTTGGGAATGGCTCGCCGATGGTGTGATAACAACGTTATAACACCGTTATTACAAAAGGATAACACCGATATAACTATTAAAGTAAAGGAAAGTAAAGTAAAAGAAAGTATAGAGAGAGTAAAGGGGGATTGTAAGGGGGAAGAATCAAGCCCGGAAAGTCCCGACGCTATCGAATCGACAAGCGCGGGCAAGCCGCGCCGAGGGACTACCAAACGCACGGCGTTTGTAGCCCCCTCGCCCGAAACAATCAAAGATTATTTTTTGACTATCGGAGGAACCGATACGGATGCGAAAAGTTTTTACGACTACTACACGGCCAACGGTTGGCGAACCGGTAGAAATACGATAAAGGACTGGCGAGCCGCCGCCCGGAATTGGATGAACCGTAAACCCGAATTCAACAAACCCGCAAAAACCACAGACCATGAAACAACGCGAAAATACAATTTCCTGTAACCGCCCCGACGGTTTGACGCTCCCGGAATCTCCCGAGCTTGAAACGGCCGTTTTGGGCGCTTTGATCCTCGAACCGGAATACCTGCCCGATGTGGCGGAGATCGTCGAAATTTCAACCTTCTCCAGCGCAAAGAACGGCAAAATATACGGCGCGATGCTCTCGATGCTTGCGGAAGGCGTCACAATCGACCCCTACATGCTTACGCAGCGCTGCAAAACCGTTGAGGGGATAGACAACCCGGCGGCCTATGTGGCAGAGCTTACGCAGGCCGTCGGCTCGGGGGTGAATGTTATCGACCACGCCCGGCAGCTCGCGGAGCTGGAGAGCCTCCGCCGGCTCGTCATGCTGGGCGCCGAACTGACAGCCCGGGCAGGCGCCGGGACCACTTCGCCCGAGGAGGTGGGCGGATGGATTGCCCGGCAGGTCGAGGAGATAACGGCCCGGGTGGTCCACGCCGACGACATTACGCCGCTATCGGATGCCGTGCGGGCGGCTCTCGACGACCTCGAACGGCGACAAAAGGCCGTACAGTCCGGGAAATGCGCAGGGATTCCTACGGGCTTGCAGCGCCTCGATGCCCTCACGGGCGGCTGGAGAGGCGGGCAGCTCGTCGTGCTGGGAGGACGCCCGGCGATGGGCAAATCGGCCGTAATGCTCCATTTCGCCCGCGCCGCTACTGCTGCCGGGGTTCATGTGTGCGTCTTTTCGCTGGAGATGTCCGACGAGCAGTTAGCCGGTCGTATGTTGGTCGGCGGTTCGGGAGTTGATGCGGATGCGTTCCGCACGGGTAACGTAAAGGCCGCCGAATGGGGCAAACTCGAACAGGCCGGCGCGGACCTTTCGGCAATGCCGGTTTACCTCAACGACCGGGCAAACCTTTCGATGAACTCGATCCGCTCGCAATGCAAGGCGATGCACCGCCGGGGACGGTGCGGGATGGTTATTATCGACTACCTCCAGCTCGTCGATGCCGCAATGCGCAACCCGAACACCACCCGCGAGCGTGAGATCGCCGCCGCCAGCCGGGCCGCGAAGCTGCTCGCAAAGGAACTCGCCGTGCCGGTTATCCTGCTGTCGCAACTCTCCCGCAAGGTTGAGGAGCGGGCCGACAAAACGCCGCAGTTGTCCGACCTCCGGGAATCGGGAGCCATCGAGCAGGACGCCGATATGGTGATTTTTATCGACCGCCCGGCGGTGTATGGTATCGAAACCATCGAGGCGGGAGAAAACAAGACTATTTCCACCAAGGATACCGGGGTGCTCCATATCGCCAAGAACCGCGAGGGCGCGACAGGTGCGATTTGCTTCCGGCATAACGAGAGCCTGACCCGCATAACCGACTACGACGGTCCGGATGCAGAACCGGATCAAGCACCCGGGGCGTTTTAGGCTGTGTTGCTGCCCGGCAGTAAAAGAAAATCCGGGGACGGTATCACGCCGCCCCGGATTTTTCGGGCAATTCCGAAGAATCGCTATCGACACGCACGACAAATGTAGTGATTTAATTCGGGAAAGAAGATGCGAAACAGATGCCGCGGGACCTATTTGCCCGCCGTCGCCTCGATAATCGGCCGTAACTATCCCCGGCTGTTGAGGCTCTGCACATCCGACACCGGCCCCGCCCGGGGTGCGATGGACGACGCCGACGTTTTACAGGAAACATTCCTGCTGACCACACACGACCCGCAATGCGCCACGATGGCGACCGAAGAGGAGATAATCGCCCGCTTCCTGTTCCGGTATCGGCTGGTGCGTTTTCAGACACTCCGGGACGAGGCGCAGCGCAAGACAATTCCCTATGCCGATTATATCCGGACGGTAGAATACGACGGGGACCGATAGGCGCCCCGGTCGAAAACATGCACACACGATGAACAGACGAACCACCACCGGCCGCACATCCGGAGGGAAGGCCCCACGACGGCCCCGATCCGTGCGGCGTAAATCCATGCTGTCGTTTCGTATCGACGCATACATGCATAACCGGCTGCGCGAACTCGCCGAAGCCAGCGGGGCCGGCCTCTCGGTGCTCATCCGCGCCCTGCTGCTGCACGTCCTCGAGGAGCTGACCGACGAGGAGGGAAATTTTATCGGCTCGGAAAAGTTGGCTTTTTCAAAAAAAGTGCCGCGTGTGTAAAGCCTTGCGCAGCGAGGTTTGCAGTAGGCGAAACGATAAAATATTACCCCATACCCCTATACGGACGGAGGGCCGCCCGGCCTCCGCTATCCCCTCCGGGCACACCTGCGGAGCCGCTTTGCACCGTCGGGCCGCGCTGTGTGCCGACTACGGGGCGGGTATGGTACGGGGGTGCGGCCATCCTCCCCGGTGGAGCTGTTCGGGGGTGCTGTCGAGGGCAAAGCTACAGTTTTCCGATGCAAAAAAGCGATGATTTTTGCATCAAAATCGCGCATTTTGATCGTTTTTTGCACGAAATTGCACGTTTTTCGCGCGTTTTCGGCGTCCTATTCCTGCCTGTCCGGACGTATCGGACCGGGCGGCGCCCGGGGCATTCTCTTCGGTCGCGGTGCGTCTTCTATCGCCGGCGCTACTGCCGCCTGGTGTGCGGTCGGTGCGGCGGCCCGTATCCGAGTGTATGGCCGACAAGTCGGAATACCCGACACGTTCAAGGGCTGGCCGCCCGGGCTGCTATCCTCAACGACCGGGGAGCAGATCGACGGCGTAGCGCACGACCTGCAGGCCGGGGGCTGTTCGCCTCAACGACCAAAGCAGACCGACGACACAACGGGAAGCCCGTGCAGTCCCTCCGATACTTTCCGGCGTGGGATCGTTCAGCTTTTGGGGGATCGGCGGAATTTGGGGCGTTTCCGAGCGATTGCGGGACAATGGCGGGCGACATTCTCCGAGGGCTGGCCGCCCGGGCTGTTGGCCTCAACGACCAAGGCAGACCGACGACACAACGGGAGGCCCGCGCAGTCTCTCCGATACTTTCGGGTGTGGGGATTGTTCGGTTTTTGGGAGATCGGCGGAATTTGGGGTGGTTCCGTGCGATTGCGGGACAATGGCGGGCGACATTCTTCGAGGGCTGGCCGCCCGAGCTGTTGGCCTCAACAGGTGCAGGGCCGGGGACTGCGTACCGCCGTTGTATTTCCCGCGTGTTTTTATATGCCAAATTTGGCGCCTTTGTGTATGGTTTGGGGTGGGGTCATTTCAAATGAGGACATAACAGCAAAGACACGGTGCCGCGGAAACCGGAATGATCCGGGAATCCTCCGGTCGTGGGGTTTCCCTCAACCGTTCCCCTATCGAATGCAAACAGCCACCCGGGCGGGGCGGCTGTCCTTTGTTTGTCGGGCGGGCGTTTGTCGTTATGGTTACGGTACGGCCACCGCCTTGCGTATCTGCTTCAGCACGGCCGAAAGGCTGGTATCACGGCGGGCGGTCTGCATGTTGTAGGCGGTTTGCATATTAATCCAGATATAGGCCGGTATTCCCGTTGCCGCCTCGATCTTTAATGCCGTATCGGTCGTAATAGGGCGGTGCCCGTTGATAATCTCGTTAAATGCCGTGTAAGGCATTCCGATAATACGGGCGAATTTCCGTTGCGATATGCCCCGTGCCTGCAATTCGTCTTTAAGCATTTCGCCGGGGTGGATCGGTTCGGCGCATATCAATTCATGCGGCGCGTAAATTCTCTTTGTCTTTTCCATATTTACCCCGTCATCCGTGTATTTGCGCCAAATCACGGCCTATTTGCCGCAAAGTGTCTAATATCTCCGCCGTGCGCCTCTCGGACGGTTTTTTTGAGCCGTAAATATATTTTGATAACAGGCTTTTATGTATGCCGATCGTGCGTGCGACCTCCGATACATTCAACTGCGGGAACCGACGGAACACCGCCCCTATCACATTATCCGCATCCGGCTCCTCCGTGTCGTAAAAACTCGACAGGTGTATATCTTCGTCGATCTCCTCCCAGCGGATCGCGTCCCCGAACCTGTTTATTTTCCACGCCCCGCGCTGCTCGTCGGTGGCCTCTTTGAATATGGGGAAATACTCCAGCGGACGGCCGTATGTTTTTCCGTCATCGGTGGCAATGCAAATACGGCCACCATCGAACCAAACTTTTGTGATTTTCTCCATATACGCAAATATTATCTATCGCTGACGGTCCCTATATCATAGAGAAATTCGGGCGCGAAATCTGCACCGTTTGCCCATTCGATAGTATCGTGCGTAAGCCCGTATTGTATAAACTTGCATTTGTCGAGCAACTCGCCGAAGACTTCACCCGACAAATAGGGCTTCAAGTTGCACACCCGTTTTTCGTCGTTATTGAACGTCAGAGCCAGCGTATAATCGCCAAGATAATCTACGTCTGTAATCCTCAACATAATTGCGCTATTTTAATGGTTCTACCGTCCCGATCCTTTCGCCTTTAACGGCTTTTTCCCACAACGATAACAATTCCGCTTCGTGCGCGTCGATCCACTTATTTACAAGGGCGATAACCTTTGCGGGGGCTTTGCCGTCCACAACTCGATCTATAATCCGGATATTGCAAACATATTCGCCGTATGTGAAATGAATGTGCGGCGGGTTGTGGTCTCTCCAATACAAGTATAATATTATACCGTAAAATCTGCATATTTCAGGCATATCGTTTCTATTTGGTTTCATGCAAATATAAGTCCCCAAATTTAGACCAACAAATAAACGCGAATATATTTTGCAGGATAACAAACGGCCGCAACGATTGGAAGCAGACCGACGACACAACGGGAAGCCCGCGCAGTCCCTCCGATACTTTCGGGCGTGGGATCGCTCGGCTTTTGGGGGATCGGCGGAATTTAGGGCGTTTCCGTGCGATTGCGGAACAATGGCGGGCGACATTCTCCGAGGGCTGGCAGCCCGGGCTGTTTGCCTCAACGATTCCGCACCACTTGCCCGGGCCCCTTTCATCAGTTCAACGCCGACCGTTGCCGGATCATTTTGCAGACGTGCGCAATATGGTCCACCCGCAGGGCGTAAGGGGCGGAATCTGTTTCCGGTCCTATTCGTCAATGCAGGACCGGCCAACGGCGGCAAATTCGAACCGATCGAACAGTTTTGCGCGTTTTTTCGGTGTTTTGCATCGGAAATTATCAAACTAATCGAACAAATAGCCGCATCGTACTATCGGCGCAAACGGTCGAAGTGTCAAAAGTTGGCACAGCAGGCAAAGAGGATCGCCCGGGCTGCTATCCTCAACGGCCGAAAGCAGACCAACGACACAGAAAGCGCCGAATTTAAATACCCAGAAAAATGGGGATTTACCCGGGCGTGCTTTGGCCGGTATCCGCAACGAGCCTATGTGCTGAAATGCCCATAGGTGACAATCAGCGATTTGTGCCGGCATCGGGTAAAGACGGGATTTCCCCGTATTTAAACTGCCGGGGGGGGGCGTTTTTCCCTCAACTGAATACCAAGACAACCGGCACGGCCGAGAGCTGGCCGCCAGGCTGTTTACCTCAACAACCGGAACGAATCGACACGACACCAAGCCGGCAGGCCGGAGCCGATCACCTCAACAGTATAAGATACGGCGCCGTGGAAACCGGAATGATCTGGGAAGCCTCCGGCCGTGGGGGCCTCAACTGTTCCCCTATCGAATGCAAACAGCCACCCGGGCGGGGCGGCTGTTTGTTATTTCCAAAATCTAATAGAGTAAGTTATTCGAATTTACGTATATATTCCTGCAACCGTTCTGCTTGGCCTTTGGTAATTTGGGCAAATGATACTTTTTGCTTAAGCAATCCTACTCCCTTTTCCTCGATGAATTTACCTATAGATGTATTTAGAAAAATAGAAGGAAGGGACGGAACACCATCCAAATCAAGGATGATATTTTCTCCGGCATTAAGTTTGGCCATCATAATATCTAATAATCTGCTACCCGCATCAGGAAGAGATTGATTAGACATGATGTCCTTTAAATTGATTGTGCACATATTATCCTCCTTTTTAATCGAGTTCAAAGTTAGCTATTATTTCTTCATCCTCAAAGTGAGACAGGGTTAAATCATAAAATATTAACGTTCCGGGAAAATTAAAATTGTTTTCTCGTTTGTTAATTTCGTTTCTTCTTGTTATTAAAAATCCTCGGTTGCTAATGATTCTTAATGCATCCTCTTCTGTACAAGCTGTGCGAATGTTTCCTAATCCAAGCCCTCTATTATGTGTTTTGGATTGAATGGTAAAACGATCTTTCATTGCCAATTCAATTGCACTACTATCATCCTCTATGCCGGGGCACTTTTCTTTGACAGACGTTGCAATTCCTTTGCCGAAATCACATATTGCAACTGAGAGTTTTTGTTTATCCTCTATATATCGAATGAATGAAAATGCAATGCCGTTAGCCTCGGCATGATCGAATATGTTGTAATATGCCTCTAATAGACTGTTGGGCACAGCGCTTAAATCTTTTTGTTTAAAAGGTCCTCTTTTGAGAAATTCATATACTTGTTGGCTGTGTATCTCTTTACCTTCATCTGTGATGCGCCAAAGATTAAGAATTGTTAAATCTTTGGCCTCGGCATAATCTTGATGTCCGGCCCAATATGCCCGCCAGTTCAATTTGTCGAAAATGAAATCCCGGACGTTGTTCACTACTGCCATTATGCACCCCCTTTTATAGAAATATTCGATAAAACAAGCCAAGCTTGCTAAATGCACAACTTCGAATTTTTCAGTTTCCGACGGTAATTGTATGACCATTCGGTCTCCTGCGACAACTTGGGGCGTTAGTTCTTTAATGTTATCGGCAATGGTTTTAATCCATTCAATCCTACCGACAGAATCAAAAATAACATTGTATTCCGTCATATTATTCTCCCTTCTCCACTTTGATAAGTTTTCCACAATGCGGGCACGTGATAGTGTTCGTCGGTTGAGGGGCGAAAAGCTCCGGAACCGACACACCCAGGGCGGCGGCGATATTTTCAAGCGTCGAAATAGTCGGATTCCCGCTAATATTCCGCGTCAATGTAATGCGGGTTATCCCGAGTTTATCCGCCAACTCTTGCATTTGCAATCCCTTTTCCTTGCAAAGTTCCTTTACTCTCAATTCCATATATGCACGTTTCATTATAATGTTACACAGCAAATATACCGATTAAATCAATACAATGTACAATTTACAATAAAAAAAGCATTATGATGATAAATTTTCGGCAAAATAATTTGCATTATAAAACATTATAGCGTATCTTTGCGTCAACAAAGAAACATTAAAACGTTACAACCATGAAAGCAGCAACCCAATACGACCGTTCGAAAATCTTTCGTAACGCCTGGTATCTGAAAAGGGCGCAACCGTCGATGAACTTTTCCGCCTGCCTGCACAAGGCGTGGCGCAATGAGAAGCAAGCGATTTTGTTGGCCCGTATCGAGGGCCGCACGCTGGAGACCGCCCCGGCTTTGGAATATCACCCGGTAGCAATGACCGCAGCCGCCAACTATTACGGCGAACGCGGCCGATATTATGGAGACTGAAATAGCGAGATTCTCGCAAAACCTCGAAATAACTATGAATAACGAAGCAATCCAATCAGCCGACAGGCTGGCCGCCCTGCTCGATGAACAACGGGCGTGTATCGAAAGAATTATCGCAATACTCGACAAATAGCCCGGTTTGTTCTCCTCAACATTGAAACACTTAAATCATTGATATTATGAACACAAACGCTATCCCCGCAACATTTTCGGGCTGCAAATCCGAAAAAATCGCGCAAATCGTTTGCGCGTTCCGGAATTTTGCCTACTTTTGTTATGACCTACATAATAACCAGCGGGCAAAACTCGCTAAACAACGCGGGTTATTTTTTACCCGTTATATACTTGGTTTCGTACTCCCTTGTCGTGCGTTAATGCGCCGACTGCTGGTTACAGTGTAGGTCAAAGGGTCGGTACGGAACCTTTTTATTTACATATTGTTAAACTTTCATAAGACCTACAATGAAAGCCAACACACCGAAGGGCGCAACCGCGCCCGCCGCCTCCGTCGTATCTGAAGAGGCAAGACAATCCAATCAAAACGGGATAACGGCGACTATTACGCTGCCCGTATCCAACCCCTACGGCATTGTAACTTTCAACGACCTGTTATCCGAAATAGGGCGTCGGTTCAACGAAGAAAAGCGGCTTAAAAATGCGGCTTTCGCATTCATCGCCGCAAATGGGCTGCGCGACAAATTCGGCGAGTATCTGCACGACGAAGCCGCCAACAGCGGGGCAACGCTTGCCGATCGCATCGAAATGCATTCAGCGCATCGGGATTATTGATATTGATATACCGATAGGCGTCCTTTATTGCACTATTTGACAAATTCCCGGCTGTCTCTCAACACCTCGGACGCAAGCGTGCGCACCGAGACGGCACGCCCCCGGCGGCAATCCGGCCGCCGGGATCGGGGGAGAGGCTCCGAATGAAACAGAATAACACAAACCAATTAAAACCGAAAAGACTATGAATTTACAGAACATCGAACACCCGGTACGTTTATTTGAGGCATCCGTGGACCGCGTTTTTGACTATACCAGCGGTATAGATATTATCGACGCTGTAATGAATCGTTATACCAATTATGCGGATATAATTCAATGCATCCGAGAAACCCAAGACGTCGAGGGCCTGAATGATTTAAAGGAAGCATACCAGGAGGCATACGACCCCGCTCAAGATTTACAGGAGTTGCACCACGCCGTTATGATGATATATGCGGCCGCGAACTTGTACGATGCTATCGTAACGGCCAAAGGAGGCGAACGTGTCGAGAACGAAGCCCGGCAATCCCGGGCCCGACAGGTTGCATACGACGCCCTCAAAAAAGACTATGACACCTTGCGTCGTATGTTCGAGATCGAGAAGCAGGCAAACGAGGCATTGATACAGAGGCAAACCGCAAAAACCGACAAGGCAACGCAGACCGCGCCCGCACCCGATAATACGAACGAATAATATTGCCGCTATGATATACGAACTTATTTGCGACGGCTATCGGCTGGGGTTATTCCCCACCGAGGCCGAGGCCGTCCGCCGGGCGGACTATCTGCCGGCTGGCCGCTACACCATTCGGGAATGGGAAAAGGACGGCGAATTTTCGACGTTCGACCCCTCGGTGAATAAATCCTACGACTTCACGAATTACGACCAGGAAAACAATGTCGAGGCGGATATTAACGCGCTTGCGGACTTGATCCGGGAATATGTCGCCGCCAACTGCGACGGGGTGGACGAGGTTTTCGAAATCACGCACGCGGATTATATGGCCTTTGTCGATTATCGGGCCAAACCCGGCGGCGGTTCCGTTACCGTGGCTGACGTATGGGACAAAGACGGGAACGAGTGCCCCGACATTGCCGAGGCGCTACAAATATTGATCGACTGACGGGCGACACTATGGAACACGCAACCGATACGATAGCGCCGAAACAATCGGCGACGATACGCATAGAAGCCCAGGGAACGGACGGTTCGGCCCGGCGTATCACCTACGAATTTACCTACCGGGGCAACCTCTCGGCAAGCGAGGACAAAGCCAAGGAAATACAGACGTTGACGGAGCTTTTACGGCGGACACTCACCGCAACAATGTAGGGAAACGGGGCGGCCTTCGGGTCGCTCCTTTCTTTTCCGATCCGGCAAACGTCAAGTTGTTTCCAGTTTGGAAAATACCGGTAACGGGCGGAAAAATTCGTCGTTACTCACACTCCGAACTGTCCGGAAAATCCGGAAAGTTGTGTGCAAATTGTGTGCAAGAGGAAAAAGAAAAGGAGTTACAAATCGCTGTAAATCCTTGATTTTTAGGTAGCGGGAGAGAGACTTGAACTCTCGACCTCATGATTATGAATCATGCGCTCTAACCAGCTGAGCTATCCCGCCATTGCTGAAAGCGAGTGCAAAGGTAATAGAAATTTTCGTTCGTGCAAAATCTTTGACCCAAAAAAACGCAAAAACACCGCCGGATTTTTTTCGGTCCGGAGCGTGGCACTGATTTTGAACCGGATGCGCGAAAAACGAAACGTCATGCCGCAAACCCTTTTTTCGCAGGACCGGCTCTCCCGGACGCTCGGAGCGGTCAAGGCGCTCGCCGGACTGGCGCTTCTCGCCGCCGTGTCGTGGGAGGTGATCGGCGGCGACCGGCTCCGCTTCTCGCCCCTGTTCCTCAGCGTGCAGTTCATCGTCTGCCTGATCTTCCTCTGCGACTTTTTCGTGCGCTGGGCAGCCGCGGAGCGCAAAGGGCGCTTCTTCTTCCGCAACCTGCCCTTCCTGCTGCTCTCGGTCCCCTACCTGAACCTCATGCTCTGGAGCGGTGCGGAGCCGTCCCGCAGCGTCGGGATGCTCATCGGACTGATGCCGCTTCTGAGAGCCTTCCTGGCCATGGTGATCGTCACGGGATGGCTCGTAGGCAACAAGGTCCGCCGGCTGCTGACGGCCTATGTCTTCACGGTGGTCGTCTTCACCTATATCTCCGCGCTGGTCTTCTACGACTACGAGCTGCCGGTCAATCCCAAACTGCACGGTTTCGGAAACGCCCTCTGGTGGGCCTGGATGAACGTCACGACCGTCGGCGCGGAGATCTTCCCCGTCACGGCCGTCGGCAAGGTCTTCTGCGTGCTGCTGCCGTCGCTGGGAATGATGTTCTTCCCGATCTTCACGACCTACGTCCTGCAGGAATACGCCCCGTCGAAGACGAAAGACGAATAGAGAAGGTCCCTGAAAAAAATTCCGCCCGCAGTACGGCGACTGCGGACGGAACCGAATAATCAAAGGGATGCGGCCCGCGCTATTCGATCTCCATCAGCACGGCGTCCGTGGCGACATTCTCGCCCACTTCGACAAGAATCTGCTTCACCTTGCCGGCGTAGTCGGTCGCGATGGAGTTCTCCATCTTCATGGCTTCGAGCACCAGCACCTCCTGTCCCGCCTTCACCGTGTCGCCCGCCTTCACGTCGATCGACAGGATGCGGCCGGGCAGCGGAGCCGTCACGACATGGCCCGTGATGGCGGCCTGCGGCTTCGCGGCGGCGGGCTGCGGCGCCTCGGCCTTCGGCTCGGCGGGTTTCGACGCCTCGCAGGCTTTCTTCTTCTGTTCGGTAAGGAAAGTCTTGGCCACCATCGGGAAGAGTTCGAGCAGCAGCACCTCCTTCTCGTCGGCGGCGAGCTTCACACCCCCGGCCTCCGGCAGTTCGGGATTGGGCTGCATCTTGTACTTGGAGGTATCGTAGGGCGTCTCCTCGCGCACGCCGCATATCTTGAACCGGAACTCGGGGTCGATCTTCACGGGCGTATGGCCGTACTCGCCCTTCACCAGCCCCACGAACTGCGACGACTTGTTGGTGTACATCGGTCGTCCGGCCTTCTCGTCGAGGGCGCAGTTCACGGCCTGCGCGCCGACGATCTGCGACGTCGGGGTCACCAGAGGGGGCAGACCGGCGGCCAGACGCACCGACGGAATCAGTTCCATGGCACGCGGCAGAATCTCCTCGGCCTTGAGCTGCTTGAGCTGGGCCACCATGTTCGAATACATGCCGCCAGGAATCTCGGCCTTCTGCACCAGCTCGTTGGGAGCGGGGAATCCGAAGTAGGCCTCGATCTTGCGGCAGAGGTCGATCGTAGCGGCCTCGTCGTCGCGCTGCGCGGCCTCGATGGCCTTGTCGAACAGGGTCTCGATCTCGGCGGGGAGCTCGTCCGTAAGCGGATTGAAGGGCTTCGGTTCGGGCTTCTCCGTACCGAACACGGACTGGTTCAGCTCCTTGCGGATCTCACGCAACTGAGCGTTGATCTTCGCCACGGCCTCCATGTTCACGCCCGTGTCGATGCCCAGCTTCTTGCAGAAGACATGGACCAGCTCGATGGCCGGGGCGCCCGTTCCGCCGGCGAAGTACCAGCAGTTGGTGTCCACGACATCCACGCCGGCCACGATGGCCGAAAGCACCGACGCCAGGCCGTAGCCCGGGGTGCAGTGGGTGTGGAAATCGACCGGAACCGAGAGGTTTTTCTTGAACAGCCGCACGAGCGTAGCCACGCGGCGCGGCGGAATGAGTCCCGACATGTCCTTGATGGTGATCATGTCGGCGCCGAGAGCCGCCATCTGTCTGGCCTTGTCGAGGAAATAGGCGTCCGTGAAGACCGGCGCGGGATTCTTCTTGCCCGTAAGACGGGCCCAGAAGCCCGGCTCGGGATATTTCGGGTCCACCGTATAGCAAACGGCGCAATCGGCGATGCCGCCGTACTGCTTGACGTACTTGACCGTCGATTTCACGTTATCCACGTCATTCAGGGCGTCGAAGATACGCATGATGCCCAGACCGCTCCGGATGGCATTGCGGCAGAAACCGTCGATGATCTCGTCCGTATAGGGCGAATAGCCGAACAGATTGCGGCCGCGCGAGAGGGCCGTGAGCTTCGACACGTCGCCGACGGCCCGGTGGATCGTCTCGAGGCGGGTCCACGGGTTTTCGTTCAGGTAGCGCATGACCGAATCGGGCACGGCGCCGCCCCACACCTCCATCGCATAGAAATTCGCATCCTTGTAGAAAGGCAGGCAGCGGTCGATCTGCGCCTGATTCATACGCGTAGCGAACGACGACTGCTGGCCGTCACGCAACGTAAGGTCTCTGATTTTGAGATTTCTTGCCATTGTGATAAGAATTTAGGTTCTTATTCCGAAATTTAGTGTTATTCGAATAACAAAAGTAATAAACCGGTACGAAGATACAACTTTTCTTCCGAATATTTCCAAAAAAAACGTCATTCGAACCACTTTTCGCCAAAAACCGGTGCTGCGGCGTCCCCTACGCCCGGTCGCCGCCGCCAGGCAGGAAAAGCTCGCTGTCGGGTTTGCGGTCGAGGTATTTGCGTTTGAACAGATCGACGCAGAAAACGAACATGGCCAGCAGCAGCGGTCCGAAGATGACACCCATGAACCCGAAGAGCGAAAGGCCGACGAAAACGCCGAAGACGGTGACGAGCGGATGGGTGTCGGCCATGCGTTTCTGCATGACGAACCGCACGACGTTATCGACGTGGGTGACGACGAGCGTGCCGTAGAGCGCCAGCCCGACGGCCGGTCCCCAATTCCCTTCCAGTCCCATGTAGAGCGCCAACGGCAGCCACACGAGTGCCGTGCCGACGATCGGAATGATCGTCGCCAGGCAAGTGAGGACACCCCAGAAGAGCGGGCTCGGCGCTCCGAAGAGCAGGTAGCCCAGATAGGCGACCACGCCCTGCACGGCCGCCAGCAGCGGAATGCCGATGGCGTTCGAGCGGACGATCATGCGGATTTCGTGCAGGGCGTCACGGCCGACGCTGCGGCTGAAGGGCAGCAGCTCCCGGCAATAGGCCTCCATGCGGAGGCCGCCGACGAGCATGAAATAGAGTACGAAGAGCAGCACGATCAGATTGACGGCGAACGAGGCCAGGCCGCCGACGAGCCGCTGCGCGAGTTTCGGGATTCCGGCCAAAAGCGATTGCAGGTTGCTCTCCTGCCAGAGATCGTAGCCCGTACGGTCGCGGACGAGTTCGGCCACGTGGCGCACGGAGTCCACGAGCGCCTGCGGATCGAGCGCGACGCCCTGGACCTTGTTCACTACCATCCAGACCAGCAGGGCAATGGGGACGAGGAAACAGCACACGGCCTCGACGGTCAGCAATGCGGCCGCCGCACTGCGCCGCCACCGGTACCGTCCGGCCAGCACGCGCATCTGCCCGCGCAGCAGGACATAGATGGTCGCCGCCCCGAGCAGCCCGCTCAGGAAGGGCGTCAGGCAAAGGAAGACCGTTACGCCCAGCGAGGCGATCAGTACGAAGAGCGAATAACGCCGGTATTGTTCTCGGACCGACAGCATATACGTCCGACCGCGCAAGGAGCGTGCCGCAACGGCGTTCCGGCGGGAAGGGACCGGAAAAACGGAGAATCCGGAGCACAAAATCGCCCGTTCCTTTGCGACATAGGAATATTCGACGTATCTTTGCGGCATGAAAACCCGGGTCGGAAACGTCCACATATCGGTCCGCAACCGCCGCGAGCGATGCAGCGGGGGGGGGTATGACCTGCACCGAGGAGTGCAGCACGGGGAAAACAGGCTCTGAACGCGAGGGGTATTCCGGAGAAGGAATATCCCTCGCCGTTTTTACAATACGATGAAATCGCACGGAAAGCCGTACGGGCTATTCCGGAAGAATTTATATTTGCAGCGGAAAAACGGACAGACAACCTATCGGACGATGACAGGCTCATTTCGGTTCCCCTCCCCGCCGGCTGCGGCCGCCGAGATCCGCATCACGCGGAGAGACCCGGACGGCTGAAAGCGCCGTCCGGCACACACGCAAAGGGGGCTCGCGCTGAAGCCTTCTGCGGAGAAGCCAATCACCCAATACGAACAAATACCAAACACCCTATTCATTCACTAAAATCCCAAATTGCGTATGAAGAAACTTTTCCTTCTCATGCTCTCGGTCTTCGTCACGGCGGCAGCAAGCGCGCAGGTGACGACGTCGGGAATGAACGGTACGGTGACGGACGAACAGGGGCTGCCGCTCGTCGGCGCCACGGTCATCGCCGTACACACCCCGTCGGGCACGCAGTACGGCGCCGTCACCAACAAGGACGGCCGCTACAATCTGCAGGGACTCCGCGCCGGCGGTCCCTACACGGTGACCTTCTCCTACGTGGGTTACCAGAGCGTCGAATTTCCCGGTCTGGACCTGCCGCTGGGCGAAACGGTGGCACGCAACGCCTACCTCAAGGACAGCCAGACGCTCGAAGCCGTCGTGGTGACGGCCGACGGACGCAACTCGTCGATGAACATCAACCGTGCGGGCGCCGTAACGAGCGTTTCGTCGGAGCAGATCGAGCTGATGCCCACCGTGAGCCGCAGCATGAACGACATCATGCGCCTCACCCCGCAGGCGTCGAGCACCACGTCGGGACTGGCCATCGGAGGCGGCAACTACCGCCAGTCGTACGTGACCGTGGACGGCGCGGCATTCAACAACGCCTTCGGCATCGGCGGCAACCTTCCCTCGGGCGGTTCGCCCATCTCGCTCGACGCCCTCGAGCAGATTTCGGTCTCGGTGACCCCCTACGACGTGCGTCAGAGCGGTTTCACGGGCGGCGCGATCAACGCCGTGACCAAGAGCGGTACGAACGACTTCAAAGTCTCGGCCTACAACTACTATAAGAGCGACGCCTTGCAGGGCGCCAAATACGACGGCGGCGAGCTGAAGCTGCAGGAGGAGATGAGCAACACGCTCGGATTCTCGATCGGAGCGCCGATCGTCAAGGACAAGCTCTTCATCTTCACCAATTTCGAGTACGAATGGACCGAGACCCCCGGCACGTCGCGGCTGGCCCGCGAGTCGGAGGACCAGGAGTACGGCGCCGGCACGCAGTACAACCGCCCCACCGTCGCCCAGATGGAGGCGATCAAGTCGTTCCTGCAGCAGAACTTCGGCTACGACCCCGGCCGCTACCAGAACTATTCGGTGAAGATTCCCAACTGGAAACTCATGGCCCGCGTGGACTGGAACATCAACCGCAACCATGCGCTCAACGTGCGCTTCAGCACCACGCGCAACAAGTATTCGTCGTCGCCCTCGAGCTCGACGAACCCCTTCAACTCGAAACTCATCTACGACCGCAACGACCACGGCCGCACCTCGTACGACGCCCTCTATTTCGAGAGCTCGCGCTACTATCAGGAGCAGAACTTCACGTCGGTGGCCGCCGAGCTCAACTCGCGCTTCCTTGACGGCAGTCTGACCAACACGCTGCGATTCACTTACTCGCACCAGTACGAGCCGCGCAGCTACGAGGGACGGCTCTTCCCGACGGTAGATATTCTCGAGAAGACGCCGGAAGGCACCGACGCCGTGCTGACGACATTCGGCCTGGATCCCTTCACCGAAGGCAACCTGCGCGAAGTGGGCACCTACGTCGTCACGGACGAGGTGGGTTACAGCACGGGCATCCACCGCCTGACGGGCGGCCTGCAGTTCGAGCACGACAACACGAAGAACGGCTACATGCAGGGCGGCGCCGGCTACTACATCTACGACTCGTGGTCGGACTTCACGAGCAACGCGGCTCCCGGCGCCTTCGTCATCACCCACGCCAACCGCACGGACCTCAAACAGAGTTATCCGTCGTTCAACTACATGCAGTACTCGATCTACGCGCAGGACGAAATCACCTTCAGCGAGCGCTTTAAGGCCACGCTGGGCCTGCGTCTCGAAATCCCGGTTTACCCCACGATCGCAGGCAACGAGAACAAGGAGTTCACCTCCCTTTTCGCAGGCAACGGCGGCTACAAGACCTCCGATATGCCCAAGGCGCGGCTGAACGTCGCTCCCCGCTTCGGCTTCAACTGGGACATGACCGGCGAGCGCAAGTACATCCTCCGCGGCGGATCGGGCATCTTCACGGGCCGCCTGCCGTTCGTGTGGATCGTCTCGGCCGTGGGCAACAGCAACTGCCTGCAAGCCCAGAGCATCCTCTACAAATCCAACGGCGACAAGATGCCGGGCTTCCACGACAACGTGGGCGACATCCTCGAGGACCTCTACGGCGGCACGTTCCAGCAGCAGGCCCTGCCCGCCCCGACCTCCGCGACGATCATGGACAAAAACCTGAAGATGCCCTCGACGTGGAAGACCTCGCTGGCGTTCGACCTGAAGCTGCCGCGCGACTTCAACCTCAACATCGAAGGAATCTACAACAAGGACATCGACGCCGTGGCTGTCAGCAAGCTCGGCCAGCGCGAAGTGGCCGGCGGCATCCAACTCCCGGGCGAGCCCCGTCCGCGCAAGCTCTGGGAATCGCAGGGCGTCAAGAACTCGGACGGCAAGGACGTGACGCCCTACCTGATCCACAACACGGACATCGCAGGCTACTACTATTCGATCTCGGCACAGCTTTCGAAACGCTGGCGGTTCGGCCTCATGGCGTCGGCATCGTACACCTATTCGGAATCGAAGAGCGTGATCGACGGCATCGGCGACCAGGTGACCTCGGCCTACAACACCAACACCTTCTGCACGGACGGCTCGAACACCCCCGAACTGGGCTACTCGTCGTTCGTATCGCCCCACCGCATCCTCATCAACATCGGCTACCGCAAAGAGTACGGCAAGCACTTCGCTTCGAGCGTGGGCCTCTACTACGAGGCGCTGCGGCTGGGTTACGTGGGCAGCAGCTACTCCTATTCGCGCTACTCGTACACGATGACCAACGTAACGAACGACGGCGGCGCGCAGAACCTGCTCTACGTGCCGACGCGCGAACAGTGGGAAACGATGCCCTTCGCCGACATCGTGAACAAGGATACGGGAAAGGTCACCTACAGCGCGGAAGACCAGAAAAACGATTTCTGGGAGTTCATCAACGGGGACGACTACCTCTCCGAGCACAAGGGCGAATACACCAGGCGCGGCGGCGCGGTGATGCCGTGGATGCACATGCTCAACTTCAAGTTCGCACAGGACTTCTACGTGAACATCGGCGGCAAACGCAACACGATCACCGTGGGTATCGACATTAACAACGTCGCCAACCTGCTCAACCGCAACTGGGGCAACGCCCGGCAGATCAGCACGAGCAACCTGCTGACCTTCAAGGACGGCGCATACCAGTTCTCCAAGCCGAAATGGACGAACGTGGCAGGAACGGCCTCGACGTGGTCGGCGCTGTTCAGCGTGCGCTACACCTTCAACTGACGGTGTGAATCCCCCGTCGGCAGCTCCGCGCGGGGCCCGACGTTACGAAAGACCGGAGCCGGCTCGATACCGGCTCCGGTCTTTTTCGGATAAGGACCATCCAGAATTCCGCAACGCATCCGGAAGAATCTCCCGTTCCGCCCGGAATCTCCCGCCCCGAAAAAGGATCGGGATTCGGGGCCGATCGCCCCGACGGCGGAAACGCCGCTACAACAGCATCCGGCGCAGGGCGTCGCACGCCGCGGCGGGATCGCGGTGGTCGAAACCGAATCCGCGGATGCCGAGCGCTTCGGCGGCGGCGACATTGGCCGGACGGTCGTCGATGAAAAGCGTCTCGGCAGGGTCCAGCCCGTAGCGTCCGAGCAGGATTTCGTAGATGCGCGGCTCGGGCTTCACCGTCCCTTCCTCGCAGGAGACCACCTCGCCGTCGAAAAGGGCATAGACCGGGAAGCGGCGCAGGCAGTCGATGAACTCGCGCGACATGTTCGAAAGCACGTAGAGGCGGTATCCCGCCCGTTTGAGCTCGCCGACGAGGCGCTCGGTCGGCGCAACGGGCTCCTGCAGGTCGATCGCCTCCCGCAGCACCCGCTCGCAGACCGCGCGCGGACGGCCCGTCAGGGTGCAGAGGGTATCGGTCACCTCCCCGATCGACGAGGCGCCCCGGTCGTACTCCTCCCAGAAACGCGGCATCTGCGGCGCGCGGAGGAACCCGAAGAACTCCACGATCTCGGAACTGCACTTGCTCTTGTCGCGGGCGAAAAGCACTCCGCCCAGGTCGAAAACGATATTTTTCATGGAGACAAAGATAGCACAAAACCCGGGCAACCGCAAATCCGGCAACGAGCCGGGCCGAGAAACGTCCGGTCCGGCAGGACAATCCCGCCGGACCGGACGAATATTCTGAAAGACGCAGGCGTCAGAAGAGGTGGCACGCCACCGTAAGGCCCGCCATGACGATCGCCACCATCGACATCAGCTTGATGAGGATATTGAGCGACGGACCCGACGTGTCCTTGAAGGGATCGCCCACCGTATCGCCCACGACCGTCGCCTTGTGGCAGTCGGAGCCCTTGCCGCCGAAGTGGCCCTCCTCGATCATCTTCTTGGCGTTGTCCCACGCACCGCCGGCATTGGCCATGAAGACCGCCAGCACGAAGCCCGAACCGAGGCCGCCGACGAGCAGTCCCATCACGCCCGCCACGCCGAAAACGAGGCCCACGGCCACGGGAACGACGATCGCCAGCAGACTCGGAAAGAGCATCTCGCGCTGCGCGCCGCGGGTCGAAATCTCGACGCAGCGGGCGTAGTCGGGCGTACCCTCGCCCGTGAGGATGCCCCGTATCTCGCGGAACTGCCGCCGCACCTCCTGCACCATGCTCTCGGCGGCGCGTCCCACGGCGTTCATCGTCAGGCCGCAGAACAGGAACGACATCATCGCGCCGATGAAGACGCCGACGAGCACCGTGGGATTCATCAGCGAAACGTTGTAGTAGGCCATGAAATCGAGCATCGAAGCCTGTTCGACGAGCCGCGTCGTGCCGTCGGAGAGCGTCAGTTCCGTCACCCCGTTGTGCAAGAGGCCGATCCGTATCTCCTCGACATAGGAGGCCAGCAGCGCCAGCGCCGTCAGCGCCGCGGAACCGATGGCGAAGCCCTTGCCCGTGGCGGCCGTCGTGTTGCCCAGCGCGTCGAGCGCATCGGTGCGTTTGCGGACCTCGGGGCCGAGGCCGCTCATCTCGGCGTTGCCGCCCGCGTTGTCGGCGATCGGTCCGTAGGCGTCCGTGGCGAGCGTGATGCCCAGCGTCGAAAGCATTCCGACGGCGGCGATGCCGATGCCGTAAAGGCCCTGCGAGAGGTTGTGCGGCTGCATCATGTGTTCGATATCGAAGCCCGTAGCGCAGAGATACGCCAGAACGATCGCCGCGCCGATCGTCACCACGGGAATCGCCGTGGAGATCATACCCGAGCCGACTCCGGCGATGATGACCGTCGCAGGACCGGTCTTGGCGCTGCCCGCGATCTTCTGCGTGGGTTTGTAGGAGTGCGAGGTGTAATACTCGGTGGCCTGTCCGATGACGATGCCCGCCGCAAGACCCGTGATGACCGAGAACGAAAGGCCGAGCCAGTTCTCGATGCCCAGCAGGTAGAGGATGCCGAAGGTGGCCAGCGCGATCAGCGCCGAACTGAAATTGACGCCCACGCCGAGCGAGCGGAGCAGTTCGCGCATCGAGGCCCCCTCCTTCGTGCGGACGAGGAAGATACCGACGATCGAGAGCAGGATGCCCACGACGGCGATCAGCATCGGCGCCAGCACGGCCTTGAGCTGCAACGTCTCGCTGCCGGCCGAAGCGAAGGCCGCGGCTCCGAGCGCGGCGGTGGCCAGCACCGAGCCGCAGTAGCTCTCGTAGAGGTCGGCGCCCATGCCGGCCACGTCGCCCACGTTATCGCCCACGTTGTCGGCGATCGTCGCGGGATTGCGCGGGTCGTCCTCGGGAATCCCCGCCTCGACCTTGCCCACGAGGTCGGCGCCCACGTCGGCCGCCTTGGTGTAGATGCCGCCGCCGACACGCGCGAAGAGGGCCTGCGTCGAAGCGCCCATGCCGAAGGTCAGCATCGTCGTCGTGATGACGACGAGCTTCTGCGGCCCGGCCACGTCGGTGAAACGATCCAGAATCAGATACCAGAACGAAATGTCGAGCAGTCCGAGGCCCACGACCACGAGCCCCATGACGGCGCCGCTGCGGAAGGCGACCTTCAGGCCGCGGTCGAGCGACTGCCGCGCGGCGTTGGCCGTGCGGGCCGAGGCATAGGTCGCGGTCTTCATGCCGAAGAAGCCAGCCAGGCCCGAGAAGAAGCCGCCCGTGAGGAAGGCGAAGGGAACCCACGGGTTCTGCACGCCCGCGCCGTAGGCCAGGTAGGCGAAGAAGAGCGCCAGGACGAGGAAGACGACGAGGACGACCTTGTACTGCTGGCGCAGGTAGGCCATGGCGCCCTTGCGGACATGCGCGGCGATTTCGCGCATACGCTCCGTGCCCTCGTCCTCGCGCTTCATCCGCGAGTAGAAGATCCACGCCACCGCCAGCGCAACGAGGGAAGCGGCGGGCACGAGCCAGAAAATGGAAGGAGTGTTCATTCGGCAAAAGGATTTTAGATGGTTGAAAAAACGGTCTTTCGAACAAATATAGGAAATTTTCGCAATTCCGAGTAACAAAAGAGCAACAAATAAGCGACGACGACCGAAGACCGGCGACGAATCCCCCCCCCCGGAATACGTCCAAACAAAAAATAGGCAAGCAGCTATTGATAACTACTTGCCTATCGTCAGACTGATCTTCGGATCTTACGAACCGAAGTTGTCGTAGAGGATGTTTTCGGGCGGCACGCCGAGCGAGTCGAGCATCTTCACCACCGACGCGATCATCATCGGAGGTCCGCACATGAGGTAGATGCAGTCCTCGGGAGCCTGGTGGTTCTTGAGGTAGTTCTCATAGAGCACGTTGTGCACGAAGCCCACCTTGTAGTCCACGCCTGCGGCATCGGCCTCCGGATCGGGACGGTCGAGACCCAGATGGAACTTGAAGTTGGGGAAATCCTTCTCGATCTGGTGGAAATCGTCCAGATAGGGAGCCTCCTTCAGGGCGCGCGCACCGTACCAGAACGACACGGGACGCTTCGTCTTCTCGGTCTTGAACAGGTGCATGATGTGGCTGCGCATCGGAGCCATGCCCGCGCCGCCGCCGATGAAGATCAGCTCCTGCGTATCGGGCAGGTTGTCGGGCAGGAAGAATTCGCCGTAGGGACCCGAGATGGTCACCTTGTCGCCCGGCTTGCGCGAGAAGATGTACGACGAGCAGATGCCCGGATTCACCTTCATGAAGGTCCCCGCGGCACGGTCGAACGGCGGCGTGGCGATACGGATGTTGAGCATGATGATGTTGCCCTCGGCCGGGTGGTTGGCCATCGAGTAGGCGCGGAACGTCGGCTCGGGATTGGTCGTCACCAGGTCCCACATTTTCATCTTGTCCCAGTCCTCGCGGTAGCGCTCGTCGATGTCCATGTCCGAGAACCTGATGGCATCGTACTTCGGGATGTCGATCTGGATGTAGCCGCCGCTACGGAACTTGAGGTGCTCGCCTTCGGGCAGCTTCACGACGAACTCCTTGAGGAAGGTCGAGATGTTGCGGTTCGAAACCACGGTGCACTCCCATTTCTTGACGCCCAGCACGGCTTCGGGAACCCGGATCTTGAGGTTCTCCTTCACTTTCACCTGGCAGCCCAGACGCCAGTGGTCCTTGGCCAGCTTGCGCGAGATGAAGCCCGTCTCGGTGGGCAGGATGTCGCCGCCGCCCTCCAGCACCTGGCATTTGCACATGCCGCACGAACCGCCGCCGCCGCAGGCCGACGGCAGGAAGACCTTGTTGTCGGCCAGCGTCGAGAGCAGCGTCGAACCGCTCTCGGTGGTGATGACCCGCTCGCCGTTGTTGATGTCGATCGTCACCTCGCCCGACGCGACCAGTTTCGCCTTCGCATAGAGAAGCAGTGCGACCAGTACCAGCGTGATCACCAGAAAGGCTGCGATCGCAATTAAAATCGTTGTAGTCATTTTCCGAATCTCTTTTTAAAGGTTAGAACTGAATGCCCGAGAAGATCATGAAGGCGATACCCATCAGACCGGTGATGATGAAGGCGATACCGGGTCCCCTGAGCGCCGCCGGGATATGCGAATAGGTCGTCTTCTCGCGGATGGCCGCCATCATGACGATCGCCAGCCACCAGCCCAGGCCCGAACCCAGACCGTAAACGATCGTCTGCCAGAGCGACGTCAGCTCGCCGCCGTCCACCTTCTGCTGCATGAAGAGCGAACCGCCCATGATGGCGCAGTTCACGGCAATCAGCGGCAGGAAGATACCCAACTGGCTGTAAAGCGACGGCGAGAACTTCTCGACGATCATCTCCACGAGCTGCACGAACGCGGCGATCGTGGCGATGAAGACGATGAAGGAGAGGAAGCTCAGATCGACGCCGGCGACCAGCACATCGGCTTTCAGCACGTATTCATACAAGAGGTAATTCAGAGGCACGGTCATCACCATCACGAACGTCACGGCGGCACCCAGCCCGAGGGCCGTCTTCACGCTCTTCGATACGGCGATGTAGGAGCACATGCCGAAGAAGAAGGCGAAGACCATGTTGTCGATAAAGATCGACCGGATAAAGATATTCAATGATTCCATACGTTACCCTCCTATTTTTCCTGTAAGTCCTTGTTGCGCGAGCGATGCACCCAGATGATGCAGCCCACGATGATGAGCGCCATCGGCGGGAAGAGCATCATGCCGCAGTTCGAATAGAATCCGCCCTCGGCCATGTACCAGCTCTCGGGAATGATGCGGAAGCCCAGCAGGCTGCCCGAACCGAGCAGTTCGCGGAAGAAGGCCACCGTGACGAGAATCATGCCGTAGCCCAGGCCGTTGCCGATGCCGTCGAGGAACGAAGCCCACGGCTTGTTGCCCAGAGCGAAGGCCTCGACGCGGCCCATGACGATACAGTTCGTGATGATAAGACCCACATAGACCGACAACTGCTTGGAGACTTCGTAAACGAAGGCCTTGAGCACCTGATCGACGAGAATCACCAGCGCGGCGATCACGACGAGCTGGACGATGATGCGGATCCGGGCCGGCACACCGGTACGGATCAGCGACATCACCAGATTCGAGAATCCGGTGACGACCGTCACGCTGAGCGCCATGACGATGGCCGGCTTCAACTGCACGGTGACAGCCAGCGCCGAGCAGATACCGAGGATCTGCACGATGACCGGGTTGTTCGCGGAGAACGGCCCCGTCAGATATTTCATGTTCTTGGCCGAAAACAAAGGCTCTTTTTCGTTCTTACTCATTGTTTCCTACGTTTTCTTCGTTAGACACTTCCGCTGCGGGGGCCGCCGGCTCCGACGCGGTGCGCTTGGCCTCCAGCAGGGGCAGATAGTTTCTGAGACTGTTTTCGAGCATCAGCGACACGCCGTCGGAAGTCTTCGTACCGCCCGAAATGGCATCCACCTCATGCAGCGGGTCCTTGGCACCGCCCTTGCGGAGTTTCACCGAGACGAATTTGTCGCCGTCGAAAATCTGTTTGCCGACGAACAGCGCCTGGTATTTGGGCGTCGAGATCTCGGCTCCCAGACCCGGCGTCTCGCCCTTGTGGGCCATGATGATACCGGCCACCGTGTTCATATCCTTCTCCAGGGCGAGGTATCCCCACACCGGTCCCCAGAGGCCCATGCCCGTAACGGGAATGACCACGCGGCCGTCGCGGGCCTCGAAGATCGGGAACTTGCCCGCGGCAAAAGCGCCCGGCAGGTCGTTGAGCAGGGCGAAAATATCGCCCGCATCCTCCACCTTCCGCCCCTCGGCATCGACCACATACGCGTCGATGAACTCGTCGTAGGACTCGCCCTGCGCGGCCAGCGAGCCGAGGATGGCCTGCTTCTTCTCGTTGAGTTCGTTCTCCGCCTGACGTTTCTGAAGACCCAGCGCGGCCAGCGCCAGCAGCGTGGCCACGACGACGACCATCACCGTCGAATAGAGCACGATATAGGCGTTGCTGTTCGTATCGCCGAACAGCCCCTTCTTACCCTTCAGCTCCGTGAATTCCGAGGCGGGAGCGCCGCAGACGGGGCAGGTGTCGGGCGCGGCCGCTCCTTCGTGGACGTAGCCGCAGACGTTGCATTTGAATTGTTTCTTAGCCATATCTCACACCCTATTTTGCAGTTTTAACACGTTTCTTGCGGCGCGAAATGCTGGACTCGACCACGAAGTAGTCCACCAGCGGCGCCAATGCGTTCATGAAGAGGATCGAAAGCATCATGCCCTCGGGATATGCGGGGTTCACGACGCGGATCATCACGGCCAGCGCGCCGGTCATCAGACCCACGATGTACTTGCCCCTGTTGGTCTGCGCCGAGGTGACGGGATCGGTCGCCATGAAGACGGCGCCGAAGGCGAAGCCGCCGACGATCAGATGCCACCAGGCCGGATACTCCGTCACGCCGAGCGCCTGGAACAGGTAGCCCATCGCAAGGCCGCCGACGAACACCGACACCATCGTGCGCCACGAAGCGATGCCCGTGAAGAGGAGAATCGCCGCACCGATAAGGATGGCCAGCGTCGAGGTCTCGCCGAACGATCCGGGGATGAAGCCCAGGAAGGCGTCCGTCGGCGAGAAAGCCATCGTACCCGTCGTCGAAAGCTGTTCGAGCGCCGTGGCGCCCGTGATGCCGTCCACCTTGGCGCCCATCATCGTCCAATCGGAGAACCATACGGTCTCGCCCGACATGGAAGGCGTATAGGCGAAGAAGGCGAAGGCGCGGGCCAGCAGCGCCGGGTTGAAGACGTTCATGCCCGTACCGCCGAAGACCTCCTTGCCGAAGACGACGGCGAAGGCCGTGGAGAGTGCCACCATCCAGAGCGGCGTCGAGACGGGGAAGATCATCGGGATCAGCAGACCCGTCACGAGGAAACCTTCGTTCACCTCGTGGCCGCGCGCCTGCGCGAAGCCGAACTCGATACCCAGACCCACGACATAGGAGACGCAGACCATCGGCAGCACGCGCACCAGACCGTAGAAGAAGGCCTGGAAGCCCGTGAGGCCCACCTGCATACCCGTGTTGAAACAGCCGAACAGGAAGGCCGGCATCAGCGCCAGCACGACGACGATCATCGTACGCTTCATGTCGTTGCAGTCGCGGATGTGCGCACCCTTCGAGGTCGTCGTGTTGGGAACGAAGAGGAAGGTCTCGAACGCATCGAACGTCGATTCCAGGAAGCCCAGCTTTCCGCCCTTGGAGAAGGTGGGCTTGATATTGTCCATGAATTTACGCAATCCCATCGGTTATGCCTCCTTAATCATTAAGTTAATACCGTCGCGAATGATCTGCTGGATCTCGATCTTCGAGGGATCGACGAACTCGCAGAGCGCGAAGTCCTCCTCGGTGACCTCGTAGATGCCGAGGTTCTCCATCTTGTCGATGTCGCCCGCAAGGCAGGCCTTGAGCAGATACATGGGGTAAATGTCCATCGGCAGGTACTGCTCGTAGAGCCCCGTCACGACGAACGGACGCTCGCCGCCGTTGAGGTTCGTGTCGAGGTTGTACTCCTTCTTCGGGCAGAGCCACGAGAAGTAGGCGCGCGAGACGGAGAACTTGTTCAGACGCGGCATCGCCCAGCCCAGCAGCTCGTACTTGTCGCCTTCGGGAATGGCCGTGAGCTGGTTGGCGTAGAAGCCCATGAAGCCCTCGGGCGAGGTCTTCGTGCCGGTGAGCACGTTGCCCGAAATGAAGCGGACGCGGTCGCCCTCCTTCTGCGGACGGACGTTGCCCGAGACGAGCGAATCGACGCGCGCACCCGAGACGATGCGGACGTAGTGCGGGTTTTCGATCTCCGAGCCGGTGACGGCGACGATGCGGCGCATGTCCACGCGGCCCTCATTGACCAGGCGGCCGATGATGGCCAGGTCCTGGATGTTCACCGTCCAGACGATGTCGCCCTTGTTGATCGGATCGACATGGTGGATCTGCACGCCGACGTTGCCCACGGGATGTTTGCCCGCGAAGGCGTGCAGCTCGACGCCCTGGAGCGACGGCATCCGTCCCTCGGCCTTGGCGCGCACCGACAGGTGCACCTTGCCCGGCGTGAGGCGGCGCATCAGCTCGATGCCCGCCTGCAGGTTCCGCTGCTCGTCCCGCAGGACGAAGTTGTAGTCCGGAGCCAGCGGCGCGGAGTCGAAGGCGGAGATGAAGACCGCCTTCGGCGTGTCGTTCGGGTCGGCGATGACGCCGTAGGGTCGCTGCACGATCATCGGCCAGAGGCCCGAACGCAGCAGCAGTTCGACGATCTGTTCGCGCGAAGCGGTGCGGAGGTCGATCTTGCCGAACTCCTCGTAGCTCTGCCCGCCGTCGGGGGTCACCGTCACCGAGAGCACCTTGCGCTTCTCGCCGCGATTGACCGCCGCCACCGTGCCGCTGACGGGCGACGTGAAGAGGACCCGCTCGTTGTACTTGTTGAAGAACAACGGCGTACCGGCCTTCACCTTATCGCCCACCTTAACCAGCAGCTTGGGTGTCACGCCCTCGAAATCGAGGGGCGAGAGGGCGTACTCCGAAGCCTGAGGCGCATCGGAGAGCGACTCCCGGGGTTTACCCGCCAGATTGATGTCTAAACCCTTGCGTAGTGTAATGATTTTCGACATGGTTAAAGATTTTGATTGTTATGTTTGGTTTTCTTGGGTCTTTTCCGGATTCGTTTCAGGTCCCGTTCGCCATGTGTTAGCCGGCTAACAGCCTGAATCGCGTGCGAAAGTACTAATTTTTTCCCGAAAAAAACTATTTTACGGAGCATTATTTCCCGCCGGAAGCGAAAAAAAGGGGAACGGCCCGTTTTCCCGCTCCGGACGGACGGGCGGAAGCGGGATGCCGGGCGGAAAAATCGGACGAAGCGGCATCGGGAGAGGAATCCGTTTCCCGAAAAATTCCTACATTTGTCCCGTCATGGCCGAATACGTCAATATCCACACCCACCGCCCTGCGGGCCGCGGCATCGAGCTGCGCGCGAAGGGCGTGCATCCGTGGGACGCGGAGCGGGAGGACACGGCGACGCTCGGGCAGCGGCTCGGCGACGCGCAGGCCGTCGGCGAGACGGGGCTGGACTTCGCCTGCGACGTCGCGCGCGAGGCGCAGACAGCGGCGCTCAGGGCCCAGTTGCGGCTGGCCCGCGAACGGGGGCTTCCGGTCGTGCTGCACTGCGTGCGGGCCTTCGAACCGCTGATGCGCGAACTGGCGGCCTGCCCGCCTCCGGCCGCGATTTTCCACGGATTCATCGGATCGCCCGAACAGGCGCGGCAGGCCGTGGCGAAGGGATATTACCTCTCGTTCGGCGAGCGCACCTTCGCCTCGCGCAAGACGCTCGAAGCCCTGCGCGAGGTTCCGTCCGACCGTCTCTTCTTCGAGACGGACGACAGCCCCGCAGCCATCGAAACGATCTACGCCCGGGCCGCGGAGGTGCGGCGAACGACCGTGGAAGAGCTGCGGCGGGCGACGGCGGAGAACTACCGCCGGCTGTTCGGGGGAGGGAAGTAAAGGGCGGCGGCGCTGTTCCCGCGCTGCGGTCCGGAGGCCGCACGACGGACGGCGCACAGGAGGGACACGACGGAAACGAACGAAAACGAACTGCATGGACAACTGGCTGGAGAGGACCGAGCTGCTGCTCGGCGAAGAGAAACTCGGCCGCCTCAGAGGGGCGCACGTGCTCGTGGTGGGGCTGGGAGGCGTGGGGGCCTACGCCGCGGAGATGATCGCCCGGGCGGGCGTGGGCCGCATGACCGTGGCCGACGCCGACACGGTGAACGGGACGAACATCAACCGCCAGCTCGTGGCGCTGCACTCGACCGTCGGGAGGCCGAAGGCCGAGGTGCTGGCCGAACGGCTGCGCGACATCAACCCGGAAATAGACCTGAGCGTGGTGAACCGCTACATCCGCGACGAGGAGACCTACGCGCTGCTCGACGCGGCGCGGTACGACTACGTGGTGGATGCCATAGACACCCTGTCGCCCAAGCTGGCGCTCATCGCCGCGGCGCTCGAACGCCGCCTGCCGCTGGTCAGTTCGATGGGCGCGGGGGCCAAGACCGACCCCACGCGCATGGAGATCGCCGACATCGCCAAAACCCACCACTGCCCGCTGGCCCACATGCTGCGCAAACGGCTGCACAAGATCGGCATCCGCAGCGGATTCCGCGCCGTCTTCTCCCCCGAACCGATGCGCGAAGGGGCGATGATCCTCTGCGAGGAGCGGAACAAGAAATCGAACGTCGGGACGATCTCCTACATCCCGCCGCTGTTCGGCATCGGCTGCGCCTCGGTGGTGATCCGCGGCCTGATCGGCGAGCTGGACTGAGGAGCCTTTCGGCACGAAGCACGGCGCGGCCCGGGGCGGAATGCCTCCGGGCCGCGCCGCGACATGCGGCAGGAAGGATGGCGGGAATCGTCCGGCCGCCGTCAGAGCCGCAGTTTCAGTCCCGCGCGGATGGTGTCGGGCCGGAAGTTGAACACGGCGTTCATCTCGCCCGCCATGCAGAGCCCGCAGTCGTCGCAGATGCCCAGCCGCTCGCCCGAGCAGTTGGCGCGCGTATGGTCGGCATAGATGAAGTTCGTGACCCAGCAGCGGCGCTTGAAGCGGTTGTGCCGCATCAGCTCCAGCCCCGAGACGGAGTTCATCACCGGATAGCCCGCGCGCTTCATCCGGATCACGGTGTCGATCACCCGTTCGCGCTGTTCGCGCGTAATCATCAGGTCGTCGGCATCGGGGAAAGGTGTGTAGAAATTGATCGAAATGCTCTCGATGGCGGGATTCCACTTCACGTATTCGATCGTCTCGGCCACATGCTCCCAGTTGTACTTGTTCACCACCATATTGACGCTCAGATGCGGATGGCCGCAGGCGGCGATGTTGCGCTCCAGACGCGCGAACGTGCCTTCGCCGCGGATCATTTCGTGGTACTTCCCGCAGCCGTCGAGGCTGACCCAGATGCTGTCGGCATGGCTCCCGGCGAAGGGCAACTGGGCGTTGGTGGTGATCGTCACGGAGAAGAAACCCACCTCGCGGGCCAGGTCGATCACGTCGTCGATCCGCTTGTCGCCGTCGCGCCAGATCATCACCTCGCCCCCCTCCAGATCGACGAAGCGCGAACCGAGGCGGTAGGAGTATTCCAGCTCTCGGCGGATCTCCTCGAAGGTCATCTCGTCGGGCGTAGCCCGCGAATAGACCGAGCAGTGCCTGCAACGGAGGTTGCATCGGTTCGAGATGAACAGCACGGTCTGCAACGGCCGTTTGCGGCCGAGAACCCGGGCTCCGAAGAACCACCAGCCGAGATAGAGCAACCGTTTGATTTTCTTCATAATCACTCCATTATTTCGAGTACGGTATAAACGACGAGCAGGATGAGCGCGAAGAACGAGACGAGATTCCGCGCCAGCAGCCACCGCAGCATGAACCAGCCGATCCCCATGTCGCAGTATCTCTTGAAATCGCCCATGGGGCCCATCCACGGGGCCGTGCGCAGGGCGACGGGACGATCGAGAACATAGCTGCGCAGCGAACGCCACAAGAACGCGGCCATGGGCAGGAGCACGAACGTCGCAAGGGCCGCTGCGGGGAGCATCCCGCAGCCGGCGCCCGCGGCGACCAGCACGAACGGCGCGAAGCAGAAGAGGCCCGATGCGGCGATCATCGCCCGCGGCGTGCCGAGCAGGTGGGCCAGCGTGCGTTTGCCCATCCGGGAGTCGGCATGGCGGTCGAGCACGGAATGGGTGTAGAGGATGTTCGTGACGAGCAGTCCGACGGCCACGCCGACCAGCAGGACCGGACCGTCCAGCACGCCGCACGCCGCATACTGCACGCCGGCCATCAGCAGCGGACCGAACAGCAGCCCGACGACCGGTTCGCCCAGCCCGCGATAGCCCAGGCGGAGCAGCCCGCCCGAATAGGAGATGCCGAGCACCGCCCCGATGCCGGCGAGGGCCAGCGGCACGACGCCCCGGCAGGCGACGACGACGGCCCCGGCTCCGGCGGCCAGTCCCAGAAACACGCAGACCGCCACGACGAGCTCCCGCACGGAGGCGGCGCCCGAACTGAGGTAAGGGTACTTCGCCACACGGGCGCGGATACCGTCCGAGGCCAGCCGCGTGCGCTTCTCGGCGCTCCCCTCGCGGTAATCGAAATAGTCGTCGGCGAGGTTCATGCCCAGGTGGGCGCACCCCACGCCGAAAGCGGCGACGAGGGCCAGCCAGAGGGAAAAACCGTCGTGACGCAGCGACATGCCGACGGCCAGCAGCACGGGCAGCATGCTCTGCGGCAGGGAGACCTGCCGCGCGTTCTTCATCCAGAAACCGATTCCGTTCATCACGCCGCAAAGGTAGCGTTTCCGGCAGAGAATAGCAACTCCGGACGGCGAATTTGCGGCGAAGCGGCCGTTGGACCATGCGCCGGGCCGCCTCCGGAACGGGTCGGAGCGAGGTGCGAAGAGGGTCCGGCCATGCCCGGGATTCCGCCTCCGGAGGCGAAAACAGCGAAAAACGGCGGCACGGAAGCGCACGGAACCGAAAAAGCCGCTATCTTTGCGTGAAAGGGACGCGCCGAAAGCCGGCGTTCCGATTCATAAAAACAAGGAAGATGAAACCGAAAATCGTATTTCTCGACGAATACAGCCTCGGCGGCGCCGACCTCTCGGCGATCCGCGCGCTGGGCGACTACACGGGTTACGCGACCACGCGCCGTGAGGAGACAGCCGAACGCTGCCGCGACGCGGAGGTGGCGATCACGAACAAGGTGCCTATGCGCCGCGATACGCTCGAACGGCTGCCCCGCCTGCGGCTGATCTGCGTGGCGGCGACGGGCATGAACCACATCGACCTCGAGGCCGCCGCCGAACGGGGCATCGCCGTGCGCAACGCCGTGGGGTACTCGACCCACTCGGTGACCGAAACCACGATCGGCGCGGCGATCGCCCTGCTGCGGCAGACGGTCTATTACGATCGCTACGTGAAGAGCGAATACGCCGGATCGCCGCTGCAATACCATTTCGGACGCACGACCCGGCAACTGTACGGATCGCGCTGGGGTATCGTCGGGCTGGGAAACATCGGCCGCAACGTGGCGCGGGTGGCCCGCGCGCTGGGCTGCGAAGTGGCCTACACCTCCACTTCGGGCGTCGTGCGCGAGGAGGAGTACCCCGCCCTGCCGCTCGACGAGCTGCTCGGCTGGGCCGACGTGGTGTCGATCCATGCGCCGCTCAACGAACGCACGCGCGGGCTGATCGGCGCCCGCGAGCTGGCGCGGATGAAACCCTCGGCCATACTCATCAACGTCGCCCGCGGCGGCATCGTGGACGAGGCGGCGCTGGCCGCGGCGCTCGACCGCGGAGAGCTGGCCGGCGCGGGGCTGGACGTCTTCGCGCACGAACCGATCGAAGAGGGCAATCCCCTGCTCTCGGTCCGCGAACCGGACCGGCTGCTGCTCTCGCCCCACAATGCCTGGTCGCCCGTCGAGGCGGTCGGTGTGCTCGTGGAGTGCATCGCCCGGAACATCCGCGGATTTTACGGCATCGGATAGTCATGGAGCCGACGGCAGCAACCGCCCCGCTCACGCCCGACCGGCGGCGGCAACGGGTGTTCGACTTCCTCGACGCCCACGGCATCCGCTACACGTGGTACGAACATCCGGAGGCCCCGACCTGCGAAATCGCCCTGCGCTACTGCCGCGGCGACGGCGCGAAGCACTGCAAGAACCTCTTTTTCCGCAACCACAAGGGCGACCGGCACTACCTGGTATGCTTCGACGCCGAACAACGGCTGGCGATCCGCGACCTCGAACAGCGGCTGCACCAGGGCAAGCTCTCGTTCGCCTCGGAACAACGCATGGAACGGTGGCTCGGACTGCGCCCCGGATCGGTCTCGGCATTCGGGCTGATAAACGACACGGCGAACCACGTGCACCTGTTCCTCGACTCCCGGATGCGCGAGTGGCCCCGCTACGCTTTCCACCCGAACGACAACCGCGCCACGGTGTTGCTCGAGCACGACGAGTTCATGCGCTACCTCGCCGCCGCGGGCAACGGATACGAGTTTCTGGAACTGTATTGACGCACACCGGGGCGTCTCCGGAGGCGGATATTTTCTGAAATGGATCGAAGAAAATGAATCTCAGGCTCTTCCGGAACGTTCGACCATCGACCGGATACAGGAGTTGAAATCGGTCTGCGCCAAAAGTTCCTCGAGCGACAGCGGCATCCTGTACCGCCAATAATGGCGGGGATTCGACGGCACGTTAATCCGTTCGCCGTACGGATCCGGAGCACGCAACGCCGGATCCGTCGCAAGCCAGTCCTGCAAGGGGAAAACGGCCAGCATCGCAGGCGACGAAAGATGCTGTTCGAGGATGCGCCGGCAGATCTGCGGCGTGCAGACATCCGGGGCGTCGCCTTCCATCCCGAGCACATCGCGGTAAAACCGCTCCGTAAGCGCCCGGTCCTCCTCCCACCAGGCCCGCAGGGGGTTCATGTCGTGCGTCGAGGTGGTGCATACCGAGAGATAGGGATAACGCGACGGATCGGCAAAAAGCTCCCCGGCCGACTTGGGCATCCGCTGTATTTCGAGCGAAAGGATTCCGAGGCGGCGCATCACCTCCGGAACACAATCCGGAATCATGCCCAGATCCTCTCCGCAGGCCATCATTTCGGTGGAGGCGAGCAGCGGAGGCAGCTTGCTCATCGCCGAATCCCTCCAGCATGCGTTGTGGCGGCGGTAAAAGAATTCGTCGTACAACGCATCGAAACTCCTGCGCGAGGCATCGTCGAGCGAACGATACGCATAAGTGGCATGGGCCGCGATCCGCGGATGATAAAACCCTCTCTTGCGAGGATCCTCCACGAACAGCACCTCTTCGGTAAGCCGCATGAGACCCTCCGAGAGGATTCGGTCGTGCTCGTCGTCCGCACGGAACCGCGCCGCAATCTTTCTCTGGGTCGAGCAGGAGGCCGCCAGACGGCCCTCCCTGACATATTTCGACTGCACCTCCTGCGCATACGCCCCGAAGATCTCGTCCAGCATGCGCTCCGAAACGCAGGGCGTCACGAACCGGCCCCCGGAGAGATCGAATCCCCGGCTTTTCAGTTCTTCGGACGAGTACGGCAACGCAGGGCTGAAATGCCCCAAAAGACCGCGCACGGAATCCACGGGGATCTCCCAGATTCTGAAAAACCCCAGAATGTGGTCGATTCTGAAGGCATCGAAATACTCCGACATCTTCGCCAGGCGGGATTTCCACCATCCGAAAGAGTCCCCGGCCATCCGTTTCCAGTCGTAGGTCGGGAATCCCCAGTTCTGGCCGAAAGCCGAAAAGGCATCGGGCGGAGCGCCGGCCTGCGAATCCATGTTGAACAGCCGCGGGGCGAACCACGCGTCGGCACTCGTGGGACTCACGCCGATCGGCAGGTCCCCCTTGAGGATCACGCCCCTGGAATGGGCATAGGCACAGGCGTCGGAGAGCTGAAGATGGAGGTGATATTGGACAAAGCAATGGAAATCCACCTCCCGGCGGTGTTTCCCGCGGTACTCCTCCAGGACTTTCCTGTCGTACTTCGCATATTTTCCCCAACGGGTGAAATCCGCCGTGGCGTATTCGTCGCGCAGGGTGCAAAAGAGCGCATACGGCAGCAGCCAGTGCTCGTTAAGGCTCAGAAACTCCCTGAACGGTTTCTTCGAGAGGATTTCCGCGCCTCCGTTCTCGAAAGTCTTCCGCAAAAGACGCAGTTTTTCCCTATTGACCCGCTCATAATCGACCTGCGGAAGGGCATTCAGCTCCTGCCGAAGCCTCAGATACTCCCCGTCGGCCGGAACCCCCGCGGCCGGAAGGTTCATAAACTGGGGATGGAGAGCGAAGGAGGAGTTGGCGTTGTAGGGATAAGAATCCGTCCAGGTCCCCGTCATCGTCGTATCGTTTATCGGAAGCAGTTGGATGACATGCTGCCCCGTCGCCACCGCCCAATCGACCATCTTCTTCAGGTCCGCGAACTCTCCCGTACCGAAGTCGTCTTCGCTCCGCAGGGAAAAGACCGGAACGGCGGTGCCCGCACCGCGCCAGCGCCGTCCCTGGAAATTCGGAACGTCGGATGCGAGGACCCTCGCCCTCGCTGGCGTCGCGGCACATGCGAAGACCCGGTTCTCCCCCTCCTCCCAGCGCAGCGGAGCGAGCGTTTTCCGATCGACGATCAGGTATTTATAGAGGAACGGACCGTCGATGCGCAGCGCGAGTCTCCAGTATGGAAACGCCGCGTCGTCCAGAGGAACGGGCTTCGTCCACGCCCCGAGTTCGGGAATATCGCCCGCGATGGCGAGTGTCTCATCGGGACGGACGTCGGCGAAGGCCGTGCAAACGAAGAGATTTTCATCGCCGACGGGCCGCGAGGCCGCCGTGTGCCGGCCCCGGGCGAAAATGCCCTGAGAGAATGCCGAAGAGTACAAAGGCGTATCCGAAGGCGTGTCGTTCCACCGGTCGGAAACGTCCGCGGAAGCGGCCGTGCAATTTTCGGGAAGCACGACCCGGTGTCCCTTCCATTCCCGACGGACGCACTTCCCGTCCCGAACCACCTCGTAGGAATATTCCCGGCCGGGAAGGTACCGGGCGATACACCCTCTCCATCTCCCCTCTCCGCAATACTCCATCGGCAGGCGTCTGTTTCCGGGAGAGACGACAACGAGACGCTCTCCCCAACGGGTATTGTAGGTTATTTGAAGCAGCAGTTTCATATTCGGGGCCATCGGCGCTATGGTTGGCCGTACAAATATAGGCAAGTTTTCCATTCCCCGGCAACAGCGGACAACCAAAAAACGCACGGACGGGCTCCGCATTCACCCTGCGGCAATATTTTCCGGCCCGCCCCGCCCATCGGCCGGCCGGAATACCGAGAACACCTCCGACCGCCGTCACGCCGACAGCGTACGGAACCGGTCGCAACCCCTTCGGCCCGGGGCGGCTGGTCTCCCTTCCAAACGACACCCCGGCCTGTGCAAGGCCGGGGTGTCGAATAGAACGGAACCGGAACGCACGCCCGCACCGGACATGCGCATCGGTATATCGGGTATGGCTACGTATCGGTCCGTCCAACCCTATCGCCGCACGGCGGCATCAAAACTCGACGAGTGCCTCGCCCGTCATTTCGGCGGGTTGTTCGAGACCCATGAGTTTCAGCACCGTGGGGGCCACGTCGGCCAGAATGCCGTTGCGCACCGACTTCACGCGGTCCGACACCACCACGATGGGCACGGGGTTGAGCGAATGGGCCGTATTGGGCGTGCCGTCGGCATTGAGCGCATTGTCGGCATTGCCGTGGTCGGCGATCATCACCACCTCGTAACCGTTGGCCTTGGCGGCCTCCACGACCTTCTCCACGCAGCCGTCCACGGCCTTCACGGCCTTCACGATGGCGTCGTAAACGCCCGTATGGCCCACCATGTCGCCGTTGGCGAAGTTCAGGCAGATGAAGTCGAATTTCCGCTCGCCGAGGGCGGCGACCAGCTTGTCGGCCACCTCGGGGGCCGACATCTCGGGCTGGAGATCGTACGTGGCCACCTTGGGCGACGCCACGAGGATACGCTCCTCGCCCTCGAACTTCTCCTCGCGGCCGCCGTTGAGGAAGAACGTCACGTGGGCGTACTTCTCGGTCTCGGCGATGCGCAGTTGGCGGAGCCCCTGCTTCGAGACCCACTCGCCGATGGTGTCGGGCACGTTCTCCTTGTCGAAGAGGATGTGCAGACCCGTGAACTTGGCGTCGTAGGGGGTCATGCAGCAGTAGTAGAGCGGCAGCGTGTGCATCCCCTCGGCGGGCATATCCTCCTGCGTGAGGACGATCGTCAGCTCCTTGGCGCGGTCGTTGCGGTAGTTGAAGAAAACGACCAGATCGTTCGGACGAATCAGACCGACAGGCTGTCCCTGCGCATCGACGCGCACAACGGGCTTGATGAACTCGTCGGTGACCTCCGCATCGTAGGATTTCTGAACGGCTCCGGCCATGTCCGTCGCCGCCTCGCCGACGCCCTTGACCAGCGCATCGTAGGCGACCTTCACGCGTTCCCAGCGCTTGTCGCGGTCCATGGCGTAGTAGCGGCCGACGATCGTGGCGATCCGGCCGCCCGTCGAGGCGAGATGCCGTTCGAGCTGCTCGATGAAGCCCTTGCCGCTGCGCGGGTCGGTGTCGCGGCCGTCCATGAAGCAGTGCACGAAGGTCCGCTCCGAAACGCCGTACTCCCGGGCGATGTCGCAGAGTTTGAAAAGATGCTCGAACGAGGAGTGCACGCCGCCGTCCGAAGCGAGACCCATGAAATGTACGTTCGCGCCCTGTGCCCTGGCGTATTCGAACGCCTTGACGATCTCGGGATTCCGCAGGATCGAGTTGTCGCGGCAGGCGCGGTTGATCTTCACGAGGTCCTGATAGACCACGCGGCCGGCGCCGATATTGAGGTGACCGACCTCCGAATTGCCCATCTGACCGTCGGGCAGGCCGACGTTCTCGCCGTCGGTGCGCAGCTCGGCATGGGGATATTTTTCGGTCATGGCCGAAATGTAGGCGGGATGGACCGTAGAAATGACGTCCGCCTTGTCGTGACGGCCGTTGCCCCAGCCGTCGAGAATCATAAGAAGAACCTTGTTGTTCATAATTGTATGTCTTTAATATTGTTCCACAATATTCCATTCCGCACTCCCGCTTGAAGCGGGCAAAACGACGCGAGGCCGAACGCCGGGAAACGGGACGGCGCCCGCAAATCCGCGAAGCGGTCCGTTTCCGTGAAGCCGGATGTCGCTCCCGTAAAAAACGACATGCGGAGCTTTGGGCCGTACCTTCCGGCAGCGAAAGGCACTAAAACTATTTCACCTGCGCGGCGATCAGCTCCACGGCCTTGTCGATGGCGGCCTGCAACCCGTCGGGGTTCTTGCCGCCCGCCGTGGCGAAGAAGGCCTGACCGCCGCCGCCGCCCTGCATGAGCTTCGCGGCCTCGCGGACCACCGCCCCGGCATTCACGCCGCGGGAGGCGATCTCGTCGCCGAGCATCACCGTCAGCGTCGGCTTGCCGTCGCAGAGCGAGCCGACGACGAAGACCAGCCGCGGCGAACGGGCCCGCAGGCTGTACGCCAGATCCTTCACGAAGTCGGGCCGGCGGTCGGTCTGCGTGGTGAAGAGATGCATTCCGTCGCGCTCGGGCGTCGAGGCGGCGATCTTCTCGGCCCACTGCGCCACCTGCTCGCGGCGCATGGCCTCGACCTCTTTCGAGAGGGTCTCGTTGCTTTCGAGCATCTTCTTCACGGCCTGCAGGACCTGCGGGTTATTCAGGTACTCGCCCACATTGCGCAGCGTGTCCTCCGCAGCGTAGATCACCTTCTCGGCTTGCTCGCCCGTGACGGCCTCGATACGCCGCACGCCGGCCGAAATGGCGCTTTCCGAGAGAATCTTGAAGAATCCGATCGTACCCGTCGAACGGGTGTGCGTTCCGCCGCACAACTCGACCGAATCGCCGAAGCGGACCATGCGGACGCGGTCGCCGTACTTCTCGCCGAAGAGCATCATCGCGCCGGCGGCAGCGGCCTCCTCCTTCGTGACGCTGCGATTCTCCTCGAGCGGATAATCGGCACGCACGGCGCGGTTCACCAACTGCTCCACCTCGCGCAGCTCGGCGGGCGTCACCTTCTGGAAATGCGAGAAGTCGAAACGCAGCACCTCGGGCGTCACGAGCGACCCCTTCTGCTCGACATGCGTGCCGAGCACCTGCCGCAGGGCGGCGTGCATCAGGTGCGTCGCCGTATGGTTGTTGGCCGCCGACTGCCGCTTCCCGGCATCCACGACGGCACGGAAAGAGGCCCCGGGATTCTCGGGGAGCTCGGCGGCGATATGGATGATGAGCCCGTTCTCCTTTTCGGTCGAAACGATCCCGATGCGCTCGTCGGCGCTCTCGATATACCCCACGTCGCCGATCTGGCCGCCCGAATTGCCGTAGAACGGCGTGCGGTCGAATACCAGCTGGTAGGTCGTGCGGCCCTTCGACACGACGCGACGGTAACGCGCGATGCGGACCTCGTCGGTCAGCGTGTCGTAGCCCGTAAAGACACTCTCGCGGATGGGCAGCAGCTCCACCCAGTCGTCGGTCGAGACGGCCGCGGCGTTGCGCGAACGCGCCTTCTGGGCCTGCAACTCCTCCTCGAAGGCCGCCAGGTCCACGCCGACGCCCTGCTCGCGGGCGATCAGCTCCGTGAGGTCGATCGGGAAACCGAACGTGTCGTAGAGCTCGAAGGCATCCCGGCCCGAAATCAGCCCGCGGCCCTCGCGCTTCGTGCGCTCGATGACGCCGTCGAGCAGGTTGATACCCGTAGCCAGCGTGCGCAGGAAGGAGGACTCCTCCTCCTCGATGACCTTCTCGATGAGCGTCTGCTGGGCCTTCAGCTCGGGGAACTGCCCGCCCATCTGCTCCACCAGCCCCGCGACGAGCCGGCACAGCGTGGGCTCCGTGAAGCCGAGGTAGGTGTAGCCGTAGCGCACGGCGCGGCGCAGGATGCGGCGGATGACGTAGCCCGCCTTGACGTTCGAGGGCAACTGCCCGTCGGCGATCGAGAAGGCGATGGCGCGCAGGTGGTCGGCCATGACGCGCATGGCCACGTCGCACTTCTCGTCCTGGCCGTAACGCTTGCCCGAAAGGGCCGCAATGCGGCCGATGGTAGGCTGGAAAACGTCCGTATCGTAGTTGGACTTCTTGCCCTGCAGAATCATGCAGAGGCGCTCGAAGCCCATGCCCGTATCGACGTTGCGCGCCGGCAGTTCCTCGAGCGAACCGTTGGCCTTGCGGTTGAACTGCATGAAGACCAGGTTCCATATCTCGATCACCTGCGGATGGCCCGCATTGACCATCTCGCGGCCCGGACGGGCGGCGATCTCCGCCTCGTCCCGCAGGTCGAAATGAATCTCGGAGCAGGGACCGCAGGGCCCCGTCTCGCCCATCTCCCAGAAATTGTCGTGCTTGTTCCCGCGGATGATATGGTCCTCGGGAAGGAACCGCTTCCAGAAGCCGTAGGCCTCCTCGTCGAACGGCACGCCGTCCTCCTCCGAACCCTCGAAGACCGTGGCGTACATCCGCTCGGCGGGCAGCTTGTAAACGTCGTGCAGCAGCTCCCACGCCCACTCGATCGCCTCGCGCTTGAAGTAGTCGCCGTAGGACCAGTTGCCCAGCATCTCGAACATCGTGTGGTGGTAGGTGTCGTGTCCCACCTCCTCCAGGTCGTTGTGCTTGCCCGAGACGCGCAGGCATTTCTGCGTATCGGCCGCCCGCGGATACTTGCGGGGCGCGTTGCCCAAGAAAATATCCTTGAACTGGTTCATGCCCGCATTGGTGAACATGAGCGTGGGGTCGCCCTTGACGACCATCGGAGCCGACGGCACGATCACGTGACCCTTCGAAGCGAAGAAGTCGAGAAAGGCGCGGCGAATTTCATTCGATTCCATTTGCAAGATATACTTTTTTCCGAATTTGCCCGTTTGATTTCGGGTTGCAAAATTACACAATTAAAGTTAAATTTGCACCTTGCAAAGGGCAGTTTTTTCCGCGATGAAGCAAAAAGAGGAGGGATTCGGCACGCAGCGCTTCGCCCGCGAAGCGCAGGCGCTCACGCACGAGGCGACGGCGCTCACGCGCGAAGTCGTCACGGCGCCGTTCCGTCTGAGGACCTACCGGCTGATCCGCAAAATCCTCATCGGATTCATCCTCGTCTCGATCGCCAACGTTCTCTTCTCCTACTTCTTCTACACGCCCAAGATGTATCGCATCCTGAGCGACAACCGCGAAATCGTCATCCGCTACCGCATCCTGCAGGACCGCATCCGCACGGCGCAGCGGAAAGTGGACGAAATCCGCCACCGCGACAACCACGTTTACCGTGCGCTCTTCTCGACCGACACGCTCTCGATTCCCGGGGTGTGGCAGCCCTACCCCGATTCGAAATACGCCCCGCTGGCCGGCGACGACTACGCCCCCCTGATGATTCCCGCGTGGAAGGAGCTGGACGCACTGGCCCGCACGATCTACCTCGAATCGGTCTCCTTCGACGAATTGCAGCGGCTCTCGAAGAACAAGGAGCAACTGTCGGCGGCCGTGCCGGCCATCTGGCCCATCGACCGCGCGGCGCTCCACGGCAACCACATCGGCGCTTTCTCGCCGCGCCGTTTCCACCCCGTGCTGCACCGCGTGGTGGCCCACACGGGCATCGACCTGGGATGCGACCGCGGCACGCCGGTTTACGCCACGGGCGATGCCGTGGTGGAGCTGGCCGCGGCGGCCGGCTACAACGGAGGCTACGGCAAGCAGGTGCTGCTCGACCACCAGTTCGGATACAAGACCCGCTACGCCCACCTGAGCGAGGTGCTCGTCCGGCCGGGCGACCGCGTCCGGCGCGGGCAGCTCATCGCCCGCACGGGCAACACGGGCCGTTCGACCGGTCCGCACCTCCACTACGAGGTGATCCACAAGGGCGTACCCGTCAATCCGATCAACTATTTCAACCGCAACATGACCGCCGAGGAGTACGAACGCCTCATGGAAAGTCTGCGCGAAACCAATTTCGAAACGCTCTGAGATGACCGGGAAGAAGGATCTGGCACGCCTGCGCAAGCGCCGCCGCCGCAAACAGCGCATCATCCGCACGACGGTCCACCTGTTCGTGTGGCTGGGAGCCGCCGTACTCTACTACATCGGCTTCTCGCTCTTCTTCGACACGCCGCTCGAATACGAGATGAAGCACTCGACGGACCGACTGCGCAGCGAATACGCGGCGCTCACGCAGCGTTACGACTCGCTGCAAACGGTCATGGAGAACCTCGCGGCGCGCGACCGCAGCGTGTTCCGCATTCTTTTCGAGTCGGACCCCTACGACTTCGACTCGGAGTACGAACGGCAGCAGAGCCTGACCTACGAGAAGATCGTGGACCGCTCGACACGCCGCCTCAAACGCGAACTGCGCGACCGCGTGGCCGACATGGAGCGACGGCTCGGACAGCTCAACGACACCTATCTCGCCCTGCAGGAGCGCATCGACTCGGCCGGACGCGACTGCGACCGGATTCCCTCGATACAGCCCGTCATCAACAAGCAGCTCACGTTGCTCACGGCCTCCTACGGAATGCGCATCCACCCCTTCTACAAGACGCTGCAATCGCATCAGGGCGTCGATTACACCATTCCCGAAGGGTCCCGCGTCTTCGCCACGGCCGACGGCGTGGTGCGCGACGTGGCCACGCGCAACTCGACACAGGGGCGGACCGTAGTGATCGACCACGGCAACGGCTACGAAACCTCGTACAGCCACCTTTCGCGCATCAACGTCCGCCGCGGGCAGCAGGTCCGCCGCGGCGACATCATCGCCCTTTCGGGCGACACGGGACTCTCGCTCTCGCCGCACCTCCATTACGAAGTGCGCTACAACGGCATGCGCGTGGACCCGGTCCATTACTTCTTCATGGAGCTGTCCCCCTCGGAATACCAACGGCTCATCCGCATCGCCCAGTCGGGGATGCAGGCTTTCGACTGACCTCCGCGCCATGACCGATTCCCGGATCAGACTTCTGCTGCTCGACTTCGACGGCACGCTGGCAGACACGCGGCGCGCCAACACGCTCGCCTACGTCGAAACGCTGCGCGAGGCGGGCTACGCCCTGACCGAGGAGGAGTATGCGGCCCGCTATTTCGGGATGCGCTGCGAGGAGTTCCTCACGCGGATCGGCGTCGCCGATCCCGCGGAACGCGAGCGGCTGCGGCTGCGCAAGATCGCGCTCTATCCCCGCTATTTCGACACCGTGCGGCTCAACCGGCCGCTATGGGAATTCTGCCGGCAGTTCCGCGCGCAAGGGGGCCGCGTGTGGATCGTCTCGACGGGCAGCCGCGCCAACATCGGGAACGTCATGCGTCATCTGGGCATCGGAGGTCCCGCCGCAGGACCGGACGAAGCGTCCCTGGGCCGGGTGGACGGAGTGCTTTCCGGCGCGGACGTCGCACGCAGCAAGCCCCACCCCGACTGTTTCCTGGAGGCCATGCGCCGCGAAGGATGCTCGCCGCGCGAAACGCTTATCTTCGAGGATTCGGCCATCGGCATCGAGGCCGCCCGTCGCAGCGGAGCGGGCTATGTCGTCGTCAGACTCTGAACTCTTCACAAATGCCGGATGACCCGGCAGGGATTGCCGACAGCCACGACACCGGAAGGAATCGAATGCGTAACGACGCTGCCTGCACCGATCGTCGTGCCATTCCCGACGGTCACGCCCGGAAGGATCACACTCCGTCCGCCGATCCACACGTCGTCGCCGATGACTACGGGAGCCGTGGATGAATTCCAGAAAGCGGCGTTTTCGTTCCGCCGCTCCGCCGGATTCGTCGGATGGAAAACCGTGTAAATATGCACGCCGGGACCGATGCCCGAATAGTTCCCGATCGTTATCCGATTGCAGTCGAGGAAGACACAATTCATATTGATCTCCACGTGATGACCGATATGGATGTTTTCCCCGTAATCCACAAAGAACGGAGCCGAGATCCAGACATGCTCTCCGTATGAACCCAGAAGAAGATCCAGCAAGGCCGACAAACGCCCGGTATCGGTCATCGGCGTGTTATTATACTCGGACTGCAACCGCTTCGCCAGTTGCCAGCGTTCCCACAATTCCGGAGAGGTGGCATCGTAGTTCTCTCCGGCCAGCATTTTCTCCTTTTCGGTTCTCATACGGGCTCTTATCCTCGTTTGCAAATCACGTTGAAATCGCAGTAGCGGCAGGTGTCCGCATCCGCGCACTGACGGAACGGCACGGCGGGATCGTACATTTCGGCGAGGGTCTCGCGCACCAGCTCCTCGAAGCGTTCGGCGTAGAGCGAATAGCGCGCCCCGCGCAGCGACAGCTCCCTGTCGTCGAGCAGCGGCGAATAGTCCGGGCGGTTCATCGCCCGCACGTAGTAGAGCGCCGGCGTGGCGTCGCTCCCCTCCGAACGGTAGAGCATCATGGCGTAGAGCAGCGTCTGGACGATATTCGACAGGCGCTGTCTGCCCTCGCCGCGGAAAAGGCTTCCGATACCGGCGAACTCCAGATGCGGCGAACCGGTCTTGTAGTCCACCACGCGCAGCGACCCGTCGTCCAGGCGGTCGATGCGGTCGGCGATTCCCGAGAACTTCATCCGCCGCGGCCCCCCGGCCGTCGCGAAGTCGAAGCCGTAGTCCACCCTCCGCTCGAGCCCTTCGACCCGGAAGCCGTCGTGCGCCGCATCGTAGGGCATCACTCCGCCGCGCAGGTAACGCACCACGATATCCTTCACCAGCACCAGATTGCCCGTATAGTCGGCCGCCGTGGCCTTCGGGTCCTTCAGGTAGTGTTCGCCGATCGCCGCCTCGACCGCCGCGGCGACCTCGCCCGTGCGGATCAGCGCCCGCAGCGTTCCGCCGGGGTGCGCCTCGCCTTCGATCGGGGCATAGAGCCGCTGTACGGCGGCGTGGAGGATCGTGCCGAACATCGGGGCGTCCACCTCCTCGGAAATCTCGTCGCCGGCGTCGAGCCGCGCCACGGAGTGAAAGTAGAACCGCAGGGGGCAGGCCACGTAGCGGAAGAAGGCCGTGGGCGAAAGCGTGGCCTTCGATCCGGGATCGGTGAAGCGCTCCAGCCGCCGCATCACGCCGTCGTCCTTCCGGACCTCGATCGGCGCGGTCTCCGCCAGATTGACGTCCACGCCCACCTCGATCCGCCGCAGCGGGAAACCGCTCTCGTAACCCAACTGGTAGATATAGCGGCTCGGCTCGCCCGTGGACTTGTCGTCGGCATGGGCGCAGTAGAGCATCCACACGCGGCGGGCGCGCTGCACGAGGCGGTAGAAATAGTAAGCATAGACGCCCTCGTGGTGCTCGGGCGTGGGCAGCGAATAGGCCGCGCGGAGGTTGTAGGGAATGAACGACGCCTGCGCCATGCGGTTGCCCGGGAAGTTATCGTCGTTCATCGAGAGGATCACGACGTTCTCGAAGTCGAGGTTGCGCGTTTCGAGGATGCCCATGACCTGCACCCCTTCGAGCGGCTCGCCCTCGTAGGGGATGCGCAACGTCTGCAAGTGACGGCGCAACAGCGAGGCATAGACCTCCGGTGCAGGCTCTATGCCGCATTCGTCCAGCGAGTTGCCGAGCCGGGCGATCTCCCCGGCGATGACTGCCAGGAATTCCGTCCGCCGGCGGGCGTCGTCGTCCGGACAGGGTATCCGCACGACCGCCGCCACGACCTCCGACAGCCAGGCCGAGAGCGCCCGCCAGTCGGCGGCCGGGGAGAAGACGAGCCGCAGCAGGTCGTTACGCCCCAGCCACGAGGCTTCGACCGAAATGCGCCGTTCGCGCATGATCTCCTCCTGCAAGCGGCGCGTCAGCTCCGCGTCGCACCCGGCGACATAGGGGTGCGCGAGCAGCCCCGTGACGTCGGCGTGGTAGAAAGTGCAATCCGCACCCTTCGTCCGGCGGCGGGCCTGCAACTCCACGAGGCGCTCGACGAAGGTGTAGGCCAGACTGGCACGCAGCGGATAGCCCATCGTGACGTTGACCGGCCCGACCTCGGGCGGCATGGCGCAGAGCAACGGCAGCAGCAGGTTCTCGTCCGTCAGCACTACGGCGGTCTCCTTGCCCAGCCGGCCGCCGGCCGCCAGCCCGCGGAGGATCGTCGCCACGTACTTGCACTGCACGGCGTTCGACACGGCGGCCACCGAGGTCAGCTCCTTGGGCCGCGACATGCCGTCGTGCGAGAGTTCGGCACGGGGCGGGAAGCGCACGACGTTTTCGCGCACGAACATTCCGGCCTCCTGCTCCGGATCGTCCTTATAATAGGAGTCGTAGTCCCAGTAGAAATCGGTTTCCGCGGCAGAGGAGAGAAAGCGGAACAGCTCCTTCTCGCACTCGGAGAGGGCGTTGAATCCCGCCACGACGAAGCGCCGGGGCGTCGCGAAGGCGAACTCGCCGCTGCGCAGGCGGTCGGCGGCGGCGCGCTGCACCATGCCGCCGTAGGCGATACCCAGCTCCGAAAGCCGCTCGCGGAAGCGGCGATAGACCGGTCCCAGCGTCCGCCATATCGCCAGAAAGCGCCGCTTCTCCTCCGAAAGGTCGGCCTCGGCGCCGAGCGACGACCAGAAGGCGACGATCCGCAACTGCGCGGGGGTGAGGTAGGAAATGTCGGCCTCGATCTCCCGGATCTCCTCGATATTGCGGAAAAGCATCGCGGCGTCGATCCGGTATTTGTCGATCGTGTCGAAATCGGCGAGGAGCATGTCGCCCCAGAAGTAGAATTTGTCGAACGGTTCGGCGTGGTACTCCGAATAGATTCCGTACAGTTCCGTGATGAGCCGCAGGCGGTCGCCCGTCCGGAGGCCCGATATTTCGGACATCAGCTCGTCGATCGTGGTCCACGACGGCTGCCACATCGGCCGCCGGGCGATCCGCGCGAGGGCGTCGGTGAAGAACAGCCGTGCACGGCGCGACGGAAAGAGCACGGCGCGCTGCGACAACTCCTCGCCGTAGCGCGCATAGAGATCCGCCGCGACTTCGCCCAGGAAACTCTCCATCGTCCCTCGGCGGCCGTTTACTCCGCCGCCCCGATGCGGGCGATGCTGCCGCCCATGAACTTCTCGCTGACACGCAGCACCGCAGGCTCGCCCTTGTAGGCGATCCTGCCGCCCGTGGAGGTCTTGGCTTCGAAACGGTCGGTGACCCACAGCGTCGCGCTGCCCGAAGAGGTTACGTTCACCTGCGCCGACATCGTCTCCAGTTCCGGAGCCTCGACAGCGCCCGTGGAGACGAAGAGCGTCAGGTAGCGCACCGCCCCCGAAAGCGCGGCCGAGCTATGGCCCGAGAGCTCCATGCGGAGGTCCTTCACGTCCAGATCGGCCGTCAGCTTCGCCGCACCGCCCACCGTAAGATCGAGCAGCGTGGCCGAAAAGCGGCCTTCGAACGTCGCTGCGGCATCCGAAACCGAAATCCGCTCCAGCGTATTGTAGCACACCGTGACGGTCGTGCGCTCGGGCCGGCGGGCGTCGCGCCGCTCGGTGATCCGCAACACGCGGTCGCGTACCTCGGCGCGGAACCGGGTCGTATAGGAGCCCTTCGTATCGTAGATGATCCGCGGAGCCTCCGTATCGGGAACCTGCACGAAGCGGATATCGACCGGCGCGGCGACCTCGACGGCCGTGAACGACGGCAGCCACTCGCTGCGCTCCCCTCCGGACGTGTCGGAAGCCGCCGCGACCGGCGCGGAAACGGGAGCAGCAGGCATCGCCCCGCTCACCGTATCGGCGGCGGGAAGCCCCGGTGTGCGGGCCGGGACACCGACGGAAACCCCTGCCAGAAGGGCCGTCAGAATCAGTCGCTTCATCTGTTTTTTCATGGTCCGAAGTCGTAATTGTTCCCGCTAAAGTACTAAAAATATTGCGAAATCCGGGATTTATTCCGTACTTTTACTTTCGAAAACCGACTTTTCGAAGAGTGAGAGCGAAGATTCTGAATGCGAGCGCCGGATCGGGAAAGACCTACCAACTGGCCTACAAATTCGTCCGCGACGTCGTCGGACGGCCCGACCTCTACCGCCATATCCTCGCCGTGACCTTTACGAACAAGGCCACCGAAGAGATGAAGTCGCGCATCCTCAAGGAGATTCATGCATTGGCCTCGGGAGCCGGAAGCGCCTACCTCGACAGCCTCTGCCGCGAGCTGCGGCTCGACGAGCAGACCGTCCGCAAACGGGCCGCCGAGGCGCGTTCGAGAATCCTGCACGACTACTCGCGCTTCACGGTGCTGACCATCGACACCTTCTTCCAGCGCATCCTCAGAGCCTTCATCAAGGAGTTGGGACTGGACCTCAACTACAACGTCGAGATCGAGACGGCCTCGGTGCTCTCGAAGAGCGCCGACTCGCTCATCGACCGGATCACCGACGACCCCGCCCTCGGACGGTGGCTCACGGCATTCGTGCAGGAGCGCATCGACGAGGGACGCAAATGGGACGTCCGCGACGGCATCCTTTCGCTGGCCGGGGAGCTTTTCAAGGAAAGGAACAAGGCGACGCTCGCCCAGGCGCGTCCGAAGGAGGAGCTGGGCGAAATCGTGGCACGCGCCACGGCGCAGGCGGCGGCCTCGCGCGAGGAGATGCGCCGGACGGCTTCGGAAGCCGTCCAGGCGATCGCGGCCGCAGGACTCGCGGCGGCCGACTTCGCGGGCAAGAGCCGCAGCTTCGCAGGCTATTTCTACGCCGTGGCCGGAGGCGAGCTCAAAGCCCCCACGGAAACCGTCCGCAAGCGGGCGGCGGCACCGGAGGGATGGGCGGCGAAGGGTTCGCCCGCAGAGCGCCTCGTACCGCAGTTGCGCCCCCTGCTGCAAAAGCTCTGCACGCTCTACGACGAGAATATCCGGCTGTGGAACACCTGCGACCTGCTGCGCGAGAATTACCGCAGTTTCGCGCTGCTGTCGGACCTCTACGCCCGCGTGCAGCAGCTCTGCGCCGAGCAGAGCACGATGCTGCTCTCCGAAACCAAATACCTCCTCTCGGAGTTCATCGGCCGCAACGACGCTCCGTTCATCTACGAAAAGGTGGGCAACCGTTACGAACGCTTCATGATCGACGAGTTCCAGGACACCTCCTCGCGCGAATGGGAGAACTTCCTGCCGCTGTTGCAGAACGCCATGGCGCAGTCGGAGGAGACCTCGGTGTTCATCGTGGGCGACATCAAACAGTCGATCTACCGCTGGCGGGGCGGCGACTGGCGGCTGCTGCACGACGAGGCGCAGCGGGCGCTCGGCACGGAGAACACACGGGTCGAGGTGCTCCGGGAGAACTGGCGCAGCCTGCCGTGCGTCGTGGAATTCAACAACGCGGCGATCGACCGCATCGTCTCGGCGGACAACCTCGCGCTCAACACCCGCCTCGACGAAGCCGCCGGGCGCGGCGACATCGGCGCGGAGGAGGCCGCCGCACTGCGAGACACGCTCGCCGACGCCTACCGCGAACAGGCGCAGACGCCCCGGCGCCGGGGCGAGCACCCGGGGTATGTCTCGATCGAGACCTTCGCCGAGCGGCCGCCCGTGGTGGAGCGCATCTGCGAGCTGATCGACCGGGGATTCCGCCCGGCGGACATCATGGTGCTGGTGCGCAGTGCCACGGACGGCGCGAAGGTCGCCGCCGAGCTGCTGGAGTTCAAGCGCCGCAACGAGGAGCCGCGCTACCGGTTCGACGTGATGACGCAGGAGGCGCTCATCGTGGGCAACGCCCCCGTGAGCTCGTTCATCGCCGCCGCGCTGCGGCTGGCGCTCGACCCCGACGACACGCTCAACCGCGCCGTCTACAACCACTACCTCGGCCGCGATTTCGACCGGGAGCTCCCGGACGGGGAGCGAAGCTTCTTCCGCTCGATCCGCCTGCTGTCGCCCGAAGAGGCGTTCGAACGGATCGTCATGCGCCATGACTTGCAGGGCGACCGGCGGCAGATCGCCTACTTACAAGCCATCCACGAGCAGATCATCGCCTTCTCGGCGGCGAAGATCGCCGACATCGCACTGTTTCTCCGCTGGTGGGACGAGCAGGGACGGAACCGCTCGCTGAGCGTCGAACAGAGCGCCACGACCGTCGAAATAACCACCGTCCACAAGGCCAAAGGGCTCGAAAAACGGGCCGTCATCATCCCCTACTGCTCCTGGCAGCTCGACCCCAAGTCGGGCGGCAACGTGCAGAACATCGTCTGGGCGGAGGCCCGCGACGGCGAAGCGGCTGCGATAGGCCGCTTCCCGGTGCGTTACAAACGGGCGATGGCCGAATCGGGTTTCTCGGCCGAATACTACCGCGAACTGGTATACGCCCACGTTGACAACGTGAACCTGCTGTACGTGGCCCTGACACGCGCGGCCGAATCGCTGCACGTCTTCGTGCCGCAGAAGGGCGGCGCACCGAACGTCGGCGGGCTGCTGCTGCAAAGCATCCGCGTCGAGGACGACCGGGCGACGGTCGGCACGCTCGAAGGGCGCTACACGGCCGACGAGCGGGGCGAGCACTACGTCTTCGGGGAGTTCGCAGGCCCCGTGGCGGGCGGCGCGAAAGACGCCGAAGCGGAGCACGTTCTGCTCGAAGAGTACCCCACGGCACAGGCCGCACTCCGGCTGCGGCTCCCCTCGCAGCGCTATTTCGAGGAGGGCGGCGAGACCGAGCTGGCGCCCCGCAACTTCGGAATTCTGATGCACAGGGCCTTCGAGCAGGCCGAGGACGAGCGGCAGATCCGCGAGGCCGTGGACGCCATGCGTGCCGACGGCACGCTGACGGACGACCAGGCCGCCCGGCTCGGAAAAGCCATCGACCGGGCGCTGGAGCTGCCCGAGGTCCGCGAATGGTTCGGCGGCGGATGGCAGGAGGTGCGCAACGAGCAGGAGATCATCCTTCCCCGCCCGGCGGACGGCGCCGATTGTCTCCCCGGCGTCCCGAACGACACCGACGACCGCTCCGGCGCCCCGAACGGCACAACACGGAGGCCCGACCGCGTGATGATAGCCGGCGACAGGGCTGTGGTCGTGGACTACAAATTCGGCGACCGCGACGCCGAACGCTACCGCCGCCAGATCGGCGGCTACTGCACCCTGCTGCGCGGAATGGGCTACGCCCGCGTCGAAGGCTACCTGTGGTATGTCCGGCGGGGCGAGGTGGAGCGGGTGGTATAACCGTGTCCGCCGAAGACATTGACTTCTCCTCCGGAAAACGCCCCTTGTACCTGCTACCCCGAAAATAACGAAACACCCGGCTACCTCGCGGTAACCGGGTGTTTCATTCGTATCATACGGCCGAAATTCCGGCAGGATCGTCTTCCGGCAGGCCCAAAGGCTCTCCGGATACGCTCCCCTCCCCCGTCGGCCGACGGAGGTTACTCGCCCAGCGCGAAGCGCTTGTAGGCGATCACCGTGGCCTCCTTGTCGGCCTTGCGGATATACTCGGCGATGGTCTCCTTCTCGCCTACGACGAGCTGGTTGAGCAGCGTGTTCTCCTCGAAGAACTTGCGCATCTTGCCCTCGGCGATCTTCTCCAGAATGGCCTCGGGCTTGTTGGCGTTCTTCGGATCCTGCTTCATGGCCTCCACGGCGATCTTACGCTCGTGCTCGATGACCTCTGCGGGGCAGTCGGCCTCCGAGATCGAAACGGGAGCCATGGCCGTAGCCTGCATGGCGACGGTGTGGGCCACCTCGGCGGGAACCTCCTTGTTGAAACCCAGCACCGTGCCGAGTTTCTTGTTGAAGTGCACGTAAGCGGCGCAGTAGGGAGCCTCGATACGGGCATAGTATGCCAGTTCGATCTTCTCGCCCGTCTGTCCCGACTTCTCGGTGACCATCTCCTCGACGGTGCGGCCCTCATCGTTCTTCGTAGCCATCAGCGCGTCGCGGTCGGCGGCGTCGTTCTTCACGGCCACCTCCAGCATCGCGTTGGCCGAAGCCGAATACTCGGCGTTCTGAGCCACGAAGTCCGTCTCGCAGGCCAGGCAGAGGATATAGGCCTTCTGGCCCACGATCTTCGTCACGACCACACCCTCGGTAGCGGTACGGTCGGCACGCTTGGCCACGACGAGCTTGCCCTTCTCGCGGATAATGTCCTGGGCACGCGCAAAATCGCCTTCCGCCTCCATGAGGGCCTTCTTGCAGTCCATCATGCCGGCGCCGGTCATCTTGCGGAGCTTCATCACATCAGCAGCTTTGATTTCCATAGTCGTATCTGTTTTTTTCGTTATTGTTCGGATTACTCGGCCTTCTGCTCCGCCTCGGCAGCGGGAGCGGTTTCAGCGGCGGCGGGAGCAGCCTCGACGGCAACCGGCTCCTCGAAGGGGGTCTCCACGGCGGCCACGACCTCGGCAACGGCAGCCTCCTCGGCGTCCACCGTAGCCTTCACGGCCTTCTTGATGCGGGGCTTGCCCTCCTTCTTCACGGCGCCTTCGGCCTCGGCCTCCTGCGCCTCCTTCTCCTTCTCGAGCTTGCGCTCCTCCGAACCTTCGGCGATAGCGGCGCACATGGCCTCTACGACCACGGCGATCGACTTGGCGGCATCGTCATTTGCAGGTATAACGTAATCAATGTCGGTCGGATCACAACAAGTGTCTACCATGGCAAATACGGGGATGCTCAGCCGCTTGGCCTCCTTCACGGCGTTGGCCTCCTTCTGCACGTCCACGACGAACAGTGCGGCGGGAAGACGCGTCAGGTCGGCGATCGAACCGAGGTTCTTCTCGAGCTTCGCGCGCTGACGGGCGATCTGGAGCTTCTCGCGCTTGGAGAAATTATCGAAAGTGCCGTCGTTGGTCATCTTGTCGATGGTGGCCATCTTCTTGACGGCTTTACGTATGGTGGGGAAGTTTGTCAGCATGCCGCCGGCCCAGCGCTCGGTGACGTAGGGCATTCCGACGGCTGCCACCTTTTCGGCAACGATCTCCTTGGCCTGCTTCTTCGTGGCGACGAACAGCACGCGGCGGCCGCTCTTGGCGATCTGCTTGATGGCGGCGGCGGCCTCGTCGATCTTCAGCACGGTCTTGTGCAGGTCGATGATGTGGATGCCGTTCTTCTCCATGAAGATATACGGAGCCATTTTGGGGTTCCATTTGCGCTTCAGATGACCGAAGTGCGCACCGGCTTCCAGTAATGTATTAAAATCTGTACGTGACATTTCAATTCGTTTCGTTGGTTAATTTTAATTCTCTTTTCCTCAACCCTCCGGGTAGCAGCTTCGCTGGTCCCGATGAGTTTTCCGCGGCGCGGCAACCGGGCGGTAATACATATAATATAAATAGGTAGTCCTTCCGATTTGGAACCGACGCCGTGCTTGCCGAAATTTCCGGTCGTGCGTGCGGATTAACGCTTGCTGAACTGGAACTTGCGACGTGCTCCGGGCTGACCGGGCTTCTTACGCTCAACCTCGCGGGGATCGCGCGTGAGGAATCCGGCCTTCTTGAGCACCGGACGCATCTCGGCGTCGATCTCGCACAGTGCGCGTGCGATACCCAGACGAGCGGCTTCGGCCTGTCCCTTGATACCGCCTCCGTCGAGGTTGATCGTGATGTCGAAATTCTCGGCGGTGTTGGTGGCCAGCAGCGGCTGCTTCACCTGGAACTGGAGAATCTCGAGCGGGAAATAGGCTGCAAGCTCCTTGCGGTTGATTGTAATCTGACCCTTACCCGGCTTCACGAATACGCGAGCCACAGCGGCCTTACGACGACCTACGGTGTTTACAACTTCCATAACTCTTACTTAATCTCGTTTAACTTAATGGGCTTCGGGTTCTGGGCGGCGTGCGGATGCTCGGCGCCGGCGTAAACCTTCAGGTTCGTGAGCAGCTTGTCGCCCAGACGGGTCTTGGGGAGCATACCCTTTACGGCTTTCTCGATGAGGAAAGTCGGTTTCTTGGCCAGATAGTCGGCGGGGGTGGCGAAACGCTGGCCGCCCGGATATCCGGTGTGACGCGTGTAAACCTTATCGGTCATTTTGTTGCCCGTGAGCTTCACCTTCTCCGCGTTGATGACGATGACGTAGTCGCCGCAGTCCACGTGGGGCGTGTAGCTGGGCTTGTTCTTGCCTCGGAGGATCTTCGCGATCTGCGATGCAAGACGTCCCAATACCTCGTTCGTAGCGTCGATGACGACCCACTCCTTGGTCACCGTCGATGCATTGGCCGAGATAGTCTTGTAGCTTAATGAATCCACTGTGTTTTACGTTTAAATTTAACTTGTTGTAATCCTATCCCGCACATTGCGGGTGCGCAAAGGTACGAAAAATATTTCACACTACAAGCCAAGTCGCAGAAAATTACGACGCAAGGCCGAAAAACGGAACCGCCGGCACGCGCCATCGGGCACGCCCTCCGTCCGACGCCGCGGGATCGGAGGCCGGGGTCACCGGATTCCGGCCCGGAACGCCTTGGGCGACATCCCCGTATGACGCCGGAAGAACCGGGTCAGATAGGACTGGTCGGCGAATCCCAACTGCTCGGCGATCTCCGTCACCGAGAGGTGGGGATCGCTCAGCAGCACCTTGACCTCGGCCAGCCGCTGCTCGTCGATGAGCTGCTTGGGTGTCCTGCCGCCCTGACACTCGACGGTCACCTCGTAGAGGTAGCGCGGGGAGATGCACATCCGGTCGGCATAGAACGACACGGCGTGCTCGCGCGTGGCATATTCGCGGAGCAGGCCGACGAACTGGTGGCTCAACGCCTGTTTGCGGGTGTACTGCTGCGTGCCTCCGATCTTCTCCTGAATGGTGTTGAACACCCACATCAGGAGGCTCCGCAGGAAGTTGAGCTCCTGCTGCCGCCGGAACTGCGTGCCGCCCTCCGCGAAGAGCATCCGCGCCACGTCCATCCAGAGGAGAATCTCCCGCCAGGTCTTCTGGCTGCGCTCGTCCTGCGTATGGCGGTAGCCGGGATGTTCGTGCGTATAGTCCAGATAGGGGGAGTCGATCGGCAGCACGGCCTCCAGGAAGAGCTCGCGCGAGAAAGTCACCATCCGCACCCGGAAGTCGCCGCTCGCCTCCACCACCTGCATCAGCGAACCCTGCAGGAAGATCAGCTCCGACTGCTCCCCGATCCGGTAGTGCTGGATGCCCGTCGAGACGACGGCGCTCCCGCGGACGCAGACCAGATAGACACCGCAGCGGAAATGCACCGGGGCCCTCCTCAGGGCGGACAGATCGCCCTCTTCGTATCGTATGGCATCCGGCGGCCGGACGAAGGGTTTTTCCATCGTTTATGCTGTTTTTACCCCGCAAAAATAGCCATAATCCGCCGATTCGGGCGCATCAGTTCCTAAAATGAAATGTTTTCCGCAAATTAATGCACGGCGGATTTCCCGCCGATGCGGTACTTTTGCACCCCGGAAAACGACTGCGAACGATGAAACGGAAACACAATTCGGAACTATTCCTGCTGCTCTACCTGGGCATACTGAGCGCTTTCGGGCCTTTCGTCATGGACATGTACCTGCCGGCGTTTCCCGTGCTCACGGAGTTTTTCGGAGCCTCCTCGTCAATGGTGCAGCTGAGCCTGACCGCGAGCACGATCGGCCTGGCCGCGGGACAACTGTTCTTCGGCACGGTCAGCGACAAATACGGCCGGCGGCCGGCGCTGCTGACGGCGCTCGGGCTGTTCATGCTGGCCACGGGGGGCTGTCTGCTGGCCGGAACCATTCTCGACTTCATCGCCTTCCGGTTCATTCAGGGGCTGGCCGCGGCCGGAGGCATCGTCCTCTCGCGGTCGATCGCCACCGACCGCTACGCCATCGGCAAACTCGCGCGGATGCTGGCCCTCATAGGCGCCGTGAACGGCGTGGCCACGGTTCTGTCGCCCGTCGGCGGCGGCATCCTGTCGGAATACGGGGACGGGTGGCACGGCATCTTCTGGTTCCTGCTGCTCTTCGGAGGCATCCTGCTGCTCGGAACGTTCCGATTCCGCGAATCGCTCCCGAAACCGCGTCGGAAAGCGACCGGGTGGCGCGACGTGGGGCGCAACTTCCGGGAGGTGCTGCACAACCGCGTCTTCCTCTGCCATACCCTGCAATACGGCTTCGCCATGAGCGTGCTGTTCGTCAATCTGGCTTCGGCGCCGTTCATCATGCAGGAACACTACGGACTCACCCCGTCGCAGTTCAGCCTCTTCTTCGGGCTCAATGCGGTCGCCATGGCCGCCGCCTCGGCCGCAGTCGTCAGGTTCCCGACGATGGAGCAGGCCGTGCGGACCGGCAATGCGGGAATGCTGCTGTTCTCCGCCCTGCTCTGCGTCGCATTCGGCATGCACGCACCGTTCTGGGCCTACGAGGCGCTGATTTTCGGCATCTGCGGAGCCATCGGAATCGTGTTCACCGCCTCGAACACGCTGGCCATGGACAGCGAACGGCAGAACGCGGGAGTCGCCTCCGCCCTGCTGGGAGCCTCGGCCTACGTCTTCGGCGGACTGGCCTCGCCGATGGTCGGAATCGGCGACCTGCTGACCTCCACGGCCGTCCTGTTCTTCGCCGGCTCCCTCTGCTCGAATCTCTGCCTGCCGGTTCTCTTCCACGGCTCGACCTGCCGCCCTTCCTGCCGGTAGAACCCGCTCCCGGAAGGCCGGGCGCGGAATACCTATTCCGCCGCAAGGTCCGTCAGATCACGCCGGCCTCTTTCCGGGCCGACACGCCGGCTCTTTTCCCGCGGAAACCGCGCAAATCCTTCCCTTCCTCCCCTTCTTCGGCCGCTGCGCGAAAACAGCCGGAACCGATACGCAGAAGCTTCCCGGGCCGGAGTCCCCACCTCTTTCCGACAGCCGGTCCCTCCGCAAAAAAATACGGCGCCGCAACCCGCAGGTTACGACGCCGTATGAAAAACAGGGTCTTGCGAATGCCGCAATCCTATCCGAGGAACGAAAGCAGAATGCCCGCAGCCACGGCCGAGCCGACCACGCCGGCCACGTTGGGTCCCATGGCATGCATGAGCAGGTAGTTGCCCGGATCTTCCTTCTGACCCTCCACCTGCGAAACGCGGGCGGCCATCGGCACGGCCGACACGCCGGCCGAACCGATCAGCGGGTTGATCTTGTTGCCCTCCTTCGAGAAAAGATTCATCAGCTTGGCGAGCAGCACGCCGCCGGCCGTACCCAGTCCGAAGGCCACGACACCCAGCACGAGGATACCCAGCGTGCGGAAGTTCAGGAACGCCTCGGCGGTGGCCGTAGCGCCCACCGTCAGACCGAGGAAGATCACCACGATGTTCATCAGCTCGTTCTGCACGGTCTTCGACAGACGGTCCACCACGCCGCACTCCTTCATCAGGTTGCCCAGCATGAGGCAGCCGATCAGCGGTGCGGCGCTCGGCAGCAACAGCGCGATGATGACGGCGATGACGATCGGGAAGAGGATGCGTTCCAACTTCGACACGGGACGCAGCGTCCGCATCCGGATGGCACGCTCTTTCCTGGTGGTCAGCGCACGCATGATGGGCGGCTGGATCACCGGCACGAGAGCCATGTAGGAGTAGGCGGCCACGGCGATCGGGCCGAGCAGCTCGGGCGAAAGCATCGACGTCAGGTAGATGGCCGTCGGGCCGTCGGCGCCGCCGATGATACCGATCGAACCGGCCTGCGCGGGTGTGAAACCGAGGGCATAGGCGCCCAGGAACGTGGCGAAAATGCCGATCTGCGCGGCAGCGCCGAGCAGGAAGCTCTTGGGATTGGCGATCAGCGGACCGAAGTCGGTCATGGCCCCCACTCCCACGAAGATCAGACAGGGATAGATGCCGAGCTTCACGCCCAGATAGAGGTAGTCGAGCAGGCCCGCATTGGCGACGAAGATGTCCCAATGCACGTGTCCGCCCTCGAAGAGTTCGGTGTGGTAGAGGTTCGCATCCGGAAGATTCGTGAGCAGCATGCCGAAAGCGATGGTGAAAAGCAGCAGCGGCTCGAACTTATGCCGGATGGCCAGATAGAGCAGGAAGAACGCGACGAGGATCATCGCCACGTTGCCCCAGCCCATTTCGGCGAAGAAGCCCGCGATGCCGGTGGAACCCGCGAAGTCGCGGAGGCTGTTCCACACGAAATCGGAGCCCGAGGTCAGCAGCGTACACATGGTTATTCGATGACGATTAAGTTATCACCCTCCATGACCGTGGCGCCCTGCTGCACGAGCACCTGCTTGACGACACCGGCGCGGTCCGCGTCGATGTTGTTCTCCATCTTCATCGCCTCGAGCACCACGAGCGTCTGTCCGCGCGAAACGGTGTCGCCCACGGCGACCTTGACCGACAGCACCGTGCCGGGCAGCGGGCACTTCACCGCATATCCCGCGCTGGGAGCCACGGCTGCCAGACGGGGCGAAGGAGCCGCCGTCGCGGGCGTGATCATCGCGCTGTTCGCGCCTTTGGCCGCGGGAGCGACCTGAGGCTTCTTCGAAGCGGCGGCCTGGGCCCCTCCGATCTCCACCTCGTAGGAGACGCCGTTGACGACGACATGGGCCAGCGTCGAGGCCTCATTGACGTCGTCGATCTGCACGTCGTAATTATGTCCGTTGATTTTCAAAGAGTAATCTTTCATTGTTTTAGCTATTTTCTGTCAGGCATCTGGGTTAAACCGTGAATTTTGGAATTCCAGGGCGAATAGGCGCGCTTGATGCTCAGGATGGTCAGCACCTCCGACTCCCGGTCGTGCAGCTCGCTGCGGAACATTTTGAGCGCCGTGGCGATCGCGGCGATCTCCTCGTCGTGCAACTGAGCCTGGGCGGCCTCCGGATTCTTGGCGTTGCGGCGCGAGAAAGCGACTCCGAAGCCCTTCATCACCCACACCAGCAACAGCAGGACGAAGAAGACCAGGCAGATGCTGATGAGCGCCACCCACAGCATCTCCGACCAGCCCCAATCCATAACCGTTAATATTCTCATAGTCGTGCGGATTTATTACAGGGGAATGTTGGAATGCTTCTTGGGCGGGTTCTGCAGACGCTTGGTAGCCAGCGACTGCAACGCGCGGATGATACGGAAACGCGTGTTGCGCGGTTCGATCACGTCGTCGATATAGCCGTAGCGGGCGGCGTTGT
>ERZ827101.54-NODE-54-length-172654-cov-11.091797_pt1 | contig 172654 bp, 166 predicted proteins | sample MGYA00519869_ERZ827101 | MGnify/ENA primary metagenome ERZ827101 (study PRJEB31778, sample SAMEA3449256) | human gut metagenome | biome: human gut; feature: human-associated habitat; material: faeces | place: United Kingdom | collected 2010/2012 ...
CTTGGACGATTATGTGACGACTGTCACGACGATGAGCTCCGCGAGGAGCGAAGAGAGCGTGTCGAGTTGTGACTTGGACGATTATGTGACGACTGTCACGACGATGAGCTCCGCGAGGAGCGAAGAGGACGTGTCACGTTGGTGCCTCCTCCTGCATATAATATACCAAGCGGCTTTTGTGAGAGGGTGTCACATGAATCCGATTTCAGAAAAACTGGGGCTCCAGCCCGATATTTTAGAGGGAGCAACCATTGTAAAAATGTTTGGAACGGAATATGCCATTATTGAAAATTACAAGTCCTTGATCGAATACACAGAATGCCTTGTGAAAGTGCAGGGAAAGCATATGCGTGTGGTGATTGAAGGGGAAAAACTGGGGATTGAGTCATTTCAGCCGGATGAATGCCGCGTGTGTGGAAAAATAGAAAAAATATATTTTGCGAGTTAGGAGGACCGGAATGCGGTGGATCATGGGATACATAGAGTGTCAGGTGCCGGGAGGGCATCTGGAACGATTTATGAATTTGTGCCGGCATCATGAGATTGAACTGTGGAAGGTGAAAGAAAGGGAAAAGCAGGCCGTTTTTTTTATGTACGCGGCGGAATATTCGAAATTGCGCCCACTTGCCCGAAAAACAAAGACGGTTCCGCATATTCGGAAAAAATGCGGATTTCCTTTTTGGTGTCTGAAAGCCAGACGGGATTGGACCTTTACGTGGGGAATCGGTCTTTTTTTCGCGGTTTTGTACATCCTTTCCCTTTTTGTATGGGACATTCAATTCCGCGGACAGCAGACCTATACCAAAGAAGGATTGGGGGCGGAGATTGAAGAAATGGGAGTGTACCGCGGGATGACAAGAAAACATCTGCAGTGCGATAAGATTGAACAAAATCTAAGGCTTCTGCATCCGGATCTGAGCTGGGTTTCCGCAGAAGAAAAAGGATGTGTGCTCCAGATTCAGGTAAAAGAGGGAAAAATGAGGAAAGAAAAAAAAGAAACCGAGCAGGCGGTTAGTCTGACGGCACCTTGTGGTGGGAGAATTGAGGCAATTGTGACAAGAAGCGGCACTCCATTGTGCCAAAAAGGAGATGTCGTGAAAAAGGGGCAGGTTCTGATACAGGGAAGTTATGATATCGTGGGAGATGATGAGCAGATCATCCGAAAGCAGGGAGTGACGGCTGATGGAGAAATCCGGCTGCTGCATACCGTTAAATGGGAAGAAGAGTTACAAAAAGAATACATAGATAAACAAATGACAGGAAAAAAACGGAATATTTACACTTTTCAATACAACGACTCACGAATTTCCTTAAAAAATCCATTAAAATGGTTTGATAATTCAGGTAACTATGATATAATGAATTATGTATGTTTTGAAGAGCGGTTTATTCCGCTTCAGATCAATGTTAAGATTATCCGGCGGCAGTTTCTGGATTACACAAAAGTGAAAAAGCAGTATACCAAAGAGCAGGCGGCCGGTATATTTAAGAAACATCTTGCTACGAAGATGGAGCAAATGCAAAATGAGGGGTATGAAATCTTAGAACATACGGAAAATATGATTCAGGAAGAAAATAAATACAAAATCACAGGTGTGATCCGCACCTGCATAGAAACGATGAATAAAAAGGAAGTGCAGCCGGAAGAACTTGAGGCGGCACAGGGAAAGGAAGAGACAGATGGCACGTGAACAGATCCTGCTGGACATTCCGGCAGAATATGAAAATAATATCTTTGGCGGATTGGATGTACATTTAAAAAAAATAGAAAAAAATCTTGGCGTCGATGTGATCGTCCGGGATGGTTCCGTCAAAGTAGAGGGAGAAAGTGGAAATGTCGCAGAAGCCAAACGTGTATTTACTGAACTTTTGGAATTGGCAAAGCGTGGAAATACGATCACGGAGCAAAATGTTAATTATTTATTGGCATTGTCAAAAGAAAAGTCCCCGGTGTCTTTGGCAGAAATTGACAATGAGCTGATTGCCTTTACGATTCAGGGAAAACCGGTAAAACCAAAAACACTTGGCCAGAAAAAATATGTGGATGCTATCCGCGAGAAAATGATGGTATTTGGTGTCGGACCGGCGGGAACCGGAAAAACCTATCTGGCGATGGCAATGGCGATACAGGCATTTAAGCAGGATGAAGTGGGAAAGATCATTTTGACCAGACCGGCGATCGAAGCCGGAGAAAATCTGGGATTTCTTCCGGGAGACCTGCAAAGCAAGATTGACCCGTATCTGCGGCCATTGTACGATGCATTATACCAGATCATGGGGGCAGACAGTTTTATCAAAAATTCCGAAAAGGGATTGATCGAGGTCGCACCACTTGCCTATATGCGTGGGCGGACACTGGATAATGCTTTTATTATACTGGATGAAGCACAGAATACGACGCCGGCGCAAATGAAAATGTTTTTGACAAGAATTGGGTTTGGCTCCAAAGTGGTGATCACCGGAGACCTTTCTCAGAAAGATCTTCCATTTTCGACCCAGTCCGGGCTGGAACAGGCATTAAAGGTATTAAAAGGTGTGGACGAGATCGGCGTGTCGTATCTTACCAACAAAGACGTGGTAAGGCATCCGCTGGTGCAAAAAATCGTACATGCCTATGAAAAATTTGAGGCAAGAGAGCAGTACCGCGAAAAGCGAAAAAATGAGCACAAAAGAAAGTGAGAAAGCCGATGACAGTATATTTTGAAAATGAGACAGAAAGAGAATTTCCGTTTGATCCGGAAGAACAGGCGAAAAAAGTGATTTCCTTTGTGTGCGATCATGAAAATTGCCCGTATGAGACAGAAGTCAGCGTGACGATAGTGGAAAAAGAAACCATTCGTGAGATCAATGCGGAACATCGCCAGGTTGACCGTGTGACGGATGTTTTGAGTTTCCCGATGATGGAATACGATACACCGGGCGGTTTTGAGGGACAAGCCTTTGAAAACAGCATGACGATTTCTCCGGAAAGCGAGGAACTGGTGCTTGGGGACATCGTTTTGTGCTCCGATGTGATCGCAGAACAGGCGGAAGAATACGGACATTCGGAATTGCGCGAATATAGTTTTCTGATTGTGCACAGTATGCTGCATCTGTTTGGCTACGATCATATGGAAGAGGAAGAACGTAAGCAGATGGAAGCAAAGCAGCGGGAGATCATGGAACAGATGGGAATCCTGCGCGAAAGCAACTAAATCATGTCTTTACATAAAAGAAAGGAAAGGATAGAGCAATGAAAAATAAAAAGAAAGTAATACTGATCAGTTGTATTTGTGCTGTCGTTGTAATTGCGATGGCCGCCGGAGCGGTGGTTCTTATGAATCGTTCCGGAAAAGTGGCAGACGAACAGAAAGCGCCGGAAGCAACGCAGGCACCTGTAGTGACGGCGACACCGGAACCGACAAAGGATCCACATGAAGGCATGGTGCGGAGCAATCTGACCGGAGAATATATTACGGAAAAAGCGGCAGAAAAACGGCCATATGCGGTTATTATCAACAATATTGAGTATGCCAATGCCAATCAGCAGGGAACTTCACAGATCGATGTATTGTATGAAGCTCTTGCAGAAGGTGGAATTACGAGAATGCTTGGTGTGATTCAGGATGTGGACAAGATCAAGAAACTGGGATCCGTACGAAGCGCCAGACATTATTTTGTCAGCTTTGCCAGCGAGTGGGATGCCATATTCTGCCATTTTGGACAGACAAAATATGCGATTTCCAAGATAGAAGAACTGGGAATTAACAATTTAAGTGGTCTGTCAGCGGTCGGACCGGTCGTTTATGCCAGAGATTATTCGTATAAGGCACCGCATAATGTGTTTACCACCGGCAAAAAAATGAAAAAGGGAGCCAAAAAACTTGGTTACCGCACAAAGGTGAAGTCGGACAATGTGGCAGAGCATTTTACGTTTTATGAGGAAGATACCGATCTCGATTCCACAGACGATACAACATATATTAAACTGCCATTTTCCGATTACTCAACGTGTTATCTCAAATATGACGAAAAGAGTAAGACATACAAAAAATATGAATACGGCAAGAAACATAAAGATCACAAAAATAACAAACAGCTGGCTTTCAAAAATGTTATCGTGCAGCTGGTAAAAGAGAAAAATATAGATAAAAACGGATATCAGCACCTTTTCCTTCACAAGAGAAAAGGAGAAGGATATTATCTTACCAATGGAAAACGTGTGAAGATCACATGGCGTAAGAGCGAGGCAGATCATAAGATGACATATTATGATGAGTCCGGAAATGTACTTACGATCAATCCGGGAAAAACATACATTGCGGCCTATCCGACAAGCAGAAAAAAATTGATTTCATTGAAAGAAAAATAATTGACTGCAATGGACAAAAAATGGAAAACAGAAAGGAATCAGTATGAGTGAGAAAAGACAACAGACATCCCAGGGAAGCGATTTTTTAAAGCAGGGAAGCATCCTTGCCATGGCATCCCTGATCGTACGGTTTATCGGTATGATCTACCGAATCCCCATGTCCAATATACTGGGAGAAGAGGGCAATGGTATCTATGCTGTTGCAGTAGATGTATATGATATTGTGTTGATTGTTTCCTCTTACAGTATTCCGCTGGCATTATCGAAGATTATTGCTGCCCAGAGTATACAAAAGCAGTACAAAAATACCGGGAAAACTTTCCGGCTGACCCTTTTATTTGCCGTGGTTTCCGGTGGATTATTTGGCATCCTTTTGTTTGCCGGTTCCGGATTTATCGAGACACATATTTATCCGGATTACGCCGGAGTGAGATATCCGCTTCGTATATTGGCACCGACGATATTTATCGTCGCCCTTTTGGGAGTGTTCCGTGGTTTCTTCCAGGGAAAGAAAACGATGATCCCGACGGCGGTGTCGCAGGTCGTAGAGCAGATTGTCAATGCTATTGTGAGTGTAGCCGGTGCCTATTACCTTATGAAATGGAACGCAGACAGTCCGTTTAAGAGTGGATGGGGCGCTGCCGGTGGTACACTCGGAACATGTATGGGAGCACTTTTTGCCCTTCTTCTGGTGGGATTTGTTTATTGGATCTATCGCCCGATCCAGAATAAGCTCGAGAGGAAAGATCAGACCAAACAACTGTATTCTGCAACTCATATTTACCGCATGCTGATTATGACAATTCTTCCGGTTATTTTAAGCCAGACGGTATATCAGATCAGCGGTTTAGTGGACTATTATCTATTTGGGGATGTACTTGGAGGCAAGGGGATTGACTCTGTTACGATCAAGTCGATGGTTGGGATGTACAGTTCCAAATATCGTCTTTTGACGACACTGCCAATCGCGATTTCGACATCCATCGCATCTTCGATGATCCCGAGTGCAGTAGCGGCGTATACAAAACGGGATGAGAAACTTTTAAATGACAATATCTCTTCCGGAATTAAATTTAATATGATCATTGCCTTCCCATGTGCGATTGGATACATGGTGATCGGGCAGGGCTTGATTCGCATGCTGTTTCCGTCGTCGGATTATATTACCGGTGGTAAATTGATGCTTGCCGGTTCTGCCGCCATTATCTTTTATGCTATCTCCAATGTAACAGGAGGAGCTTTGCAGAGTATCGATAAAATGCGTCTGCCGGTCATTCATTCGGCCATTTCGCTTGTCATTCACATCGGCATCGTAGTGGCACTTTTGCATGCGACAGAACTTAATGTATATGTTTTAGTGATCGGAAATGTGACATTTCCAATTATTGTAAGCGTGTTGAATGTTTTGGCATTAAAACGGTATATTCCAACCTTTGAAGTGAAACCTCTTTCGACGTTTGGCGTGCCGCTTTCTGCCAGTCTGTGGATGGGGGTCGCAGTAGCGATCGTATATACTCTTATGAACCGCCTGTGCCTGACATTTTTAGGTGGTTATATGGCGAATGCACTGGCATCGTTAGTATCCGTCGCCGTCGGCGCATTGGTATTCTTCTGGATGTTTTTATCGCTGAAAGGAATGTCAAAGCAGGAATTGTTTGATTTTCCAATGGGACGTAAATTATATCTTGTTGCCAGAAAATTACGACTTATGGAATAGTTTCTTTGTCAGTGCGAGAAGGTAGTCTGTAAACCCGGCGGCCGGGATATCTTTCGATGCGGCAAGGACAACGGAACCGATTTTTTTATCCTTTTCATAATAATCAACGGAACCGACAGGGGCACCTTTTTTCAGGGGTGCCTTTTGTGCATCAAAATAACTTATTTTTCTTGTCGGAGCAGCGGAAGAATCTTCATTTTTCAAAAGATAAGAAAAGGTGCTCTTCGGAACCGGAACTACTTGATCTTCTTTGCCACCCTGAACAGGAACCGGTTTCAATGCCTGTGCAATGTCCGTATCACGGTAAATATGGCAGTTGGCAAAACCGTAGTCAAGAAGAGCCTGCGCTTCGGAAAAACGTTTTTTATGATCCGGCGCAGCCATGATAACGGCGATAAGGTCCATATCATCACGGCGTGCACTGGCACTCAGACAGTATTTGGCTTTGGAAGTGGAACCGGTTTTGAGCCCGGTGATCCCATCGTAAAAGCGGACCAACTTATTGGTGTTAGTCAGACCAAACTCGGTTTCTCCTTTTTTCGTCTTATGAATGATCGTGTCCATCCAAACGGTAGAATAATTGCTGATCTCCGGGTGTTTTGTGATCAATTCACGCGACATGAGCGCGACGTCATAAGCACTTGAAAAATGGCCGGATTCAATATTATCATCGAGACCGGTGCAATTTTTAAATTGTGTATGCTTCATGCCGAGAGCGACAGCTTTTTCATTCATTTTTTTCACAAAGGCTTCTTCGGAACCTGCAATTTTTTCTGCCATTGCGACAGCGGCATCGTTTGCACTTGCAATTGAGATACATTTGATCATCGTATCGACGGTCTGCGTTTCATTTGGTTCTAAAAAGACCTGGGAACCGCCCATACTTGCGGCGTATTCGCTGACAGAGACCGGCGTTTCCAATGTCAGTTTGCCATTATCCAGTGCTTCAAAGATCAAAGTAAGCGTCATGATCTTTGTAATACTGGCGGGAACCAGTTCTTTGTCCTTGTCTTTTTCATAGATAATATCTCCGGTAGAACCCTCAATCAATACGGCAGAAACAGCGCTGATGTCCACAGCACCTCCGGAAGCTGTTTTTTCTTCTGCCAGAGCACTTCCGGAAATAGTAAACAGAAAAGCGGACAGACAGACGAAAAATAAAGTGAGACGTAATTTCATAATATAACCGTCCTATCATTTTTTATGCTATATTTTATGCAGCGACAAGGGAAAACATACCGGTTATTTGAAGACGATTACTTTACGACCGTTACTTTACAGCGGTAACATTTTTTGTTTGAGATTACTTGGATGATGGCGACTCCGGTCCGCCTGCCTGTGATTTTTCCGAAAGGGGAGACACTGGCGATGTAGGGAGCAGTGGAATAATAGCGTACCGGCTTTTTCGAATGCTGTAAATGAACATATGCGGTTTTTCCAACCTTTAATGTGAGAGCAGTAGCGGTTAATTTCCGCTTTGGAATGATTGGTTTGTAATATGCGAGGCGGGTGTGGGGATAAAGAAAATAGGCACACAATACAAGCAGAAGAATAACGGTAACTTTTTTCATGGATATCTCAAAAAAGGGGATTACTTTATTCTATGCAGAAAAAGGAGCCGCAAACATAGAAAATACTACATTTGCGGCTCGGGTATTTATAACTATATTGAATGATTATACTTCAAAAATCAGGTCTCCATAAGAAGGTACCGGCCAATATTCTTTATCAACAAGCATTTCCAGCTCATCGATTGGAGTACGCAGCTCTGACATAGCAGTAAATACAGAGTCACGATAGAACTCAGCCTGTTCTTTTCCTTCTTCCATTGTGCAGCCCTTGTCGGTTGCTTCAATCAAAGTATTCAGAGCACTCTGCGCTTTGGCAAGAAGTGCAGAACATTTGGTAAGAAGTTCTGTCTGAACGGAAACGGTAGCTGCCGGACAGGCACTCTTGATCTGATTTACAGAATCTGCCAAACTTGTTGCATATTTGATGATGGATGGGATGTACTGTTTTGCAGCCATCTCGATCATTGTCTTTGCCTCGATATTGATAGCCTTTGCGTAGGCTTCATAGTTAATCTCGGCGCGAGATTCCAATTCCACTTTTGTCAATACGTTCTGGCGTTCAAACATTTCGATTGTCTTAGGATCTACGAGAGAAGCAGTAGCATCTACCATTGTTTTTACATTTGGAAGGCCACGGCGTTCAGCCTCAGCAACCCATTCATCGGAATAACCGTTTCCGTTGAAGATAACTTTCTGATGTTCTTTCAATGTTTTCTGGATCAGAGTATCGACAGCAGAATCAAAGTCTGCTGCACCGGCAAGTTCGTCTGCCATGCCTTCCAAAACATCAGCAACAGCGGTGTTCAATACGGTGTTTGCACCGGCGATAGACATGGAAGAAGCCACCATACGGAATTCGAATTTGTTTCCTGTGAAAGCAAATGGTGATGTACGGTTACGGTCAGTAGCATCCTTCTTAACCGGAGGAATGGAACTTACACCGATATCCATTTTCTCGCCTTTGATACTGTGAGTAGCCGTACCGGTAGCGATAATCTGCTCTACGATATCCTCAAGCTGTTCGCCAAGGAAAATAGAGATGATTGCCGGAGGTGCCTCGTTTGCACCAAGACGGTGGTCATTTCCTGGGTTGGATGCAGACATACGGAGCAGGGCAGCGTTTTCATCAACCGCTTTAATGACAGCAGATAAGAACAAAAGGAACTGTTTGTTGTCATGTGGAGCCGGACCCGGGTTCAATAAGTTAATACCGGTATTGGTAACGATAGACCAGTTGTCGTGTTTACCGGAACCATTGATGCCGGCAAATGGTTTTTCGTGAAGAAGACATTCCAAGCCATGACGGCGGGCAACTTTCTTCATAGTCTCCATAACGATCTGGTTATGGTCGGTTGCAATATTTGCTGTATTATAGATTGGCGCCATTTCGTGCTGTGCAGGAGCTACCTCGTTGTGCTGCGTTTTGGAAAGAATTCCCAATTTCCACAATTCGATGTTCAGGTCTTTCATGTAACCTGCCTGACGCTCGCGGATGGTACCAAAGTAGTGGTCATCCAGCTCCTGTCCTTTTGGAGGCATTGCTCCAAACAAAGTACGGCCGGTAAAGATCAAGTCGTCACGTTTCAGGTACTGATCATGATCGACTAAGAAATATTCCTGCTCAGGTCCTACGGAACAAGAAACTTTTGTTACATCTTCATGCCCGAACAAATGCATGATGCGGACAGCCTGTTTGCTGATTGCTTCCATGGAACGAAGAAGAGGAGTTTTCTTATCCAATGCTTCTCCGGTGTAAGAACAGAATGCGGTAGGGATACAAAGTGTCACACCGATTTCATCTTCACGAAGAAATGCCGGAGAGGTACAATCCCATGCTGTATATCCTCTTGCCTCAAATGTTGCACGGAGTCCGCCGGATGGGAAAGAAGAAGCATCCGGTTCTCCTTTTACCAATTCTTTACCATTAAATTCCAAAACAGCATGTGACTCGGAATCTGCTCCAAGGAAAGAGTCCTGTTTTTCTGCGGTCACGCCGGTCATTGGCTGGAACCAGTGAGTATAATGGGTAGCACCATTTTTAAGAGCCCATTCTTTCATACCGTGTGCCACAACGTTTGCGACTTCTGGTGTAAGCTCTTCACCACTTTCAATTGTTTTTTTCAAAGACTGATACGTTTTCTTTGGAAGGTATTCCTGCATAACTTCGTCATTAAATACCTTAGTTCCAAATACATCTGAAATTATATTTGTTTCCATAGTTTCCTCCATTCCGGCATGTGCTGCCATTAAAAATTTTCATATTTAAATGTGCCTGCAATCCTTTATCCATTATACACAAAAATTTCGTTTGTGCAATAAATAAAAAAAGGGCATCCTCAAAAAATGAGAACGCCCTTGTTCTGCTTTAGCACAAAATCATCATATCATGTTTCGAAAAAAAAGTAAAGAGTTTTTTTGAATTTTTTTTTGAAAGTTTAAAAACAAAAATGTTTATATAATTATTTCTTGCAAAAAAGCGATAAAAATTCATCAATAACTTCATATAAAATGTGTGAAAATGTAATCTTATCGACAGAGGCTGACGGATAAACCGGATAGGCGTTGTATACACTGCCATTGATCCGGCATTCGATCGTTCCGACGGGATCTGAGGTGCTGACCGGTGCCGTGACTGACGCAGGAAGCCGGTAATGGATTTCAAGTGTTTCAAAGGACGCCAGCGGAAGCGTGATCGGTTCCGGGACACGGAGAAATACCTGATTTTTGATACCGTCAGCGACACGAAGAGGTGTTTTACTGAAATCCTGAAAAGAAATCTTTTGTTTTTTAAAGTGTGTAAAGCCATAATCCATCAGTGCCTTTGTATCGGCCCATTTGCGGCTCTTATCCGGGGGCCAGCCGCTGGCAAGGACACAGCTGCTAAGCGTGAGATTTTCCCGCTTTGCAGCTCCGACAAAGCAATAGCCGGCTTTTCCGGTGAAACCGGTCTTGATTCCCAAAGCTCCGCTATAAGAGGTGAGAAAGGCATCGTGATTGGTCAAAGAATACGAATGTCCTTTTTTATCGGAGATTGTTTTAGACGGTGTCTGAATGATCTTCAGGAAATTTTTGTTTTGGCAGGCGTAGGAAGCAAGCCGGCACATATCTGCCGGTGTGCTTTGATGGCCGTCTGCATCCAGTCCGTTGGGCGTTACGAAATGGGTAGCGTTCAAGCCGAGTTGTGCCGCTTTTTGGTTCATTTTATCGGCAAAGCCTTCAACCGAGCCGCCAATATGTTCGGCAATAGCGACTGCCGTGTCATTGTGGGATTCCAGCATAAGGGAGTGCAGGAGATCATTCATGGCAAAAGAACTGCCTTTTGAAGCCCCTAAGTGTACTTTTGGCATGGAAACGGCACGGGAAGAGAAAGAAACTTCTTCCGATGGAGAACTTTGTTCCAAAGCAAGAAGGCAGGTCATAATCTTAGTTGTACTTGCCATCGGACGAGGTGTCTGTTCCTCTTTTCCATAAAGTATACGGCCGCTTTCCGCATCCATCAGACAGGCTCCGGAGGCAAAGAGAGATAGTTGTTTTGGTGTGTCAGAGGAGGCGGAGATGGTATTGTCTGCAAGGGAAAAGTCAGGAATTACGGTACTTTTTTTCAGAGGATGTGCATACATACAGCAGACGATCAAAAAAAGGATCCCTGCCAAAAGGGAGAAGCAGATCAGAAGTTTTGAATGTTTCAACAAAGACCTCCCATTAATGCTTTATATTATTTTGTATCTATCCTATGAAACTTTACATTATTTAATGCACAAAAAAATCATGTAAATGTTTTGCAAAATGTTAAAATTATTGTTGCTATTTTTTCAAAAAAGCATTACAATTACAATTGGAAAAAATTTTGTTTTAACAAAACATAACTATAAAAAAGTGGAGGACTGCAGTATGAGTAATTCAGCAAAAATGTCAGCAAGACAGAGAATTGAATCTCTTGTTGACGCAAACAGTTTTGTTGAGATCGGCGCTCTTGTAACAAAGAGAAATACAGATTTCAACATGCAGGAAAAAGCAGTGCCAGCTGATGGTGTCATTACAGGTTATGGAGTAATCAACTCCGGACTGGTATATGTTTACAGCCAGGATGTGACCGCGATGAATGGTTCTGTCGGCGAAATGCACGCAAAGAAGATTGCCCGTCTTTATGAGATGGCGATGAAAGCAGGTGCACCTGTGATCGGATTGATCGATTGTGCCGGTGTACGTGTTCAGGAAGCCGTAGATGCATTGGCTGGATTTGGTGAGATTTACATGAGTAAAGTCAAAGCAAGTGGTGTGATTCCACAGATCAGTGCTATTTTAGGCTCATGTGGAGGAGGAGTGGCGGTATCGACACTTCTGAGCGACTTCACTTTTATGGAGGCAGAAAACGGGAAATTGTTTGTTAATTCTCCAAATGCCATTGACGGAAATCGCGTAGAAGCCTGTGATACAGCAAGTGCGGCATTCCAGGCAGAAGCAGGAAATGTCGATTTTGTCGGCGAAAATGAAGCAGATGTACTTGCTCAGATTCGTAACCTGATCGAAGTACTTCCGGCAAATTACGAGGATGTGGCAGCAAACGAAGTAGAAGATGACATGAACCGTGTGATCCCGAATTTTGAAAGTCTCATCGGAGATCCTGTGGCAGCATTGACACAGATCGCAGATGCGAATGTATTTATCGAGACGAAAAAGGATCATGCAAAAGATATGATCACCGGATTTATGACTCTTGGCGGTGTGACAGTAGGTGCTTTGGCAAACAGTGCAGAGCAGACACTTTCTACTGCCGGATGCCGTAAAGCAGAGAAGTTCATCTATTTCTGTGATGCATTTGGAATTCCGATGATCACACTTACAAATGTAAAGAAATATGCTTCTTCCATGGAAGAAGAAAAGACCATCGGACAAGCGGTAGCAGATCTGACCTGTGCTTTTGCCAGCGCAGAGAGTGCGAAAGTGAATGTAATTACCGGTGAAGCTTACGGAAGTGCCTATGTAGCAATGAATTCAAAACATATCGGAGCAGATCTTGTACTTGCTCTTGAAAATGCCAAAGTCGGCGTGATGGATGCAAAGAGTGCGGTTTCCGTTATGTATGAAGATGATATTAACAAAGAGGCAGATAAACTTGCTGCTTTGGATGAAAAAACAAAAGAGTTTGAGGAGATGCAGTGTAAAGCCTCGATTGCAGCAAAACGTGGCTATGTAGATAATATTATCGAGGGTTCTGAAATCCGCAAACAGTTGATTTATGCAATGCAGATGTTCGGAATGAGGTGATAAAATGATAGTATTAGCAGCGACAGCGCAAGCAGCGGGAGAAGATTATACGACAATCCCGGAAGCCCTTGTCAATACTGTTATTGCCATGGGAACGGTGTTCCTTGTATTGATTCTGATCAGTTTTATTATTTCTTTGTTAAAATACATTCCTGCTTTGATGGATAAATTTACAAAGAAAGAAGAACCGGTACAACCAATTCCACAGGCACAGCCGGCACCGGCACCAAAGCCTGTTGTACAGACACCGGCAGCACCTGCTGACGATACACAGCTGATTGCCGTGATCACAGCAGCTGTTGCAGCAGCGATGGAACAGGACGGAGTTGCCGTACCTGCAGATGGATTGGTGATCCGTTCCATCAAAAAGCGTTCGTATTAATTTGAAATATATCTTTAGGAGGAAAAATTCATGAAAACTTATACAATTACCGTAAATGGAACGGCTTATGATGTTACCGTAGAAGAGACAGCAGGCGGCGCAGCTCCTGCACCAGCAGCAAAAGCAGCCCCGGCGGCTCCAGCAGCAGCTCCGGCACCGGCACCTGCTCCGGCAAAAGCAGCAGGCGGCGCAGCAGGATCTGTAGAGATCAATGCACCGATGCCGGGTAAGATCCTGGATGTAAAAGCACAGCCGGGTGCAAGCGTTTCCCGTGGAGACGTTGTTTTGATCCTTGAGGCGATGAAGATGGAAAACGAAGTCGTAGCACCTCAGGATGGAACCATCGCAAGCATCAATGTAAATGTTGGTGATATGGTTGAGCCAGGAGCAGTTTTGGCGACAATGAACTAGTCTATAGACATAAGAACGGAGGATTAAGATGGAAGTTTTACAAAATCTTATTCACCAGACAGCATTTGCAAACAATACATTGGATTGGCGTAATGTCGTCATGATCTTTGTGGCATTCCTCTTTTTGTTCCTTGCGATTAAAAAAGGGTATGAACCACTGCTTCTTGTGCCAATTGCGTTTGGTATGTTACTGGTTAATATTTATCCGTCGATCATGGAACCGGGCGGATTGTTGGAATATTTCTTTAAATTGGACGAATGGTCGATCCTGCCATCTCTTATTTTCCTTGGAGTTGGTGCGATGACAGACTTTGGTCCGTTGATCGCAAATCCAAAGAGTTTTCTCTTGGGAGCGGCGGCACAGTTTGGTATCTTTGCCGCATACCTGCTTGCGATTGTACTTGGCTTCAATGGAAAAGCAGCAGCAGCGATCTCAATCATCGGTGGAGCCGATGGTCCTACCTCCATTTTCCTTGCCGGGAAACTGGGTCAGACAGATCTGATGGGATCGATTGCCGTGGCAGCATATTCGTATATGTCACTGGTGCCGATCATCCAGCCACCGATCATGAAACTCCTTACAACAAAGAAGGAACGAGAGATCAAGATGGAACAGCTTCGTCCGGTTTCCAAACTGGAACGAATCCTTTTCCCAATCATTGTTACGACTGTGGTATGTTTGATCCTTCCAAGTACAGCACCTCTCATAGGTATGTTGATGCTTGGTAACCTCTTCCGTGAATCCGGAGTGGTTCCACAGTTGATGGAAACAGCATCCAATGCAATGATGTATATCGTAGTTATCCTTCTTGGTACATCGGTAGGCGCAAAGACAAGTGGTGCAGAGTTTATCAAACCAGAGACATTGAAGATTGTTGTACTTGGTCTGGTGGCATTTGCTGTCGGTACAGCAGCCGGCGTTCTCTTTGGTAAATTGATGTGCAAAGTGACAAAGGGTAAAGTAAATCCTTTGATTGGTTCTGCCGGAGTATCGGCCGTTCCTATGGCAGCCCGTGTATCTCAGAAGGTTGGTTCGGAAGCAGATCCGACAAACTTCCTTTTGATGCATGCGATGGGACCAAACGTAGCCGGAGTTATCGGTACTGCAGTAGCAGCCGGTGTATTTATGGCAATATTTGGAATTTAATAAAATTATAGGAGGAAACTATCATGGCAGAAAAGATTGAAAAAAAGCCGATTAAAATAACAGAAACTATTCTTCGTGATGCACACCAGTCATTGATCGCTACTCGTATGACGACAGAGCAGATGCTTCCTATCGTAGATAAGATGGATCAGGTCGGATTTCATGCAGTAGAGTGCTGGGGTGGTGCTACATTCGATGCTTCTCTTCGTTTCTTGAAAGAAGATCCATGGGAGAGACTTCGTAAATTGCGTGCCGGTTTTAAAAATACAAAACTGCAGATGCTGTTCCGTGGACAGAACATCCTTGGGTACAATCATTATGCAGATGATGTGGTAGAATATTTCGTTCAGAAGTCAATTGCAAATGGTATCGATATCATCCGTATTTTTGACTGTTTGAATGATATGCGTAACCTGGAAACTGCAGTAAAAGCAGCAAACAAAGAAAATGGTCATGCACAGATCGCCCTTTCTTATACACTGGGTGATGCTTATACATTAGATTATTGGAAAGATATGGCAAAGAAGATCGAAGATCTTGGTGCAAAATCACTTTGTATCAAAGATATGGCTGGTCTTTTGACACCATACAAAGCAACCGAATTGGTTACCGCTCTGAAAGAGTCTGTAGACATTCCGATTGACCTGCATACTCATTATACTTCCGGTGTAGCTTCCATGACTTATCTGAAAGCCGTAGAAGCAGGATGTGATATCATTGATACCGCAATGTCTCCATTCGCTCTCGGAACAAGCCAGCCGGCTACCGAAGTTATGGTAGAGACATTCCGTGGAACACCATACGATACCGGATTGGATCAGAACCTTCTTGCTGAGATCGCAGAATATTTCCGCCCAATGCGTGAAGAAGCACTTGCAAGCGGTCTTATGAATACCAAAGTGCTTGGTGTTAATATCAAGACATTGATGTATCAGGTACCTGGTGGTATGCTTAGTAACCTCGTATCCCAGTTGAAAGAAATGGGACAGGAAGACAAGTACGAAGCTGTACTGGAAGAAGTACCTCGTGTAAGAAAAGACTTTGGTGAGCCACCATTGGTTACTCCTTCTTCTCAGATCGTTGGTACTCAGGCCGTGCTCAATGTCGTATCCGGTGAGCGTTATAAGATGGTTACCAAAGAATCTAAGAAACTTCTTTCCGGTGAGTTCGGACAGACTGTAAAACCGTTTAATCCGGAAGTTCAGAAGAAGTGTATCGGTGATACGAAGCCAATCACATGTCGTCCGGCCGATCTGATCAAGCCACAGCTTGCAGATATCGAAAAAGAGATGGCTCAGTGGAAACAGCAGGACGAAGATGTATTGTCTTATGCATTGTTCCCACAGGTAGCTACGGAGTTCTTCAAATACCGTGAGGCACAGAAGACAAAAGTAGATCCAACTCTTGCGGATAAAGAAAACAAAGTATATCCGGTATAAGATATATAATCTGACAGAATGATAAGCCCGGGCAGACGTGTTACACTGCAAAGTGCAGCAATGTTTGCCCGGGTTTCTTTGTAATCTAAAAGTAACTATTCAGGAACCAATGGTTCTTACGTGCAAGCACGATAATCCATTGGTTTTGCATAGCGGACCTGAATAGTTACAATAAAAATAATAAATTTGTAACCATTTTCCATTCGATATGTAGTAAAGTATAGTTGATAAAAAATGGCAGAAAACAGAATAAGCCGGAAAGAGGAACTTTATGAAACGAAAGACAGAAATATGGATGGTTGTATTTATGGCAATATTATTGGTGACAGGATTGACCGCCTGCGGCGGTTACCAAATTGAGACGGGAAGTGTATCTGGTGGTGCAGTCAGCGGACAGGCAGTATCGGGTTCGGCTGTCAGTGATTCCACGGCGTTGAATATTCATGTGATGAAAGAGGGAAAAGTGACGATTCCCAATCCGGCAGATGTCGAAGGATCCGCCGATGTTTATTTGAGAAAATCACCGGATGACAACATTTACGACGAAGAAGATAATATACTACAATCGGCGTATAAGGATTTTGTGGTCGATCTATCTTTTCTCGGTTTTGACGAGCCTGTGTTTGTCAGTTCCTATGCCGTAGGAAATCTGACGAAAATTACGGATTCCATTGCCCATGTGATGACACAGACCAAAAAGGGAATCAAAGAAAAAGAGATCAAGGGAGATTGTCTGGCACTATTTGTGACAGCGGGAATACCGACAGCGGAAGATTACAGGAAAGATGTGGTAAACGGCATTGACAGCCGGTCTTATATTGTTGTGCTGGATTATGGGGCAGGAAAAACTTATAAAGCACAGACCTATTTTTTGCTGCATAATATTCAAAACTGGAATGACTTGGAAGCGGTAGATCTGACAGGAGATGGGGTACAGGAATTGGCTGTTCAGCACTGCTATAATAAAACAATTCAATATGGAGCTTATCGTGTCAATCGGGAAACCGAGGAACTTCGGGAAATTTATTCTACGCTGTTGTCGGAAGAAGCAGGAAGATGCCGGGAAGAAGATGGATTTAAGGGAACGCTGCTGGATGACTATAAAGTAAAATTGGAATTTCCGGATATTGGATATTCTGAGACGATTTCGATGATAAAAGATGCTGGATATAAGGAAGAGGAATTGCAGACAGAGAAGAGAATGTATGAGGATGGCTCCTATAATTTTGTGGCGTTGTGGAAGGATGGAACTTTAAAGGGACACGGAACGGTATTTTTATATACCATGGATTCGGTGGATTATATCAAAAATAAGGATGGCAGCGTCTGGGTGGATTTTGCATGGACGTTAGCTGTGGATCATCGTTCGTGTGATATTGGAACAATGCACGTTTATTACGAGTATGATAAGGCGAAGGATACTCTTGTTTTGGCAGGGGCAAAGTATGAAGAGATGGATCAGGCAATGAAAAAGTGGGAAGAGTGAAAAGAAGAATGAGGATAAGAGAGGTAGTTGTGATGAAGAAAAAATGGAATCGATTTTTGACTTTGATGGTAATGACAGCAGCCACTATGCTGGCTTTGACCGCCTGCGGCGGTTACCAAATTGAGACGGGAAGTGTATCCGGTGGTGCAGTCAGCGGACAGGCAGTATCGGGTTCGGCTGTCAGTGATTCCACGGCGTTGAATATTCATGTGATGAAAGAGGGAAAAGTGACGATTCCCAATCCGGCAGATGTCGAAGGATCCGCCGATGTTTATTTGAGAAAATCACCGGATGACAACATTTACGACGAAGAAGATAATATACTACAATCGGCGTATAAGGATTTTGTGGTCGATCTATCTTTTCTCGGTTTTGACGAGCCTGTGTTTGTCAGTTCCTATGCCGTAGGAAATCTGACGAAAATTACGGATTCCATTGCCCATGTGATGACACAGACCAAAAAGGGAATCAAAGAAAAAGAGATCAAGGGAGATTGTCTGGCATTATTTGTGACAACGGGAATACCGACTGCGAAAGATTACAGGGAGTATGAGGTGGGGTCCATCAGCCCATCTTATATTGTTGTGTTGGATTATGGGGCAGGAAAATGTTATAAAGTAAAAACAGATTTTTGCTTACATAATATTTGGTATTGGAATAATTTGGAAACGATAGATCTGACGGGAGATGGAGTGCAGGAATTGGTTGTTAAGCACAGGTATAATAAAACGTCTGACTTTGGAGCTTATCGTATCGATCAGAAAACAGAGAATCTGCGGGAAATTTATTCTACGAGGTCAGAAGAGTGTGGATACCGGGAAATCAATGAATTTGAGGGAACTCTTCTGGATGATTACAAAATAAAACTCGAATTTCCATGTATTGGATATTCCCACACGATTTCGATGGTAAAAGATGCCGGATACAAGGAAGAAGACTTGCAGATAAAGAATAGAGTGAATGAAGATGGTTACAGAAATTATGGAACGTTGTGGGAAGACGGAGTTTTAAAAAGTGACGCGATTGTAGCCTTATATACCATGGATCATGTGGATTATATCAAAAATAAGGATGGCAGCATCCGGGTGGATTTTGCCTGGACAGTAGCTTTGGAACATCGTTCGTGTACGATTGGACTGATGCATGCTTATTTTGAGTATGATAAGTCGAAGGATACCCTTGTTTTGGCAGGGGCAAAGTATGTAAATAGGGAGCAGGCAGAGAAAGAGTGGAAAGAATGGTATAAAGAAGAAATGGAGAATTAGAACATGGAAAAAGTAAGACAACTACTGGAGAAAAATTTAAACGAAAATACCCTGCGCGCCGTGGTAAGTAACCGCCGCAGCAAACAGGTTTCGCAGAAACTGGTATTCCGCCCTTTTATCGAAAAGAATAGGTTGATGTTTCAGCGGGAAGAGTATGCGAACAATCAGGTTTTTCATGAGAATATGGACAAGGAGACAACTGTAGAACAAATCTGCACCTTTTTGGAAAAAGATTACAAGCAGCTGGATCTGTTGTGTGAACAAAGTTCTTTCAGCGCATTAGTCAGCAAGAAAGGAAAATCTACCATAAAGGAAAATAAGAACCAAATCGCAAAGAAAATTGATCTTTCGCACAATCGTAAGAAAAGATACATTTTGGACACGGATGAAGTGATTCCGTTTTTGGTGGACCTCGGGGTACAGACCAAAGAGGGAAAGATTGTAGACAAAAAATATAAAAAATATAAGCAGATCAACCGGTTTCTTGAATTTGTGAAAGATGTGCTTCCGGAACTTCCGAAAGACCGCCCGGTCAAGATTATTGATTTTGGCTGCGGAAAATCGTACCTGACGTTTGCTGTATATTATTATCTTCATATTATGAACGGCAGAGACGTGGAGATGATCGGACTGGATCTGAAAAAAGATGTCATCGCACATTGTAACCGTATGGCAGAAAAATACGAGTATGCGAGTTTACATTTTCTGGAAGGAGATATCAGTACATACGATGGCGCAGACAGTGCCGATATGGTGATCACGCTTCATGCCTGTGATGTAGCCACGGATTTTGCCCTGGATAAGGCGGTGCACTGGAATGCGAAAGTGATTTTGTCGGTTCCGTGCTGCCAGCATGAACTGAATGCACAGATCGAAAATGATATGTTAGAACCGCTTTTGAAATATGGAATCTTAAAAGAGCGGTTTGCAGCATTGCTGACGGATGCGCTGCGGGCAAATCTGCTGGAACAGAACGGCTATGAAGTGCAGATCCTGGAATTTATCGACATGGAACATACGCCGAAAAATCTTTTGATACGTGCAGTAAAGCGGGGAGAAAAGGCGGATAAAAAGCAGGAAAAACTCGAAAACTCCTACAAAACACTGTGTGACGAGCTGAATGCACACGGAACATTGGAAAAAATATTAAACATGTGAGGTTATGGTCTAACCATCGACAGAAACGAGAGCTATCCCACGATAAAAATATCGATTTATAACGTTCGATAGCAAGTTCCGTCGATTGTCAGACCATAAACCTATAATATGTATTTACAGCTTTGCTTTATAGAAAAAAATAAGTCCCTGCTTTGCTATGAGGGATTTAGAACACCGTCGGTACATAGAGGGCGTAGTTTGCCCTCATGTACCGCTACGAGTGTTCTTCTAAGCGGAAGCGGTCCCGAATGGAAAAGCAGGGGCTTATTATTCTATACAACAAACTTGTAAAATTTCATTGAAGCTCTAAGTTATTGGATTGACATAAAAGCGGTCAGGTGCTATTATAATAGTTAGAAAGGTGCTACCGATAGACGGTTAGCCTGATAAAAAGATTGGTAAAAAATGACCGCTCAGTTTGCCAGAACTAGGGGCGGTCATTTTTGTGTCCTGCTATCTCTCGTACCGAAAGAATAGCCAAGACTAAAACACGTCAGGCACAGGCTGATAACAGCTATGAATCCTTCAATCGTGAGCATGAGCACGTACCTCCTCCGATGGATTTCCTCAAAGGGATTTCTATGTAAACAGAGCTAAAACTCTCTGGAAGAGGCTAACCGCCTACCGTATATGGTAACACCTTAGATACATTATATCAAACACATGTTCGAAACACAAGAGGAAATTGAAAATTGGCATAGAAAACATGCTTATGGTCTAACCAATAGACAGAAACGAGAGCTATCTCACGATAAAAATATCGATTTATAATGTTCGATAGCAAGTTCTGTCGCTGGCTAGACCATAAACCCATAATATATTTTTACAGTTTTGGTATATAGAAAAAATAAGTCCCTGCTTTGCTATGAGGGATTTAGAACACCGTCGGTACATAGAGGGCGTAGTTTGCCCTCATGTACCGCTACGAGTGTTCTTCTAAGCGGAAGCGGTCCCGAATGGAAAAGCAGGGGCTTATTTTTCTAAAACCAAAACCGTAAAATTTTATTAAAGATGTAAAGAAAAACTCTTGACATCCATCGCCAAATACGTTATACTCTGTAAAGGAAATTACTTAACAGGGTGATTTCGTAAAAGCAGGCAGGAGATGAGAAGATGACAAAGACCAGTGTAAATGATTTGGATGAGATCGTGCGTTTGTCTTACTTGTACGATTTTTATGGTCCCCTGCTCAAAGAAAAACAGCGGCAGATTTTTGAAAATTATGTGCTGGATGATTATTCCCTGAGTGAGATCGCCGGTGAATACGGCATGACGAGGCAGGGGGTTCATGATATCGTAAAGCGAAGCAGTGAAAAATTGGAAGAATATGAATCAAAATTGAAATTATATAGAAGATTCCGGGGTGCCAGAGAGCGGCTGGAAAAAGTAGAAGAACTGGTCGGAGATGAAAATCTGCAGAATGCAGAAAAGATTCGTTCTTTGACACATGAAGTATATGAAATGTTATAAAAAAGATCTGACAGGAGGTGACCGGAGTGGCATTTGACAGCCTGAGTGAAAAGTTACAAAATGTTTTTAAGGGATTACGAAGCAAAGGACGTCTTACGGAAGCTGATGTTAAGACGGCATTAAAAGAAGTAAAGATGGCTTTGCTGGAAGCCGATGTCAATTTTAAAGTAGTAAAGAATTTTGTGAAGGCAGTACAGGAAAAGGCAACCGGCGAGGATGTGTTAAACAGCCTGACACCGGGGCAGACCGTTATCAAATATGTAAATGAAGAACTGGTTTCCATGATGGGAGGCACGACAACAGAGATTTCCCTGCTTCCCGGAAATGAAATTACCGTCATTATGATGTGCGGTCTTCAGGGAGCCGGTAAAACGACGACGGTAGCCAAACTCGCTGCCAAGTTTAAGGAAAAAGGGAAAAAGCCGTTATTGGTGGCCTGCGACATTTACCGACCGGCAGCGATCGAACAGCTGCAGACCAATGGTGAAAAAGTAGATGTACCGGTATTTTCGATGGGAACCGGACATAATCCGGTTGATATCGCTAAAGCGGCGGTAGAACACGCAAAAGCAAATCAGTACAACCTTGTATTTTTAGATACCGCCGGTCGACTTCACATTGATGAAGAATTGATGAATGAGTTGAAAAATATCAAGGCAGAGGTGGATGTCCACCAGACGATCTTGACAGTAGACTCCATGACCGGTCAGGATGCGGTCAATGTTGCTTCGACATTCGATGAAGCATTGAATATAGATGGTGTCATCTTAACGAAGTTAGATGGTGATACACGTGGTGGTGCGGCGCTTTCCATCCGCGCAGTCACGGGAAAACCGATTTTCTATGTCGGTATGGGAGAAAAACTTTCGGATTTGGAGCAGTTTTATCCGGATCGTATGGCATCCCGTATTCTCGGCATGGGAGACGTTATGACGCTGATTGAGAAGGCAGAGGCCCAGATCGATGAGGAAAAGGCGGCAGAACTCGGAAAGAAATTCAAAAATAATGAATTGGATTTCAATGATTTCTTAGAGCAGATGCAGCAAATGAAAAAAATGGGCGGTCTTACAAGTATTTTGAGTATGCTTCCGGGCATGGGACTGCCGGCAGATCTTGATATTGACGATGATGCGCTGAAAGGAACAGAGGCCATTATCTATTCGATGACCAAAGAAGAGAGAACCAAGCCTTCCATCATCAATCCATCGCGCAAACGCCGTATTGCGGCAGGTGCCGGAGTGGATATCAGCGAAGTAAACAGACTCATCAAACAGTTTGAACAGAGCAAAAAGATGATGAAGCAGATGTCCGGCATGATGTCGGGCAAGAAGATGAAACGCGGAAAATTCAAATTTCCGTTTGGAGGAATGTGATTCAAATAGTTGTTATACTTTTTGAATAGATGAAATTACGTTAAAGGAGGTGAAACGACGTGGTAAAGATCAGATTGAAAAGATTAGGTCAGAAAAAAGCTCCATTTTATAGAATTGTAGTAGCTGATGAAAGATCTCCTAGAAATGGTAGAAACATCGACGAGATCGGTACTTACGACCCAAATCAGGAACCTGCTGTAGTAAAAGTTGACGAAGAGGCAGCTAAGAAGTGGATTGCCAATGGTGCAAAACCAACCGATACAGTAGCTCGTTTGTTCAAAGAGGCAGGTATTGTAAAATAATGCGGTCCTAAGGGAGGTTAGCAGTATGAAAGAATTAGTTGAAATGATTGCTAGTGCATTAGTAGACAATCCGGACGAAGTTGTCGTAACGGAGACAGAGACAGAAAACGAGATTGTATTGAAACTGAGCGTGGCTCCTGCCGACATGGGCAAAGTTATTGGCAAGCAGGGAAAGATTGCGAAAGCGATCCGAACTGTAGTGCGTGCTTCGGCTTCAAAGAGCGACAAAAAAATACTGGTAGACATTCAGTAATGACAAGTGATATGTGCCTGCGAAAGTGCCATAAGGTATCGCAGGCATATTTTTTATCAAAGGGTACATTCGGCAGCGAATAGGTAGAAAAGGAGAACAACGATGGAACAGCTTTTACGCGTGGGAGTTATAACGACAACACATGGAATCCGGGGAGAAGTCAAAGTATTTCCGACGACAGACGACATTCACCGCTTTGATGACCTGGAAGAAGTGATTTTGCAAAATAAAAAAGAGCAGCTTACCCTGCATATTGAACATGTAAAATATTTTAAAAACATTGTAATTGTAAAATTTAAGGAATATAATAATATTAATGACGTCGAAATGTTCCGCAAATGCGATCTTCTCGTGACGAGAGAGCATGCGGTACCATTGGAAGAAGGGGAATATTTTATCTGCGACGTGATTGGGGCAAAGGTCATTAACGAGGAAGATGGCAGTGTGATCGGAACGGTAAAAGAGATTTTGGAGACAGGGGCAAACAATGTCTTTCAGATTGAGACAGAAGAGGGGAAAGAACTGCTTTTCCCATCCATTCCTGAATGCATAAAAAAAGTGGATGTCGAAAAAGGTGAAGTGACGGCACACATTATGCCCGGCCTTTTGGATCTTGCAAAGTAAAAAGAAAATGAGGAAATAACGATGCATTTTTATATTATGACTTTGTTTCCGGAAATGTTTCCGGGAATTATGGATGCCAGTATACTGGGGCGTGCAAAAACACAGGGGCTTCTTGAGTGGGAAGCGGTCAATATCCGTGACTATACCTTGGACAAACATATGAAAGTAGACGATTATCCGTATGGTGGTGGTGCCGGAATGGTGATGCAGGCAGAACCGATTTACCGCTGTTATGAGGCACTGAAGCAGAAAATGAAACCGGAACCAAAGAAAAAACGGGTGATTTATGTCACACCGCAGGGGCATGTCTTTGACCAGAAAATGGCAGAAGATTTTGCCAAAGAAGAGGAACTCGTCTTTTTATGCGGGCATTACGAGGGTGTGGACGAACGCGTACTGGAAGAAATTGTAACAGACTATGTTTCTATCGGTGATTATGTGCTTACCGGAGGAGAACTGCCAGCGATGGTTATGATGGATACGATTTCCCGTCTTGTACCGGGAGTGCTGCATAACAAAGATTCGGCAGAGACAGAGAGCTTTGCAGACGGGCTTCTGGAATACCCGCAGTACACGAGACCCGAAGAATATCATGGAAAAAAAGTGCCGGAAGTGCTCTTGTCCGGACATCATAAAAACATTGAGGCGTGGCGGCTGGAGCGGTCATTGGAACGTACTAAAAAGTACCGTCCGGACTTGTATGAAGAATATTTGCAAAGATAAAAGAGAAAGTTTATGACTTTCTCTTGCATTATATATAAAAAAATGATAAAATAAAAAAGAATATTTAGACATACTTTACAATTTGCAAGGAGGACATCACTGTGGGAAGACGTGCATGCTGCAAACGTGAGACAAAAGAAACGCAGATCGAGATTACATTGGATATCGATGGAACCGGAAAATATAATGTTCATACGGGAATCGGTTTTTTTGATCATATGCTGGAGGGCTTTTCCAGACATGGTCTGTTTGATCTGGACATCCAGGTTCATGGAGATATCGAAGTGGACGCACATCACACAGTGGAAGATACCGGAATTGTGCTTGGTCAGGCATTTAAAGAGGCACTGGGAAACAAAGAAGGTATTGCCCGTTTTGGATATTTTATCCTTCCGATGGACGATGCGCTTGTGCTGGCGTCATTGGATATATCCGGACGGATGTATTTTGACTTTGAAGCGGAACTTCCGGCAGAACGCCTTGGAACGATGGAAACAGAGACTGTACGGGAATTTTTTATGGGATTTGCTTCCGGACTGGGAATGAACTTACATATCCGCCAGATGGCAGGCATGAATACACATCATATTGTGGAAGCCATGTTTAAGGCGGTTGCGAAAGCCATGGATCAGGCAGTTCGTGTGGACGAACGCATTCAGGGCGTATTGTCTACCAAAGGAACACTGTAAAGGAGGGGGTACTCATGAGTTACAAAAAAATAATTCCTTATATCAATGGTGAAAATGAGCTTGCTGCCAATGTAGTCATGCAGGCAGAGCAGTATTGCTTTGCAGGTGCGGATGCGTTGTTTTTATATAATTATTCGAAGATTGAAGCAGAGCGGGAAGAGTTTTTGGCGACTTTAAAAGAAGTAGCTGAAAAGATTGATATTCCGTTTATGGTAGGAATGTATATGGAACGCTTTGAAGATGCGAAAAAAGTGTTCTATACCGGAGCGGAAAAAATTGTAGTAAAATATGATCTTGTAAAGGACGATAGCCTTTTAAAAGAGATGATTGCCCGTTTTGGATCGGATAAGATCCTTGTTGAAGTGGATGCGGATATTGATTTTGATAAGATTCCTCTTCATGTAGATACCTTTCTTGTCAAACATGTGGATATCGATGCAGAATTCGAGCGCAAGATGATGCGCGCAGGAAAACAGATTATCATTCGCGACAGCTTGCTCAGGAACGATTTGGAAAATTTACTTAAATTAGAAAAAGTAGAAGGGGTATCCACAAATTATTATTTGGGAAAAGAGTTATTTAAGATAAAGAAAGCGATGAAAGAAGCAGGAATCAATGTAAATACATTTGAATCTGCGATTGACTTTTCGGAGTTTAAACTGGACGACCATGGCTTAATCCCTTGTATCGCCCAGGATTACAAGACCGGAGAAGTTTTGATGCTTGCCTATATGAATGAGCAGTCTTTTGCGGTGACTTGTGCGACGGGACGCATGACGTATTTTAGCAGAAGCCGTCAGGAACTGTGGTGCAAAGGAGATACTTCCGGACATTATCAATATGTCAAGGAACTTCGTTTGGACTGTGATCATGATACTCTTTTGGCAAAAGTGCATCAGGTTGGAGCAGCTTGTCATACGGGAGCGCGCAGTTGTTTCTTTAATGAATTGGCGAAAAAAGAATACAATTCGAGCAATCCGTTAATGATATTAAATGATGTTTTTGAAACGATCGCAGATCGGAAAAAACATCCAAAAGAAGGATCTTATACCAATTATTTGTTTGATAAAGGGATCGATAAGATACTGAAAAAATGTGGAGAAGAAGCCACAGAAATTGTGATTGCGGCAAAAAATCCGGATTCCGAAGAATTAAAATATGAAATTTCCGACTTTTTATATCATATGATGGTTTTGATGGCCCAATGCGGACTGGATTGGGATGATGTGATCAAAGAGTTGGCAAATAGGCATTAGGAGGCGTATTATTATGACATTATTGCAGGCATTTATATATTACATCGTACGTTTGGGTTTGTACGCAGCTGTTGCGGCAGGCGGGATTGCTATAGGAATCCGCTGGCGCAGACATAAAAATGCAAAGACGAATCAAGAATAGGTGATAGAGTATGGCAGTTAGAACTCGTAAGAGATTAGGAGATATTTTAATAGAGGCCAATGTCATCACACAGGAACAGTTGATGCAGGCATTGGCCAAACAAAAAGAGATCGGGAAACGACTCGGTGAAACACTGATTGAGATGAAACTGACCGATGAGATGGAGATTGCAGAAGCCATCGGTCAGCAGATGAAATTAAAAATTGCTAAAATCCGTGAAGCTAAATTAGCACCGGAAGTCATTGCACTTTTGCCGGAAAATATTGTGCGCAAACACAATGCCGTTCCGTTTGAAGTGGACGAAGATAATCCTAATATCCTGCGTGTGGCGATGGCGGATCCTCTTGATATCATCGCGGTGGATGACCTTTCTATCATTGCGAACATGCAGATAGAACCGATGGTTGCGACGCCGTCTGATATCATGTATGCGATTGAAAAGTATTACGGAAATGAGCAGTCGGCAAAACTGGCAGAAAGTTATTCTCAGGAGCGTGCCGAGAAGAGTCAGAAATTAAAAGGAAATAAAGAGGACGAGGGAAATGATGAAGTAGACAATTCCCCAATCGTGCTTCTTGTTAATAAGATCATTGAGCAGGCGGTCAACGAGCGTGCCAGTGATATACATATCGAGGCATTGGAAGATCAGGTACGTGTGCGTTTCCGAATCGACGGATCGATGCAGGAAGTAATGCGGTATCCGAAAGAACTTCAGGATGCGATCGTAGCACGTATCAAGATCGTCAGCGGAATGAACATTTCCGAAAAGCGTGCGCCACAGGACGGACGTATGACATTGATATTTAACCGGGTTGAGTATGACCTCCGTGTATCGTCTCTTCCGACGACATTTGGCGAGAAGGTCGTTATGCGTATCGCTTCGAAATCCGGATTGAATAAAGAAAAGAGTGAACTTGGTTTCCAGGAAGAAGAATTGAAACGATTTGATAATATTCTGAAAAATCCACATGGAATCATTTTGGTAACCGGACCTACAGGTAGTGGTAAATCTACAACACTGTATACGGTTTTGAATGAATTAAATGGCGGCGATGTTAATATTATCACAGTAGAAGACCCTGTCGAGGCCGATGTAGATGGGATCAATCAGGTACAGGTAAATGAAAAAGCGGGACTTACGTTTGCTTCTGCCCTTCGTTCTATCCTGCGTCAGGACCCTGACATTATCATGATCGGAGAGATTCGAGACGAGGAAACCGCAAGTATCGCCGTTAAAGCAGCTATCACGGGACACTTGGTAGTAAGTACCCTTCATACTAATAGTGCCGCGTCGACGGTAACCCGTCTGGAAGATATGGGAATTGAACCTTACATGGTTGCGGATTCTGTCGTAGGAATTATCGCACAGCGACTGGTAAAACGAATCTGTCCAAAATGTCATGTTCAGAAACAGATGACTGACACCGACAAATTCCGTCTTCGTCTGCGCGGAGATTCAAATCCGATGATTTATGAACCAAATCCGGGCGGATGTGCATATTGCAATAATACCGGATATCGTGGACGTATCGGTGTATATGAGATCATGCCGATCACACCGGCACTCCGTGAAGTGATCAGCCGGGGAGGCGGAGCAGAAGAAATCCAGAAAGTGGCGCTTAAAGAAGGTCTTACGACATTGCGTCTTGGAGCAGCCAAACTGGTGTTGAAAGGAGTAACATCCATTTCAGAAGTAGAGAGAATTGCAGCAGAATAACCGCTGTAACGATAAAGTAAAATGAGAAAAGTAAAATAATAAAGTAAGGAGGAAGGGGTATGACACTCGATGATATTTTGTTACAGGCACGTAAAGTTGGCGCGTCTGACGTACATGTATCGGTAGGTATACCTATCAAATGCAGAATCCATGGTACTTTACAGGATTTGACAAGCGCACCATTGAACGGGGAGGACACAAAGACGTTAATTCAGCAGATGATTCCAAAACGTCTGGTAGCGTCCTTTAATGAGACAGGAGAGGCGGATTTCTCGTATGCGATCCCGGGACATGGACGTTTCCGTGTAAACGTATTTAAGCAGAAAGGCTCCATGGCTTTCGTAATCCGTCTGATCAATACAGAAATTCCGGAACCGGAAAGTCTGGGACTGACGCCATCCGTTATTGACCTGATAAATAAAAAGAGAGGACTGATCCTGGTAACAGGACCGACAGGTAGTGGTAAATCTACAACGCTGGCTTCTCTGATCAATAAAATTAATGAAAATTACAGTCATCATATCATTACATTGGAGGACCCGATCGAGTACCTGCATCAGCACAAGAAATCGATCGTCAACCAGCGTGAAATTGGTATGGATACAGATAGTTATGCTAATGCACTTCGTGCCGCACTTCGTGAAGACCCGGATGTTATCCTCGTCGGAGAGATGCGTGACCTCGATACGATTGCCACAGCCGTAACCGCAGCCGAGACAGGTCACCTTGTATTTTCCACGTTGCATACCATCGGTGCAGCCGCAACTATCGACCGTATTATCGACGTTTTTCCACCGCATCAGCAGCCACAGATTCGTCTGCAGCTGGCAACCCTGCTGGAATCCATTATTTCCCAGCAGTTGTTGAAGACAGCGGATGGAAAAGGCCGTGTCGCAGCATTTGAGATTCTTCATGCGAACAGCGCGATTCGTTCCCTGATCCGTGAAGGAAAGAGCCACCAGATTCCATCTATTGTACAGACAAGTCGTAAAAGCGGCATGATCACAATGGATGATTCCATCTATGAATTGTACCAGGCTGGAAAAGTAACAAAGGATGAAGCGATTACCTTTGCTCAGGATAAAGTGGCACTGGAGAAACGATTGTTTTAATCGTATCGGAAGGAGGAAAGTAATATGGCTACTTATAAGTACCGTATCACGGACAAATTTGGCCGTGATAAAAAGGGAACCTTAGAGGCCGGTTCCCCGGAGGCAGCAACCGCCAAACTGAAAGGCGAAGGAGCTGTCGTGCATTCTATCGAGGAGACTACAAGTGTAGAAGATGCCTCTTGGAACGTAACGATCGGTAACCCGGTCAAATTGAAAGACATTACCTTGTTCTGCCGTCAGTTCAATAGTATATTGAATGCCGGCGTAACGGTTATCGAAGGACTTAAGATGATGCAGGAATCCACTGAAAATAAGGTCCTGCGTAAGTCTATCTATAATGTACAGGTAAACGTAGAAAAAGGTGAGACACTTGCCAATGCCATGGCTTTGGAAGGAAAAGTATTCCCGGATCTTCTGATCAACATGGTGGCTGCCGGTGAGGCAACCGGTAACTTAAGTGTTGCCTTTGAACGTATCTGTGTGCAGTTTGAAAAAGATATGAAATTGAAATCTATGATTACTTCTGCAATGATTTATCCAATCGTTGTATTGGTCGTTGCCGTGGTTGTTGTTATCATTTTGATGGCGAAGGTTATCCCGAGTTTCCAGGAAATCTTTGATATGCTGGAAGGACAGTTGCCATTGCCAACACGTATCGTCATCGCCGTCAGTGATTTTGTGGTTGCGAATCTTGTATGGGTAATCGGTGGTATCATTGCGGTGATTGGTATTATTGCTTATGCGAAAAATACGGAATCCGGAAAACAGATTACCAGCCGGATGTGCTTGAAAATTCCTATTATAAAGGATTTCTCTATTAAAAATGCGTCGGCAAAATTCAGTATGACAATGTCCACATTGGTTATGTCCGGTGTGCCATTGGTAGAAGCACTGGGAATCGTAGCAAATGTCGTAGAAAACCGAGTGGTACGAAAAGTGTTAAACGATGCCCGTGAAGATGTTATGCAGGGTATCCCGATGTCAGAGCCTATCGAAGCTTCCGGGGTATTCCCGATGATGGTTCATCATATGCTTCGTATCGGAGAAGAAACCGGTAACGTAGAGCAGATGCTTGAAAAAGTTGCCGTTTATTATGAAGATGAAGTAGAAGTGGCTACGAAAAACCTTACCACAGCGATGGAGCCGGCAGTTATCTGTCTGCTTGCCGTAGTTGTAGGTGGTATTGTAGGAGCCATCGTAATGCCGATGATGCAGATCTACTCTTTGGCAGCATGATGGAAATCTAGTGAAGATTAGAATGTAAGGCAGGCAGAGATGTCTGTCTTATGTTTTATAGTAGAGTGATTTTGAAAAAGAGGAGATAAGATGATTCAATCAAAAAAGATAAAATTATTTTTAGCTGCAATTATAATTTCAGTAGTGATGACTCTTTTGCCGCTTCAAACAGAGGCAAAAGATAAGATATACCTAAATAGGACAAAAATAACATTAAATGTTGGACAAACAAAGAAACTATCTTTAATAAGAAACAAAAAGAATGTTAAAAAGAAGATTAAAAAGAAGATAAAATGGGTAAGCGGAAATAGGAAAAAGGTTTCTGTTGACCGAAAGGGAGTAATTCGTGCACTTCATTCAGGAAAAGCAAAAATAACGGCAAAGTATCAAGGAAAAAAATATGCTTGTATTGTCGTTGTAAAAAACAGAAGACAGTCAGATGCGTTTACACCGACACCGACGCTAGTACCGGTGCAAACGTCGCAGCCAATTGCACCAACTTCGTCGCAGGCACCGCTGCAAACACCGAAACGGATTACGTTTCGAAATGAAAGCTTGTTAAGGGAGCATTTTGACAAACACGGAAAAGAGATGGGATTTACCGATGCAAAGGCGTATGAACAGGCTGCCGCTGCGGTGGTTACAAATCCTTTGTCATTACATAAATTAGAGGCAGAAGATAAGGATGACGTATATTATTTGGAAAGCACCAATGAATTTGTTATCGTATCAACAGATGGTTATATAAGAACATACTTTAAACCGGATAAAGGAAAAGCGTATTTTGATCAACAGTAAAATTGAGAGGTTGCATTTTAATGATAAAGAAAAGAAATATTGTAATTGTTTTAACAGCGATCATTTTGTTACAGTTAGGGTTTATTACTTATATGTTTGCTTTCCAAAAGGAAGGGTTTCATTCTGACGACAACTGGTCCTATGGGTTTGCCAATGCTGACGAAGGTGGTTGGATTTATCATGATGATAGCGGAAAAAGTCGTAATTTTAACAAGTGGACGGATGGAAAAGTATTGTGGGATTATATCACGGTTCAAAAAGGAAAACAATTTGATTTTGGTGCAGTGGCGCGAAATATGTCAGATGAACGGAATCCTCCCTTGCATCATATGATATTGCATGCAATATGTTCCTTTTTCCCGGAATCTTTTTCGTGGTGGTATGGATATGCAATAAATGTTCTTTCGTTTATTGGAATGATGATTGCTTTATATTTTTTAGGAAAAGAGTTTTTTATGTCAGTAAAAAAAGCGTTGTTAATTTGCTTTTTTTATGGATTTTCTGTCGCAGCGTTAAATAATATGCTTTTTTTGCGTCCGTATTGTTTGCTGACCTGTTTCAGTATACTATTGATTTATTTTCATGTCAGAATGTATCGGAAAAAATTTCACTCTTGTAGAAAAGAATTGATTGGAATTTTAATTACAATGATTGCAGGAAATTTAACACAATATACATTTATGATGTTTGGAATGTGTCTTATGCTGGTGTTTGGCATTTACGAATTTAGTCAAAAAAAATGGAAGTTTGCTATCGTTCATGGCTTGATAATGTTGCAGTCTGTGATAATTACGATAATTGTTTGGCCGCATACATTGGATTTGCTCTTGACACGAAATCAAATGTATGCGGCGCAAATGCCGCTCCTTTGGGAAATTAATTTTTCTATGCTTCTCAGTGTGGAAGAATCAACCGGAATTCCTTTCCGGATACCGGATATCTTATTTTGGACTTACGTAAAGTTTATTATGATATTTTTAATCATAATAGCTGCGGGAGTATCCTTTATCTGCCGGAAGGAAGTGTGGTTCCAAAACGCGATGAAAAAAGGAAAAGATAGAGCAGTGCAGGCGGGAAAATGGATTCGAAACAAAATTCGATATGGTGAAAAAATAAGTGTTCTCCTTATGCTGACAGTATTTTTAACGATAGTTATCATTTCGTATTATTGCAATATATATGTAATGTCACTTTATGCGGACCGGTACTTTTTCTTTATTATGCCTTTTATCACATTAATTTTAGGAGGGCAGATATGCTGGCTGATTCAGCATCTGCTGCACAAAAAGGAAATGCAGCAGATTGTGGCAGTATTGTTGTGTGGCGTTTTGCTATTTATGGAACATAATGTATTAACGCCATCGTGGTATTTGTTCCAAAGACAGTGTGATGGTCCACAGATTGAGGAGTTGACTAAGGATACGGACGTTATTCTCATTACAAGTGATGTGTGGAAATTAACGTGGTATAGTTCGAAGTTAAGAAATGTATCCCAATTTTATGCGGTTTTGGCGGAAAACTGTATGACAGATGACACATTGAATATCATAAACCGATTAGAAGATGACAAACCTGTATATCTTGTTTTTGAAACAGATAAGTTTCGAGATGAATCATGGGATACATCAAAAAGCAAAGAGAATGAAGGAATTAAGACAAATGAAGAAATATTAACATTAAGTTACAAAAAAAGTGAAGTGGTAAATCAAATTGCTAAAGCAATTTGGGCAAAGGAAAAGAAATTTATTCAAAAAGAGAATTCTTTTGCGGGACAGATCGAAGTGTGGCGGTTACGGTGAATGTGAATTTTTTATAAATATTACGTAAATATTAAGTTGATTTATTAAAAAAAACACTTGCAGATTTTCTACGCATGTGGTAAAATGTAGAAAACGGCAACAGAGAGTTTGTCGGAAAATAAAATAAAAGGAGAATGGAATTATGAAGAAAAGAATTCAAAAGTATCTTAGCGGTTCAAATGAAGGTTTCTCTCTTGTAGAGTTGATCATCGTTATCGCTATCATGGCAATCTTAGTTGGAGTTGTAGCATTGGCGGTTATTCCAAACTTGGAGAAATCCAGAGAGTCAAAGGATTTGACTACATTGGATTCCTTAGTAAGTGGTGTAACGACAGCAATTGCAAATGATCCATCAATTACAACAAATGGATCAACTGCTACATTGACTTTGTCAAGTGTAACTTCAAGTGCAACGAGTGGAATTGAAAAAGCTGTATATGAGCAGCTTGGAGATCTTTCCAAAACAACAATGGTAAGTTCAGCAGGAAAGAGTGGTACTTTAACGGTTGAATATACAATTGGTGGTTCGGTAAGTACGGTAAGAGCATATGTTACTGGAAGTAGCAGTGGCGTTGCTACATGTAAGTATACCAAAGATGATCAGGGCAATGCTAAGCCCCTTGAAGTGAAAAACGGAAATTAATTTGCATTAAATTATTTTTCTAAGGAGAACCCACTATGACATTACCAACATTTATTATTTACATATTTGTCTTTTTATACGGAATCGTGATTGGCAGTTTCTTGAATGTCTGCATTTACCGGATTCCGAAAAAAGAGAGTATTGTCACGGTGGGTTCTCATTGTATGAAATGCGGACACCAGTTAAAATGGTATGATTTGTTCCCGCTTTTCAGTTTCCTTTTTTTGAAAGGAAAGTGTAGATACTGCGGGACAAAGTTGTCCGTACAATATCCGGTAATTGAATTTACGAACGGACTTTTATATATTATCTTGTTTGCAGTAAACGGTATAAACGTGGAAAGCGTATTATACTGCTTTTTCGTATCTGCGTTACTGGTTATCAGCGTGATTGATTTTCGGACTATGGAAATTCCGGTAGGTATCAACGCTTTTATCTTGTGCCTTGGTGTCATTCATACGATTTATGATTATGAAAATTGGGTTCATTATGTTATCGGTTTCTTTGCGGCAAGCCTTTTTCTGCTATTATGTTTGATTATTACCCGCGGAAAAGGAATTGGCGGCGGCGATATTAAATTGATGGCTGTGGCAGGGCTGATGATGGGCTGGCAGAATATTATGCTGGCGCTGGTGATAGGGTGTGTGGTTGGATCGGTGATTCAATGTATTATCATTGCTATTACGAAAAAGAAAGATCGATTTGCGATGGGACCATATCTTTCAATTGGTATTTTTATTGCTATGTTATGGGGAAATGTCTTTTTTGACTGGTATGTAGGGTTAATGTAACAGGGGGCTTTTTGCGGTTTATGGATTCCAGTGCTTTTTCCTTGTTGTGATGGAGGAAAGAGGAGAAAGTAGTGTAATCCATAGATGTGTAGTGGTGAAATGTTCATCAACATAACAACATATGGGAAAAGTAATAAAGACAGTGTGGAAGTGAGAAAGCCACACTGCTTGCGGTAGTTTTACCGTAGGATAAAGGAGGTTATTATGGCTAAGAAGGTAGTAGTGGTTCGTGTAGGAACTGAGACGATTCGAATTGTACATATGGATAACACACCAGACAACCCTACTGTATATGGCTGTGTTCGTGTGCCGACTCCGCAGGGAGCAGTAGAAGATGGCGAAGTAAAAAACATCATGGACGTCAGTCGTCGTATCAAACAAGCATGCCAGGAAAAAGGAATTACGACAAAAGATGTAATCTTTTCACTGTCATCATCCAAGATTGCAAACCGTGAGACGACGATTCCACTTGTAAAAGACAGTAAGATTCAGGGGATCGTTGATGCAAAAGTAGGAGATCTTTTCCCGATGGATAAAGATCGTTATATCTTTTCTTATGTAAAACAGGGTGGCAGTCGTACTGCAGAAGAAGGAGAAAAGGTAACAGACGGTTCGGAGAAAGCAAAGGAGCAGGAACCGGAAATTACGGACGATACCAAGAAAAAGAAGAAAAAAAAGGAACTTAAACTTAACTTTAATATAGGTAAGAAGAAAGAAGGAGAAGAAGGGAAAGAAGAGGCTCCACAGGATGTACTTGACCTTCTTGTTTATGCTGCTCCGATTGACTTAGTTCGTTCCTACTATGCATTGGCTGAAGGCTGTGACTTTAATGTAATGGCAATTGAAGTGGATGGTAATGGTATATTCCAGATCATGAAACGTCAGGTCAATGAAGGTGTAGAGATGGCGGTTCAGATCAACCGTGATGCGACATTGATCAATATCATGAGCCAAGATAAACTTCTTCTGCAGAGGACGATTCCGTATGGTGCCTCTACAATTGTAGAAGCAGTGATGAATGAGCCGGCATTCCGGGCTCCGGAATATGATAAAGCATTTAAGATCATTATGACACAGAGAGTGCTTTTGTATAACTTAAATGCGGCAAATCCTCAGAATGATCTGTCCATGCAGAAACGTATTGAGCTGACACAGAGTGCTTCTTCTTTGATCGGAAACATCTATCGTGTCATTGAATATTATAATTCAAGATATCGTGAGGAGCCGGTAAAAGGTATTATCGTAACCGGTGACGGCGCAAAAATTGCCGGTATTCACGAATTGATGGCAAATGAACTTGGTATTCCGACACGTACACCGAGTGAATTGCAGGGGGTTCAGTTTAATCGTCAGATTGAAGTGAATGTAAACATCCTCCAGTATGTTGGATGCTTTGGTGCGGTATACAGTCCGGTAAACTTTATCCCGGAAGATATTAAGAATAAGACGGCAACCAGAGAATCTATCAAGGGTATTGCTGCTGTGTTTGCTGCCTCTATTTTGGTCAGTATTGTGATGATTATGATTTCTATGATCTCACTGGGGACGGCGAAGGGTTCTTATGAATCGACAGCACAGAAAGAACGTTCCCTGCAGCCGGTACAGGCACAGTATGACAGTTTGCAGAACGATATGAAACGTATCCTTACTTATATGAAGATGGAAGGTATCACGGATACGAATAACAATAAACTTCATGCAATTCTGGAACAGGTAAAAGAAACTTGTCCGAAAGATTTTGTGATCAGTGCAGTAAACACTACAAATTCAGGCGGTACGATCAGTTGTATATCAACAGATAAAAAACTTTCATCGGTATCCGCATTGGTAATTCGTTTGAACTTGATCACAAGTATCAAAAATGTTAAGATTTCAAGTTCCATCGTAAAGGATGAGGATGGAGTTACCAAGAAACAGCAGTACAAATACACCATTTCCTTTGATTATCTGTCATTCCGTGAATCACGTGATTCGAATGAAATTGATTTCTTTGGTGATGAATTGACATTAGGCGATGAGGAGGCGAAATAACATGGGCGGTAAACTTACTTTAACTCAAATGCGTGTAATTTTGTTGGCAGGTGCAGTGCTGCTTTTGGTTTTGGCGTACTTCCTCGGATTCCAGCCAAATATGGATTCTGCTTCCGAATATCAGGTGAAGACAGAGACCGCAGAAAAGCATATCAAAGAATTGGAAGCATTGAAGAGCGATGTTAAGAACTTAGAGATTTTTACATCCTTGTATAATGATGAAATTAAGGATTATATTAATTCTTTCCCGGTTAAGATGACACAGCAGAAATCGGTATATCTTCTGTATCGTATGATGATCAATACAGAGGTAGATGTTACAAGCATCACACCGGGTACAGAATCTCCGTTCTATTATAAAGGAAATGTGCTTACTTCAGATGGAGATAAAGCACAGGCACAGGCAGATTCAGAAAAGGATACGATGTCAGAGATCACTGTTGTAGATATGGAACAGATGGTAGGAAGCGTAGCTTCTTATACGGTGGAGTTGTCCGGTACAACAAAACAGATTTATAACTGTCTGGACTGGATCACAGAAAATGATGAAAAAATGTCTGTCGGAGATGTAAATATTCAGTTTGATAAGAGCACAGGAAAATTATCAGGTACAATCGTTGTAAACTTCTATGCGATGCTTGGTAATGGTGTTGCTTACAAAGAACCGGATACGACAGGGTTTGCCTATGGTGTAAACAACGTATTTGGTGCGGTTAAGTAAGAAGAAAAAGAAAGGTGGTGTTATTATGTGCTTACATGAGTTACGACAGAATGATCAAGGTTTCTCTTTGATTGAGGTGATATTGGCAGTGGCGATACTGGCACTGGTAACGCTGCCTATTATTAACTACTTTACTTATTCCGGACTTCGTACAGCCGATGGACGTGACAAGCAGTCAGCGACGGTTGTGGCGGAAAATGTTTTGGATGAATTAAATTCTTATGACAATTTTGAACAGATTGAGAATATCGCCAGCAGTGGGGCAGTAGATGCGGCAAGCTGGACAGTTGTTCCGGATCCGTCAAATCCGACCAAGTTTACGTATACGGATTTGACGAAAAAAGTTCAATTGAATGGATATGATTACGAAGCGAAAGTTCATATTACATACACGGATCATACGACGTCAGACGGAAAAACGTATGATACAGGATATGATTCCAATACGGTAACGAAAGATACAAATGAGGCAATTACTTCCGAGTTTAATGATTATGAGATTCCAAATCCAAACCGGATTTATGGAAAAGAAAGTGTTGTTGCAAAAGAAGAGGATCAGTTGGATCGGGCAATCAGTTATTTTCTGACAAATGAGGCGACAGATTCTAACACTTTTTTTACAAAATATAATCTGATTAAAGATAAATTAGATCGAAGACTTGCGATTCATCTTGAATATAAAGATGGAGATCCGGATATATACAAGGTAAAAGTGTCTTATCTTTATGAATTGAATGGCGCGAACATATCTCCTAATATTGAAAATGGTGTGTATGAGGCTCCGCTGGAAATTTCAGAAGTAAAAAGGGAATCATTAAAAAATATTTATGTATTCTATAACTTAAGGAGCGGCTATGATAATGACAGAGTAAAGGTTACATTTGGTACAGGGATTTCAGAGGAAGATATTAAAAATATCCACTATTATCTTTGCGGACTGACGACAACAGAGTGCCCGGATCGTGTAAACAATTATAAGTTTTTATTGTCAACGGATTCGGATCCGCTTGCATTAAAGTGTAACTATTTCTTTAATGGAAATACAGACACAATATTAACAGCAAAAGAAGACGATGGATCTACTGCAGATTTTATTTCGAAGAAGACGAAAAAACGAATTGGAGCCATTGAAGTCAGTGTGTATGAAAAAGGAAGTAATGAGCCACTTGCCGTTATGAATACGACAATTAGCGAGTAAATGATTGGAGGTTTTTCATATGATAAAGAAATGGATAAAGAAATTCAATGAAAAACTGCATAAGGCGAATGAAGATGACAGAGGTTCTGCATTTGTGATGGTTGTTATCGGCGTTATGGCTACGGCAATCATTGGAGCGACAGTATTATCTCTGGCTACAAATTATTTTGTATCGGTTGTTGTTGATCAGCAGGGTACGGATAATTACTATGAAACAGAGGCGATCGTTGCAGAGATTCGAAGTGGTATTGAAGAGGTTGCCGGTGTGAGTAATGAAGTTGCTTACATGGAAACCTTGGATAGTTATAATGCAGCCAGTGGAGAATTGCAGGATGTTTACTCAAAATTGTATTTATCCGGTATTATATATGGAATTAAAAACCGTAATAATTTTACCAAAGATAATTACAAGACATATATCGATAACACATATAAAAAAGATTCAAAGATTGATTTTACATTGATACCGACGGAATATAACTCGGATTCTTTGGATGAGACAGGAGATCCGTTTGTATCGACTGGATCCAATAATTATTTTTCCGCAAGTTTACTGCAATCGATGATCACGCGAAAAAATACGGTGGTCACGAGTGATATTATCAACTATTTCTTTTATCGTGATAAAAGTTCAGGAAAGCGCTGGCTTACGTTAAAAGGAATTAAAGTATCTTACAAAGATGAGCAGGGATATCAAACCGATATTCAGACGGATATTGTTATCAATGTACCGGATTACCGTTTTGAGGGAGAAGATACTTACGATCAATTGAAAAATTATATTTCCATCAGCGATGATCAGTTGACGATTGAAGGTCAGGCAAATGTTGGATTTATCGGAAATGTGTATGCCGGTGGTTCACAGACCGATTATAATTATGATGAAGGAATCGTGGCTGGTGCACAGTCAACGGCTTCTTTCGATAGTGATAAGGTGATTACCAGAGGGGCGATGAATCTTTTAACAGGAGCGAGTGTTACTGTGAATGGAGCGGATTTCTGGACAAAAAATATTTTATTGAATTCATTTGGAAGTTCAACTTCTACAAATAGTTCAACCTTGAACTTGAATTGCAACTCTTATGTGCTGGATGACTTAAGCGTTAATGATAATAACGCAAATGTAACCTTAGGTGGAACTTATTATGGTTACAGTTACAGTGAAGATAACTCAGCCGGGAGTGGTGTGAAGCAGCTGGCAGATTATAGTAGTGCGATTCTTGTAAATGGTAAAAACACATTGCTGGATGCCTCCTCCAATTTGGCAAAACTCGTTCTTGCGGGTCGTGCGTTTGTACAGAGAAATGATGCAACCGGCACCAAGTATGCATCCAATGTAGAAGACATTGCGATGGGTGAGTCGGCTTCCATCAAAAGTAACCAGGTAGCTTATTTGCTTCCACAGGAGTACATCGTAAAAGGACATAACCCATTATTGACGGCGACAGAATTTGATGCGGATCATATTGAAGCCAATTATAACAAAGACATCCTTATTCAGGATTTGGGACAATATCTGGATGACGCGAATCCGGTGACTTTGAATTATAATAATGCAGGCGGTTATGTATATCTGTATTTGAACTTTAAAGATTATGCAAGTGCCAATAAGTATTTTGCCAATTATTATTCTGTGGGTAATCCGGATAATGTAGACATGGTCAATGAACGTGCACAGACCTATATTACATCCAATTTGGCAGCGGCACCTACAGACGGTATTCGTATCAGTCCGACATTATATCTTCTTGCAGGCAATGTGATCAAGAGTTATTATGATGGCGCTGACGGATCAAATAAAATGGAAAGCAATTATTTTGCCAATGGGCAAGCATCTGCTACACTTTTGGCAGATGGATATAAGAAGATGGTTCAATATATGAGTCTTCAGTTGTCTTTGGTAGGAGGAAAATATGCTTCGACATCGGGAGCATCGCCGCGAATGGAATTGTATTACGCTGCAGCGACATCCGATGAAAAAGACAAGATAGACCTGGTAAAAGACAGAATTGTTGATTTCAGTGCAGTTCCATCTTCGGGAGAAAAACATACCTTTGATGAGGGAACAGCTTATATTACGCCGGGAACGATTTCCAGTTTGAAAGATACCGGTGTATCGAAAGGGTTGGTTGTAGCCGGCGGTGATGTGGGGATTGACTGTGATTTTGAAGGGTTGATCATATCCGGTGGAAGTGCAACCGTAAAACTCGGTGGTACATATAAGGAAGTTGCCAATACCAGTATGCTGGTAGAAATTCTTGATTGGATCAAAAAAGATGACACATGGAAAGAGTTTTTCTATGCGACAAAAGATAAAAATAAAAAAGAAGAAAATGTTGCTGAATGTATCGGTTATGAGAACTGGACAAAGAATTAATTGACAGGGTAAGAAAGAAGGTGATTTCGTGAAATCAAACAATAAAGGTTTTTCGTTGATCGAGTTGATTATTTGCATTACTATCTTGGCACTGTTTAGTACTTTAGTCGTGGTAGGACTTGGTTATATGGATCTTGCAAATTCAAAAAAATGTGTATCTAAGATTGATTCGGGTTTGATGACTTTGAAATCACGGAATATGGCAGACAGTAAGCGTACGTATCTGCATATTTACCGGTATACGGATGGTAATTATTATCTGACATATACAGAGGCAGATAACTACACAGATGCATCGCATTTTACGCCGGATGGTTCCGGAGAACAGATTGCAAACCGAAAATTGACGATCAGTTATAATGGAACAGAAATTGGAGTAAATGACTGCGTTCATATCGGTATCAATAAAAAAGATGGATCCTTTGATGAAGAGCCGCATCATGAGACGATGAGTACCATATCGGTAACGGGTACTTCGACACAGACTTTGAAACTTGTGACGGCGACTGGAAAATATTTTAAAGAATAGGAACTGAGGTGAATTTTTATGAAATTAAATAATAAAGGTTTTTCCTTAGTGGAAGTTTTGATCGCAGTTGCTGTTTCTACTATTGTATTTGGTGCAATTACGGCGTTGATCGTATTTGCTTCCAACAGCAGCCGGCAGACAAATGCAAGAATCACCTTGCAGAATGAAGCCAAGGATGCAGTAAATCATATGGAGGCCTATATCATAGAAGCGCAGTCTGTCGTATGGGATAGCACGAGCGATGCATTGGTATTGGTGAAAGATTCGGCAGATGCCAAAGAAGTGAAAACCTCCAATGATACACTTTCTAATGTAGGTCCGAAAGTAAGTGTTTTTAATACTGCGAAAAAGACATTTGTTTACTGGTATGATAAAACGGCAAAGAAATTGTTTTTTGGAGAATGTCGTACGATGGCATCGGATCAGACCAATACAGTGGATCTGACCGGATCTTTGCCGACAGATGATATGTATCTTTTGGCAGATAATGTAGAGGATTTCACTTGTAAGTTAGTGAAGAATAAAAAATCCGATAAGTATACAGTTAACTTCAGTGTAAAGTTTAAAGATAGTGTATCAGAGTATTCGCTTGACAAATGTGTTTACTTGAGAAATCAGTAGAAGGGAGCGATAATATGAAAAGGAGTCAGATCAAAACAAAAAAATGGAAGAAAATAGTCGGCTGTACAGCAATTACACTGGTTCTTGCCTGTGTTTTTGTTGTGGGCTTTTTTGCCATTAAAACCGGAAGCATTTTTGGTATGTTTTCTTACGGGAAGCCTTATGTAGAGACTAAGGGTGATGGCACAGCAGATGTTGTCACGATTCCGGATGATAAATTGAAAGTAACCGGTCAGGAAGACTATAGTAGTGTTTTGACGTCCTCCTCGACAGAATATACAGGAATAAATGCACTCCCTGAGATTCCGGAAGCAAATTCCGCATATGACAAGGGGACGGAACAGAATCCGCTGGTTGTCTTAGAAGTTGTTCCGGAATTGTCACAGCAGTCATTAAGTTATTTTGCTACATCGAAAGAAGATGGGCTTCCTTTTGATCCGCTTGAAATGAGTATGAGGATGTCAAAAGATCAGAAACAGTCCTATATTCATTCTTCCATGCAGCAGACATTTATGTTAAATAACAAACATATTAAAAGTGGAAACTGGAAAGCACAGGGATTAAAAAGTGCAAACTTATCCTGGCTGACTCAGGTTGGTGGTATTTTCTCCGGAAACAATTTTGATAACTTGTATCAGATATACGATTATGACCATACGGTTACCGATAGTTCACGTAAAACGAATGGAGAAGATTATGACTTTTCAAATGCTCCGCTTGTAAAGGTGGATTCCTATTATACGGTTGAGATGAAAAAGGGAAGTACCTTTGTAGAAGGGTTGAGCCAGGAAAGTAACGGTGGATCTTATCCGACGATTGCGTCATTGTATGATGGAAATGCAGCTTTTAAAGCAGCTTTTGTAGATAAAGATGGTCAGGAGATTCCACGCGAAGTTATTGATGATGATCGAAATTGGGCATGGAATATAGAAGCGGATTCAGATAATAATAAGCAATTTACTATTTCGGTGACAGAACCGACGGCTGAATTTGAATCGGATTATGCAGAATTGAAATCCGGGGCGCTGGATCAAAAAGTTTTTTTAGAAAGATATAAAGATGTTCTTTCTACGACAGATGCTGGAACAAAAGTGTCGGAGGATGAATTTGCCAGAACAGAAGCCTGGTCATTTAATGATGCGCAGGAAAAATATAAAGGTTATTTTGTATGTGTTGGATCAGGGAATGGTAATGTAAAGGTAGATCCTTATTGGACTGAAGGTCAGGAAGGTGCTGCTTGGAAATTTGTAGAAGAAGCATCGGAACTTCCACAAAATGCAAATAATATCTGGCCGGAAGGAAAACAGGGCTGGGAAGTGAGAGAAGCTATCCAATCTGCAAAAGAAGGAGACTATGTTCCTGCGGGCTCTATCGAAGGGATAGATAGTACGTTGGCTGCTTCATTGAAAAAGATGAAAGCCTACACCATCAACTATAAGTATGAAGGTTATAAATTAAAATTCCAGTATATAGGTATCAAATGGAATGATGTATTGAAACGAATGCTTATCAATTTTAAAGATGAAATCGATTCGGATGGAAAAGTAACACAGACCGCGGATCAGCAATACGATAATTATCACATTAAGATTGTTACGGTAACCCCGGCGATGATCAACGAGATGGATAAGAACGATACCGAAAATACATTGGATTATATTGAGCGTGCAGATATGTTCTATATCAGTTCCTATTATGGAGGTAAGAATGGAACAAATGCAGATCAGGTAAAAAATCTGCGAGACTTTTTCTGGAAATATGTTGATCCGGACAAAGAGACAGCACTTCAGGCAAATAAAGACGATGTAAGCCAATTGGTTTCTTTTGAGGAAAATGACCTTGAATGGAGCGACTGTATGAAGATTATCAAACGTCTGAGCGGTGATGCCGGACTGGCGATGATGTTTTCCAAGCAGATGGGATTTTATCTGGATGACGGAACGGATAAAGTTTGTAACTTGATTTATGATTCGACTTACAAACATGATCAAAAAGCAAGTTTGTGTAATCTGGCGAAGCTGTATTTGGTTTCTACATTGTTTGATCTTTCCGCATCTACGTTGTCAGACAAATCACAGAACCTGCTTTGGACATTTATGGATAATGTTTATGGCAATATTAAGCAGGTAAAATTGTCAAGTTCTGCCAAGGCACCTGACAATACTGCTCAGTATACCGGATATTATAAAGAAGATGAAGAAGGTGTGAATGCTGCCTGTGGTTCACATGATACAGATTCGAAATACACATATTTATGGAATTTGTATAGTTTTATACCATATGTAACGACAGCAAGCGAAGATGCTTTGTATAGTCCTGATGGTACGGCAGACATGGATACCTTTGTGGAAAAATATGGATTTTTGAGTTCATCCCTTCGAGGAACGTATCCGGAGAGCACGTATGGTCATGTAGATGGTAATATTTCGGATAAAGGATATCGTTGTGGACTGACGTCAAATAATAATTATACTTATACAAGCATTACAGGTACTCGAGATCCGTTAGAAGATTTTCAGAATGTAACGATTGTTATGCCGGGTGATATGGAGATTGTAACCTGGCAGATGGGCAAAAACAAGGAAGGTGTACCTGGGACATTCTTATATGGTCAAAAAGGAAATTATAATGCAAAAGAAAACCTTGACAATAAGAACTTTACAGTCATAGATAAAGGTGTTATGTCACGAATTGCCGTGGTATTGTTTAATATTTTACAGAATGCAAAAGCACCTGCTCCGACGATGAAGTTTAATGTGGATTCGAATGAGGATTCGAAGAAATATTATCAGAAGATGAGTAATTCCAATGTGCTGATCGACTTTAATCCGTCTGCTTCTTATAATGAGAACCGTAGCAAAGAGAAGAATGTTTTGAAGTTGTTCTGTACATTAAATAACTCAGCAAATAGAGAAAATTCGATTATCACATCGATTAAGATGGTAGATCCGAATGATTCGTCAAAACCGGCGATTCCAATCAATACCATTTACAATTATGATGGTGACGTGATTTTGAAAGAGGCAAGCATCGGATTTTCGCAGAGTCTGCCTACTCCGAAAAAATATTCGGTAGAATTTATTACTGGTTACAAAGTGACAAGTAATAATGCAAAATACAGTTTTGTGGTTCCGTTTAAACTGTCAGACTGGCAGAAGGGTTATACACAGATTCGAATTGACTGGGTAGCTAGATCCAGCCGAAAGGTAAAAGGAGAATTTATGCCATACCAGAATCCGTCGGATCCTTCGGATAAAGACATCGTAGAGGCAGCAAAGCAGTATGCGGAAGTAGATATCGGAGAACGTGAACTGTTTGACCTTGAGTAGGCTGAATAGTTACAAAAAAGCAAATACCTGTGTACAACGATTGTGCACAGGTATTTTTCGGAAAAGAGGTAACTATGTCAAAAAAAATAGTCGATATAAAAAGTGAATTCGAAAATGCAGCCCGAGAAGAGTGGCAGACATTATTTGAAGAATATGCTTCGGATGAGCGGAGTGGTGTGAAAAATCTGATCCTTTCTTATCAGAAAAAGCAGATTGCCTATGAAAAGGAACTTCTTCGTCTGGAGACGATGCTTGCGTTTGAAAAAAAATATGGAAACGAATACGAGTGCATCTGTGGAATTGACGAGGCAGGGCGCGGACCATTGGCAGGCCCGGTTGTCGCCGGAGCGGTTGTCCTCCCGAAAAATTGTAAAATATTGTATCTCAATGATTCGAAGAAACTGAGTGCCAAGCGAAGAGATGAATTGTTTGACGAGATCAGAGAAAAAGCGATTTCTTATGGAATCGGGATGAGTTCGCCGGCACAGATTGATTCCATCAATATATTGCAGGCGACGTATGAGGCGATGCGGCTTGCGATCGAGGATTTGGAGGTTGTGCCGGATCTTCTTTTAAATGATGCGGTGACGATACCGCAAGTTCCGATTAAACAGATTGCAATTATTAAAGGTGATGCGAAAAGTTTGTCGATTGCGGCAGCTAGTGTGATGGCAAAAGTTTCCAGGGACCGCTTGATGGTACAGTATGCAGAGATGTATCCGGAGTACGGGTTTGAGGGTCATAAGGGATATGGTTCGGCAGCACACATTGAGGCCATCAAGAAATACGGACCATGTCCGATTCACCGGTTGACATTTATCAAAAACTTTATGTAAAAGCTACAAGGAGTGTGATGTAGATGTTACAGGACAATTTAAAAAAGACGGCAGTAGCGCTGGAATATGAGAAAGGCGATATGGCGCTTAAAGTCATTGCGTCCGGGCGTGGCTACATCGCAGATCGTATTATAAAGACGGCGGAAGAGAGTGCGGTTCCGGTTCATAAGGATGAAAAACTGGCGAAAAGTTTGTCGTTGCTAGACGTGGGGGAGTATATCCCGCAGGAATTGTACAGTGTCGTAGCGGAAGTGTTGGTCTATGTCGATGATATGGAAAAGATACAGAGCAAATTAGGACGATAACGTTTGACAAATCCTATATTTTATGATAAACTGATAAAAGATTGAGGATATCTCATGAAGGGGTACACCACCGCGGGTGTAGTTTTCAGGTGATATCCTTTTTTATTGCAATAGAAGCCTTGGAGGTGAAAAGATGATTCAGATCAATGGAAATGCCAAAGAGCAGTACGATGGAAAGACATTGGAAGATGTGTTAGCCGGTGAAGGCTATGAAAAAAGCCGGATTGCCATGGAAGTAAACGAAGAGATCATTCCCAAAGCAAAGTATGGGGAAGTGACTTTGAAAGACGGCGACGTGGTTGAGATAGTAAGTTTCGTTGGCGGTGGATGCTGACAAGCGATAAATGAAATAACGACAGAAAAGAAAGAGAGGACATAGATCATGGAAAAAGATACATTGGTTTTAGGCGGACAGGAATTTACTTCAAGATTTATTCTTGGTTCCGGAAAATATTCATTGGATTTGATCAAGGCATCGGTAGAAAATGCAGGTGCGCAGATCATTACGCTGGCACTTCGCCGCGCAAATGTCGGAGGTACAGCAAATATACTTGATTACATTCCGGAGGGTGTCACCCTTCTTCCCAATACTTCCGGTGCGAGAAATGCAGACGAGGCAGTTCGTATCGCAAGACTTTCCCGCGAAGTCGGATGCGGAAATTTTGTAAAGATTGAAATTATGCGGGACAGCAAATATCTGCTCCCGGATAATCAGGAGACGATTAAGGCAACAGAAATCCTTGCCAAAGAGGGATTTGTCGTAATGCCATATATGTATCCGGATCTGAACGTGGCAAGAGACTTGTACAATGCCGGTGCGGCCTCCATCATGCCGCTGGCTGCTCCAATCGGTTCCAATAAAGGACTTTGTACGAAAGAATTTATCCGGATCCTGATTGATGAGATCGATCTGCCGATCATCGTAGATGCAGGAATCGGTTCCCCTTCCCAGGCATGTGAAGCGATGGAAATGGGCGCTGCCGCTGTGATGGCAAATACCGCAATTGCTACAGCCGGTGATATTCCGGCGATGGCAGAGGCCTTTAAGAAAGCCATCGAAGCAGGAAGAACCGCTTATTTATCCGGTCTTGGAAGAGTGCTTGACAAAGGGGGAAGTGCTTCTTCTCCATTGACAGGGTATATTCAGGATGGAAGCAATCGCTAAATTTGGAGGAAAATCATGCAGGAAAAAGTAAATGAAAGCATCTTAAATGATGAGATCAAAGAACATTTAAAAGAAAACCGGATCGACCATATGACCTATCTCGAGGGAATGGAAGTATTGGATTCGGATATTGATAAACGAGTGATAGAGGCAGCAAAAGCATATGACAGCGACAAATATACGGCAAAAGACGTACGTTGTGCCCTGCTTCATACGAATAAAACTCCGGAAGATTTTGGAGCCCTTTTATCACCGGCAGCGATGCCATTTTTGGAAGAGATCGCACAACAGGCACAGCAGGAGACGAGAAAACATTTTGGTAATTCCATCTATATGTTTACTCCGATCTATATTGCTAATTATTGTGAAAATTACTGCATTTACTGCGGATTTAACTGTCACAATAAGATTCGTCGTGCCAAATTAAATGCCGATGAGATTGAAAGGGAAATGCAGGAGATCGCAAAGACCGGTTTGCAGGAAGTGTTGATCCTGACCGGAGAGAGCCTGAATATGTCCGATATTCATTATATCGGAGAGGCTTGTAAGATTGCGAGAAAATATTTTAAAGTGATCGGTTTGGAAATTTATCCGACAAACTCGGAAGATTATGCGTATCTGCATGAGTGTGGCGCGGATTATGTAACGGTATTTCAGGAGACTTATAATTCGGATAAATACGAGACACTTCATCTCGCCGGAAATAAACGTATTTTCCCATATCGTATCAATGCTCAGGAGCGTGCTTTGAAAGGTGGTATGCGAGGAGTCGGTTTTGCCGCTCTTCTGGGATTGGATGATTTCCGAAGAGATGCCTTTGCTACCGGAATGCATGCATATTTTATGCAGCGTAAATATCCGCAGGCAGAGATCGCATTTTCCTGTCCGCGTCTTCGTCCGATCATTAACAATGATAAGATCAATCCGATGGACGTGCATGAAGCACAGCTGCTGCAGGTTGTCTGCGCGTATCGTCTGTTTATGCCATTTTCCAGTATCACCGTTTCGACGCGTGAGTGCGAGAGAGTGCGTAACAGCTTGATCAAGATTGCAGCGACAAAGATTTCAGCCGGTGTCAATGTAGGAATCGGCGGTCACAGCGGCGAAGAAAAAGGTGACGAACAGTTCGAGATCGATGATACGAGAAGTGTAGACGAAGTGTATCAGGCAATTATCGACGAAGGTTTGCAGCCGGTTATGAACGACTACATTTATGTGTAAATAGGAGTATACAATGGCGATACATACAGGAAAGCAGAATATTCCCTGTATTTGCGTGACAAATCGAACATTGTGCAGAGATGACTTTCTGACACGCATTGATCATATTGCAAAAAAAGGCGTGGCAGATGCCATTCTTCTGCGAGAAAAGGATCTTACCGAAAGGGAGTATTTGGAACTGGCGGAAAAGGTCCTTTCGATTTGTAAGGCGCATAACAGGCGGTGTATTCTGCATACTTATTATAAAGCAGCAAAAGAGCTTGGGTGTAAAGAAATTCATCTGCCGCTTCCCCTTTTGCAGAAAATGCGGGAAGAGGGAGAGAAGCAATGGTTTACCACGGTGGGAACGTCGGTTCATTCGTTAAAACAGGCAAATTTAGCGATGCATCTGCAGGCGGATTATATGACGGCCGGTCACATTTTTGAGACGGACTGCAAAAAGGGACTTCCGGGAAGAGGACTTTCCTTTTTGAGCAAAGTTGTCTGCAAATCGGAGGTTCCGGTCTATGGAATCGGCGGAATTTCGGCAGATAATGCCGGACAGATCATGGAGACCGGAGCGGCCGGTGTCTGTATAATGTCTGGTTTTATGCTTGAAATTATGAATTGATTGTGGTAGACTACCTATATGCAGCAAATGTTAGGAGGTGATCTATATGCCGATTAAGATTCCCAATTCACTTCCGGCGACGGAAATATTGGAAAATGAAAATATATTTGTAATGACGGAGCATCGTGCGATGCATCAGGACATTCGTCCACTTCGTGTGCTGATCTTAAATCTGATGCCTACGAAGATTGTGACAGAGACGCAGCTTCTTCGTAAGTTGTCAAATACGCCGCTTCAGATCGAAGTGGAGTTTTTAAAGACAGCAAGTTATATTCCGCAGCATACGGATCCGACACATTTGGATACGTTTTATACTACGTTTGATGAGATTAAAGAGCGGCGTTATGACGGAATGATCATTACCGGAGCACCGCTTGATTATATTGAGTTTGAAGATGTGACGTATTGGAATGAAGTATGTCGGATCATGGACTGGTGTAAGTCACATGTACATTGTACGCTTCATCTTTGTTGGGGGGCATTTGCGGGGCTCCATTATTATTATGGTATCCCGAAAGTGGACTATGAGAAGAAGTTGTCCGGTGTATATGAACACACTGTAGTGAAAAAAAATTCACCCTTTTTCCGTGGCTTTGATGATGTTTTTTATGCACCACAGTCCCGTGCTATGGGGATGCACCGTGAGGACATAGAGGCCATTGACGAACTGGAACTGATGGCGATATCGGAAGAAGCCGGAGTGACAATCGTTAAGACGAAAGACAGCCATCATTTTTTTATGACCTGTCATCCGGAATACGATGCGGATACATTGGCAAAAGAGTATTTCCGCGATCTGGAAAAAGGAATGAATCCGCAGATGCCATGCAATTATTTTCCGGACGATGATCCGAGCAAAGCACCGATCGTGCGCTGGCGTTCCGCGGGGCAGTTATTGTTTTCTAACTGGTTAAACTACTATGTATACCAGAGTACACCATATGAACTTTGATTTTTAAGAGAGGTATTATTTATGAAAAAACAAGCATTTAATCCATATCTTCCTTCTTGGGAATATGTTCCGGACGGAGAGCCGTATGTGTTTGGCGACCGGGTATATGTATATGGTTCACACGATTATTATAATGGGTATGTATTTTGCATGGGAGATTATGTTGGATGGTCTGCTCCTGTCGATGATCTTGGAAACTGGCGGTATGAAGGCGTGATATATGAAAAGACCGCAGATCCATTGAATAAAGATGGAAAAATGTGTTTGTATGCACCGGATATTACGATGGGACCAGATGGAAGATATTATCTGTATTATGTATTAGATAAAGTATCGCTGGTGTCTGTGGCAGTTAGTGACAGTCCGGCCGGTCCGTTTTCTTTTTATGGTTATGTAAAAGATAACGAGGGAGTGCGACTGGGCGACCGGCCGCAGGATGAACCACAATTTGATCCGGGAGTTCTTACAGAAAATGGAAGGACATATCTATATACCGGTGCTTGTGCGGCTGGCGATAAAAGCCGTTCCGGTGCGTGGGTGTGCGTGTTAGGCGAGGATATGCTGACGATGGAAGAGGAACCGGTTTGCGTTGTACCCGGATGTGAGTATAGTGCAGGAACTTCTTTTGCAGGACATGCTTTTTTTGAAGCATCTTCCATCCGGAAAGCAGGAGATACGTATTACTTTGTTTATTCGTCTGAAGTGATGCATGAACTCTGTTATGCAACAAGTAAATCACCATTGGGAGATTTTGTATATGGCGGGGTGATCGTAAGCAATTGTGACCTGCATATTGATACCTATAAACCGGCAGATATGCCAATGGCTTACGGGGCGAATAATCATGGAAGTATTGTGCAGATTAAGGATCAATGGTATATTTTTTATCATCGTCATACGAATGGAAGCTGGTATAGCAGACAAGGATGTGCTGAGCCGATTTCGATTGCGGAAGATGGCAGCATCGAGCAGGTGGAAATTACGTCCTGCGGGTTAAATGGCGGTCCGCTCGCCGGACAGGGAGAATATCCGGCGTATCTAGCTTGTCATTTATTTACGGACGAACCATCCATGTATGTTGGTGGAGATGCTTTTCCGAAAGTAATGCAGGATGGAAAAGATGGAGATGAGGAGATTGGCTACGTTGGAAATGTTCAAAATTCGGCTACGATAGGATTTAAGTATTTTGATATGAAGAATGTGAAAAAAATCCGAGTGACGATGCGTGGCTATATTAGTGGGAACATAGAAGTAAGACTAACCTGGGATGGTGATGTTCTTGCGAGTCTGCCAATTGAATTTACAAATGTTTGGGAAACGTATGAAAGTGAAATTGAGATTCCGGATGGAATCCATTCTTTGTATTTCACGTTTCGCGGAGATGGAAATGGAGCGTTGAAAAGTTTTGAACTGCTGGTATAATATAGCAAGGTATACAATACGATGAATTGACATTGTGAGAGAAAAGGAGGCGCATGTGTTTTGCAGACACATCAGATTAAAAATCATATGATGTCACTGACGGTGGCAGAACATGGAGCAGAGATCACGTCGATCCAATTAGAAGGGATAGAGAGAATGTGGGATGCTGATCCGGCGTTCTGGGGACGGACTGCACCGGTTCTTTTTCCCATCGTCGGAGCGTTGAAAGACAATTCATATCGTTACGAAGGCCAGACCTATTTGATGGGACAGCATGGCTTTGCCCGAGATATGGATTTTACTTTGACAGATCAGACAGAAGATAAATTGGAATTTACGTTATTTGACAACGAAGAGACCTATGAAAAATATCCGTTTCATTTTCAGTTGCAGATTATTTACGAGGTTTTTCAAAATCAGTGTCGTGTCACCTGGAAGGTGAAAAATATGGATGACAAGACAATGTATTTTCAGATTGGCGGACATCCGGCGTTTGCCTGTCCGTGCGAGGGCGGAATGATCCGGGATGATTACAGTGTCCGCGCCGGAGAATCTCCGCTTTTGGAAGTGGCATTTTTGGAAAATGGACTTCTTAGCAACGAAAAAGAACTTCATTCCAATGAATTTGTATTGGAAGAGGATACCTTTGCACGTGATGCGTTTATTTTGCAAAATGAGACGATCGGACATCTGGAACTTGTCAATCATCTGTCCAATCAGGTGAAAGTTCGTGTGAGTGCCGATGTGCCCGCCTGGGGAATCTGGAGTACAGCAGATAAAAAGGCTCCGTTTGTGTGCCTTGAGCCGTGGTATGGCCGCTGCGATAAAGAGGATTTTGAGGGAGAACTGTCCGAAAGAGAATATATGCAGTCTCTGGAGTCCGGAGAAGAGTTTACCGGCGGTTATCTGATGGAATTGTTATGATTTAAGAAAAATGCTCCACTCGGGAATACGGTGTCCGGGGGTGGAGCATTTTATAGTGGTGCAAACTTTATTATAGCAATTGTGAAAAGACCTTTCCAATCGCATCATTGATAACAAGGTTTGCGTGTGCATCGCGGCTTGTTTCACTTTTGTTGATGAGAACCAGTTTGTTTCCACGGTAATAGTCGATCAAACCGGCTGCCGGATAGACAGCAAGAGAGGTACCGCCGATAATCAGTATGTCGGCATTTTTTATGTAATTTACTGCTTTTTCCAAAACGTAGGAATCCAGTCCTTCTTCATACAATACAACATCCGGTTTGATGATTCCACCGCAGGAGCATTTCGGAACCCCTTCCTGAGAAATGGTGTCCTGCAGATTATAAAATTTTCCACATTTCATACAGTAATTTCGAAGAACCGAGCCGTGAAGTTCCAATACTTCCGTGCTGCCGGCTTTTTGGTGCAGTCCATCGATATTTTGTGTGATGACTGCTTTTAATTTTCCTTGTTTTTCCAGTTCCGCCAAAGCAAGGTGTGCTTTGTTTGGTTCGGCATCCGGAAAGATCATTTTATTGCGGTAAAAACGGTAAAATTCCGGGGTATTCCGCATAAAAAAGGTATGACTGAGGATCGTTTCCGGAGGATAGTCATATTCTTGATTGTATAAGCCGTCGACACTTCGAAAATCCGGGATATTGCTTTCGGTAGATACGCCCGCACCACCAAAGAAAACAATGTTGTCACTATCGTGGATCCACTCACGCAATTGTTCAATTTCATTCATATTAAAAACCTCCTTTTATATAAAGAAAAAGTTAAAAAAAAACTCCTACAATGAATGCAGGAGAAAAAGATTATGAAAAGTAGTCCGTAGGGGAATCGAACCCCTGTTTCTGCCGTGAGAGGGCAGCGTCTTAGCCGCTTGACCAACGGACCATCAACAAGACATATATTACTATAAAATAGAAATAATGTCAAGAAAAAAATAAAAAAAATTTTGACATTTCTCGTACAAATGTGATAAGATAAATTTCGAACGGCGAAAAAACGGAGGAATCAGAAAAATGGAAGAGAAAAAAAGTTATTTTAAATGGGGTGAATTTTTAAGCTACTATAAACCATTTCGAGGAATTTTTGCGGCAGATATGTTTTTTGCTTTTTTAGGAGCGCTTACCACGTTAGTCATTCCACTGATCGTGAGATATATTACGGGAACTGTTGTTTATCTGCCTAAAGGAGAGATTTTGCCAAAGATTCTTTTTTTGGGAGGGGTTATGATCATTCTTGTGGCAGTTCAGTGCTTTAGCAATTATTTTATCGGAAATTACGGGCATGTCATGGGGGCAAAGATTGAGTACAATATGCGAAAGGAGATCTTTGAGCATTACCAGAAACTGTCGTTTTCCTTTTATGATAACCAAAAAGTAGGGCAATTGATGTCTCGTATCACAAACGATTTGTTTGATATCACGGAATTACTCCATCATGGCCCGGAAGATGTGGTCATTTCATTTATCAAATTTGCCGGAACCCTTTCTATCCTTGCGTGGATGAATTGGCGTTTGGCACTTGCTGCCTTTGTGTTGATTCCGGTTATGTTTGTGTATGCTTATATACTAAATAAGAAGATGAAGCGGGCATTTAAGACAAACCGCGAGAAAGTGGCAGATATCAATGCGCGCATTGAGGATAATCTGTCTGGGATCCGAGTGGTCAAATCTTTCGCCAATGAAGAGATTGAGCGGGAAAAATTTATGGAGGGCAACCGGGGATTTTTAGACAGCAAGAAAAACAGTTATTTTTATATGGGACAATATCATGCCGGCTTGACTGCCTTTATTACGATGATTACCGTGGTTGTGATCGTTGTGGGAGCGGTTTTGTTGTCAAATGGTACGATGAATGCACCGGATCTGATCACTTTTTTACTTTATATCAGTAACTTTACGGAGCCGGTACAAAAACTTATCAATTTTACAGAGCAGTTTCAAAACGGAATTACCGGATATGAACGATTTCGTGAAATACTGTCGATCGATCCGGAGATCAAAGAATGTGAAAATCCGGTGGAAGCAAAAGATATCCGAGGAGAAGTGGTGTTTGACGATGTGGGATTCCGCTATGAAGAAGGACAGGAAAAAGTGCTCAGTCATGTGAGCCTGAAAGTAAATGCCGGAGAATATGTTGCGCTGGTTGGAACGTCCGGTGCCGGAAAAACGACACTTTGCAGTTTGATCCCGCGGTTTTATGAGGTGACCTTCGGAACCATTCTCTTAGATGGAATCGATGTGCGGAAATATACGCTTTCCAGTCTGCGAAAGAGTATCGGTGTCGTTCAGCAAGATGTCTATCTGTTTGCGGGGACGGTGCTTGATAACATCCGATACGGAAAAGTGGAGGCGACCAGAGAAGAGGTCATTCAGGCGGCCAAAGATGCCAATGCCCATGAATTTATCATGGGACTTCCGCAAGGGTACGATACGAATATCGGCCAGCGTGGAGTAAAACTTTCCGGAGGGCAGAAGCAGCGGCTTTCTATCGCCAGAGTGTTTTTGAAAAATCCGCCGGTTCTGATTTTTGATGAGGCGACATCGGCACTGGACAATGAGAGCGAAAAGGTCGTTCAGGAGTCCCTTGAGAAATTGGCAAAGAACCGTACGACATTTGTTATCGCCCACCGGCTTTCTACGATCCGCAATGCACAGAGGATTCTTGTTCTGACGGAAGAAGGAATCAGCGAGGAAGGAAGTCATGAGGAATTGATGAAAAAACATGGTGTATATTACAATTTGTACACATTATCGGGCAATGAAGCATAAAAAAGTGCTTGCATTTGGAAAAATTATGTGATATACTAAAAATGTTGTTATTGGATTAAGATGAGTGGACGCGAGTCCACTCATTGTTATTATGAGGAAAAGAGGTATGTTTTTTGGGTAAACATCAGATGTATGAAAAGCGTACAGAAGAATTGATTTCGCCGATTTTGGAAGAAAATCATTTTGAACTGGTTGATGTGGAATTTGTCAAAGAAGCCGGTTCCTGGCATCTTCGTGCCTACATTGACAAGGAAGGCGGTATTACGATCGATGACCTGACACTTGTCAATCACGCATTGAGTGACAAGATGGATGCGGAAGATTTTATCGACGAATCGTATATATTGGAAGTGAGTTCTCCGGGACTGCTCCGTCCATTTAAAAAACCAAAAGATTATCAAAGAAATCTGGGAGAAGATGTGGAAGTAAAACTTTTTGCTCCGATCACATTTGAGCAGAAAGGGAAAAAATATACAGATAAAGAATTTATCGGCATTTTGAAATCCTACGAAGCACCGCAGGAAGATTCTGTGAATGGTGGAAAAATCGTACTGGGATTTGATGGCGAGGAAACATTGGAACTTGAAATTAAAGATATTGCGTTGATCCGAAAATCAATTGACTTTTAAACAATATGGAGGTAAAGAAAAAAATGAGAGCGAAAAACAGTAAAACAACAAACGGAAATCCGGAATTGATCGAGGCATTGGAAGCCATTGCCAGAGAAAAGGATATCAGCAAGGAGGTATTATTGGAAGCCATCCAGAATTCTCTTTTGGCAGCTTGCAAAGACCAGTTTGGTAAATCGGATAACATTCGTGTGGTTTTAGATGAGACAACAGGAGAATTTCATGTATACCAGGATAAGGTTGTTGTCGAGGAAGTTCTTGATGATACACTTGAGATCGCTTTGGCAGAAGCAGAAGCGAGACATGGTGTGACAGATCTGGGAGCGACCGTAAGCATCGAAGTAACGCCAAAGAACTTCGGACGTATTTCCGCGCAGAAGGCAAAACAGGTTGTTGTACAGAAAATTCGCGAAGAAGAAAGAAAAGTTTTGTATGATCAATATTATACAAAAGAAAAAGATATTATTACAGGAACGGTTCAGCGTTATTCCAATGGAAATTACACGGTAAATATTGGAAAAATCGATACGGTTTTGACAGAACAGGAACAGGTAAAAACAGAACGTTTCCGTTCTCATGAAAAGATTCGTGTTTATGTTACGGAAGTAAAAGACACACCGAGAGGACCAAGAATTGTGATCAGCCGTACGCATCCGGAACTCGTAAAACGTCTGTTTGAGGCAGAAGTTGCAGAGATCCAGAGCGGTGTTGTGGAGATTAAGAGTGTATCCCGTGAAGCCGGTTCCCGTTCCAAGATCGCAGTGTATAGCAGAAACCCGGATGTCGACGCAGTAGGTGCCTGCGTAGGTATGAATGGGGCACGTGTCAATGCGGTAGTGAATGAACTCCGCGGTGAAAAGATCGACATTGTAGAGTGGAATGAAAATCCGGCAATCTTTATTGAGCATGCTCTCAGTCCATCCCGCGTCGTATCGGTTACTGTGGATATTGAGGAAAAGAGCGCGCTGGTAGTTGTTCCGGATTATCAGTTGTCACTGGCAATCGGTAAAGAAGGACAGAATGCAAGACTGGCAGCAAAACTGACCGGTTATAAAATAGATATTAAGAGTGAGACACAGAACCAGGAAGGATAAGAGGTGGTTTTGTTGAAAGAAAAGAAGATTCCAATGAGACAATGTGTCGGCTGCCGCGAAAGCAAAGAAAAAAAGCAGCTGATCCGCATTGTAAAAAATGATCAGGAAATCACAATTGACCGCACCGGGAAAAAAAATGGACGTGGTGCATATCTTTGTGACAACTTGGAATGTTTGGTAAAAGCAAGGAAAAATCGCGGTTTGAACCGGGCATTTCGAATGGAAGTTGACGAATCAGTATATGAAGAATTAGAAAGGCAGTTGTTGAATGAGTCAAAATAGAAGCAAAAGTTTGGGAACTCTGGGATTAGCGATGAAATCCGGAAATGTAGTAAGTGGAGAATTTCTTACGGAGCAGGCGATTCGTGCCGGTACGGCGCGGCTTGTGATCGTAGCGGAAGATGCATCCGATAATACGAAAAAGAAATTTTGTAATTCCTGTTCATATTATCAGGTCCCTTTGGCAATCAAATTTGACAAGGATACTCTTGGAAATGCGATTGGTAAAGAGTTTCGCGCTTCACTCGCAGTTCTTGATCAGGGATTTGCGTCAGCAATTAGTAAAAATTTAGAATTGGAGGAAATGTAATATGGCAAAAATGAGGATATTCGAAATTGCAAGAAGTATTCAGGCAAAAAATAAAGAAATAAAAAGTGGCGATCTGGTAAGACTTTTAAATGAAAATGGGTTTGATGTCAAAGGGGCAAACAGCAATATTGAAGATAAAGAAATTGCTTTTTTGTTACAGACATTCAATGATCCGAAAAAAGTGGAAAAGATATTAGCATCGCATAATACGGAAGAGGTCAAAGAGGAAAAGAAATCCGAGAAGAAAGAACCTGTAAAAGAACAAAAAACGGCAGAACCGGTAAAAGAGAAAACAGAAGAAAAAAAATTGGAAGAAAAGCAGGCAGAAGAGCTTGTAAAGAAACCGGTTCCGGAAGAAAAAAAGAAAGAGAAAAAAGAGGAGAACAAAAAGAAAGTGCCTGAAAGAGAACAAAAGAAAGAAATGCCAGAAAAGAAGAACGGAAATAATCAATCCAATTCCAATTCTAATGACCGTCGCCGCGATAATAACCGTGACAACAATAACCGTGGTGGAAATGATCACAGAAATAACCGTAATAATAACAACCGTGATAACAATCGCGGGGGAAACAATGACCGCAATGCAAATAACCGCGGCGACCGACGACCAAATAACAATAACCGCAATGACCGAAACAATGACCGCAATGCAAATAACCGCGGTGACCGCAACAATGACCGTAATGCAAATAACCGCGGTGACCGACGTCCGAATAATAATGATTATCGTGGTGGAAATAATAATCGTGGTAATAACAACGGACGCGGTGGAAATAATAATCGTAACGGAGAAAAGGTTCTGGAGCGCTTTGAAAAGGCCCAGAGTGGATTTGATGGAATCAAACAGGAACAGAAAAATTCCAGAAAACGTAATAAAAAGCCTGCGGATAAGGGCACATATAAGAAATCAACAAAAGAAGAAATGAGCCGTATTCGGAGCAAAAAGGATCCAAACCGTAAAGGTGCGTTTATTAAGCCGGAACCTGTTGTTAAAGAGCCGGAAGAGACAATTAAGCAGATTACGATTCCGGAAAGTTTGACAATTCGTGAATTGGCAGATAAGATGAAGATGCCGGCGGCAGCTCTTGTAAAGAAACTGTTTCTGCAAGGGCAAGTCGTATCCTTGAATCAGGATATTACGTTTGAAGAGGCAGAAGAAATTGCCCTTGAATTTGATATTATTGCTGAAAAAGAAGAGAAAGTTGATATGGTGGCTGAACTTCTGAAAGAGGACGAAGAAGATGAGGCAGATCTTGTAAAACGTCCACCGGTTGTCTGTGTAATGGGACACGTAGACCACGGTAAAACATCTCTTCTGGATGCCATCCGCGAAGCAAATGTTACTTCCCACGAGGCAGGCGGTATCACACAGCACATCGGTGCTTATGTTGTTGAGATCAATGGAGAAAAGATCACATTCCTGGATACACCGGGACATGAGGCATTTACTTCCATGCGTATGCGTGGAGCCCAGTCTACCGATATTGCCATCCTTGTAGTAGCTGCAGACGATGGTGTTATGCCACAGACTGTCGAAGCCATCAATCATGCGAAAGCAGCCGGCGTAGAGATTATTGTTGCCATCAATAAGATTGACAAAGAGGGCGCCAATGTGGAACGTGTAAAACAGGAATTGGCAGAATATGAACTGATTCCGGAAGACTGGGGCGGAAGCACAGTGTTTGTACCGGTTTCTGCACATACGAAAGAAGGTATCGAACAGCTTCTTGAGATGATCGTGCTTACTTCAGAAGTGCTGGAGTTAAAAGCAAATCCAAACCGTAAAGCACGTGGTATCGTGATCGAGGCTCGTTTGGATAAAGGACGCGGACCGGTTGCTACCGTATTGGTACAGAAAGGTACACTTCACATCGGTGATCATGTGGCAGTCGGACCTGCTCACGGAAAAGTTCGTGCGATGATCGATCATAAGGGAGAGCGTGTGAAAGTGGCAGCGCCTTCTACTCCTGTAGAAATTCTGGGGTTGAATGGTGCACCGGATGCCGGAGAAATCTTTGTTGCTACCGAGAGTGATAAAGAAGCAAAACAGATCTCACAGGCATACATTGATCAGAGTAAGGATAAACTTTTGGAAGAGACAAAATCCAAGAAACTTTCTCTCGATGGTCTGTTTAACCAGATTCAGGCAGGTAATGTCAAAGACCTGAATCTTATTATCAAAGCAGACGTTCAGGGATCTGTGGAAGCCGTAAAACAGAGTTTGTTAAAACTTGGAAATGAAGAAGTCGCAGTCCGCGTGATCCACGGTGGTGTTGGTGCCATCACAGAGTCGGATGTATCGTTAGCAAGTGCATCCAATGCGATCATCATCGGATTTAATATCCGTCCGGACAATACTGCGAAAGAAGTGGCAGAGCGCGAAAATGTCGATGTACGTTTGTACCGTGTCATTTACGATGCGATTGAAGATATCGAAAATGCGTTGAAAGGTATGCTTGAGCCGATCTATGAAGAGAAAGTTATCGGTCACGTGGAAGTACGCCAGACATTCAAGGCTTCCGGAGTTGGTACGATCGCCGGTTCTTATGTACTCGATGGTAAAGTACAGCGTGGATGCCGCTGCCGTGTATACCGTGGTGACGATATGATCTTTGAAGGTGATCTTGCGTCTTTGAAACGATTCAAAGATGATGTCAAAGAGGTAGCAGCCGGATACGAATGTGGACTTGTATTTAGCAACTTCAATGATATTCAGATGGAAGACCGTGTAGAATGTTATATCATGGTAGAAGTTCCAAGATAGTTTGTAAATAGATAGCAGAAAATCCGAAAGTAACTGCGGAAACGCAGTTGCTTTCGTGCTAAAGGAGAAAAGACATGAAAAAAAACAGTGTTAAAAATATCCGTATTAACAGCGAAGTGCAGCGTGAGATGAGTCAGATCATCCGCGAGGATATTAAAGATCCGCGTGTGCATCCACTCACTTCGGTTATGGCAGTGGAGGTTACTCCGGATTTAAAATTTGCCAAAATTTTTATCAGTGTATTTGGAAATGAGGAAGAGAAAGAAAAGACGATGGAAGGCTTGAAAAAGAGCGCAGCATTTGCCCGCATGCAGCTGGCAAAACGCATGAATCTTCGAAATACACCGGAATTGACATTTATATTGGACGAATCCATTGAATATGGTGTCAATATGTCGAAAAAAATTGATGAAGTAAATCATAAGGAGTCAAAATGAAATTCATAGAAAAGATAGAAGGTGCGGATACGATCGCCATTGGTGGTCATGTGCGTCCGGATGGCGATTGTGTAGGATCGTGTATGGGACTTTTTGGGTATCTTGCGGACCATTATCCGGAAAAGAAAGTCTGTGTGTATCTGGAGGAAATTCCGGAGGCATTTGATTATTTGAAAATCGACGAGGCAATGTCAGAAAAAGCAGACAAGTATGATCTGTTTATTGCACTCGACTGTGGTTCCATCGACCGTTTGGGCGAAGCACAGGAGATCTTTGAAAAAGCTGTAGATACAGTCTGCGTGGATCATCATATCAGCAATACGAATTTTGCAAAGGAAAATATTGTAAAAGCAAATGCTTCTTCCACCTGTGAAATCCTGTGTGAACTTTTACCGATGGATAAAATCGGAACATTTAGTGCGATTGCATTTTATACCGGGATCATTCATGATACCGGTGTGTTTAAACATTCGAATACTTCGAAGAAAACGATGGAGACTGCGGGATATCTGGTGGAAAAGGGAATCCCCTTTGGAAAGATCATTGATGAAAGTTTTTATATGAAAACGTACCGCCAGCTGCAGATCATGGGACGCTGCCTGTTAGAGAGCATCCGAGTGATGGATGGCAGATGCATCGTATCGGTTGTTACAAAACAGATGATGGATTTTTATGGAGCAAAATCTTCCGATCTGGATGGAATCATCGATGAACTGCGTACGACGCAGGGAGTCGAAGTGGCTGTGTTGCTGTCGGAAAAGGAGCCTTTGGAATTTAAAGTGAGCATGCGGTCCAATCAGATCGTGGATGTAAGTAAGATCGCGGTCTTTTTTGGCGGCGGCGGGCATGTAAGAGCTGCCGGCTGTACGATCAAAGGCTCCTCCTATGATGTGATCAATAACCTGACAGAACATATTGAAAAACAGTTAAATCAGGGAAAATAACGGAGGCAGATGCGTGGACGGAATTATCAATGTATATAAAGAAAAAGGTTATACATCCCACGATGTAGTAGCAAAACTTCGTGGCATTCTGCACCGGAAAAAGATTGGGCATACGGGAACGCTGGATCCGGATGCGACCGGGGTACTGCCGGTTTGTCTGGGAAAGGCGACCAAAGTGTGTGAACTGTTGACCGATAAGAAAAAAACATATCTCGCTGTCGTGCGTCTTGGCGTGCAGACGGACACGCAGGATCTGACAGGAACGATTCTGGAAGAAAAGGAAGTGAAGGTAACCGAAGAACAGATTCGGGAGACTACGGCTTCTTTTTTGGGGGACTATGAGCAGATTCCGCCGATGTATTCGGCTGTAAAAGTCAATGGAAAACGGTTATATGAACTGGCAAGACAGGGCAAAGAGGTCGAACGGAAGGCAAGAAGGGTACACATTTACACTTGCGATATCCGAGACATTGCTCTTGCAAAGAATGAATTTTCGATGGAAGTAACCTGTTCAAAAGGAACCTATATCCGCACATTGTGTCAGGATATCGGAGAAAAATTAGGCTGCGGTGCGGCGATGGCATCTCTGGTACGCACTCAGGTTGACCGGTTTCAGCTTGAGGATGCGTTGACATTAGAACGCATCGAGGCATTGCAAAAGGAAAATGAACTGAAACCGTTTATCCTGCCGGTGGATCAGTTATTTGAATATTATGACAAGATCGTGGTGGCAGATAAAGCAATCTGTTATCTGCAAAACGGAAACAAAATAAATGCCGGATTCTGCCAGGGGAATATTCCCGGAGAAGATGGAAAAAAAGTGCGTATGTACGATACGAAAGATCGTTTTTATGCCATTTACCGATGGGATGCCGGGCAGAATGTATTTGTGAATGATAAAATGTTTTTCCCTCATACGGAAGCATGACGGGAAGGAGAAAGAATCATGATAGTAATTAACAAAAGACCTTATCAGCTGAAAAACAGTGCCGTCTGTATCGGCAAATTTGACGGCCTTCACCGGGGGCATCAAAGCCTGATTGAAGAGCTCTCGCGCTTTTCTGACTGCAATAAAGTGCTTTTTACCTTTGCTTTTTCCAAGGCACCGTACATCTTATCGCCGGAAGAAAAACGAACGAAAGCTGAAAAACTGGGGATTGATACTTATGTTGAGTGCCCTTTCGATGAGTCGTTAAAAGCGATGACACCAAAAGAATTTTTTGAGGAGATACTGGTTCGGCAGTGTGATGCCAGAGTCATCTGTGTCGGGGATGATTTCCATTTTGGAAAGGACCGCGCCGGGGATGTGGATGTTTTACAGAAATTAGCAGAAGAAGCAGGGATTACCTGTATCATTGTAAAAAAGAAAAAAATGTACGATGAGATCATAAGCAGTACCCGGATTCGCGAGGCGCTGGCAAAGGGAAATCTGCCGCTAGCCAATGAACTTCTGGGAATGCCATACATGGTGCAGGGAGAAGTGGTCCATGGCAATGAGATCGGTCGTACCCTGGATATGCCGACGGCAAATCAGATTCCGGATTCCAGAAAAATACTTCCGCCGTTTGGCGTGTATGCTTCGAAGGTATCGGTGGATGGAATGGAATATTACGGCGTTACGAATCTTGGCGTAAAACCTACGATACCGGGAGAAAACCAAGTTGGAGTGGAGACTTGTCTGCTGCAGTTTGATGGTGACTTGTATGGAAAAATAATACAAGTGGAGCTTTGTAGTTTTCTGCGCGGGGAGCGTAAATTTGCCGGTCTGGAACAATTGATGCACCAAATGGAGGCGGATAAAAAGAATGCTGGTCTTTTCTTTGGACAATGAATCGGGAAAACCGTTATACCAACAAATATATGAATATATAAAAGAAGAAATCATGCAGGGACGTCTTTCTTACCGGGAAAAATTACCTTCGGCAAGAGAATTGGCGGCCTCTCTTCTCGTGAGCAGAAATCCGGTGGACACTGCATATGAGCAGCTTGTCGCGGAAGGATATGTCTATGCTGTCGCCCAGAAAGGGTATTATGTTAATGAAATCACTTATATCCGGGAGTATAGTGGGCGGAAAGAAGACAGTCCGGCTCCGGAAGAAGAAAAAATACCGGTTTGCCGGAAATATAATTTTAATCCGGATGAAGTGGACAGCAGTCATTTCCCTTATGCGGTATTTCGTTCTATCGCCAGAAATGTGATGGACCGGGAAGATTTTTTGTCTTCCGGAAATGCGCAGGGAGACAGGCAGTTTCGCAGTCAGGTGGCAAAATATCTTTACCGGTCGCGCGGGGTGCAATGCGAACTTTCGCAGATTGTGATCGGAGCGGGAATCGGTTATCTTTTGCAGCTTCTTTCGGTATTGTTTCGTAAAAACGGAAAGATTGCTTTTGAAGAGCCGGGGTATGTCCGGGCGAAGGAGATTTTTGCTTCGTATGGATTTGATATTGTGAATGTGAAGATTGCGGAGAAAACGGTTACGCCGGAAGAACTTGACCGGGCGCAGACCAGCCTCTGTTATCTGACACCTTCTCATCAATTTCCGCTTGGCACAGTAATGCCGGCACCGGAGAGACAGCGTCTTTTAAAATGGGCAAGAGAAAAAGAGGGACGGTATCTGATCGAAGACGACCACGACAGTGAGTACCGTTATAAAGGAAAACCGATTCCGGCGATGCAGAGTCTTGATCCGGAAGGAAAAGTGATCTATATCGGTACTTTTTCCAAAGTGATCACACCGGCACTGCGTCTTGGGTACATGGTGCTGCCAAAAGAACTTGTTTCGCTCTTTCACCGGGAATGTGGTGCGTATAACTGCCCGGTTTCCCGACTCGATCAGCAGATCGTGACAGCATTTATGTCGGAAGGCCATTTTGATAAACATTTGAACCGGATGCGCAAGATTTACCGGGAAAAGCACGACGTCATGCTGTCGGAACTGCAGAAATATCCGGAAAAAGTTAAGGTGCACGGTGATTATGCCGGTCTTTATGTCATAGTAGAAGTGCTGACCGGAAAAAGGGAAGAGCAGATGATACGGGAAGCAGAAAAAAAAGAAATTTATCTGCGGCCGTTATCAGTGTATTACAAGAACGCAGAAGAGGTAGGAAAACCTGCGTTTTTACTTGGGTTTGCAGTACCTGATACAGAGACGATAAAGAGGGGGATTTTCCTCTTGTGTGAAGAAATATTTTAAAAAAATCTTGTATTTGAACCAAAATTATATTAAAGTAGAAGTATACGACGTTAAAAATGATGAAATTCAGAAAAGAGGAAAACGATGGAATTAATATTGTCTATTTTAGCCGGTGTTGGTTTGTTTTTATATGGAATGAATCTTATGAGCGATGGTTTGCAGAAAGTAGCCGGCCAGAAGATGAGAGATGTACTTGAAAAGTTGACAAAAAGTTCGATTATGGGACTTCTCCTCGGTATTATATTTACCGGTATTATCCAGTCTTCTAACGCGACGACCGTTTTGGTAGTCAGTTTTGTAAATAGTGGTATTATGAAATTATCGCAGTCTGTCGGCGTGATCATGGGTGCCAATATCGGTACGACCGTGACGGGACAGCTGATTTCGTTTAAGTTAGATGCGATTGCACCATTTTTTATCATTGCCGGTGTGATTTTAGTCATGTTTATTAAAAAGCCGATGGCAAAGCGGATCGGTGAAGTAGTACTGGGGTTTGGTATTTTGTTCTTCGGAATGTCCACCCTTTCTTCGTCGGTAAAACATTTGAACCAGTTTGCGGCAGTAAAAACATTGTTTGGAAGTGTTACCAATCCGTTTTTGGCTGTTCTCATCGGATTTGTACTGACATCGATCTTACAGAGTGCTTCTGCGTCAGTAGGTATTTTGATCGTGTTGGCATCTTCCGGACTGATTCATCCTGACATTTGTTATTACATCATCATGGGATGCGACATCGGTGCGTGTGGGTCTGCCGTTTTGTCAAGTCTTGGTGGTAACAAAGATGCAAAACGTGCCGCCTTGATCCATTTGTCATTTAATGTGATCGGGACTGTGATCGTTATGATCCTTTTGGCAGTGGCAGGAAATCCAATCCGCAGTGCCATCCACGGTCTGACCGCATCCATCGCGGATACCGGACTTCGTGCGGGGCGTGACGTGGCAAATATTAACTCCATATTGAAAGTTTCCCAGGTGATCATTCTGTTCCCATTCAGCAAGTATCTGATCAAACTGACCAGATGGATTGTAAAGGGCGAGGACGAAGAAGTACATGGCCTGGAACTCAAATATATCGGCAATCATTCGATCTTTAATGTAACGACAGCTCTTCCGCAGGCGATTCACGAGACGGAGCGTATGGGAACGATGGCAGTCAATAATTTAAAACGTTCGATGAAAGCCTTGATGGAAAAAGATGAGGAAGCATTGGAAGAAGTGTATAAGAAAGAAGAAGTAATTGACTTCTTAAATACAGAAATTTCCAATTATCTTGTTCGCGCAAACCAGTTATCCCTTCCGATTCAGGACCGGAAAGAACTGGGAGCTATGTTCCATGTGGTCAACGATATCGAGAGAATCGGCGACCATGCAGAAAATATCGCGGATTTTGCAAAGACGATGCGCAAAGCAGATCTGCAATTTAGTAAAAAAGCAACCAATGAATTGATGGAATTATACGAAAAGGTATGTACATTATTGGAATTTTCAATCAAGAAATTTGTTTCCGGAGATGAGACGCATGCCATTGAGATCATGCAATTGGAAGATGAGATTGATAAAATGGAAAAGAAATTCCAGAAGAAGCATGTAAACCGTTTGGCAAACAATAAATGTGAACCACATGCCGCCATGATCTTTTCGGATCTTTTAAGTAATCTGGAACGTGTGGCAGATCATGGTGTTAATATCGCATTTGCCGAGCAGGACGAAGAAGAAGTATAAGCAGAGAGAGGGGCAGCTTTGGTAGGATATGTGCTTGCAGCGGGAATCCCGGTACTCTTAATTGGATTATTTGTATATGGATATCTTGCAAATTTTGAAATGAATGCAAAATGCCGCAGTGAATACGAAGTGATTCTGCCGGAAGCGGCGTGCAAAGAGCCGGTGCGGCTGGTTTTTCTGACGGATCTGCATGGCTGGATTTACGGAAAAGAAAATGAGAAACTTCTGAGACAGGTGGCACAGGGCAAACCGGATCTCATCTGTATCGGAGGAGACATGACAGTAAAGGAAGGAGAGGGATGCAAGTCCGCTCTTTCTTTATGTAGCAGACTAATGGAAATGGCACCGGTATATTATGCGATGGGCAATCATGAGATCCGTATGCCGGAGTATGAACAATACGTGAAAGAATTGGAAAAAATTGGCGTTGTCGTACTGCGAAACCAATCTGTCTTATGGCAGAAAAATTCCACAAAGTTTCGGATTTATGGCTTGGATCTTCCGCCGGAATGTTATCACCGGGGAAGAAAAAAGGAAATTCCGACATCGGAGCAGATTGAAACTCTGCTTGGAAATCCTGTGAAAAAGGAAGACGAAGTGACAATCCTGCTTGCGCATAATCCGATGTATTTTTCAAAATACCATAATGGAAATCCGGATCTGGTGCTTTCCGGCCATCTGCACGGCGGCATTATGATCCTGCCGTTTCTCGGCGGTGTGATCGGACCTGATTTCCGATTATTTCCAAAATACTACGAGGGCGTTTTTAAGGAAAATGAGACATTTATGATCGTGAGCCGTGGACTGGGAACGCATCATCTGCCGTTCCGGTTTTTTAATCGGCCGGAAGTGACGGTGATTGAAGTCCGTCCGGGTAAAAATAAATTGGTAGAGAGGAAGTGAAAACATGGGAATACCTGTTAAATTGGAGGTCTTTGAAGGACCTTTGGATCTGCTGCTGCATCTGATTGAAAAAAATAAAGTGGATATTTATGATATTCCCATTGTTTTGATCACAGAGCAGTATCTCGACTATGTCAGTAAGATGGATACGAAAGATATGGATGTGATGAGTGAATTTCTTGTAATGGCGGCGACACTCGTGCGCATCAAGTCGAAAATGCTTCTTCCGGTAGAGGAGGAAGAGGAGGAAGAATTTGAGGATCCAAGACAGGAACTCGTCGAGAGAATCTTGGAATATAAAATGTATAAATATGCTTCTTACGAATTGAAAGACCGGCAGGTGGATGCCGGCAGAATGGTATTTAAGGAGCCGAGCATACCGGAAGAGATTCAGGATTTCAAAGAAGATGTCGCGATCGAAGATCTGCTCAGCGATGTCACACTGGCAAAACTGCAGGGAATCTTCAATTCGGTGATGAAAAAACAGGTGGACAAGATTGACCCGATCCGAAGTAAATTCGGAGAGATTGAAAAAGAAGAGATCAGTCTGGAAGATCATATCGTATTTTTGGATTCCTATGCGAAAGAACATAAGACGTTCAGCTTTCGGAAATTATTGGAAAATGGTTCCGGAAAAACTTATGTCATAGTTACCTTTTTAGGAATATTGGAAATGATGAAGATGGGAAAACTTACGATCGTGCAGGAAAATATTTTTGATGATATTTTGATCACCTATCGGGAAAAAGAGGACAAGCGGAAGGAAAGAGAGGAATAAAAAGTGAGTATAAAAGAATTAGAGGCAGTGATCGAGGCCATTTTATTTACAATGGGCGAAGCGGTTGAAGTGGAACGGATCGCAGCTGCCGTAGAACATGATGAAGATACGATACGTCGTCTGATCCGTAACATGATGACACGATACGAGGAAGAAGACCGGGGAATCCGTATCATTGAACTGGACGGTTCCTTTCAGCTCTGTACGAAGCCGGAAATGTATGAATATCTGATCAAAGTGGCGCATGTACCGAAAAAACATGTATTGACTGACGTTATGCTGGAGACGCTTTCCATCATCGCATACAAACAGCCAATCACCCGTATCGAGATTGAAAAAATCAGAGGAGTTAAATGCGATCATGCGGTTAATAAATTGATCGAGTACAATCTGATCTGCGAGGCCGGCAGACTGGATGCGCCGGGACGCCCGATCCTGTTTGCCACGACGGAAGAGTTCCTGCGTTATTTTGGGATCGAATCGCTGGAAGAACTGCCGATCCTCAATCAGGAAACCATCGATAACTTTAAGGAAGAGGCAGAGCGGGAAGTAATGCGTGAGATGGCTGCCGGTGAATTGTCAGGGGGAGAACTTCCGGAAGAAATATTATCGGAAGAGGAAGAAGAACCTTTGATGAACTGGATGGAAGAAAGTGAAGAATAAAGAAAAGAAGCCGGATTTGACATTTTCTGTCAGTCCGGCTTCTTAAATGTTGCATTTGGCACACCTGCTTTTTATTTGTAATCTACCAATTCTACATAGAAATTACGGTAATCGGTTCTTTTTTCTTTTGTAGCCGCAATCGCAGTACGTGGATGCTGATTCAGCTGTCCGGTCAAAAGATAAGGGATGTTATAACCCCATACGACACCCTGCTCCTTGAGTGGCTCAATTTCATTTTCCAAAATATCCAGAATCGGAAGAATATTATATTTTGGGTTTTTCAGGAAACCAAGAAGAATCTCGCTGGCGCAGTTTCCGGCTCCACGGCCCATGCCGCTTACGGTAACGTCAAGATAGCTGACGCCGCGGGTCAATGCCTCAATCGTATTGGCAAACGCTAACTGCTGGTTATTATGTGCATGGATTCCGATGAATTTATTGTATTTCTCACCAAACGCAAGATACTTGTCAGCAAGTTTGCGCATCTGTTCCGGATAAATCGCACCATAACTGTCTACGATATAGATTCCGTCTACCGGACTCTGACCGAAAAGTTCAAGTGCTTCGTCGATGTCAGCATCATTGTCATTGGAGATGGCCATGATATTGATCGTCGTTTCATAGCCTTTTGCATGACAATATTCAATCATTTCAATCGCTGCCGGAATCGTATTGATATAAGTAGCAATTCGGATCAGGTCGATCACACTGTCGCTCTTATCAATGATATCGCGGCGAAAATCGGTTCTACCGACATCTGCCATCACGGCAATCTTCATGTCGGAATCGTTGTCGCCGACGATACGGCGAATGTCTTCTTCGTTACAGAATTTCCATGGTCCAAAATCTTTTTCGTCAAAAATATCTTTGGATGCTTTGTAGCCGAACTCCATATAGTCAACCCCGGCTTTGATGTTAGCCTGGTATAGATTTTTCACAAATTCATCGGTAAAACGAAAATCGTTTACCAGTCCACCATCGCGAATTGTCGCATCTACCACCCGGATGTCCGGACGATAGGATAAAATTGTTCCTTTGTTTTCCATTTTTTCTTTTCCTTTCATCGTTTAAAAGAACGTATTTTTTTTATTAAATGTAACTATTCAGGATTTAATGTACGGAAATCAATGAACCGTCGTGCTTGCACGTAAGAGGCTTTGATTTCCGTACATTAGATCCTAATAGGGCTCCCCCCTCCACATATGAGCATTTTTAGCCTTGTTAAAGGCGGGAAAGAACACGAAGTGTTCGAAATGCGAATGTGTGGGAGGGGAGATCCTGAATAGTTACTATAAAACCAATTCTAATTGTAACAGAAATAGAAGAAAAATGCAAAAGAAAATGAAACAAACTTTTGACCGACGCTCAGTTCTATGCTATAATAAAAGTAATTTTGATGCGTAAACCGCAAATACTAATACAATGCGCAGTATTTTCGCGCGAGAAGGAGTTAAAAATGGATTACAAGAAAGCAGGCGTAGATATTGAAGCAGGATACAAAGCAGTTTCTTTGATGAAAGAACACATCGCTTCGACCATGAGACCGGAAGTATTGACAGATATTGGTGGATTTTCCGGGGCATTTTCCATGAAAAAATTTATGGGAATGGAAGAACCTACATTGGTTTCCGGTACAGATGGTGTCGGAACAAAATTGAAGATCGCATTTCTTCTGGACAAGCATGATACCATTGGAATCGATTGTGTGGCAATGTGTGTAAACGATATTGCCTGTGCAGGCGGTGAACCATTATTTTTCCTTGATTATATTGCATGCGGAAAAAATGAACCGGAAAAGATCGCAAAGATCGTAAGTGGAGTAGCAGAAGGATGCCGTCAGTCAGAAGCTGCACTGATCGGTGGAGAGACTGCCGAAATGCCGGGATTTTATCCGGTAGACGAGTATGATCTGGCAGGATTTTCTGTCGGCGTGGTAGACCGCAAAGACATGATCACCGGAAAAGAGCTGAAAGCAGGCGATGTTCTTGTAGGTATGGCATCTTCCGGTATCCACAGCAACGGATATTCTTTGGTACGCCAGGTGTTTTCGATGAATACAGAGGCACTTAATCGTCACTATGAATCCCTTTCCGGTACTCTCGGAGAGACCCTTTTGACACCGACGAAAATTTATGTAAAAGCATTGAAGGCAATGAAAGAAGCCGGTGTTAAGATCAAAGCATGCAGCCATATCACAGGCGGTGGATTTTATGAAAATATTCCTCGTATGCTGATCGATGGAACTCATGCAAACATTAAAAAAGACAGTTTTGTCATTCCGCCGATTTTTGAGATGTTGGCAAAAGATGGAAATGTGGAAGAGACAGCAATGTTCAATACCTATAATATGGGTGTAGGAATGCTCACAGCCGTAGATAAAAACGATGTAGATAAGACCGTAGAAGCCATTCGTGCAGCAGGTGAAGTGCCATATATCATGGGCGAGATCGTAGCTGGCGAAAAAGGCATCACATTATTATAATTGAGGTGATGGCATGAAGATAGCAGTTTTGGTATCCGGTGGAGGAACGAATCTCCAGGCGATCATCGACAGTCTTTCGGCAGGAAAGATCACCAATACGACATTGGAACTTGTCGTGAGCAATAAACCGGGAGCCTATGCGCTTGAGCGTGCGGCGAAAAACGGTATTCCGAGTGAATGTGTGATTCCAAAAGATTATTCTACAAGAGAAGAATACGGGGAAGCGATGATTTCCCTATTGGAAAAACATGAGATTGAGCTGGTGGTGCTGGCAGGATTTTTGGTTATCTTACCGGAAAATCTTGTATCTCATTATGCCGGACGGATGATCAATATTCATCCATCCCTGATTCCGGCGCACTGCGGTCCGGGGTATTATGGACTGAAAGTGCATGAAAGTGTACTTGCCCGAGGAAACAAGGTAACGGGAGCGACCGTTCATTTTGTCAATGAGATTGCTGACGGCGGTCCGATCATTGTTCAGAAAGCAGTGGAAGTGCAGGATGATGACACGCCGGAAATTCTTCAAAAGAGAGTGATGGAGCAGGCAGAATGGAATATTTTGCCACAGGCGATCGATGATATTGCCAATGACCGGATTGAAATTGTAGATGGAATAGTAAAACACAGATAGGAAAGTGAGGACTTTTCAATGAAAGTACTGATTGTAGGAAGCGGTGGACGTGAACATGCGATCGCAGCAAGCGCAGCGAAGAGCAAGCAGGTAGATGAGATTTATTGTGCCCCTGGAAATGCGGGAATTGCCGGACTGGCAACTTGTGTGAACATCGGTGCGATGGAATTTGATAAATTGGCAGATTTTGCAGAAGAAAAAGGAATTGATCTTACCATTATCGGTATGGACGATCCATTGGTTGGCGGTGTCGTGGATGTATTTGAAAAACGCGGTTTGCGTGTCTTTGGACCGAGAAAAAATGCAGCGATCATCGAGGGAAGCAAGGCATTTTCCAAAGATTTGATGAAAAAATACGGCATTCCGACGGCTGCTTATGAAAACTTTGATTCTCCGGAAGCAGCACTTGCTTATCTGGAGACGGCAAAGATGCCGATCGTATTGAAGGCCGACGGTCTGGCTCTCGGAAAAGGTGTGTTGATTTGCAATACATTAGAAGAAGCCAAAGAGGGTGTTAAAACGCTGATGCTTGACAAGCAGTTTGGCGATGCCGGAAATCAGATCGTGATCGAAGAATTTATGACCGGACGTGAAGTGTCCGTATTGTGTTATTGTGACGGTACGCATATCAAACCGATGACAAGTGCACAGGATCACAAACGTGCGAAAGACAACGACGAAGGACTTAATACCGGTGGTATGGGAACCTTCTCCCCAAGTCCGTTTTATAATGAAGAAGTACAGCGCTTCTGTGAAGAAAAGGTATACCAGCCGACGATGGATGCCATGAAAGCAGAAGGAAGAGACTTTGTCGGAATTCTGTTTGTTGGCTTGATGCTGACAGAAGATGGCCCGAAAGTGCTTGAGTACAATGCACGATTTGGTGATCCGGAAGCACAGGTCGTTCTTCCACGTATGAAAAATGATATCGTGGATGTTATGAATGCCTGCATCGATGGCCGCTTGGATGAGATTGATCTGCAGTTTGAGGACAACGCGGCTGTTTGTGTCGTTTTGGCTTCCGATGGTTATCCGCTGCAGTACGAAAAGGGCAAAGTAATCACAGGGTTTGAGAACTTTGAAGGAAAAGACGGATATTATGTTTTCCACGCCGGCACAAAATTTGATGCGGATGGAAATATTGTTACCAATGGTGGACGTGTTCTTGGCGTGACTGCCAAAGGAAAAGATCTGAAAGAGGCACGCCAAAATGCGTATGCAGCGACAGAATGGATTTCCTTTGAGAACAAATATATGAGACACGATATCGGAAAGGCAATTGATGAGGCTTAAGTGCAATGTTTAGTGTATTCTACACTTGCAGCACTTTCTATAAAAATAAAAAAGGAGAGTAAGAGATGTATTCATTTGAAGAAGTAGTAAAAGCGGATCCGGAACTTGCCAAAGCGATGGAACTTGAGACGAATCGTCAAAATGATCATATCGAATTGATCGCTTCGGAAAACTTTGTAAGCAAAGCGGTTATGGCAGCGATGGGAAGCACTTGTACCAACAAGTACGCAGAGGGTTATCCGGGAAAACGTTATTATGGCGGATGCCAGTATGTAGACATGATTGAAGATCTGGCTAGAGAGCGTGCGAAAAAACTGTTTGGCTGTACGTATGTCAATGTTCAGCCACACTCCGGAGCACAGGCAAATATGGCAGTATTTTTTGCCCTTGTGAAACCGGGCGAGACGGTAATGGGCATGAACCTCGATCACGGCGGACATTTGTCACATGGAAGCCCTGCGAACATTTCAGGAACGTATTATCATATCGTACCTTACGGAGTAAATGACGCAGGATTTATCGATTATGATGAAGTAGAGCGCATCGCGAAAGAGTGTAAACCGAAAATGATCATCGCAGGAGCAAGTGCTTACTGCCGTAAGATTGATTTTAAACGTTTCCGTGAGATCGCAGATGAAGTAGGAGCTTTCCTGATGGTAGACATGGCACATATCGCAGGTCTGGTAGCTGCCGGCGTTCACGAGAGCCCGATCCCATACGCTCATGTAACGACAACAACAACACATAAGACACTTCGTGGACCTCGTGGTGGTATGATTCTTTCCAGCGAAGAGTTTGCGACAGAGCACAAATTGAATAAAGCCATCTTCCCGGGAATCCAGGGAGGACCTTTGATGCATGTGATCGCAGCAAAAGCAGTCTGCTTCAAAGAAGCATTGGATCCAAGTTTCAAAGAATACGGTAAAAATATCGTGGCTAATGCGCAGGCACTTTGCAAAGGATTGATGTCACGTGGTATTGATATCGTATCCGGTGGTACGGATAACCACTTGATGCTCGTTGACCTTGTAAATAAAGGATTGACGGGAAAAGAAGTAGAAGCATGGCTGGATGAAGCGAATATCACAGCCAATAAAAATACCATTCCAAATGACCCACAGAGCCCATTTGTGACAAGTGGTGTGCGTCTTGGTACTGCTGCTGTGACGACACGCGGATTTAATACAGAAGACATGGATCAGGTAGCAGAGGCAATCGCTATGCTGATCGATGATGTCAATGCAAATAAAGCGAAAGCAATGGAAATTGTAAAGACATTGACCGATAAGTATCCATTATACTAAAAATACAAAAATGATCCTATAGGAAAGAGAAGTCTGAGAAGATCGGGCTTCTCTTTTTTGAGGCTGTTTGAGGAACTGTAACGATTCAAGACATCTCCCACACATTCGCATTTCGGAAAAATATGTTTTGACATGCCATTGAAAAAGAGGTAAAATAGGAAAAAGTGCAATTTTTACAACGGAAAAGGATTTGTTGGCAGAAAGGTGAAAATTATGTTTGGAAATGGAAGAAAGACCATTGGCTTATTTATTTTCAGCAGTTATGAACAATATCAGCAGGAGATATGCCATGAAATTGCAGAACAAGCTTATAAAAAAGGATATAATGTAGCCGTATTCAACTCATTTGGACGTTATGGTGACAATGTAGAATATTTTGAAGGAGAAGCAAGAATTTTCGATTTGCCGGACTATTCAAAATTTGCCGGAATCGTGTTAGCGACGGATACATTTGATATAGAGGGAGCCAAGGAGAAGATCATGGAGCACATCCGTAATGAGGCGAGATGTCCGGTCGTATCGCTGCGCCAGGCAATGAATGGGATTAATAATATTTTACTGGATGAAAGAGATACGATGGAGGAAATTATCCGTCATGTGATCGAAGTGCATAAAGCGAAGGATATTGCATTTATGTCCGGGCCGAAAGACCGATGCGATGCAAATTTTCGTCTTGCCTGCTATAAACGGATCATGAAAGAATATGGATATGAGATTGGAAAAAACCGGATATATTATGGAAACTTCTGGAAAAATCAGGGTGACAGAGCATGTGATTATTTTTCGGCAGATGGCAAATGGCCGGAAGCGATCATCTGTGCCAATGACAATATGGCACTTTCGGTTTGTGATGTCCTTTGCGAGCGTGGGATCCGCGTCCCGGAAGACATTATCGTGACCGGCTATGATGGCGAAGAAGAGGGAAAATATTATCAGCCGGCGCTGACGACGGTCGAAGTGGATTTTAGGGATATGGCACACCAGGCAGTCAATCTGATTGACAAACATCAGGAAGATTTGCAAAATGAAATAATCTATGCAAAGACAAAATGTTATCCAAAAGAGTCATGTGGCTGTAAAAAAACAGATACGAATTTTGCAAAGCGGGCCATGCATTATAGTTCTAATCTTCGGTTAAGTAATATGGAGATGCAATTTAGTTTTATGTCTATAGATTTTGGGAAAATAAGAAAAATATGTGATATGCCGGCAGTCATCCGAAAGTATATTTACAACTATGAAGACTTTACCGACTATTATCTCTGTCTGTGCGATGAACTCGGACAAAGACAAAAGGAACATGTATCCCATTATACGGATAAGATGCACCTGCGTGTCGGATTTCACAACCGAGAGGTCATGTCAGCTCCGGGAGAAAATCTGGATATGGTATTTTCACAAAAGGAACTGCTGCCACATGAATTGATCGATGATACACCACAATGCTTTTATTTTGTGCCGGTTCATTATCAGAATACATGCTTTGGTTATGAGGCATACCAGTTTTCCAGACCGGATAACGGCGGTTCTATCTATGCCCGCTGGACGATTGCGGTAGCCAATGCAATTGAGGCGATTCTTGTACAACAGAAGCTTCATAATCTGATCGATGAACTGGAAAATATCTATATCCGTGATGTGTTGACTGGATTATACAACCGCCGTGGCTTTGAAAATTATGCAAGAACACTTTTTTTGGAAGCAAAGGTAAAGGAAAGCAGCGTCTGTGTGATCGGCATCGATGCGGATGGATTAAAGCCGGTAAATGACATATTTGGTCATCATGAGGGCGATAATGTTCTGCGTGCCATCGGTTATGCAATCAATGAAGCCGGCCGTCAGGGACAGATTGGAGCAAGGATTGGAGGAGATGAATTTGAAGTCATCCTGAGGAATGTCGATGAAGAAGATGCCAAACATTGGGTATATACGTTTGAACGAAGTCTGGAGACTTATAATAAAAAATCCGGAAAACCCTATGAAGTTCATGCAAGCACAGGATATCGTGTCGGAATTCCAGGGGCTTCAGATACGTTGGAAAGCTTTATGAAAGAAAGCGATGACATAATGTACCAAAATAAAATAGAAAATAAACGCAGGAGAAATGAACCCCTGCGTTAAGAAGTTTTATTCGTAACTATTCAGGACGCCCCTCCTCCACATTCGCATTTCGAACACTTCGTGTTCTTTTCTCGCCTTTGACAAGGCTAAAAATGCTCATATGTGGAGGGGGAGCCCTATTAGGATCTCAATGTATGGAAATCAAAGTCTCTTACGTGCAAGCACGACGATTCATTGATTTCCATACATTGGATCCTGAATAGTTACTCTTATTCGTGTAATTCCTCTCTCATAAGTCCAAGTGCGTTTTTTTCAAGACGGGAAACCTGGGCTTGTGAGATGTGGATTTCTTGTGCTACTTCCATTTGTGTTTTTCCTTGAAAATAGCGGAGTTCAATAATATTTTTTTCACGTATAGGAAGCGAACGGATCGCCTCGCGCAGGGATAGCATTTCTACCCACCCATCTTCTTTGTTTTTTGTATCACTGATCTGATCCATGATGTAGAGTGTATCGCCCCCTTCAGAATATACCGGCTCATAAAGAGAAACCGGGCTTTGTATCGCATCCAATGCCATCGCAATCTCTTCAGGAGTGACGTTCAGTTTTTCGGCGATTTCTTCCAATGTCGGTTCTTTTTCTGATTGTTTCATTAGTGCTTCTTTGGTGTAGATCGCCTTATAAGCGATATCACGCAGGGAACGGCTGACGCGGATGCTGTTATTGTCGCGCAGATAACGCCGTACTTCGCCGATGATCATAGGGACAGCATACGTGGAAAATTTTACCTGTAATGTTGTGTCAAAATTGTCGACAGCTTTCATCAAACCGATACAACCAATCTGAAAAAGATCATCCACATTTTCCCCGGTGTTTGTAAAACGCTGGATGATACTCAGGACGAGTCGGAGATTTCCATGGATAAACGTATCACGTGCATTGCGGTCGCCCGTTTTAATTTTGTCAAACAGGATCTGTTTTTCTTCTTCGGTGAGGAGTGGAAGTTTTCCGGTATTTACTCCACAGATTTCAACTTTGTATTGTGCCATTGTCTTGCCCTCACTTCTTTTGTATTTTTAGTTTGCCACAAATTGAATGAAATATTCCTGTTGTGAATAAGATTTATAAAAAGGAAAGAGGTTCCTCTATGCGTATCTGTGAATTGAGAGAGAAAGAAGTAATTAATGTGTGTGACGGGGAACGGATTGGGTTTGTGGAAGACATGATCTTTGATCTGTGTAAAGGCTGCATTTCCCACATTGTCGTCCCTAAAAATTGTAAATTCATGGGGATTTTTGGAAAAGAGGAGGAGTATATCATTGATCTGAGGTGCATTTGTCAGATTGGAAATGATATTATTCTGGTGGAGATGCCTCCTGAAAAAAAACAAAATTTTTGTGAAAAATAACTTTACGACGAGGAGGTTTTCGATTATGATAAAAGAAGAAATTATAGAAAAGAGGTTACTAGGATGAAATGTCCATTTTGTGCAGAAGATAATACGAAAGTAATTGATTCCAGACCGGCGGATGATAATAGTTCCATCCGCAGAAGAAGACAGTGTGAGCGCTGCGGAAAACGCTTTACGACATATGAAAAATTAGAGACGATACCATTGGTTGTCATCAAAAAAGATCTGGCACGCGAGCCTTATAACAGAGATAAGATCGAGCAGGGAATTTTCCGTTCCTGTACGAAGCTTGCCATCTCGATCGACGAGATCAATCAGGCAGTGGATCAGATTGAGACTGAGATTTTTAATCTCGGAGAAAAAGAGGTGTCCAGTAAATACATCGGCGAAGTTGTCATGGAACGTTTGAAGGCATTGAATCCGGTAGCATACGTGCGTTTCGCGTCGATTTACCGCGAGTTTAAAGATGTGAATACATTTATGGATGAAATTAAAAAAATACTGGACAATCAGTAAAATGACATGTTATACTTTACATAGGCAATTTCTCCTTTTGGAAGGAAAGGAGAATTATTTATGTATAGTAAAGTATACAGTGCAGGGCTGAATGGCTTGGAAGCACAGAAAATTATAGTAGAGGCAGATGTCTCGGGGGGACTTCCCTCGTTTCAGATGGTTGGTCTTCTGGCATCTGCGGTAAAAGAAGCCAGAGAAAGAGTACGTATTTCGCTACAGAATTCCGGGGTGATATTTCCTCCGAAACGAATTACGGTAAATCTTTCTCCGGCCGATATTCGTAAAGATGGCTCCGGCTTTGATCTGCCGATTGCCATTTCTTTAGTCGCCGCATTCGGCAAGATCCCTATTTCCCACACAGAACATATGGCTATTGCAGGAGAACTTTCATTGGATGGAAGAGTTCATGGAATTCATGGTGCCCTGTCGATGGCTATCGTTGCAAGAGAATCCGGATTTTCGTCAGTGATGCTTCCGACAGCAAATGTGGCAGAAGCTTCGTTTGTAGAGGGGATTGATGTGATCGGTGTGCAGACATTAAAAGAAGCAATCGCGTATCTGCGAGGAGAGATTATAATCCCGCCGGCAAAGGGAGAGTGGGAGAAAACCGGAGGAGAAAGACAACTTCCGGAAGTTGATTTTTCGGAAATTTCCGGACAAAAGACGGCGAAGAAAGCTGCTGAAACGGCGGTGGCAGGTGCCCACAATCTGCTGATGGTCGGAGCACCGGGGACCGGAAAAACCTTGCTTGCGAAGGCGTTGGTGGGAGTTATGCCACCTCTGTCTCGAAAAGAAATGCTGGAACTTACAAAAATTTACAGTGTTGCAGGCCGGCTGGATGAAAAAATGCCGGTTATCCTACAGCGACCGTTCCGTGCTCCCCATCATTCTATCTCTCCGGCAGCATTTTCCGGAGGCGGCAGCAAAGTTATTCCGGGAGAGATCACGTTGGCTCAGAATGGCATTCTCTTTTTAGATGAACTTCCCGAGTTTTCGAGAACGACACTGGAAATACTTCGTCAGCCGATGGAAGAGGGGAAAATCCATCTTTCCAGACTGGGACACAGTTTTGAGTATCCGGCAAAAATGATGGTCGTAGGGGCGATGAACCCATGTCGCTGCGGCTTTTATCCGGATATGCAGAAATGCCGGTGTACGCCGTTGCAGGTGCAGAATTATCTTGCCCGGTTAAGCGAACCTTTGTTAGACCGAATGGACCTCTGTGTGGAGATGGAAAAAGCAGTATTCGGTTTGCCGGAAATAAAGGAAAAAGTAGAAAACAGTGAACAGATCCGTTCCCGCATACTGGCAGCGAGAGAACGGCAGGAGAGACGATACCGGAAAGAAACGATTTCATACAATAGTGAACTGGATGGAAAAGCAATAGAAAAATACTGTAGTCTTAGAAAAAATGAGGAGGTTTTGTGGCGGGAACTTTGCGAGCAGTTAGAATTGTCTGCCAGAGGGGCAAAGCGTCTTCTTCGTGTGGCGCGTACGCTGGCAGATCTTTCGGAAAGAGAGCAGATTCAGGAAGAAGATTTGTTCGAGGCATCGATGTATAAGGGAATCAGCCGAAAATACTGGAATTCGATTCCGGAAGGCACACGGGGGTGATGAGATGACGCAGGAACAATATGGAATGTGGCTTTGCAGTATAGAAGGAATTGGAAGCCAAACGATACGGAAATTAATCAATCGTTTTGGTACCCCAGAAGAAGTATATACAAGAACAGAAGAACAATTAAAAGAAGCAGAAATTGGCGACAGGGAGAGAAAACTGCTTATAAATGGAAAACGACAGTTTCATTATCGTGCCATGAAGCAAAAAATATCTTCCTATGATATGGACGTCATTTCTTATTTTTCAGAAAGGTATCCGGAAAAGTTGCGCCATATACCGGATTTTCCCAAACGGCTTTATTGGCGGGGAAAACTTCCACGTGAAGAACTTCAGATTGCAATCGTGGGTGCAAGAAATTGTTCGCATTATGGTCGTGAGATGGCACGCAGATTTGCGTATGAATTATCCGGCTCAGAAATCGGAGTTATAAGTGGGATGGCAAGAGGAATTGATGGCTGGGCACACCAGGGGGCGTTGGAAGCCGGAGGGAATACCTATGCCATATTGGGAAACAGTGCAGAAATCTGTTATCCCAAAGAACATGCAAGGTTGTATCAAAGTATTGTACGAAACGGTGGTGTCTTGTCAGAATATCCACCGGAGACACCGGCGATGCCCGGATTTTTTCCGATGCGAAACCGGATTATCAGTGCACTTTCTGACGGAGTTCTTATTGTGGAGGCAAGAGAAAAAAGCGGTTCCTTGATTACTGCAGAACTGGCACTTGAACAGGGAAAGGATATTTTTGTCATTCCGGGAAGAATTGGAGATACGCTGAGCGAAGGATGCAATCAATGGATTCGTCAAGGTGCTTACTTAGTCACAAAACCCTCAGATATCGTGGAATATTATGAGGCAAACGGGCTGCTTGCACGAAGAAAAAAATCGAAAAATTTAGCAAAAATAAAAGTTTCCCTTGAAAGTGAAGAAAAAATGGTGTATGCTAGTTTAAGTCTTGAGCCGAAAGAAGTAAATCAGATTGCGAAGGAAACAGCGCTTCCGGCAGCGATGCTTATGAAACAGTTGTTTTCCCTGCAAAAAAAAGGCTTGGTCGAAGAAGTTGGGAAAAATAATTATATTAAAATATAGCACAAGGGGGCAGTTTTTGTATGGCGAAAAACTTAATTATCGTGGAGTCACCGGCAAAATCAAAAACGATCAAAAAATTTCTCGGAAGTAATTATACGGTAGTGGCGTCTAACGGACACGTTCGTGATCTGCCGAAAAGTCAGATGGGTGTTGATTTTGATAATGATTTTGAACCCAAATATATAACGATAAGAGGAAAAGGGGAATTGCTGGCTTCTCTTCGAAAAGAAGTAAAAAAAGCAGATAAGATCTATCTCGCGACGGACCCCGACCGTGAAGGGGAAGCGATTTCCTGGCATTTGTTTTTCGCACTGAAACTGGATCCGAAAAAGACAAAACGTATTACATTTAATGAAATTACAAAAAATGCGGTGCGCCAAGCTATCAAAGAGTCTCGCGAGATTGATATGGATCTTGTGGATGCCCAGCAGGCACGACGTGTGCTTGACCGTATCGTGGGATATTCCATCAGCCCGCTGTTGTGGCAGAAGGTAAAACGCGGACTTAGTGCGGGACGCGTGCAGTCCGTGGCACTGCGTATTATTGCCGACCGAGAAGCACAGATCGATGCGTTTATTCCGACGGAATATTGGAGTATGGAAGCAGAATTTCCGGTAAAAGGATGTAAAAAGCCGCTTTTGGCAAAATATTACGGCAATCCGAAGAAACAGGAAAATATCGGAAAAGAAGAACTGGAGAAAATATATAAGGATTTGGAGGGAGCGGTGTACGAAGTCTCTGAGATCAAAAAAGGAGAGCGTACCAAAAAGCCACCATTGCCATTTACGACAAGTACGCTGCAGCAGGAATGTGCCAAGCATTTGAACTTTGCTACATCAAAGACGATGCGTATCGCCCAGCAGCTCTATGAAGGTGTGGCAGTAAAAGGTCATGGAACAATTGGTTTGATCACGTATCTTCGTACGGATTCTACACGTATCTCACAGGAAGCAGATGCCGAGTGTAAGGAGTTTATCCGTGAAAATTATGGAGCAGAAAATGTGATGGAAAATGCTGCCCGGAAGAAGGAAACGAAGAAGATTCAGGATGCGCATGAGGCGATTCGTCCGACGTATGTGAACCTGACACCGGCAGCTGTGAAAGATTCTTTGTCAAGAGATCAATTCCGTCTGTATCAACTGATCTGGAAACGTTTTGTCGCAAGCCGGATGAACGGAGCGAGATATGAGACGACATCCGTTAAGATCAATGCCGGAAATTACCGCTTTACAAGTTCCGGTTCTAAGATTGTATTTCCCGGATTCCTTTCGGTATACCAGAATGATGAAGACAAGGAAGAAAATAATGCTGCCCTTCATAAAGTAGCAAAAGGTGATGTGTTTAAAGAAGTGGAATTAAAGAAAGAACAGCACTTTACACAGCCACCGGCCCATTATACGGAGGCTTCCCTCGTGAAAGAACTGGAGGATCTTGGGATTGGACGCCCGAGTACGTATGCACCGACCATTTCGACATTGATTTCCAGAAGATATCTTGCCAAGGAGAATAAGAATCTGTATTTGTCTGATTTGGGAGATATTGTAAATAGAATTATGGTAAGTGCCTTTCCGAGCATTGTTGATGTAAATTTCACAGCGACGATGGAAACACTTTTGGATGGTGTGGCAGAAGGAACGGTAGAATGGAAGAGCATCATACGGAATTTTTATCCGGACCTGAAAGAAGCAGTCGAACATGCCGAGCAGGCATTGGAAAAAATTGAAATTGAAGATGAAGTGACCGATACGATCTGTGAAAACTGCGGAAGAAATATGGTCATCAAATATGGACCTCATGGAAAATTTTTGGCATGCCCGGGATTTCCGGAATGCCGTAATACCAAACCGTATTTTGAAAAAATTGGCGTGAAATGTCCAAAATGTGGTGGCGAGATCGTCATCAAAAAGACACAGAAGGGCCGCCGTTATTATGGATGCGAAAATTATCCGGAATGTGACGTGATGACATGGCAGAAGCCATCGAAAGAAATTTGCCCAAAATGCGGAAATATGTTGCTGGAAAAAGGAAACAAGCTTGTCTGCGCAGATTCAGCGTGTGGATATATTGTTGAAAAACAAAAGGATAATGCTTGAATTTTTTTTTGAACTGTGATAAAATTATGGAAAGTGATTGTGAGGCATGAAGATGAGTGTAGAACTTTTAGACAAGACACGGAAAATCAATCAATTGCTAAGGGATAATCGTGTGTCGAAAGTGGCATTTACGGATTTGTGCCGGTTGCTTGGCGAATTATTAGAATCCAGTGTGTATGTAATCAGTAACAAAGGAAAAATTTTAGGTATAAATCAAATGCCGGATGACACACCCCATTCCTTTTTCCCATCTTCCGAAGGGCAGTATATGGATGCAAAGATGGCAAAGCGTTTTCTGGAAGTTTTATCGACAAAAGAAAATGTGAATCTGGAGTTTATGGGATTCCCTCGGGAAGTGTCAGAAGAAATTCAGGCAATGATTGCACCGGTATACATAGCAGGGAAGCGGCTCGGGACATTGTTCTTGGCAAGAAGAACCCGGTGTTATGGTATCGAAGATATTATTTTGACAGAGTATAGTACGACGGTAGTCGGACTGGAAATGATGCGGGCGGTTTCGGAAGAAGATGATTTTGCGAGCCGTAAGAAGCAGGAAATTGAATCAATATTACATATTTTATCGCCTTTGGAAAAAAGTGCGGTAAAGCAGGTGATTCAGCGGATTGAACAGGGGGAAGGTACGATCGTGACTTCCCGTCTGGCAAAAGAAGTAGGAATTACGCGGACAGTAATTGTAAATGCACTGAAAAAAGTGGAAAGTGCAGGATTGATTCAGACAAAATCGTATGGTGTGAAAGGAACGCACATCAAGGTTATGAATGATAAAATATACACCGATTTTGTAACGCAAAAAATGGAAATGGATTTCTGATGACGCAAATGGAATTGTGCTTTTTTCGCGATTCTCTTTGCGTTTTTATACGAAATAGTTTGTTAGGAGGGATTTTCTATGGTTTTGTCAAATGCATATAATTATGTGAATGTGCTTGGAAAAGCGGCAGATGCAAGCTGGACGAGAAATGACATTTTGGCAAATAATATCGCTAATGCCGATACGCCTGGGTTTAAGAGAAAAGACGTGCAGTTTGAAACCTATCTTAAAAATGCGGTAGCAGGAACAGACAGTCTGAATGAGACGGTTGCAAATATTGACTTAAATGAGTTAAATTGTACAACCTATACCGACCAGGCAAATCTCAGTTATCGTTACGATGGAAACAATGTTGATATCAATACGGAAAATGTAGAATTGGCAAAAAACCAATTAAAATATTATACGCTTATGAATTCTATGTCACAGGAATTTTCGCGTTTAAAATCTGCATTGCGTACGTCTTGATGATAAATGAAGACGATGGAGACAAAAAGAAAGGATGAAAAGGATATGTCAGTATATGGAGCTATGGATATCAGTGCATCAGGAATGACAGCACAGCAACTTCGCACCGATATTATTTCACAGAATATTGCCAATGTGAATACTACCAGAGATGGAAATGGAAAAGTGTATAAACGGAAAACCGTTGTCTTTGAAGAAAAAAGTTATCCTACATTTAATGAATCCCTGCAGTATGCAACCGGAAATATCGGTAAGGGTGTTAAAGTAACGGAGATTGTAGAGGATCCGTCTGAGGGGAATAAGGTGTATGACCCTTCCCATCCGGATGCTGACGAAGATGGATATGTTACTTACCCGAATGTAAATACTGTGACGGAAATGACGAACATGATCGATGCGACACGAGCATACGAAGCCAACGTTACGGTGTTAAATTCCACCAAGGGGATGGCGTTAAAAGCACTCGAAATCGGAAGTAACAGTTAATAGATAAAAACTAAAGGAGAAGAAAAAGCATGGATATCACAAATATTTCAGCAATTCAGTCGTTGTCTGATGTAAGCAGATATACGGATTCGACAGCCAAAGTGACGGGGAGCGGAGAGGAAAATCGTTTTGATTCCTTTTTATCTTCTGCGATTAATATGATTGGAGAAACCAATCAGCTTTCGAATGCAGCGCAGGCAGAAGAAATACGTTATTCAACCGGGGAGTCAGATAACTGGCATGATCTGATGGTTGCTCAGCAGAAAGCCAATATTTCTCTGCAGTACACCGTTGCCGTAAAAAATACAGCATTGGAAGCATATCGGACTTTGATGAATATGCAGATGTAATAGACAGACACTTATGATGTTAGGAGAGTAAATTGTATGATGGATCAATTGATTGCCATAAAAGATAAATTGCTGGCTTTTTGGAATAAATACACGACAAAGCAGAAGACGATCATTATCTGTGTTGTGTTAGCGGTGTTTTTTGCGATCGTGATATTGTCCTATGTGTTGACGAGGCCGGTATATACGCATCTGGCTTCTTTTTCCGATGCCAGTCTGGCAAGTACATTATCAGATTCCCTCGACAGTGAAGGGATTACATACAAAATGGAGACAGACCCGAGTACAGGGATTACTTCGTTTGATGTAGAACAGAGCAAATATTCCGATGCCGTACTGGCGATGGGAGCCAATGGTATCGTGGATAAAGAGATGAGCTGGGATGATGCTTTAAAAAGTGATATGACGACATCTTCTCTGGAAAAACAGACCAAGATCACACTGGCACTCCAGTCTTCGATCAAAGAGAATCTGCTTAAATTTGATGGTGTGGAAGATGCGACGGTTATCATTAACCGCCAGGAAGATGATAAGAAGTTTATTTCAGCAACAAAAGAAACAGCGGTTAGTGTGTCTCTGAAATTGGCAGATGGAAAAGAGTTACCGACGGAGACAGCGACGGCGATGGCTTATTATCTTACTAACGCAGTAGGAAATACGACGACAGACAACATTGTTATCGTGGATACGAAGGGGAATCTTTTGTATGGTGCGAAAACAGATAATACGCTTGGTGGTACGATTTCGGGAACCGAAGATTATAAGGCAAAATTGCAGCAGACATTTTCCGAACGTACGGAAAAAATGCTTTTGAAAGCCGGCTATGACGATGCCGACTGCAGCAAGACAAATATTAAATTTAACATGGACAAAGTGACGGAACTGGTTACGACGTATTCAGTGGCAGACGGTCAGGACCAGGGATACTATTCCAGTTCGTATGAGTACTCTTCTACAGGGGCTTCCGGAAGCGGTGGTACACCGGGAACGGATTCAAACAGCGAAGAGACAGATTATATGATCCAAAGCAATGGAGGTTCTAATTCGGAAACGATTTTGAATAAATACAATTACCTGCCAAATGAAGATGTTAAAAATATCGAACATGAGGTAGGGGCTGTTGTGCCGGAAGAATCTTCCATGGGTGTTGTTTTGACAAAGTACAAAAAGATATCGGAAGAGTCACTGCAGGAAAGCGGAGCTCTTGATAATATTTCATTTGAAGAGTACGCAGAACAGAATAGTGATCCGACGACGCTTGAAGTGCCGGAGGAAATTACCCAACTTGTTTCGGCGGCGACCGGTATCGCACAGAATAACATAACGATCATTGCACAGGAACAGCCGGTTTATGAAGCAGCAGAAAAGACTGGATTTGCAGGAAGTCTTACCAACTACCTGATGATCATTCTTGCCGTATTGATCGGTGCTCTTCTTATCTTTGTTATCATCCGCGGTACTTCACCGGTGAAAGTAACAGAGACAGAGCCGGAACTTTCGGTAGAAGATTTGCTTGCAACGACAAAAGAAAATGAGGAAAATCTGGAAGAGATTGAACTTAGTGATAAATCCGAAACACGAAAGATGATAGAGAAATTCGTGGATGAGAATCCGGAAGCGGTTGCGATGCTGCTGCGAAACTGGATCAATGAGGACTGGGGATAAGATAGGAGGTACACGAGCATGAGTGCAGTATCAGAATTGGATGGGATTCAGAAAGCAGCGATTCTTTTGATCACACTTGGACCGGAGAAGGCTGCGGGAATCTTTAAACATTTAAAAGAAGACGAGATTGAACAGCTTACTTTGGAAATCGCCAATACGCGAAGTGTATCTCCGGCAGATAAAGAAGCGGTTTTGAACGAGTTCTATGAAGTTTGTCTGGCACAGCAGTACATCGCAGAAGGCGGTATCGGTTATGCGACGGATCTGCTTCAGAAAGCATTGGGAGAGGACAAAGCCAAAGAGGTACTTGGAAAACTTACAGCATCTCTTCAGGTACGTCCATTCGAATTTATTCGAAAGACAGAGGCATCTCAACTTTTGAACTTTATTCAGGACGAGCATCCACAGACTATTGCGATGATTTTGTCATATCTGTCTCCGACACAGGCGGCAGGGGTTATCAGTACCCTACCTCCGGACAAGCAGACCGATGTAGCCAAGCGTATCGCTTTGATGGATCGTACGTCACCGGATGTCATCAAAGAAGTGGAAAATATTTTGGAGCAGAAACTGTCATCACTGGTCAATCAGGATTACACGATCGTTGGTGGTATCGATTCCATCGTAGAAGTGTTGAACACGGTAGACCGTGGTACAGAGAAACATATTATGGAAAATCTCGAGATCGAAGAGCCGGAACTTGCCGACGAGATCCGAAAGAAAATGTTTGTATTCGAAGATATTCTTATGCTTGATGACCGTTCCATCCAGCGCGTTCTCCGTGAAGTGGAAAATGGCGAACTGGCAGTTGCCCTCAAAGGTGCAAATGAAGATGTACAAAATGTTATCTTCAACAATATGTCTACTCGTCTGTCCGCAATGATCCGTGAAGACATGGAATATATGGGACCGGTTCGTATGAAAGATGTCGAAGAGGCACAGCAGAAGATTGTAAATATTATACGTAAGTTGGAGGATTCCGCTGAGATTGTAATATCAAGGGGCGGAGGTGACGAGATCGTTGTCTAATTTAATTAAGTACCAGTTTGTCGATCTCCATCCATCCGATACAGTAAAGATCAACAACAATGACAAAAAAGACAATTTTATTCCGCTGGGAAAAGATGGTGGGATTTCGATAGAAACCATCGGCCAGCAGGAAGCGGAAAAAGCAATTTTGTCTTTACAAAAAAAGGAAAATAATGAGGCGGAGCCGGAAAATATTTCGGAAGAAGAATATGAGAAAACAAAAGAAGAAGCAGAGTTTCTCATAGAGGAAGCCAAAAATCAGGCAGAACAGATGCGAAGCGAGGCATCCCGACAGATTCAGGAAGAGATGAAGCGGGCAGTAGAGGACGGCCGAAACCAGGGATATCAGGAAGGCTGGCAGCAAGCGGAACAGGAAATCGCCCAGCGGGAAAAAGAACTCGATGATACGGCGAGAAACCAGAAACGTGAGTTAGAAGAATATGTCGATGGAATTGAGAAAAAGTATGTCGATGTGTTGATTGCCCTGCTTCAGAAATTGACGGGAGTTCTGATCGAAGACCGTGATGATCTGATCTTATATCTGATTCAGACGACAATCCGAGACCTGGAACCTTCTGACAAATATTGTATCCGGGTATCCGGGGATGATATTTATGAAGTCGAGAGCAACAAAGAAAAGATTATACAGGAACTCGGAGAGGGCGTCAGCCTTGATCTGGTAGAAGAAAAAGGACTGGAAAAGGGACAGTGTGTTATCGAGACGCAGAGCCAGATGGTAGACTGCGGTTTTCAGACACAGCTGGATACACTGATCCGGGATTTAAAAATGTTAGTTCATTCCTAAAAAAACGGAAATGAGGGAAACTATGGAACTATCCGAAAAAATTCACTTTGACCGCTATGAGGCACTTTTGGATCGAAGTTATGTGAAACATCTCGGAAAGGTGGCAAAAGTGGTTGGACTTACCATTGAATCAATTGGTCCGATGGCAAAATTGAATGACTTATGTTTGATACGGTCGAATTCAGCAGCCGGTGTAGTAAAAGCCGAAGTGGTTGGATTCCGGGATGACCGTGTCCTTTTAATGCCTTACGATAACGTCGAAGGTGTAGGACTCGGAAGCTGGGTCGAAAATACCGGCGCACCGCTTCAGGTGCCGGTAAGTGAAGAACTTCTGGGACTGACATTAGATGGTGTAGGAGAACCGATGAATGCCGACAGTCTTGGGGCGGATTGTGCTCATTATTCCGTAGAAGCGGCACCGCCGGATCCTCTTAGCAGAAAGATCATAGATGAAGTGTTGACGTTGGGAGTAAAAGCGGTAGATGGACTTCTTACGATTGGAAAAGGCCAGAGAATTGGAATTTTTGCAGGAAGTGGTGTGGGAAAGAGTACACTAATGGGGATGTTTGCCAGAAATACGAAGGCAGACATTAACGTAATCGCGCTGATCGGAGAGCGTGGACGAGAAGTAAGGGAATTTATTGAACGAGATCTGGGAGAAGAAGGAATGAGACGTTCTGTCGTTGTCGTGGCAACATCGGATAAACCGGCGTTGATTCGTAAAAAGGCGGCACAGACGGCGACGGCGATTGCAGAATATTTTCGAGATCAGGGAAAAGATGTATTACTTATGATGGATTCCCTGACGCGTTTCTCAATGGCACAGAGGGAGATTGGACTGGCATCCGGAGAACCGCCGGTATCGCGTGGTTATCCGCCAAGTGTGTACGCACAGATGCCCAAATTGCTCGAGCGCGCAGGAAATTCTGACCGCGGTTCCATCACAGGTCTTTATACGGTGCTTGTCGATGGAGATGATTTCAACGAGCCGATCACTGATACGGCCCGAGGAATCCTGGATGGTCATATCGTGCTTTCGAGACAGATGGCGCAGAAGAATCATTATCCGGCGATTGATATACTGCAGAGCATATCGCGTGTTATGAGTTCGATTATCACAAAGGAACACAAAGTAGCTGCCGGAAAGATGAAACAGGTGCTGGCGACGTATCAGGAGGCAGAAGACCTGATCAATATCGGAGCTTACAAGGCGGGATCCAACCCGGACATTGACTTTGCAATTGATAAGATCCGTGCCGTAAATGCGTTTTTACAGCAGCAGACCGATGAGAAGTTTACGTTTGAAGAATCTCTTCAGCAAATGCTTGATATTTTCAGTGAGGATGGTGAATAACCATGGGACGGTTTCGGTTTTCGATGCAGAATATATTGCAAATGAAAGAAAAACTTGAAACACAGGCAAAAAACGAATATGCACAGGCAAATGCCAGATTGTTACAGGAACAGGAAAAACTGGAAATTCTGCAAAACCGGCTGCGGGCCAATGATGAACTTTTAAAAGGTGAATTGCAGGAAAGTTTAACGATTGTAAAAATAAAGAAAATCAAGCAGGATAGTGAAATTTTAGAAACGTATATTGAATTACAAAATAATGTCATTGTTCGTTGTGAAGCAGAAGTGGAGCAGGCGAGAAAAAAATTAACGGAAGCGATGAAAGAACGGAAGATTTTTGAAAAACTACGCGAAAAAGCATGGGAAAAATTTCAAAAAGAAGAATTGCAGAAAGAACAAAAAGAAGTGGATGAACTGGTAAGTTACACCTATTCAAATTCGACAGAAAGGATTTAAAGATTATGGCTAGAAAGAAGAAAAAAGATAAAAATGTAGAAGTTGCACAGGAAGAAAGCGGTGGAAGCAAACTGCTTACGATATTGATCGTAATTGCGATCGTATTGATCTGGCTTGGAATATTTGGTGTATTGATCAAAATGGATGTCGGAAATTTCGGAAGTGAGGTATTGGCACCGGTGATCAAAGATGTGCCGGTGATCAACCGTATTTTGCCGGATGATGGTTCTAACAGCCAGACAAACGGTTATACCAATATTGATGAGGCAAATGCACGCATCAAACAGCTGGAAAATGAACTGGCTTCGCTGAAAAGCACCAATTCTGCCAGTGCTGATGAAGTGACACAGTTAAAAAAAGAAGTAGAACGATTGAAAAAGTTTGAAGAACAGCAAAAGTCATTTGAGCAGCGCGTAAAGAAATTTGATGAAAATGTTGTTTACAATGATAAAGCACCGGACATATCCGAATACAAGCAGTATTACGAAGAAATTGATCCGGACAATGCCGCTGCGATTTATAAAGATGTCGTAAAAGATCTGACGTATACAGCCAAGATTACCAAACAGGCGACGATGTACAGTAAGATGGATCCGGATAAGGCTGCAGCAGTGCTGGAAACCATGACGGGAGATCTTGATCTTGTCGCTTCGATTTTGGACAGTATGACCGAGTCTAAGAGTTCTGCTATTCTGGCAGCGATGACACCGGAGACGGCGGCTCAGATCACGACAAAAATGACGGAAAAATAGTGCCCACAACGGTTAAAAACAACAGTTTTTTGACCGATATATATAGTGGATGATTTGGGTGATAACACACCCGGAAAGGAGGAAACATGAAGACAGCAAACATTTCTTTAAATGTACAGGCAGTACAATCCCGCGGCATGGACAAAAGTGCATCCGTAAAAGATAAGTCGTTTGAAAATTATTTTTCAAAAAACACGGCAAACACATCGGAAAAAGCACAGCCGGCGAATGTAAAGACTTCCGGGAAGAAAGAAATAACCGATGGTTTTGATTCCCATAAGATTACGGTCAAAGCGGACAAAAACCAGACACCTGTGGAAAACGAGATGCCGACAGAAGAAATTGCGGAAAAAGTAACCACGTTGCTGCAGAATGTCTTTGGTCTTTCAAAAGAAGATGTGGAAGATCTGCTGGAGCAGCTCGGAATCACACCGATGGATCTGATCGTGGATGTTACCGGTGCACAGCAGTTACAGGCGACAGGAAATACTTCGAATATCAATGCACTCATTTTGAAGATGCATGGTGTGGAAGATTCCAGTGCAATGCTTGTATCGGATGAACTTACTTCCGATTGGACGCAGATCACACAGGGAATTTCTGAAATTTTGGAACAGGTTTCCGAAGTACCTCAGAATTCACAGGATATGCAGAACTTCTTACAAAATCTGACAGACGTGATCAAGGAAAACAAAAATGTTCCGGAAGAATATGAAGGCAAAGAAAATTCGGAAAGTGACATGGTGGTCACATCCGTTGTATCCGACCAGAATACCGCCGTTACTGTAGAAGTTTCAAACGAATCCGGACAATCGGATGCTTTTGCACAGGATTCACAAACCGGTTCCCAGCCGGCGGCAGAAGCGGAAAATTCGTTACCGGCATTTGTGGACAGACTGACGCAGGCGTTTGAACCGGGTACGGAAAATGCAGAGATCCGTCAGGTTTCCATGCAGGAGATCGTAGATCAGGTAGTGAACCATATCCGCATTCGTGTACTGCCACAGACAACAAGTATGGAACTGCAGTTAAATCCGGAATCTCTCGGACGAGTGCATTTGAGCGTTTCATCCAATCAGGGCGTTGCGACAGCGACACTTACGGTTCAGAATGAAATGGCAAAAGAAGCACTGGAGAGCCAGCTGGTTGTATTGCGGGAAAATCTCGAAAGTCAAGGTTTGAAAGTAGAATCGGTAGAAGTAAATGTATCCAATTTTGGATTCAAAAACCAGGAAGATTCAAACAATCATAACTTTGATCAGAAAAAAGGTTCTGCCAAACGTTTTCGCGTCGATGCCGGAGAACAGGCATTGGATGGGGATAATGTTTCTCAGGAAACAGAGACAGAACGACAGGATGGAGAAAGTATTGTGGATTATACTGCATAATAAAAAGGAGGCGAACACATGGCAACATCATTGGATGGTATTGTGACAGGACTGAATGATCTGAGTTTTGATAAAAACAGAGTCAATAAGTCGCAGTCATCGGATCGTGCCGTAGGAGGAGAACTTGGAAAAGATGAATTCTTGCAGCTTTTGGTGTGTCAGATGAAAAATCAGGATCCGCTTGAGCCGGAGAAGGATACTCAGTTTATTGCACAGCTCGCACAGTTCTCAGCATTGGAACAGATGCAGAATCTGAACGAAACTGCTGTAAATTCACAGGCGTTTGGATTGGTTGGTAAAGCCGTTGTTCTTAATACAAAGAGTACAAATGGAAGTATTACCGAAGTACAGGGTGTAGTTGATTACATTGCTGTAAAAAACGGAACCGCACAATTATCTGTAAATGGACAGTTATACTCTATTGATGATTTGGTAGAAGTAAAACAATCCTATGCAGATGTGGCAAAATATCTTCCTGTTGCAGAGCAGACGGAAGCTGTTTATGACAAATCAAACAAAAGTATGGTCGATATTAATATCAACCTTGGCAGCGGAAACTATGCAGCAAGCAGTGTAGCTGTTATGTTAAATGGAGAATATATTAAATCCGACTATTTGTCTTACAACAACGGAGTATTGTCTATTGCACCGGGGGCTTTTGAAAATCTGGATAACGGAACATACAAACTGGCGTTGTGCTTTGACGATCCATATAATACGACGATTACAGATAAAGTTACGGTAAAAGTGACAGAAAGTGGCATTTCCAAGGATGAAGATGACACGACGACAGAATGAAACGATCATTCTTTAGGAGGTGGACAAAGCGATGAATATCAATAACAGTAACTTTGCTTCCATCGATGAAATGCGGCATAAAATAAATGCAGCAGAACAAAAAACAAATCAAACAGCATCAAAGACCGGTGAAAAATCCACAACGTTTGGAGAAGTGTTACAGAGCACAGCAGATCGTGTTCGATTTTCCAAACATGCGGCAAGACGCTTGGAGACAAGAAATATTTCTATGACGAAAGAACAGCAGGCACGTCTGGAAGAGGCGGTAGATCGGGCTGAGGAAAAGGGCATGACGGAATCTCTTGTTATGGTAGATGATCTTGCATTTATTTTAAATGTGAAGAATAAAACAATCGTCACTGCGGTCAATGATACTTCAAATGCAGTTTTTACCAATATCGATGGAGCGATCATTAATTAAAATTGCAGCAGAAAGAAAATGAAACCATGCCGGCCCTTAACAGGAGGCATGATAATCCCTGACTGACAGAGGGGATTAACAAATGCAGGAATTTGAAAATGGAGGGTGATTCATTATGATGAGATCATTGTGGTCCGGTGTATCAGGATTGAAAGTACACCAGACAAAGATGGATGTAATTGGTAACAATATCGCAAACGTAAATACGGTAGGATTTCGTTCCAGTTCGGTAAACTTTACGGATGTGTTTTATCAAACGACACAGGGAGCTTCCGGTCCGAATGCGACGACAGGAGCAGCCGGAAGAAATGCCGTTCAGATCGGTTTGGGATCCAATGTAGCATCCATTAGTGTAAATATGAGTGGAACCGGCGCAACAAACCGTACCGATAGAGGTATGGATCTGATGATAAACGGGGATGCATTTTTTGTTGTAAGAAGCAACGGAAGTACATATTTTACAAAATCCGGATGTTTTGATATCGATGCAGCGGGTACACTGTACTGTACGACAAATGGAGCTTCCGTACTCGGATGGGGGGTGGATGCCAATGGTGAAATTCGTAAGGATACGGCAGATACCTTACAGCTGATGTCTCCGGAAAACCAAAATGCAGAGCCGGCAGCCACAACAAATGTTACATTATCCGGTAATATTGACAGCAAAGATAAACAGGTAACCTTTAGTGCAGATGGAGCGGGATATCCGATTTCTGTCAGCTTTTATGACAATGTCGGAAATCTGTTTACTGCAAAATTGTCTGTTATGAAAGCCAATGCGACAACAGACAATGAATACACGGTAGGAATTACGGATATCATGGATTCCAAAGGAAATTCCATTTTGAAGCAGGCGACTGTGGATGCCAGCGGAAATACCGTGTACAGTACGACAAACCAGTACGTCAGCTTTGGTGGACAGAGTCCATTGAACTATACCGTAGATCCGGATGGTACAATCACATTTACAAAGAGTACATCCCTTTTAACCTTTAATGGTTCTTCGGGTGAATTTGTAAGTGTTTCCGGTGAAGTGGAAGGAATGCTGAACTTAACGTTAAACGATGGAAATACGGAAAATAACGCCTTTCCGGTGAAGGGTGTCAATATTGATTTTTCCGGACTTACGATGTATGCCACAAAAGGAACTTCTACCGTAAAACCGGAGCGCGGAGATAAAGACGGACACAATGCAGGAAATGCTGCAGGTACTTTGAACGGATTTTCAATCGGAACCGATGGAAAAATCTATGCTGTATACAGCAATGGAGATGATAAACTGCTTGGGCAGATTGCAGTAGCGTCATTTGCTAACCCATCTGGCTTGGAAGCTGCCGGAAACAGTTTGTTTGCAGCAACACTGAACTCCGGTGATTTTGATGGAATTGGCCAGGATATTACTGAAGTTGGAAGTTTTTCCGTAGGTGCACTTGAAATGTCAGATGTAGACCTTGCTACTGAGTTTACGAATATGATCACGACGCAGCGTGGATTTCAGGCAAACTCCCGTACAATTACGACATCCGATACGATGTTGGAAGAATTGATCAATCTGAAACGTTAAAAAGAATAAAATTCTTATAAAAAGGGAAACTTTTGTTTCCCTTTTTGCTTTTTTGTGGTATAATAAAATCGAGTATTGAAAAGCGTTGAAAAAGGAGGAATTGTATGATTGACGTCACGCGGATGAATGGAAAACAATTTACCTTAAATTCGGACCTGATAGAAACCATCGAGGAAACTCCGGATACGGTACTGACCTTAACTACAGGGAAAAAAATTATTGTAAAAGAAAGTAGACAAGAGGTAAAAAATCTAGTAAAATTGTATCGGAAAGAAATTTTTTCAATACCAATAGATTAATATAATATTAAGGTGGTGTATTTTTTTGGATTTAGCATCAATTATTGGTATGCTGGGGTGTGCCGCAGCAGTTGTGTATGGAATTGTATCCGGAGATCAGGGATTTGCTGCGCTGGGAAACTTTTATGACTTTTCCTCCATTTTGATTACAATCGGAGGCTCCTTTATGTGTATGCTTACGATGTCAGACAGTATACCGGCATTTTTTAACTCGCTGAAGTCTTTTAAGCTGATTTTAAAAACTCCGGCGACAAAGGAAAGTGAAATTATACATACGATTATTGATCTGGCGAATGTGGCAAGAAAAGAGGGGCTGCTTCAGCTGGAGGAAGCAGCGGCAGATATCGATGATGATTTTTTGAAAAAAGGAATCATGCTGATTGTCGATGGTACCGATCAGGAATTGGTTACCAGCATACTGGATACCGAACTGAGCAGTATTGAACGTCGACACAATAAAGTGATCAGTTTTTGGGATGGATTGGCTGCTATGGGTCCTGCCTGGGGTATGATCGGTACGTTGATCGGTTTGATCAACATGCTGAAACTGCTGGATGATCCAAGTTCAATTGGACCGAACATGGCAGTGGCTTTGGTTACGACGATGTATGGTTCTCTTCTTGCAAACTGGATTTCCATTCCTATCGCAACAAAGCTTCGTGCAATCAATGCGAGAGAGATTATGGAGAAAGAAGTTATCTGTGAGGGAATTCTGTCGATACAGGCTGGAGAAAATCCACGTGTGATTGAGGAAAAACTGAAATCATTCCTTGCACCGAATGTCCGTGACTCTCTTTTGGGAGGCGATGGAAATGAACAAGGTGGTGAAAGCTAATGGCACGAAGAAAGGCGGAAGAGCCGGCATCCATTGAAGGTGGATGGATTAACACATTTGCAGATTTAATGAACTTGTTGCTGTGCTTTTTTGTACTATTGTTTTCCATGTCAACTGTAGATGCAGATAAATACGAACAGATTGTTACTTCTCTTTCTGAGAGTATTGATATCTTTTCCGATGGCGGAAATGCCGTTGGCGAGGGCGCTTTTGTTTCCAGTGGAACCAGTCAGAAAATTTCCATGGAAGAGTATTTCAATGAATTTGAAAACAGTGGACAGGATCAGGAACTGAAAGACGATTCTACGGAAATCTCGGATGAGGAAAAGTATAAGCAAAAACTGCAAGACCAGTTGAAACAAAAAACAGAGGAACTTTATGCCGAAGTATCGGATAAAGCAGCAGCAAAGAAAATTCAGGATATGGTCAATGTAAACATGGACGAGCAGTACCAGTATGTTCAGATTTCATTGAATGGTGCGATTTTATTTGATTCCGGTTCGGATGAAATTAAAAAATCAGCTGTTCCGCTTTTGAGTAAAGTGGGCGATATTTTGAAGATATATGATGACCATATGATAAAGATCGAAGGTCATACCGACAATGTTCCGATTTCCAGCAGCACATTTAAAAATAATATGTGGCTGTCTACGGCGAGGGCGACGCAGGTGTTTGAGTATTTTACCAATCAAAAACATATGGATCCTAAGACGTTAGAGACGACGGGACGAAGTCAGTACGATCCGGTGGCAGATAACAAAACGGAAAAAGGGCGTGCGAGAAATCGGCGTGTAGAAATTAAAATATATACCGAAGAGTGATTATGGAGGGTAAAGATGAAAAAGAATATTTTGACGATTATAATCATGGCATCTTGTCTTTTGAATCTTATTCTGACAGCTGTAATTGTATTTGCAGTGGTTCCGACGATGAATAAGACAAGCCAGCTGGTAGACAAAGTTGCTACCGCGATTGATCTGGAAACAGATGAAGAAGCTTCCGGAGATTATTCCATAGATAATCTGGAACCGTATTCGATTGCGTTTGAAAATAAGCAAACGATTAATCTGAAACCGGACGAAGGTGACAACACTTCTCACTTTGCTGTACTGGAAGGAGTTACCATTTCTTTTAACAAAGAAGCAGAGGATTACAAAGAAGTTTCTGAATCTGTAAAAGCAAAAGATGTATATATTACAGAAATTGTAAAAGAAACCATTGCAGATCAGAGTATGAAAACATTGAATCAGAATGCAGTAAAAGAACAGGCACTTGCTAAAATCCAGGATTTGTATGGAAGCAAATGCATTGTACGTCTTGCATTAGATGGATTTATGTTCCAGTAGGAATAATAACAAATTTGGAAAGTCAGTGAGGTGAAAGAAAATGGGGGACGTCTTATCGCAAAGCGAAATAGATAACTTGCTTTCTGCGTTAAACAGCGGTGAATTTGATCCGACAGATACCGATGCAGAAGAAGAAAAGCAGGTAAAAGATTATAATTTTGCAAGACCATCCAAATTTTCGAAAGATCACTTACGTACTTTAGTATTTATTTTTGAACATTATGCGCGTTTGTTATCGACAAATCTGCCGGTGTATCTGCGGAGAAATGTTCAAGTGGAAGTAATGCATGCGGAAGCAGCAACGTTTCAGGAGTTTTCGAATTCGTTGTCAAATCCGGTTCTCTTAGGTGTTGTCAATTTTGCACCTTTGGAAGGGACGATCATCATTGAGATGGCGAGCAGTCTTGGATATACGATAGTAGATCTGATGCTTGGTGGAAGTGGCGTTCCTTTGGATAAGCCAAGAGAGTTTACAGAGATTGAATTGTCAATTATTCAAAGGATCATGGCAGTTTGCACAAATCTCTTGATTGAACCTTGGGCTAATGTGCAGAGCATCAATCCTACATTAGAAAGAATTGAGACAAACTCGCAGTTTGCACAGTTTGTTTCGCCAAACGAAATGACTTCCATTGTCACGATGAATATTAAAGTTGGTGATGTTGAAGAAGTGATGAATATTTGTATTCCATATGCGGTAGTAGAGCCGGTTATTGATAAGATCAATACGAAATACTGGTATTCTACAGCTGAAATAAAAGACGATGATAAATATCGTGAATTAATCGAAGACAATATTCATAAAGCCAAAATCCCGGTGCGTGCGATTATGGGACGCAGTGCTATATCGGTAAACGATTTTATTCATTTACAACCGGGGGATATCATTAAGTTAAATACCAAGATAGAAGATGAAATGGATGTCTATGTTGGTAATATCAAGAAATTTTCTGCATTACCGGGTGCCCATGATGACGCCTATGCAGTTAAGATTAAATCAGTCTACAGAGAGGAGTAAGAATGCATGGATGGAATGTTATCGCAAGAGGAAATCAATGCGTTATTAGGAGGTATGGGCGATTCTGCTGAGAATACTTCCGATGTGGTAGCAAATGAGCCAACACCGGCTGCGGCAGACTCTAACGAACGTTTGTCTCCGGAAGAAAGTGATGCTCTAGGGGAAATTGCTAACATCAGCATGGGTACGGCGGCAACAACGTTGTCGGTTTTGGTAAACAACCGGGTAGAGATTACAACTCCCAAATTATCTTATGTTACCTTGGATGATCTGAAAGAGCAAAATCCTGCACCATGTGTCTTTATATATATATCTTACCGAACCGGTTTGGAAGGAAAGAATATTTTGGTATTAAAAGAACATGATGTAAAAGTTATTACAGATTTGATGATGGGCGGTGATGGCACAAATACAGATGCCGAATTAACGGATCTTCATTTAAGTGCGATCAGTGAGGCGATGAATCAGATGATGGGATCGGCGGCGACATCAATGTCATCAATGATCAATGAAAAAGTGGATATCAGTCCGCCAAGTTCGACAAGAGTTGACTTAACTGACACTATGATGGAAGACGGCTTACATGACATGGTTGGTCAGACATTTGTTCAGGTTTCATTCCGAATGACAATCGGTGATCTGGTCGATAGTGAAATCATGCAATTGTATCCGTTTGATTTTGCAAAACTCATTTATACCAGATTCCGAAGTACGATGGAAGGTGGTATGGAAGAAACGGCAGCTTCTGAACCGGAACCGGTTGCCGCACCGGTACAGCAGCCGGAGCCAATGCAGGCAGTACCGGTATCACAAATGAATCCACAGATGGCACCACAGCAGCCTATGATGGGAATGCAACAGCCGACGATGAACGGTGCAATGCCGATGTACAATATGCCAATGCAGAATGTACCGATTCAGCCGGCACAATTTCAAAATTTTGCACCGAGTCAGAACTTAGATGGTATCGCTCCGGAAAATATTGATTTGATCATGGATGTTCCGTTGGAAGTCACGGTGGAACTTGGAAGGACAAGCAAGTCGATCAAAGAGATACTGGATTTTTCGCCGGGTACGATCATTGAACTGGATAAACTGGCAGGTGAGCCTGTTGATGTTTTAGTAAATGGAAAATTTGTCGCAAAAGGCGAAGTTGTGGTGATTGAGGAAAACTTCGGTATTCGCGTGACAGAGATTATCAAAGATTAATATAATGGAGGAATATGAACAATGGCAAAAAGTATTTTGATATGTGATGATGCTGCATTTATGCGAGTTATGATCAAGGATATTTTGACAAAAAACGGATATGAAGTAGCTGGAGAGGCAGAAAATGGCTTGAAAGCTGTTGAAAAATACAATGAGACCAAGCCAGATCTTGTTATGATGGATATCACGATGCCGGAAATGGATGGAATTCAGGCACTGAAAAAGATTAAAGAAGCAGATCCGGCAGCCAACATCATTATGTGTTCCGCAATGGGACAGCAGGCGATGGTAATTGAGTCCATTCAATCCGGAGCAAAGGATTTTATCGTAAAACCTTTCCAGGCGGATCGTGTATTGGAAGCAGTAAAAAAGGCAATTGGATAAATGCTTAACAATATTTTACAATTGATCGCTACGTTGTTTGCGTTCGTGTTGGTTTTGGCGCTTACCTATTTTGTTACAAAATGGATCGCCAAATCCGGTGCGATGCAGTCTCGAGCAAAGAATATTAAAGTGATTGAGACATATAAGATTGCCCCATCCAAATACATTCAGATTATCCAGATTGGAAAAAAGCAATATGCCATTGGGGTAACCAAAGAGCAGATCACATATTTGACCGAATTAACAGAAGATCAGCTGGAGGTGCCGGAAGAGTTCGGAAATACACCAGGAGATACCTCGTTCAAAGAAGTGATGAAGACGATGCTTTCGAATGTAAAAAACAGAGATGACAAGAAATAAGAAAAGGTTGGTATTATGAGAACACACAGGAGATTTTTTTGGATTTTGACTAAGACGATGTCTCTGGTTTTAGCACTATGTATATTGACCTTTTTTTCTGGTACAATCATTTGCGCAAAACCGGATTCCAATTCGCATGTAGATGAGATAGAAGGAAGTAGTACTGCGGGAACATCCGATCCGGAAGATCCGGATGATTTTCAATTTAACATTACCTCCAATGCAGGAAGCAGCAGTTTGTCAGCAAGTTTGCAGATGCTTCTTGTATTGACAGTGCTGGCACTGGCACCATCGATCATTATAATGATGACATCATTTACAAGGATTATCGTGGTGCTTCATTTTGTGCGTTCTGCACTGGGAACACAGACGAGTCCGCCAAACCAGGTTTTGGTGGGGCTTGCTTTATTTCTGACACTGTTTATCATGTCGCCGGTTATCACACAGATCAATACGGATTGTGTGCAGCCGTATGAACAGGGACAGTTGACACAGGAAGAAGCGCTTAATGCGGGATTAAAGCCGATTCGTGAGTTTATGTTTAAACAGACAAACCGTTCTGATATTCAGTTGTTTTTGGAAATAGAAGGAAAAGAAAGCGAAATTCAAACTGAAGATGATGTGCCGACGATGGTTTTGATGCCGGCATTTATGATCAGCGAATTGAAGACCGCATTTATTATCGGATTTTTGATTTATCTTCCATTTATTGTAATTGACATGGTTGTCGCGTCAACCCTAATGTCAATGGGAATGATGATGCTTCCACCGACTACGATTTCCATGCCGTTTAAGATTTTATTATTTATTTTGGCAGATGGATGGAATCTTGTGATCGGCCAGCTGGTTCAGACATTTTATTAGAGCCGCTGGGAGAGTGGAAGAATATAGAGAAGAAAGGTTAGGTGAGACAGCATGACAGAAGCAGATCTGATTGAAGTTTCAACACAGACGATCTGGGCGATCATTAAATGTTCGCTTCCTTTGCTGCTTGTATCCCTGATCGTCGGATTGATCATCAGTATTTTTCAGACGGTAACTTCGATACAGGAGCAGACGCTTACCTTTGTGCCAAAACTTTTGGCGATATTTATTACCCTTTTGCTGACAGGAAATTGGATCATGCAAAGCTGTGTAGAGTTTTTTACCACATTATGTGAAAATTTTTATACGTATGTCAAATGACAGAAGTAAGAAGGTTTCGGTGACTGAGGAGGAGAGATTATGAGCTTTACGGTAGAACATGTAGAATTTTACCTTTTGGTTCTCATACGGATCACGTCGTTTGTGATCGGGGCTCCTATCTTTGGTTATCAAACGATTCCGATGAAGATCCGGCTGGCAATCGGTATGGTACTGTCGCTTGCGGCGATTCAAACGGTACCGGTGATTGAATTGAATTATGTAGGCGTCCTTGGATTTTCTGTATTGGTATTAAAAGAAATGATCGTAGGACTTACGATTGGATTTATGTGCAATATGTGCACTTACATTGTTTCTTTTGCCGGACAACTCATGGACATGGAAATGGGATTGTCGATGGCAAGTACCTTTGATCCCTTGACCAATATTCAGGTTTCCATCAGCGGAAATTTGTATGTATATTTGGTAATGTTGATGATGCTTATCAGCAATATGCACTATAAGATACTGCAGGCGATATTAGATACATTTACATATTTTAATGTAGGACAAGCCGTATTTGACGGAAATTTACAGGAGACAGCTGTAGAATTTATTGTCAACTTTTTTCTCGTTGGTTTCCGCATCGTGCTTCCGGTATTTGCCTGTATGCTTGTGATCAATGTCGTGCTTGGTGTACTGTCGAGAGCGATTCCGCAGATGAATATGTTTGTCGTCGGAATTCAGATCAAGGTTTTGGTCGGTATCGTAATTTTGCTGATTATTGTGCCTACCATACCGACAATCGCTAATTTTGTATTTGAGACAATGCAGGACATTGTTGTAAAATTGTATAACTCTTTTACTCCAACTTAAGAATGGAGAATGAATTATGTTAAAATATGAACTCCAGTTTTTTGCCAAAGAAGGAGAAGGCGGTGAAAAAACAGAAGATGCCACTCCGAAAAAATTGGAAGATGCCAGAAAAGAAGGACAGGTTGCCAAAAGCCAGGATATCGGTGTCGCTGCGATCTTATTGATTTTTTTTGTGGCAGTCCGCATATTTGGCGGCTTTTTGTATCGGACACTGCTCGAGACATTTCATTTTTTATATGAAGCCATCCCACAGTATGCCGGCGATTTTAATGGAGCCCGATCCATGAATCTGATGACGTATTGCGGAAGACAAACCCTTTTGCTGGCAGGACCCATTATGGCGATTTTGCTGGTTGTTGTGGTCATTGTCAATGTGGCACAGGTTAAATGGCATCCGACGATGAAACCACTGCAGCCAAAATTTTCCAAGATCAGTCCGGTTTCCGGTATGAAACGGATGTTTTCCAAGGACAAGATCTTTGATCTGGTAAAAGCAATTGCCAAATTACTCGTGTTGTTTTATGTGATCTACAACGAGTTATCCGATGAATGGGGAATGGTTGTCAATATTTACAGCCTCGATCTGACATCGGCCTTACAATTATTAGTAAATGCAGTCATTAATATTGGCTTAAAGATAAGTTTTGTCTTTTTGATTCTTGCTGCCGTTGATTACTATTATCAGCGGAGAAAATTTAAAAATGATATGAAGATGACAAAGCAGGAAGTAAAAGAAGAATATAAAAACACAGAGGGAAATCCGCAGATTAAAAGCCGCATTCGAAGCAAGATGCAGGAGGTTTCCAGGGCACGTATGATGCAAAGTGTGCCGGAAGCAGACGTAGTTATCACGAACCCGACACATCTTGCGGTGGCGATTAAATATGATAAAGATCTTGGCGAGGCGCCGGTTGTTCTGGCAAAAGGTGCAGACTATCTTGCCGCGAAGATCAAAGATATCGCAGCAGAGAATAAAGTGGAAATTGTTGAAAATAAGCCACTTGCCCGAATGCTGTACTACAATGTAGAAATAGGAAACCAGATCCCACCGGAACTGTATCAGATGGTGGCAGAGGTATTGGCTTATGTTTATAGTATACAAGGAAAAATATAAAAGAAAATCAGAACCAAGGAGGTGGAATGATAAATGAAAAAGACGGATATTATTTTAGGATGTTTTGTCCTGATTCCTATTTTGTGCCTGATCATTCCGGTTCCATTGGTATTATTGGATGTGTTATTTACCGCAAACATTGGAATTTCGATGTTGGTGCTTTTTAATGCGTTGTTTGCAAAAGAGCCTTTGGATATGTCATCGTTTCCAACCCTTTTGCTGCTTACGACGTTATTCCGTCTGTCATTAAATGTCAGTTCCACCCGTAATATTTTGTTAAATGGAGAAGCCGGAAATGTCGTAAATACTTTTGGTAATTTCGTAGGTGGCGGTAACTTAGTCGTAGGAGCGGTTGTATTTATTATTTTGATCATTGTGCAGTTGATGGTCATCAATAAAGGTTCGGAACGTGTTTCCGAAGTAACGGCTCGATTTACACTGGATGCGATGCCCGGAAAACAGATGGCGATCGATGCTGACTTAAATACCGGTGCTATTACGGACGAGGAAGCCAAAGTCAGACGTGAAAAGATTCAGGAAGAGGCAGCATTTTTTGGTTCCATGGATGGTGCTACCAAATACGTAAAAGGAGATGCTACAGCCGGTCTTTTGATCACGGTGATCAACTTTGTCGGCGGTCTTGCTATCGGCGTATTGATGAATGGAATGGATGCTGCTGCTGCACTGCAGACATATTCCATCTTAACAATTGGTGATGGACTTACGAGCCAGATTCCTTCTCTGATGATTTCATTGGCAACCGGTGTTTTGGTGACGAAAGGTTCGAAAGAAGCCGATATCAGTGGAATTTTGCAAAAACAACTGTTTTCCACACCGAAGGTATTGTTGATCGCAGGGTGTGCCCTGATTGGTCTTGGAGTATTTACTCCGATGAATATTATTATATTTTCCGGGTATGGAATATTATTTATCGTGACAGCACGGATTATGAAAAACGAACTGGAAATGGAAGAAACGGATGCGCAGGTGGATGAAGAAGAAGAGAGTGCCGAGGAGATCCGAAGACCGGAAAATGTTACTTCTCTCTTGAAAGTGGATGCCATCGAATTGGAGTTTGGTTACGGAATTATTCCTCTTGCGGATGTTAATCAGGGAGGTGACCTGCTTGACCGAGTTGTTATGATCCGAAGGCAGATCGCGCTCGAACTTGGATGTGTGGTTCCTATGATTCGACTGCGTGATAATATTCAGCTGAATCCAAACCAGTATGTAATTAAGATAAAAGGGGTTCCGGTCAGTGAAGGTGAAATTTTGTTTGACCACTATATGGCGATGAATCCGGGTTATGTTGAAGAAGAATTAACCGGAATTCCAACCTTTGAGCCGTCGTATCATCTGCCGGCGATCTGGATTACGGAAGCACAGCGTGAACGGGCAGAATCCCTGGGGTACACTGTTGTGGATCCACCGTCGATCATTGCGACGCATTTGATGGAAGTGATCACGCAGAATATTCATGAACTGCTTACAAGACAGGACGTTCAGAATCTTATCGACAATGTCAAGGATGCCAATGAGACACTCGTCAGTGAACTGGTACCGAAGATGCTTAGTGTCGGAGAAATTCAGAAAGTATTGCAAAATCTTTTGCAGGAAGGAATTTCTATCCGGGATTTGATTACAATTTTTGAAACACTGGCAGATTATGCACCAACGACGCATGATACTGATATTTTAACAGAATATGTAAGACAGAGTTTGAAACGTGCAATTTCAAATAAATATTTTGCAAATAAAGACATGACAAGTGTGATTACGCTCGATCCGAAAGTGGAGCAGGAGATTATGAATTCTGTGAAACAGACGGAACAAGGGGCATATCTTGCGCTGGATCCGGAGTATTCCGCAAAGATCATGGAATCGCTGCAGGAGCAGACAAGCAAATTGGAAGAATTGGGACATACCCCGATTATTATAACGTCTCCGATTGTTCGTATGTATTTTAAACATCTGACGATGGAACAGTTTAAAAATTTACAAGTATTATCATATAATGAGATTGACTCCGACGTAGAGCTTCAATCAGTTGGGATGGTGACCGTTGAATGATTATTAAGAAATATCTGGCAAAGACAGAGACACAGGCAATTGAAATGGCAAAGGAAGATCTTGGCAGCAATGCCGTAGTGATGAATATTAAGAAAATATCGCCAAAAGGTCTTGCGAAACTTTTTATGAAAGGAAAAGTGGAGGTAACTGCGGCAATAGATAAAAATGTGGAATATCAATCAAGTTTATCTGGTTCGGCGAATAAACAAAATTCTGCAAAGGAAGCGGTAACACCACCTCAATTTGTGAAAGCAATTATTGCAGAAGATTCTGATAAATTAGTAAATGAAAAGAAAGCAGAGGAATCCATCGAAGATAAATTAAATCACTTAAAAAAGATGCTGGAACAGCAGATGGTAGGAAAAGAAGAATGGGAATCTGAGAATTCAGAACCAAAGGAAGGGGTAAGAACAGCGGCAAAGACAAGACAGGAACGAATTTCCAGTGCAGAAAAAAAAGCAAGGGATTGTAAGGCTTTGATTAAGAAACAGCTGCAGAAAAATGAAGTGGATCCAGATCAAATTGAGGAAATTATGCAAGAAATTGAGGAATCCCTTCCGGTAGATGCTGCCATTGACCAGATTCTTGCTGCATTTTATCAAAAAATAATTTTGATGCTGGGACAGCCCTATACATTAGAGGAAACTGGGAAAGAAGGAAAATCAAAAGAAAAATATATTTTCTTTCTTGGTTCTACAGGTGTAGGAAAAACGACAACAATAGCTAAAATTGCATCCAAATTGAAACTGGAAAAAAATTTGAATATTGCACTTGCTACGGCAGATACTTATCGCATTGCTGCCGTGGAACAGTTAAAAACGTATGCGAATATCCTTAGTGCTCCCTTAAAGGTAATTTACAGCCCGGAAGAACTTGGGGAGATAAAAGAGGAGATGGATCAATATGATGTGTGTCTTATTGATACGGCAGGGTGTTCTCATAAAAACAAAGAACAGTTAGAAGATATTAAAAAACTATTGGATCAGGTTCCAATTTCAGAAAGAGAAGTATATTTAGTGTTAAATGCAGCTACCAAGTATTCGGATCTAAAAGAAATTGCAGATGTTTACAAGGACATGACAGATTATAGTATTATTTTTACAAAATTAGATGAAACATCTACAACAGGAGTATTGCTGAATATGAGGTTATATACTCAAAATCCTCTTTCTTATGTAACGTGGGGGCAGAACGTGCCGGATGACATTGGAAAACTGGATGCGCAGAAAATTGCAAAACAGTTATTAGGAGGGAATGCGTAGTGGATCAGGCAGAAAAATTAAGAAACATTATCAAAAAACAGGAACTTCCTAATAATCAGCCAGTCAAAGAAGTATCTGTAAAACACAATGCGAAAGTAATTACGGTTACAAGTGGTAAAGGTGGTGTTGGCAAATCCAGCATGTCAGTAAATCTTGCGATTCAACTGGCGCGCCGGGGAAAAAGAGTGGTTATCTTTGATGCCGATTTTGGATTGGCAAATGTTGAAATTATGCTGGGATTACATCCACAGTATAATTTGGCGGATATGATGTTCCGGGGAAAAAAATTGAAAGACATTATTATGTATGGTCCTGAAAATGTGGGCTTTATATCCGGAGGATCGGGAATACAGGAATTGGCTAATATGACGCGGACTCAGGTATTAGATCTGATTCAAAAATTAGTTGAATTGGATCAATTTGCAGATGTTATTATTGTAGATACGGGAGCCGGTATTAGTGATACGGTATTGGAATTTGTAGCGGCAAGTGAGGATGTGCTGTTAGTAGCTACGCCAGAGCCAACCTCTATCACGGATGCGTATGCCTTATTGAAAACACTTAATAAAAGAGTTTCTGCAAATCCGGAAAAAACGGTAGTTAAAATGATTGCAAATCAGGTTCATGGTAATCGGGATGCGAAGGAATTATTTGATAAATTAGGAATGGTTGTTTCGAAATTTTTAGACATTAAGGTAGAATATATTGGTGCGGTTCCCTATGATCATAATATGCAAAAAGCCATTATGAAACAAACACCGATCAGTATTTTAGACCCGCATTCCAATACAGCAAAAGCAGTAAAAAATATTGCAGGTCTTATTGATGATGATATGAATCAGCAGGAAGAACATTATGGTATTGTAAAACTATTTTCCAATGTTATACGGATGCGGTTTATGAAACGATAGTAGATTATAGAGGAGAATGGTATGCAGAAAGATAATATTACAATTGGAGATCGAATCGAACTTACACAAACCAAGAGTACATTAAATAGGAAACTGTCAGATAATAAGTATGCAAGCCAGTTATTGGATTATGATGGTATAAGAACTCTTAAAATTTCTGTCCCTTTGTTCGAGGGACGAGTTGTGCCATTGGATGTAGGAGATGAATATCAATTATGCTTTTTTACATCCAAGGGAATGTATCGATGTCGTGCTAAAGTGATACGGCGATATATGGAAATGAAAATACATATCCTTGAAATGAGAATGATTACCGGCTTGACAAAATTTCAAAGACGGCAGTTTTTTCGCCTTGATTGTTTTTTGGATTTTCAGTATAGAATTATAAGTGAAGAAGAAAAGGCACTTCGTGATCTGATTGACAGAAATGAATTCAGTGATGAGGCAGTACGTGCTAATTTCGAAAAAAAACTTATCGATATGAACCACGAATGGAATGAGGCGAAAATATCGGATATTAGTGGTGGTGGGATTCGGTTTCAATGTACTGGAGAAATCAAACAGCAGATGACTCTTGAATTTAAACTGCCTCTTAAAGAGAATAACCGAATTCAAATGATTCAATGTATGGCAAGTGTTATCGAAGTTTTTCCGGGTATGGGACAAAATCAGGAAAGTACAGTAAGATGCCAATTTGAAGGTTTGGATAAACAAACGCAGGAAAAGATTATAAAATATATTTTTGAAGAACAAAAACGTCGAATAAGAAAGGACTAAATGTTTGATGAAAAAAATTTTGATAATTGATGACTCTGCACTTATGAGAAGGGTCATGTCTGATATAATAAATACAGATTCCGAAATGTGTGTGACAGATACCGCAGAAAATGGGGTTGCTGCCGCAGAATTGTTGAAACAGGGAAAAGAATATGAATTGATTTTGTTAGATATTAATATGCCAAGGATGGATGGTTTGAGCTTTTTGAAATATTTAAACGAAAAAGAAATTCATATCCCCGTTTTGGTAGTAAGTTCTCTTGCCAGCAAAAGTACAGAAGAGACAATTCAAGCCCTTGAACTGGGAGCTTACGATTTTGCGAAAAAACCAAGCCGGACTTTGGGGAATGAAGAAGATTTTCCAAAACAGTTACTTGCAAAAGCAAAATGTGCGTTTACCATTCAGCAGGCAAAGCCTGTAAAGAAGAAAGAGAAAAAGCAGGTGGCGGACAGCCGGCCGGTAAAAAACCAGACGGATGGCGGGAAAACTACAAAACGTGTGCAGACCTGCGAATTTGCAGTGATTGCTTCTTCGACGGGAGGCCCCAAGGCACTGAAGTCAGTTGTACCAAAACTGCCAAAGACATTTTCATGCCCCCTGGTAATCGTACAGCATATGCCAACCGGTTTTACAGCTTCGCTGGCAAAAAGGTTGGATGAGATGTCTGCTTGTAAAGTTTTAGAAACGGAAGATGGTATGGAAGCCGAAGCAGGAAAAGTATATGTTGCCAAGGGAGGATACCAGCTTCGAATGGAAAAAGATAACAGGGGAAAGATGGTTTTTTCTGTAAAAAAGGAACCGGTTCGAAATGGGTTACGCCCTTGTGCGGATGTTTTTTTGGAATCCCTGCTTGATGCACCGTACCAGCGCATTTTATGTACGGTATTGACGGGAATGGGAAACGATGCGACACATGGTTTGGAACAATTGAAAGAGAAGAAGGAAATTTATGTAATCGGGCAGAGCGAGAGGACCTGTGTAGTATATGGGATGCCGTTTGCGCTTGAGAAAGCCGGATTGAGTGATGAAATATTGGATTTAGAGCAGATTGCAGATGTGATGTTTAAGAGAATGAGATAATTTTAAACAGGTGACATCGGAATGGAGGAAATCATGGATACAAGTCAATATCTGGAATTATTTATTGATGAAACACAAGAACATTTACAGTCGTTAAATGAGCACATTTTGGAGTTAGAAAAGGAACCGGAAGATACCGATACCATTAATGAGATTTTCCGTGCCGCACATACGTTAAAGGGAATGGCGGGTACCATGGGATATACCAGAATGCAGCGCCTGACACATGATCTGGAAAATGTATTTCAGGAGATCCGAAACGGAAATATGAAAGCAAATGCTAAACTCATTGATATTTTGTTCCGTGGTCTGGATGCATTGGAAGGGTATCTGGAAATTATTTCCACTACCGGAAGTGAAGGAACCGAAGACAATGAAGATATTATAAAAGATTTGGATGAACTGGTAAAAGAAGGGACCGGAAAAGCATCTGACGGTGATACAAAAGAAGAGAAAGCGAAAGAGGCGTCGGCACAGGCACAGCCGACTGGTTCAGATAAAGATAAATTCCGCAGTATCCCGGTTTCTGAGTATGAAATCGTGGCGATGGATAATGCCAAACAGGAAGGTCAGAATATTCTTGGAATCACAGTCTATCTGCAGGAATCCTGTGTTTTGAAGGCTGCGCGTGCATTCCTCGTATTCAAGTCGGTTGAAGACAAAGGCGAATTAATTAAATCCGTTCCTACGACAGAGCAGATCGAGGATGAAGAATTCGATTTTGATTTCAGTTGGATTTTAGCAACCAAAGAAGATAAAGAAACGATTAAAAAATTGATCATGAATGTATCAGAGGTTGCAGATGTAGCAATTGATGAGTTTACCTATTCTGCAGAACAACCGGAAGAAAAGCAGGAAGAAAAAACAGTAGAGGCAACCGCTGTGACACAGAAGGAAGAAAAGAAAGAAGCACCGAAAAAACCTGTCACAAAGGGAAAGGTAGCAAGTCGTTCCGTTCGTGTGGATATTGATAAATTGGATGTTTTAATGAATCTTGTCAGTGAACTTATCATTGCGAAGAATGCTTTGGTTTCTGTCTCTTCTGCAGAGGGAACTGCCGACTTGTCATCGAATTCCACATTCAATGAAAATATCGAGTACCTTGAGAGAGTAACGACCAATCTGCATGAGTCCGTTATGAAAGTTCGAATGGTTCCGATCGAAAGCGTGGTAAATCGATTCCCACGTATGATTCGTGACTTGAACCGTAAATTGAATAAAAAGATGGAATTGTACATGACAGGTGAAGATACCGAACTTGACCGTACGGTAATCGATGAACTTGGTGATCCGCTGATGCATCTCCTTCGTAACTCGGCAGACCATGGACTGGAGAGCAATGAAGAACGTGTCCGCCTTGGTAAACCGGAAGTTGGTTCCATTTATTTGGATGCTTACCAGGATGGTAACAATGTTACAATTGAGGTTCGTGATGATGGTGCCGGCATTAATATAGAAAAAGTAAAAAGTAAAGCCATTGAAAAGGGAACAATTACTGAGCAGCAGGCAGAGACAATGACAGAGAAAGATTTTATCGATCTGCTGTTCCGCCCAAGTTTCTCGACGGCGGATAAAATTTCAGATGTATCCGGACGAGGTGTTGGACTGGATGTTGTAAAAACGAAGATTGAATCGTTAGGTGGAAGCATTGAGGCGAAGACCGTAAAAGGCGAGGGAAGTACCTTTACGATCCAGCTTCCATTGACCCTTGCCATTATTCAGGCACTTATGGTAGAAGTTGGAAAAGAAAAATATGCGATTCCTCTTGGAAATATTGATACGATCGAAGATATTGCACTCGATGAGATCAAACTGGTACAGTCCAAAGAGGTCATTCATCTGCGTGGCAGCGTAATTCCTATTGTACGCATGAATGAAGTTCTTGAGATGGAAGATTACGAGCATGATTCGGAAAGCAAGTCCATGGTCGTTGTAGTAGTGAAAAAAGGAGATCAGCGACTTGGTCTTGGTGTGGATAATCTTCTTGGACAGCAGGAAACCGTTATCAAGTCGATGGGACATCATATTACAAATGCCAAATTGTTCAGTGGTGCAACTATTTTAGGTGATGGTGAAGTTGCCCTGATCTTAGATACAAATACTTTGGTATAAGAATGGAGGATGCGAAAATGGATGCTATGACAAATGAAACAGTAACAGAAGAAATTCAATATATTGTCATTCGTTTGGGCGAAGAGCAGTATGGAATCAATATCGGATATGTGGATAATATTGTCAGAATGCCACGAGTAACCCGTGTGCCGAAATCCCAGCCATATTATATTGGTGTGATCAATCTGCGTGGAGAAGTGGTTCCGGTAATGAGCCTTCGCAAACGCTTTGGACTGGAAGCAGATGAGTATACCGGGGCAACTCGTATCATTATCTTGAAATTGAAGGACCAGTCGATGATCGGAGTAATTGTAGATGAGGTAAAAGAAGTTGTAAATCTGGATCCGGAAACCATTGAAAAACCAAATTTTAAATTGGATGAAAGCAATGCCTCGTATTTGACGGGAATTGGTAAAAGTGGAGAAAATCTTATTTCTCTTCTGAACATTGAAAATGTGGTAGGAGAGACCAAGACAGCATGAGTAATATGATTCGCGTGGGGATGGCAGATTATAGGTTATGCCGTCCGCCACAAAAAATATCAACACTTGGTCTGGGATCCTGCCTTGGTGTGATCCTATATGACCAGAGATTAAAGATATGTGGATTGGCTCATGTTATGATGCCGAGCAGTCAGTTGATCCGAAAAAATGCCAATCGAATGAAGTTTGTGGATACTTGTTTAAAGGACATGTTCGAAGAACTGTTAAAACAGGGAAGCCGAAAGGAAAATATGATTGCAAAGATGGCGGGCGGTGCGCAGATGTTTGTAAATCAGAACGCGCATAATATGCTCAATATCGGTCAGCAGAATATCCAGGCGGTTCATGAACTTCTGGCAGAATGGAAAATTCCGCTTGTGGCAGAGGATGTCGGCAACAATTATGGTCGTACGATTGAGTTTGATCCTGCGACGGGGGAACTTATGATTCGTACGATTGGTGTAGGAGATACGGTCATATAGCACATATTAATGAAAGATAAGGGGCAAAAGAATGAAATATCGTTTTATTCCGGCATGTGTTATGCTGACAGCAGGTTTGGTATGCTGTATTATGAGTATTGTACAAAGATGGGATGTTACATATAGTCTTATTGCTCTGCTGATCGTGTTAATTTTGTTTTATATTCTCGGTCAGATCGCTGCACAGGTGATCGGAAAAGTGATTGCCGATCATGAAGCAATGGTAAAGGCAGAGGAAGAGCGGCTTCGTAGGGAAGAAGAACTTGCTGCGGAAGAAGCAGAAAAAGAGAAGGCAGAACAGGAAAACAACGAAGATAATGAAGCAGAAACATTGTGATGGGGTCTCCCTAAGTGAGTGAGGAACTTGTATGGCGATGAAAGAAGAACAGAAAAAAAAGTTATGGGATGCATATAAAAAGAATAAAACTCCAGAAATACGCGAGCAGTTAATAATTGAATATGCAAATCTGGTTAATCTGGTGGCTGGTCGTATGGGGATGTATCTTGGCTATACAGTCGAATACGATGACCTCGTTGGCTATGGTATTTTCGGGCTTATCGATGCCATTGACAAGTTTGATTTAACAAAAAATGTAAAATTCGAAACGTATGCAAGTCTTCGTATCCGAGGATCAATCCTTGATCAGATCCGTAAGATGGACTGGGTTCCCAGAACACTTCGTCAGCGTCAGAAACAGATGGATTCTGCAGCGGCAAAGATTGAAACCAAAGAGGGAAGACCGGCGACCGACGTTGAAATTGCAAAAGAATTAAACATTGCAGAAGAAGAATACAGTGGATGGAAAAGTGAGATTCAGCTTGCAAATATGATCTCGCTGGATGATTATCTGGAACAGAGTGGAGATGCTAATATTGAACCGGGAGGTTCACAACGGTTTGAACAGCCGGAAAAGGCAATTGAAAAAGAAGAACTTAAGCAAATGCTTGCAGAAGCATTAAAGACGTTAACAGAAAAGGAATGCAGTGTGATCACACTTTACTATTATGAAGATTTGACACTGAAAGAAATCAGCCAGATTTTGGGAGTGTCGGAATCCAGGGTATCCCAGCTGCATTCAAAGGCATTGCAGAAAATGAGAGGAAAACTGGGCGACAGTGTAGAGTTATTGGCTTTGTTTTGATACGAGGGTCAGTCTGCCCGGACGGGATAAAAGAAGGGGGAAATATCATGGAAAAAAATGCATATTTTCAGATCGTTCATAAACCAAAGCGAACCATGATCAAGGTGATACCATCTTCCGAAGGCGGAGAAATGTTCTCTATTGACGAAGTGCAGCAGTATTTGGATGCTGTAAATATCACTTCTTATGATCTAAAGGGATTAGATACTTATCTTAAGCAGGGGGAATTCGCCAAAGAATATCCTCTTCTTATGACGGAAACACTTCCGGAAGATGAAAAATGTTTTATTACAGTGAACGACGAAGGAACAACGGCGGTTGCTCGTTTTTATCCGGCCTCATCAGAGGGAAAACCAATACAGAAAGAAGATATTTTAGGAGACCTTCGTCTGGCAGGTGTTACTTATGGGATACAGGAAGAAGAAATCAATCGGTTTTTAAAAGAAAAGAGGTATTGTACCGATTATTGTCTTGCCAAAGCCAAACTTCCGAGACAAGGATCGGATGCGGAAATTGAATATCATTTTGATGTAAATACGACAGCAAAGCCCAAATTAAATGAGGATGGGAGTGTGGATTTCCATCATTTGGGAAATATTAAACCGGTGGAAAAAGGGGAAAAACTTGCCACATTGAAGCCGGCAGATTTTGGAGAAGCAGGGATTACGGTAACCGGAGAACCGATACCGCCTGCCAAAGTAAAAGTTCTTACCCTTCGGTTTGGAAGAAATATCCGACTAAGTGAAGATAAATGTGAGATTTATTCGGAAGTTTCCGGTCATGTAACACTGGTAGATGATCTGGTCATGGTATCGGATGTCTATGATGTTCCGGCTAACGTCGATGTATCTACCGGTGATATTGAGTACAAGGGAACCGTGCATGTAAACGGAAATGTTCTCACCGGGTATATGATTCAGGCGACGGGAGATATTATTGTAAACGGCGTGGTTGAAGGTGCTATTTTGATCGCAGGGGGAAATATTGTATTAAAGCGCGGAATGCAGGGGATGACAAAGGGAAGTTTGTCGGCTGCCGGAAATATTACTGCAAAGTTTATTGAAAACAGTGAAGTGCGCTGCGAGGGAACATTAATGTGTGATGCTATTTTGCACAGTGATGTTGAATGTAAAAATGATATTTCGGTACTGGGAAGAAAAGGTCTCATCAATGGTGGTCACATCCGTTCGTACACAAATATTGCGGCAACGCAGACAGGGTCACCCATGGGAACGTTGACCATTCTTGAAATTGTTTCGGATACGGAAGCGGCAAAGCGATATAATGAGCTGCAGAATCGTAGTCAAATGGCAAGAAAAGGACTTCGTCAGATGGAGCATGTGTTGGTTTCAATTAAAAGTAATTTGAAAAACGGAAAGCAACTGACAGAAACGCAGATTCAATATTTGAAGATGGCAGCGGTATTGAAGCCTAAAATGTTGTATACGTTGGATCAGATTGAAGATATTCTGCCAGGGCTTGAAAAGAAACTGGATAGCAGCGGAAAAGGAACAATTCGGATCGAAAGGAACATCAATCCGGGAACGAAAATTGTGATTAAAGAGATGTCAAGAATTATCTCGGAACCGGTTTCCCGATGCAAATTTGTGCTAAACGGAGCAGATATCAAGTCTGTTGGTATATAGCGGAAAGGAGAATGTCATATGCCTATTAATTCCATTGATTTAGTGACACTGCCTTCGCGGTCAGCTGAAGCATCCACGATAGCCGGAAGAGAACAACACCAGATTCAGCATATGGCAGACAGCGGTGCGACGATACTGGAAAAAGAAATCGTAGAGAATCAGCATCGTACCGTGGAAGCAAAAAAAGGTGAAAAGATGAATTTTGACCTTGGTGAATCCGGAAATTCCGGATACCGCCAAAATCGAAAGAAAAAACGCAAGAAAGAAGAGGCGCCGGAAGAAGATAAAAAGATGCCGGGAAGCAGCTTTGATATAACAATATAGAAAATAGGAGATGTAAAGTTGATTGTAACAGAAGTGATTTTAATTATAATTGGTATTTTCTCAATTTGCTTAAGTTTTTTTATTAAAAGTCGAAATACGCAGGAAACGGAAAGTGAAATAGACACTGTCAATACAAGAAAGCAATTTGTAGAACAGATAACGGAAGTTCTGGAAATGAAAAAAGAACAGGTTATTTCGGAGACAGAAGAATATCTGAATCGGAAAAGCAATGAAAAGATAATGGAATTTGAAGAATACTCATCACAAGTGATTGAAAAAATTGAACGTAATCATGAAGAAGTTGTTTTTATGTATCAGATGCTTAGTGACAAAGAGGATGAGTGGAAGAATTATATATCAAATTCCAAAAAGAAAGAAAAAAATATGAAATCTGCGAAGAAGATGGAGCAAAAGCCAGTTAAGCAGAGTGTAAAAAGGGAAGAACCAGCACCTGATAAAGATAAAAAGGAAATAAATGCCCTGAACGAGCAGATGATTGAATTACACCATCAGGGAAAAAGTGTACTGGAAATTTCTAAAATCCTGCATGTTGGACAAGGTGAGGTGCAATTGATTTTGTCCTTATATGATAAGTGAGATGAGGTGAGGTTGTGAAAACAAGATGGTTTTTAAGAGGTCTGGGAATTGGTATTATAATTTCGGCTCTTTTTTTGTGCATAGGCTACCGCGAGCAATCAGATCATAACGAACTGATTAAGGAAGCAAAAAAAATAGGAATGGTTTTTCCAAAAGAGGAAACAACATCCGTTGAACTGGCGGAAAATCTGAATAATATTCAAAAACAAGAAGTGGTTTCAGAAGCGGCAGTTACCACAACGGCTGAAACAGAACAAGAAAAAAACAGCCGTGAAAAAATAGAAAAAAGTAAAAAAGATATTACTTCTGCATCAACATACCAGAAAGACAACAAGACAGTTGTTGTACTTCCGGGAGAAATTGTTTCGTCTGAAACGGTTACAAGAAAATTGGAGGAAGAAGGCGTGATTGATAGCTCAGTTGATTTTGATAAATTTCTGGAAGAAAATGGATATGCAAAAAAAATACGGAGTGGAAAATATAAAATACCGAAAAATGCAAAATATGATGAAATTGCCAAAATCATAACAAAACAAAATTAGGACTTGCTTTTTCTGATTTAATATGATAAAATAAATCGGATTGAAAAAACACGTTGACGGATTTTAGAAAAGGTGCTGCATCGAATGCGGTTTTTCTGAAAGAAGAAGTCATCGGAAGAAAAAAACCATATGGAGGTAAGAAAAATGAGTGTTATTTCAATGAAACAGTTATTAGAGGCAGGTGTTCATTTCGGACATCAGACAAGAAGATGGAACCCTAAAATGGCAGAGTACATCTACACAGAGAGAAATGGTATTTATATCATTGACCTTCAGAAATCTGTAGGTAAAGTAGATGAAGCTTACAATGCGATCAAAGACATCGCAGCAGATGGCGGAAACATTCTTTTTGTTGGTACAAAGAAACAGGCTCAGGAGTCGATCAAGACAGAAGCTGAGCGCTGCGGTATGTACTATGTAAACGAAAGATGGCTTGGAGGTATGCTTACAAACTTCAAGACAATCCAGACACGTATCAAACGTCTGAAAGCAATCGAAAAGATGTCAGAAGACGGAACTTTTGATGTACTTCCTAAAAAAGAAGTTATCAACTTGAAAAAAGAATGGGCTAAATTGGAGAAAAACCTTGGTGGTATCAAAGATATGAAAGGGATTCCTGACGCAATCTTTGTTGTAGACCCTAAGAAAGAAAGAATTTGTATCCAGGAAGCTCACATTCTTGGTATTCCATTGATCGGTATCGTTGATACAAACTGTGATCCGGAAGAATTGGATTATGTAATTCCTGGTAACGACGATGCCATCCGTGCTGTAAAACTGATCGTTTCTAAGATGGCAGATGCCGTAATCGAAGCAAAACAGGGCGAGACATTTGTAGAAGCTGACGTTACAGAAGAAGCAGCGGAAGAATAATCAAGAAAGAAAGGAAGACAAGAAAATGGCTATTTCAGCATCAATGGTAAAAGAGTTAAGAGAGATGACAGGCGCCGGAATGATGGATTGTAAGAAAGCTCTTACAGAAACAGACGGCGATATGGATAAAGCAGTTGACTATCTTCGTGAAAACGGATTGGCAAAGGCTGAGAAAAAAGCAGGAAGAATTGCTGCAGAAGGTATTGTTAAGACAAATATCAGTGCTGATAAGAAAAGAGCTTCTATCGTAGAAGTAAACAGTGAGACGGACTTTGTTGCTAAGAATGAAAAATTCCAGGCATTTGTAGAAGCGGTAGCTGCGCAGGCAATCGATACAGATGCTGCTGATATTGAAGCATTTCTGAATGAGGCATGGGCTGCTGATACAAGCAAGACTGTAAATGAAGAATTGGCTTCTATGATCGCTACAATCGGTGAGAACATGAACATCCGCCGCTTTGAAAAAGTTTCCTGTGACAATGGAATCGTTGTTGATTATATTCACGCCGGTGGAAAAATCGGTGTATTGGTTGCTGCTGAGACGGATAGTACAAGTGACGCTGTTGTAGAATGCTTAAAGAACGTTGCTATGCAGGTTGCTGCTATGAATCCAAAATATCTTTCTTCTGCAGATGTATCCGATGAATACAAAGAGAAAGAGAAAGAAGTTCTTTTGGCTCAGGCGAAAAACGATCCTAAGAATGCTGGTAAACCAGACGAGATCATTGAGAAGATGATCATCGGACGTCTTAACAAAGAATTGAAAGAAGTATGCTTGACAGAGCAGCTTTATGTTAAGGCTGAAAACAAAGAGTCTGTTGCAAAATATGTAGATATGGTAGCAAAAGAAAACGGCTGCAATATCACATTGAAACAGTTCGTACGTTTCGAGACAGGTGAAGGTCTTGAAAAGAAAAACGAGGACTTCGCAGCAGAAGTTGCTTCCCAGTTGAAATAATTTCATAAAGGGAAACATATGGATAGAAACAATAAAGTCATTGATGTTCCACAAGTTGTGGGCGTCAATGGCTTTTTTGGGTATGGAAAGTAAAATTTATGTTGGCATTTCCGTAAAAATCATGTATAATAGAAATGTATATGTATGCTTATGAAAAAACGATTGGTATTGAGGGTGATTCAATTATGTTTAATAACGGAAGAAAAAATATTTGTGTGATCTTATGTGATGTAGCGGGCCATTATCAGGAGCGAGAAAAGAAAGAAAAATTTGTAGAGACGGTTTTGCGTAAAGAAGAAAACTAAAGGCACTTGAAAGGAGAAAATGTTTTGAGTGAAGGTACACAAGAGTATCAGAGGAAACGCAAAAAGCGAGTGAAACGAATCAAAAAGATTATCGTTGTTGTTTGCATTGTATGCCTGATACTTCCTTTGATTATGTCAATATTTTTGCTGGTTCGTATGAATCAGATGGAAAAAAAAATGAATACATTATTATCGGAAGAGGTGTCACAGCAGGATTCCGGCTCCGGTGATGTCATTGAGGCAAAAGAAAAGCCGGCGACCGGGGGAGCCGTGCAGGCAGGCACAGGAAAAAAAGTGTACCTTACTTTTGATGATGGTCCGAGCAAAGAGACAGAGAAAATATTGGACATTCTCAAAAAAAGACAAGTGAAAGCGACATTTTTTTCCATTGGCAGAGACGATGCTTTTTCAAAAAAGATGTATCAGCGCATTGTGAAAGAGGGCCACACACTGGGAATGCATTCTTATTCTCACCAGTATAAAGAAATATATCAATCCATGGATGCTTTTCAGGCTGACTATGAGAGGATATCGAACTGTCTGACAGCGGCGACGGGGATTAAACCATTATATTACCGTTTCCCGGGCGGAAGTACGGAAGTGACAGAAAAATTGCAGATGACAGATTTGGATGCTTATTTTAATGCGCAGGGGGCTTCGTATTTTGACTGGAATGTAATCGCTGCGAATAATACAACGGACGATGTTTCGGTTAATAAGATGGTTGACAGTGTTATGAATGGCGTGGCCTTGTATGATACATCAATTGTTTTGATGTATGATTCTGTGGATCGCAAGATGACCGCAAAATCATTGGACAGCATTTTGGATTATTTATTAAAAAATGGGTATGAAATATTGCCGATTGATGAAAATACAATTCCGATTCGTCATTCGTAGGTAATAGATAAATAACAGGAGGACATAGCATGGGCTTTTTTAAAGGACTAAAAGAAGATATTGTACAATCTGTTAATGAACTTAGCGATTCTTTAGGCGATGTGCTTGAAGAAGATGAAACGGTAACAACGATAGAAAATCCGGAACAAGCGCAAGAAGAATTAACGGAAGAAAATGTCGAAGAAGAAACAATAGAAGAGACAGCGATACAAGATTCTGCTGTTGAAGAGAAGGTGAACGATGAGATATTGGAAGACAGTAGTGTCCAAGATGTCGAAGAAGTGAGCGATGAAAAAACGATTGAAACAGAAGAAAAACAACAACCGGAAAGACGAATTGAAAAACCAGTTCGAGAAGTGAATAGAACAACCAATAGACATATGGAGGGTAGAAAAATGAGCGATTTTAAATCATCAAAAGATACTGAGGCGGTTACAGTTATTACAGAAGGCACTACGATTAGTGGTGGAATCCGATCGGATACTGCACTTGATGTAAAAGGTATTATTGAAGGCGATGTGGAATGTCAGGGGAAATTGACAATTACAGGTCAAGTAGACGGAAATTGTTCTGCTACTGAAATATACGTAAATACTCCAAGATTGGAGGGAAATCTTGACAGTTTAGGAAGTGTTAAGATTGATGCAGATACGATTATCATTGGTTCCATAACTGGTACTTCGGCAGTTATTGCAGGAGCTGTAAAAGGTGATATTGATGTGGAAGGTCCGGTTGTTATTGATTCTGCTGCAGTTGTGCAGGGAAATATCGCAGCAAAATCTTTACAGGTTAATAGCGGTGCAATTATAGAAGGCTTCTGCTCAATGAAGTATGCAGATGTTGATCTTGAAGCGTTCTTTGAATAAGTAAAATACATAATAATATGTTTAGATTGGAGACTATTATGAAATATAATCGAGTTTTGTTAAAACTGAGCGGAGAAGCTCTTTCCGGTGACAAAGGAACCGGATTTGATGAGGCTACATGTATTCAGGTTGCCGGTCAGATCAAAGAATTGGTAGAAGATGGCTGTCAGGTTGCTATCGTGATCGGTGGTGGAAATTTCTGGCGTGGACGTACCAGTGAGACGATTATGAGAAATCAGGCGGACCAGATCGGAATGCTGGCAACGGTTATGAATTGTTTGTATATGTCAGAAATCTGTCGTTATGTCGGTATGAAGACACAAGTGTATACACCGTTTGTATGTGGAGCCTTTACGGAACTTTTCAGTCGGGATAAAGTGGAAGCCGGATTTGAAAAGGGACAGGTGGCTTTCCTTGCCGGAGGAACCGGACACCCATATTTTTCTACCGATACTGCAACAGCACTTCGTGCCATCGAGATTGGTGCGGATGTGATTCTTGCTGCCAAATCCATTGATGGCGTTTATGACAGTGATCCGAATGTCAATCCGGAGGCAAAAAAATATGATACCCTGCCAATCAGCAAGATTATTGATGAAAAATTAGGAGTGATCGATCTGGCGTCTGCGGTATTGTGCTATGAGAACAAGATGCCGATGTGCATTTTTGGATTAAATGAGGAAAACAGCATTATCAACTGCGTCAATGGAAAATGTACCGGAACGGTCATTACGGTATAAGTTAGAAAATCAGATAAAGAGAGGATATTATCATGGATATTAAAGTATATGAAGACAAAATGGAAAAGACATTATCAAATCTGCAGGAAGAGTATGTTTCCATTCGTGCAGGACGTGCGAACCCGCATATTCTGGATAAAATTCAGGTGGATTATTATGGGACACCATCTTCTTTGCAGAGCGTAGCAAACATTTCTGTACCGGAAGCTCGTATGATTCAGATTCAGCCATGGGAAGCAAGTTTGATCAAAGACATCGAGAAAGCGATTCTCGCATCGGATATCGGATTGACACCGGCAAACGATGGAAAAGTGATTCGTCTGGTATTTCCGGAACTTACCGAAGATCGTCGTAAAGAACTGGTAAAAGATGTAAAGAAAAAAGGCGAAAACGCCAAAGTGGCTGTCCGTAACGTGCGTCGTGATGCCAATGATACGATCAAAAAGGAAAACAAGGCAAATGAGATTTCAGAAGATGAGCAGAAACAGTTAGAAGATAAGATTCAGAAATTGACAGATAAATTTGTGGCAAAGATTGATGATGCTGTAGAAGCAAAATCAGCAGAAGTAATGACGGTATAAAAGGAGTTGTCTATGAGTGAGACAAAGTTACAGGTACCGGAGCATGTAGCGATTATTTTAGATGGAAACGGACGCTGGGCGAAAAAACGTCTGCTTCCGAGAAAAGCAGGACATGTTGCGGGAAGCCAGACCGTTGAGCAGATTTGTGAAGATGCCTGGAATCTGGGAATTAAGTATTTGACAGTATATGCGTTTTCAACCGAAAACTGGAAACGTCCGAAAGATGAAGTAGATGCCCTTATGAAACTGCTTCGCCGTTACTTGAAAGACTGCATTAAACGAAGTACAAAGAACAATATGTGTGTCCGCGTGCTCGGCGATATTACTCCGTTAGAGGAGGATCTGAAGCAAAGCATCCTGGAATTGGAAGAAATTTCCAAAAATAATACCGGTCTGCATTTTCAGGTGGCGTTAAATTATGGAAGTCGCGATGAGATGCTTCGTGCAATTCGAAATGTAGCGAAGGAAGCAAAAGAGGGAGACTTAGATCCCGAACAGATTACCGAAGAATTATTTGCATCACAGCTGGATACGAGAGGAATTCCGGATCCGGATCTGCTGATCCGTACCAGCGGGGAAGAACGTTTATCGAACTTTCTTTTATGGCAGCTGGCGTATACCGAATTCTACTTTACGGATGTGCTTTGGCCGGATTTCAATAAAAAAGAACTGGAAAAGGCAATTGCTTATTATAACAAGAGAGACCGCAGGTTTGGCGGAGTAAAATAAAGAGTTGAATGGAGTTTCATTATGTTTATCAAGAGATTTATCAGTGCAGTCATATTATTGGCTTTTGCAGCAATCGCTCTTGTGACAGGAGGCGATTTTTTGCTGGCGGCCAGTGCGGTTGTAGCAATCGGAGGTACGTATGAAATATTAAAAGTCGATTCCCTGCATAAAACCCCATTGGGGGCGGTAAGTTATATCGCCGCTGCTGGTTATTATGTCATGTTATATTTGGAAAAGCAGCAGTATTTTACCCTTTGGATCGTGTTTATGCTGATTCTGCTTTTAACGAGTTATGTATTTTCCTATCCAAAATATGATGCCAAACAAGTCGGACTGGCATTTTTGCCGTTGGTCTATGTGGCTGTATTGATCTCTTTTGTATATCAGACCCGTGAACTTCCGTATGGCAACTGGTTCGTGTGGCTGATTATCATTGGGGCTTCCGGATCGGACACGTTTGCATATCTTACCGGGATGCTCATTGGCAGACACCATTTTTCTGAACTGAGTCCGAAGAAAACCATCGAAGGATGTGTGGGCGGCGTGCTGGGGACAGCAGTGCTTGCCTTGGTATATTCCTTTTTCCTTCCGGAAGGAGTGGATACACTGTTTGGTGTAAATGTACACATCCTTTTGCTGATATGCGGAGCCGTTTGCTCCATCGTTTCCCAGATCGGCGACCTGGCAGCATCCGCAATTAAGAGAAATTATGGTATTAAAGATTACAGCAATCTGATTCCGGGACATGGAGGGATCATGGATCGCTTTGACAGTATTCTTTTTACCGCACCGTTAGTATATTATATGATACAATTATTTATTGCTTAAACAAGGGAGGAAAAAATGATGAAGCGACTGTGTATTCTTGGTTCGACCGGGTCTATTGGAACGCAGACTCTGGAAGTGGTTCGGGGAAACCGGTCCGAGTTTCAGGTAACGGCCCTTACAGCAGGGGATAATATTACCCTGCTGGCAGAGCAGATTGCAGAATTTCATCCGCAGATTGTAGCTGTAAAATCCGGAGAAGGTGCAAAAAAATTAGAGCAGAGACTACTGGAAAAGGAAATTGAAAAACCGGAAATCACAGCAGACATGGACGGCTTTGTTGCCTGCGCCACACACGAAGAAGTAGATCTTGTGGTGGCTGCGATGGTTGGTATGATCGGACTGCAGCCGGTGATCAAGGCAATAGAAAAGAAAAAAGACATTGCACTTGCAAATAAAGAAACATTAGTGACGGCGGGGCATTTGATCATGGATTATAAAAACAGATATGAGGTAAATCTGTATCCGGTTGACAGTGAACATTCTGCCATTTTTCAATGTCTGCAAAGTGGTGCCCATGATGAGATCGAAGAGATTTTATTGACGGCATCGGGCGGACCATTTCGTGATCTGACGGCAGAGCAGATTACGGATGTGACCGTAGATCAGGCATTGGCGCATCCGAATTGGTCAATGGGGAAAAAAATTACCATTGATTCTGCTACCATGATCAATAAGGGATTGGAGATCATCGAAGCTTGCTGGCTGTTTCAGGTGCCGATTGAAAAGATTCATGTTCTGGTGCAGCCGGACAGTGTGATCCATTCGATGGTACAGTTTCAGGATGGTGCCGTCATTGCGCAGATGGGAACCCCTGACATGAAATTGCCAATTCAATATGCTATGTTTTATCCAAAGCGTGCCTTTCTTGGCGGCGAACGTCTGAAGTTTGAACAGCTGCAGAGCATCCATTTTGCAAAGCCAAATCCGGCACTCCGCGGGATTGAACTGGCTTCGGAGGCATTCCGCAGAGGCGGTTCGATGACGACCGTAATGAATGCGGCCAATGAATATGCGGTAGCAAAATTTTTAAACCGTGAAATCTTTTTTACGGATATTTACCGGTGGATCGAGTATGCGATGGATCATCATTCGGTAATACAGAATCCGTCCTTGGAAGAGATACTGAAAACAGAGCAGGAGACATATACTTTGTTAGAAAAGGATCGTAACATTATCAAATAATAGAAATGAGGTTGACTATGGGAATCAGTAATATTTTAATCGCCATTCTTTTGTTTAGCGCGATTATATTATTCCATGAATTGGGACATTTTTTAGTGGCAAAAGCAAATAAAGTCGGTGTGATCGAGTTCTCCTTGGGAATGGGGCCGCGAATCATTTCTTTTGCAAAAACAGACAAGGGAAATCGTGTAAAGTTTTTTGGTTCTACCAATTATTTTGAAGAGCATGAAGAATTCAAAGACCATACGTTATATTCTTGGAAAATTCTTCCATTTGGCGGTTCTTGTATGATGCTTGGCGAAATGGAAAATATTGAGGATGACCGCGCGTTTGGGAAAAAGAGTGTGCTCGCACGTATGGCAGTCATTTTTGCCGGTCCGTTTTTCAATTTTATCCTTGCCTTTGTTCTGGCATTGATTCTTCTTGGAATGGCTGGTTATGATAAGGCAGAAATTTCAAATCTTGAAGCAGGAATGCCGATGGCAGAAGCGGGATTCCAGGATGGTGATGTTATAAAAGAATTTGATGGCAAGCATATTGTCGTCAATCGTGAACTGAGTTATTATCTGATGTTTCATCCGCTTTCCGATGCACCGGTCACGATCACAATGGACCGAAACGGACAAGAGATTACACAGACGGTAACCCCCAAACTGGTAAAAGATGACAAAGGAAATGAAAGTTACCGTATGGGATTTGCCTATGGTACGAGAGAGCGGATTGGTGGTTTGAACTTGATCAAATACTCTGCATACGAAGTGAAATTCTGGATCTGTACGACCGTGGAAAGCCTGGGACAGATGATCAAAGGCCGCGTAAGTGCCAAAGATGTATCCGGTCCGGTCGGAATTGTGCAGGCGGTCGGCAATGTAGTGCAGGAAAGTAAGGCAGACGGTATCAAATACGTCATTTTAAATATTTTGAGTTTTGGTATTATGCTGACGGCAAACCTTGGTGTGATGAACTTATTGCCAATCCCGGCGTTGGACGGTGGACGACTGCTGTTTTTGATCATTGAGGGGATTCGCCGGAAACCATTGCCGGAAAAATTTGAAAATTACGTCAATGTTGGCGGATTTATGCTGTTGATGGGACTTATGGTAGTGATCCTTGCCAACGATATTTTGAAAATAATTCATTAAAGAAGGTGCAGACTATGCGGATGAAAACGAGAGAGATCCAAATTGGCTCTGTGACGATCGGAGGAGATCATCCAATCGCCATTCAGTCAATGACAAATACAAAGACAGAGGATGTGGAAGCGACGGTGCACCAGATCCGTGAACTGACAGTGGCAGGGTGTGACATTATCCGTGTGGCAGTGCCGACGATGGAGGCAGCGAAAGCGATTTCCGAGATTAAAAAACAGATTTCGATTCCGCTTGTGGCCGATATTCATTTTGATTACCGGCTGGCCATCGAAGCAGTGAAAAACGGGGCAGATAAAATCCGTATCAATCCCGGAAATATTGGCGACAGATCCCGTATTCAAGCGGTAGTCGACACCTGCAAAGAACATGCGGTGCCGATCCGTGTCGGAGTGAACAGTGGCTCACTGGAAAAACATTTATTAGAAAAATATGGCGGCGTGACACCGGAGGCGCTTGTGGAGAGTGCGCTGGATAAGGTGCATATCATTGAAGATATGGGATATGAAAATCTTGTCATCAGCATTAAGTCCTCGGATGTATTAAATGGAATTAAAGCGCATGAGTGCATCCGTGAAAAGACCGATTATCCGCTGCATGTAGGCATTACAGAATCCGGAACGGTGTTTACCGGTGGATTGAAATCGGCAGTTGGTATCGGAAATATTTTGTATCAGGGAATCGGAGATACGATTCGAGTTTCCCTGACCGGAGATCCGGTGGAGGAAGTTCGGGCGGCTAATGTAATCTTAAAATCACTCGGCTTGAAAAAGGGTGGTATCAGTGTCGTTTCCTGTCCAACGTGCGGACGTACCCAGATTGATCTGATCGGACTTGCTACAAAAGTAGAAAAAATGGTCGCGGATTTTGATCTTGATCTGAAAGTGGCAGTCATGGGTTGTGTTGTAAACGGACCCGGTGAGGCGAGAGAAGCCGATATCGGAATTGCAGGCGGGAAGGGCGAAGGACTTTTGATCAAAAAAGGAGAAATTGTCCGTAAAATGCCGGAATCCGAATTGTTAAATGCATTACGGGAAGAACTTGAAAACTGGAAATAAATTCTAATTATTCAGATGGATAGGAGAGGGAATGATGGAAAAGTTTTTGAGTGCATTTTCAAAACTTGATTGTAAAGATAAATTGAAAACGACATATGAGTCGGTGATGGTAGAGCGCATCAGCGCTTCCCGGTCAAAAAATATGGTATTTGTGTACTGTCAGAACGGGGAGTGGATGCCATACCGCGTGATTCATCAGATGGAGCAGCAATTATATAAGCAGATTTTCCGGCCGATGGGATTTCATCCGCAGATACAGATGCAGTATCCAGATCTTGGAAAACTTACCCTTTCGCAGATTTTAGAGCGGACGGAGCCGGATATCAAACAGGAACTCCGGGAGATTGATTATGTAGATGCCATTGAATTTTGTGAAGAACCGTTTGAATGTGAGGGAAATTCTCTCTACATTACATGTGGGGATTCGTTTTTGGCAAGAAGGCGTGCGGAACAGGTGCAGGATTGGTTCCACGCCTTATTTTTGACGCGATTTGGAAAGGATATTACGATAGAATTCCGTTTCAAAGAATACGAACGAAAGAAAATGGAACAGACGGAGACATTTGTTATGAGACGTCCGGAAACTCCGAAAAAAGAGGAGTCGGAGGCACCAAGAATCAAACGGGAACCGAAAAAGAATGTGTACCGCAAAAAAAATATGCGGGATGTCGATGTTTTTTATGGCCGTAACTGCGAGGGAACCATTGTGCCGATCAAAGAGATTCAGGATGAGATCGGGGAAGTCGTGATCGATGGTATGATACGAAATGTGGAAAGCCGTGAGATCAAGGGCGAGAAGCAGATTGTCACTTTTGCGATCACGGATTACACCGACACGATCGTCTGTAAGGTGTTTATTAAAAATGAGCAGATTACAGAGACAAATTTTTTTGATATGGTAAAGAAAGGAAATTTCATCCGCGTAAAAGGAGTGGCAAGTCTTGATTCTTATGATAAGGAAATCCGAATCGGAAGCATTATGGGAATGAAGGAGATTGAAGGATTCCGTGTCGGAAGAGAAGATCATGCGCCGGTGAAGCGAGTGGAACTTCATGCCCATACGCAGATGAGTGATATGGATGGTATTACCCATGTGGATCAGCTGGTGCGCCGGGCTCACGAATGGGGGCATCCGGCAGTGGCCATTACGGACCACGGCGTTGTGCAGGCGTTTCCGGATGCCAATCATGCACTGGAGGGTCTGAAACTTCCGGAAGATGATCCGTTCAAAGTAATTTATGGCTGCGAGGCATATCTTGTTGATGACCTAAATGACCTTGCTGTTGACAACGAAAAGGGACAGAGTCTGCGGGACGAGTACGTTGTATTTGACCTAGAGACGACGGGTTTTTCCTCAGAACACGATAAAATTATCGAAATTGGTGCGGTTCGCGTAAAAAATGGAAAAATTAGTGAAAAGTACAGTACATTTGTGAATCCGGAGAGGAAGATCCCGGAGCGGATCACGGAACTTACTTCTATTACGGATGACATGGTGAAAGATGCGCCGGTTATTGAAAAAGTTCTTCCGGATTTTCTGAAATTCATCGGTGACAATGCACTGGTTGCTCATAATGCAGGGTTTGACCACGGCTTTATCCGTCAGAAGGCAAAAGACCAGGGAATCGAAACCGATTTTACCGTTGTAGATACGGTTGGACTTGCCCGTGTTCTTTTTCCGGAACTTGCCAAATATAAATTGGATAATATCGCAAAGAAATTGAAAATTTCACTGGAAAATCACCACCGCGCGGTAGACGATGCGGGGGCAACGGCGGAAATTTTCGAAAAATTCGTGGAAATGTTAGAAGAAAAAGGACTACATACCTTAAAAGAAGTGGCAGATTTTGCTAATGGTTCCGCGGATATCGTGAAGAAGAAACCGTATTTTCACGCTATTATTCTGGCGGCAAATGAGACGGGAAGAATTAACCTTTACCGTCTGGTTTCCATGGGGCATCTGGATTATTTTTACCGGAAACCGAGAGTGCCGAAAAGTATGTTTTTAAAATATCGCGACGGACTGATTATCGGGTCTGCCTGTGAAGCCGGAGAATTATATCGTGCGCTTTTGGATGAGGCACCGGAAAGCCGGATCAAAGAACTGGTGGATTTTTATGACTATCTGGAAATCCAGCCGATCGGAAATAATAAGTTTATGATTGAGAGCGAACGTGTGGAAAACATTCACAGTTTTGAGGATCTGAAAGATATGAACCGCAAAATTGTAGCTCTTGGTGAAAAATACAATAAACCGGTTTGTGCGACCTGCGATGTTCATTTCCTGGATCCGGAAGATGAAATTTACCGAAAGATCATATTTGCCGGGAAAAAGATGAAAGATGCGGATGACCAGCCACCGCTTTTTCTTCGGACTACAGAAGAAATGCTAGAAGAATTTTCCTATCTTGGACAAGAGAAAGCATTTGAAGTTGTCGTTACGAATACGAACCTGATTGCGGATCGGATAGAAAAAATGTCACCGGTTTATCCGGACAAGTGTCCACCGGTTATTCCAAAGTCGGATGAGACACTGACAAACATTTGCTATAATAAGGCAATCAGTATGTACGGGGATCCTTTGCCGCCGCAGGTTAAGAATCGCTTGGATCATGAATTGGATTCCATCATCAAAAATGGATTTGCCGTAATGTATATTATCGCACAGAAACTGGTGTGGAAATCAAATGAAGATGGGTATCTGGTAGGATCGCGTGGATCGGTAGGATCGTCGTTTGTAGCGACAATGTCCGGTATTACGGAGGTAAATCCTCTGCCGGCACATTATTACTGTAAAAAATGCCATTATGTAGATTTTGATTCGGAGGAGGTAAAAAAATATGCCGGAAGTTCCGGATGTGATATGCCGCCAAAGAAGTGTCCGAATTGCGGGGAACAGCTGATTCAAGAAGGTCACGATATTCCATTTGAAACATTCCTTGGATTTTACGGCGACAAAGAGCCGGATATCGACCTGAATTTCTCCGGAGAATATCAGAGTAAGGCACATGCATACACGGAGGTTATTTTCGGGGCCGGTCAGACTTTCCGAGCCGGAACAATCGCGACATTGGCAGATAAAACGGCGTATGGATATGTTAAAAACTATTTTGAAGAACGTGGACAGCATAAGCGGAATGAGGAGATTGAGCGAATCATTGAGGGCTGCGTAGGAATCCGCCGTTCGACCGGACAGCATCCGGGTGGAATCATTGTACTTCCGTTTGGATGGGAAATATACACGTTTACACCGGTGCAGCATCCGGCAAATGATCAGAATACACCGATTATTACGACGCATTTTGATTACCATTCTATCGACCATAACTTATTGAAACTTGACATACTCGGACACGACGATCCGACCATGATCCGTATGCTCGAGGATTTGACAGGGATTGATGCAAAAACGATTTCGCTGGACAACCAAGAGGTTTTGTCATTGTTTGCCAATACTTCGGCACTGGGGGTTACACCGGAAGAGTTGATGGGATGTGATCTGGGAAGCCTCGGTATTCCGGAATTTGGAACAGATTTCGTTATGCAGATGCTTCGCGACACGAAACCAAAGAACTTTTCGGATCTGGTACGTATTTCCGGATTGTCACATGGTACAGACGTTTGGCTGAACAATGCCCAGTATTTTATTAAGGAAGGAAATTGTACACTTTCTACCGCCATTTGTACCCGTGATGATATTATGACCTATCTGATACATACCGGAGTTGAAAATGGACTTGCCTTTAAGATCATGGAAAGTGTCCGTAAAGGAAAAGGTCTTACGGAAGATATGGAAAAGGCGATGCGCGAAGCCGGTGTCGAGGACTGGTATATCGAATCCTGTAAACGAATCAAATACATGTTCCCAAAAGCGCATGCTGTTGCCTATGTCATGATGGCATTTCGTATCGCGTATTTCAAAGTATTTTATCCGCTTGCTTATTACGCGGCCTTTTTCAGTATTCGTGCGAAGGCGTTTGATTATCAGCTGATGTGCCAGGGAAGGGAAAAACTGGAAAGCACAATGCGTGATTACAAGAAACGTTATAATGAATTATCCAAAAAAGAACAGGATAGTTATAATGATATGAAGATTGTACAGGAGATGTATGCGAGAGGTTTTGAATTTATGCCAATCGATATCTTCCGTGCGAAAGCCAATCATTTTCAGGTTGTTGATGGGAAATTGATGCCGGCACTCAGTACGATTGACGGAATGGGTGGAAAGGCGGCCGAAGGAGTCGTCGAAGCGGCAAAACACGGACCGTTTTCTTCCCGTGAGAATTTCAAATTACGTGCAAAAATTTCCGGAACTGTTGTGGAAAAAATGGCGGAGATGGGAATTTTGGGAGATCTTCCGGAGACAGACCAGATGTCGTTGCTGGATTTTATGGCGTAATTTTCACTGTAATAAAAAATGTATTTTATAAAAGAGTTCTGTTTACATGGACGCTCGCGCTATAATAAGTGCGCAGCGGTATGGACACTGAAAATACCAGTGTCTCATACCGGCGTACTTATAATCCATGTGTCGCAGAACTCTTTTACAAAATACCAATATTATTCTAGTGAAAATATCATAAAGGTATAATCAGTAATTGGTTTAATATTAGCACCATAACAAAATAGCATTAGCTATTATGTTATAGGTAATACCGAACCTATTAGTACAAACGGAATAATCCGATGACAATACCGAGGATTTGTACGTGGTCTACGTAGATCGGATCCATGGTATCGTTTTCCGGCTGGAGACGGTAGCGGCCGTCTTCTTTGTAGTAGGTTTTTACGGTGGCGGAGTCGTCAACAAGCGCGACAACGATATCGCCGTTTTTGGCAGTGGAGGCTTCGCGGACAATGACTTTGTCGCCGTCATGAATGCCGATATTGATCATACTTTCGCCGCGTACATTGAGCATAAATAAATTTCCGCTAGGCAGTTCATCTGCCAGAATAGGAAAATATCCGCTGATGTTTTGCTCGGCAAAGATTGGCTGGCCGGCTGCGACGTCGCCAATGATCGGAATATTTCTCATTTCTTTTCGTGTGATATTGAAATTGTCATCGACGATCTCGATTGCACGTGGTTTGGTAGGGTCTCTTCGAATATATCCATTCTTTTCCAGTGTTTCCAGGTGTGAATGAACGGAAGAAGTGGATTTTAAATGTACCGCATTACAGATTTCACGGACTGCCGGCGGGTAGCCTTTGCTTAAAATTTCTTCCTTAATATATTCAAGAATTTCGCTTTGTTTTGCAGAGATACGACCATTTCCCATATGATTTGTCCTTCCTTTCCTATCATGCTGAATGATAAATGCAAACAATTGTTTGTATTTATAGTAACATAGTTTAAAACGATTGTCAAACGTTTGTTCTGATAAATGCAAAATTCTTTAAATTTTATGTGGACAAATTTTTGTTCTATGGTTATAATTAGAAAGGTAGTACTTTTGAACATAATGCGTAAGGAGAATGAGAAAAATGAGTGAAGGTAAAGAAACGAATTTTTTCGATAAATTGAAAACGGATAAGAAATTTCGATTTGAGTTTATTATGGCGATATGGTCTGGTATCGTGGGGATTGCCCTCGTGATCGGACTGGTTTTTGTAGGAAAGACGTTTTTCTTTGGGAAGAAAGTGGTTGACAGCGGAGATCTCGAGGACAAACCGGCTGTTGTGACCGAGCAGGCTGTGGATGCCGAAGAGACCCCGGCACCATATGATTCTGCGATTGTCAGTGAAAATGAAGAAGATTTTCAGGATGACGAGGAAGACGTGGATGATGATCTGAAGGATGCAAAGGTGGCTTATGCGACGACCGTTGTTAATCTTCGAAGTGAGGCTGCTTTGACGGCAGACGTGATTGCCAAGATTCAGACAGGAGATAAAGTGACGATTCTAGAATATGGAAAAGAGTGGACCAAAGTGGAAATAAATGGGACTCAGGGGTATGTCAGTACGATTTATCTGAGTACGAAGAAACCGGCAGAAGAGCCGACTGCGACACCGGCACCTAGAACAACTTCTGCACCAAGGGCTACAGAAACTCCAAAACCGACAAAGCGTCCGAAACCGACAAAGCGTCCGAAAGCGACAAAGAAACCAAAAGCGACAAGAACTCCTGCGACTCATATCCCATCACATACGCCGCAGGAAACCCAGGCACCGCTGGAGACCGTAGCACCGGAACCTACGAAAGTGCCGGACCCAACAAAGGCACCGGAGCCTACAAAAGCGCCAGAACCAACGAAGGCACCGGAACCAACGAAAGCACCGGAGCCGGAAAAAACACCAGATCAGACTTCCGCACAGGAAGGCTAAAAAAGGAGACGACCAATGGAAGAACAGCTTACCCCCATGATGCAGAAGTATCTTGAGACAAAGAATGAGTACAAAGATTGTATCCTGTTTTACCGTCTGGGTGATTTCTATGAAATGTTTTTTGAAGATGCGAAATGTGCATCAAAAGAATTGGAATTAACTCTTACCGGAAAGAGTTGTGGATTAAAAGAAAGGGCACCCATGTGTGGTGTCCCCTTTCATTCTGCAGAAGGATATATTACCCGCCTGGTTTCCAAAGGATATAAAGTGGCAATATGCGAACAGGTGGAAGACCCGAAATTGGCAAAGGGACTTGTGAAAAGAGAAGTTGTGCGGATCGTTACACCGGGAACTAACTGTAATCTGGAAGCGTTGGACGAATCCAAGAACAATTATCTGATGGGCGTTGTTGCGATGGATGATCTGTTTGGAATTTCTGTTGTAGATGTGACGACCGGAGAGTATCGTCTGACCGAAGTAGACGGTTTGGGAAAACTTCTTGATGAAATCAATAAATTTATGCCAAGTGAACTCATTTGCAATGAGTCTTTTTATATTAGTGGAGTCGATGTTGAAGATTTGAAAGAGAGGCTTGGAATCTCCATCTCCTCTCTGGCACCGCATTATTTTGATCAAGAATGCTGTAAAAAATCACTGTGCCGTCACTTTTCTGTTCAGACACTGGATGGACTGGGATTGGCAGATTATTCGGTAGGAATTACGGCGGCAGGTGCGGTTATGGAGTACCTTGAAGAGACGCAGAAGACTTCACTTGCCCATATTTTGGAACTGATTCCGTATAAAGTGGGAAAATATATGCTGTTAGACCGCAATACCCGCCGAAATCTGGAACTTGTAGAGACACTTCGGGAAAAGAAAAAAAGAGGCTCTCTTTTGTGGGTTCTTGACCGGACGCGGACAGCGATGGGAGCGCGAAAACTCCGCAGTACGCTGGAACAGCCGTTTATTCAAAAAGAAGAGATTTTAAAACGCTTTGATGCGATTGATGAATTAAATGCAAATATGATCACGCGGGAGGAACTCAGAGAATATCTGAATCCGATCTACGATCTTGAGAGACTGCTTAGTAAGATCAGTTATAAGTCAGCGAACCCAAGAGATTTTATTGCATTAAAAAGTTCGTTGGAGATGCTGCCACCGATCCGCTTTTTGTGTTCCAATTTTAAAAGCCGGTTATTTTCGGAAATTTTAGACGAATTAGATCCCTTAGAGGATATTTGCAAATTGGTTACCGATGCGATCACCGAAGAACCGCCGCTTGCTATGCACGACGGAGGGATTATCCGCGATGGTTATGATGAGCAGGTGGACAAACTCCGCAAAGCCAAATCTGAGGGGAAAGACTGGCTTCTCCAGTTGGAGACCGAAGAGCGGGAAAAGACAGGAATAAAAAATCTAAAAGTGAAATACAATCGTGTATTTGGCTATTATCTGGATGTGACAAATTCTTATAAAGATCTTGTGCCGGCGGACTGGGTGCGCAAGCAGACACTTGCAAATTCGGAACGTTACACGACAGAAAAATTAAAAGAGTTAGAAGATGTCGTCCTTGGAGCGGAAGATAAATTGTATAATCTGGAATACCAGTTATTTTGTAATATACGAGACCATGTTTTTACGCAGGTTAATCGCATCCAGCGTACCGCGAAAGCGATTGCAATGTTAGACATGATGGCAAGTCTTGCGCTCGTGTCGGAAAAGAATAATTATGTGCGTCCGACCCTTAATGAGGAAGGAATTATCAATATCAAAGAAGGACGTCATCCGGTCATTGAACAGATGATTGACCACGATATGTTTATTTCAAATGGGACCTATCTCGATGAGGATTCTCACCGCGTTGTTATCATCACGGGACCGAATATGGCAGGAAAATCCACCTATATGCGTCAGACAGCGCTGATCACGTTGATGGCACAGATTGGATGTTTTGTTCCGGCCGCGTCGGCGGACCTTTCTGTGGTAGACCGTATTTTTACCCGTGTGGGCGCATCCGATGATCTGGCAAGCGGACAAAGTACATTTATGGTAGAAATGACAGAAGTTGCTAATATTTTACATAATGCAACAAAGGACAGTTTGATCATTTTAGATGAGATTGGGCGAGGAACGTCTACGTTTGATGGACTCAGCATTGCGTGGGCAGTGGTAGAACATATTGTAGATAAAAAGAATATTGGGGCGAAGACATTATTTGCAACCCATTATCATGAACTTACGGAACTCGAAGGAAAGCTGGAAGGTGTTCAAAACTACTGTATTGCCGTAAAAGAAGATGGGGAAGATATTGTATTTCTGCGAAAAATCGTAAAAGGCGGTGCTGATAAAAGTTACGGTATTCAGGTGGCAAAACTTGCCGGTGTGCCGGAAAGTGTGCTGGTCCGTGCCAGAGAAATTGCGGAAGAACTCGAAGGCGGAGATAGTTTGTCGGTGATCCGTATTCCGGAGAAACAGGAGCAGGGGCATGTGCCGGAGAAAAAGGCATCTTCCGGGATGAATCAGCTTTCTATTTTTGATACGGTGACGACATTCCATTCGGAGGATATTTTATTTGAATTGCGGGATATTGACCTTTCCCGTGTGACACCGATGGATGCGATGAATCTGGTATATAAATGGCAGAACGAATTAAAAGATAAATGGTAAGGAGTGTGATTGGATGATACAGCTTTTGGATCCATCTACGATCGATAAGATCGCGGCAGGGGAAGTTGTAGAGCGCCCTGCTGCCGTTGTAAAAGAACTTGTGGAAAATGCAATTGATGCAGGGGCGAATGCCATCACGGTAGAGATCAAGGAGGGTGGCATTTCCTTTATACGAATTACAGATAATGGATGCGGGATTGCCAGAGAAGAAATTCCCATGGCATTTACCCGCCACGCAACAAGCAAAATAAAAAATATAGAAGACCTTCTTACGATTCACAGTTTGGGATTTCGTGGGGAGGCTCTTTCTAGTGTAGCAGCTGTGGCGCAAGTGGAATTGATCACAAAACGCGAAGAGGATCTGATCGGATGCCGTTATGAGATTCATGGTGGCAAAGAGGTGGCAAACGAAGAAGTAGGATGCCCGGATGGCTCCACCTTTTTGATAAGGAATTTGTTTTACAATACACCGGTCCGAGCCAAATTTTTGAAAACAAAAACGACAGAAGGCGGTTATATCAGTGAAGTGATGCTTCATTTTACATTGTCGCATCCGGAAATCCGTTTCCGTTTTATCTGGGATGGGAAAACGAAGATACAGACTTCTGGAAACGGCAATGTGAAAGACAATATTTACCAGCAGTTTGGTCCGGATATCACAAAAGCAATATTGCCGGTCTGCGTGGAAAAAGATGGGATGAAATTGGAAGGATTTGTTGGAAAGCCGGAGATTTCCAGAGGAACAAGAAACTTTATGTATTATTACATCAATGGCCGGTATATCAAAAGTCCGATCGTCACGAAAGCAATTGAGACTGCGTACGAAGGATTTACGATGACAAACCGCTTTCCGTTTGTGGTATTGTTTTTGACGATTGACAGTGCTTTTCTGGATGTCAATGTGCATCCGACGAAGATGGAAGTCCGCTTTATGAATCAGGAAGAAGTGTTTGAACTTTTTCAGAAAGAGATTCATCAGGTACTGCATGAGGCGACGCTGATTCCGAAAGTGGCACCGGGCAAAGAGGAAAAGAAACCGCTTTCTGCACAGATTCCAAAACCGCCTGAAAATCCGATACCGGAACCGTTTGAGCGAAAACGCATGGAAGAGACAAAAAAAGTAGAACCGGAAGAAAATGGAAAGAACGAGACGAAACAACAGCCATTGTCGGTGAACAGTCCTGTGATCCCACCACGGGAAGAGCAGCCACGGGTAAAATATGAGCAGCAGTCCTTTTTCAAAAATGAGATGCTGGCGGAAGAGGACCGTATTAAGTTTCGTTTGATCGGTCAGGTGTTTGGAACATATTGGATGATCGAATACGGAGAGGAAATGCTGATCATTGACCAGCATGCGGCGCACGAAAAGATTTTATATGAGCAGTTGATGGAAGAACTTGCGGACAATCATGTGTACAGCCAGAATCTGGTAACTCCGTTATTAATTTCGCTTACGCACAAGGAAAAGGAAATGCTTGGTAAGTGCAAAGAAGCGTTTTCCAAACTTGGATTTGAGATTGAGGAATTTGGCGGGGATGAATACGCAATTGTGGCCGTTCCGTCACATTTTCTGCATCTGGTAAGCAAAGATCTGTTTTACAGTATTTTGGATGAATTGATTGAAAATCCGATGGCAGACCGAATTGAAAAGATTACAGACCGTTGTGCAACTATTTCGTGCAAAGCGGCGGTAAAGGGAAATCATACGCTGTCTTTTGCCGAAGCCAATGAGCTGATTGATAAGATGCTGCATGCAAAAGATCCGTATCACTGTCCGCATGGCAGACCGACCACGATCTCCATGTCGAAAAAAGAATTTGAAAAGAAATTTAAGAGGATTGTATCAGGATGAAAAAACCTATTATTATATTGACCGGTCCGACCGCTGTCGGGAAAACCAAAGCATCGATCGAACTTGCACAAAAGATCGGCGGAGAGATCATATCGGCGGACTCGATGCAGATATATCAAAAAATGGACATTGGGACGGCAAAGATCACTCCGGAAGAAATGCAGGGAGTACCACATCATCTGGTGGATATTCTACCGGTTGAAGAGTCGTTTCATGTATATGAATTTCAGCAGCTGGCGAAAAAAAGTCTGGAAAAGATCTACCAAAACGGACACATTCCAATCGTTGTCGGAGGGACCGGATTTTATATTCAGGCACTGCTTTATGATGTACAGTTTCAGGAAGAACGCGAAGGAAGCAGTTACCGCAAGAAGTTGGAAGAAATTGCCAGAATCGAAGGGGCGGAGGTACTCCATGAGCGGTTAAAAAAAGTCGATCCGGAATCTGCGGAAGCCATTCATAAAAACAATGTAAAGCGGGTCATACGTGCACTTGAATATTATGAAGAGACAGGAAGACCTATTTCTGTGCACAATAAAGAACAGCGAGAGAATGAATCGCCTTATAACTTTTTGTATATTGTTCTGACAATGGATCGAAAGAAATTATATGCCCGCATTAACCGGCGGGTGGACCAGATGGCAGAACAGGGACTGGCGGAGGAAGTGACCGAACTTCACGAGGAAGGATATGACAAAGGGCTGACTTCGATGCAGGCAATCGGTTACAAAGAATGGTTCCCGTTTTTTGAGGGAAAATGTTCCAAAGAAGAAGTAATCGAACAAATAAAAAAAGACACCAGACATTTTGCCAAACGGCAGCTTACGTGGTTCCGCCGGGAACGTGACGTGCAAATGATTGACAAGGATCAGTTCGCCACGGAGAGTGACATTGTGGAAGAAATCATAAGGCTGGCAAAAGAGAAGGGAATTTTATAGCGAAAAGAAGGAGAACATTATGCTGGAGACAGAAGAACGAAAAAAAATGTATGAACAGGCGGGAATCAGTGTGCCTGTATTTGAATATGGAGAGAAGATCTGTACATCGCTCAAAGAGCGCTTTGAAGCCATCGATGAGATGGCAGAGTATAACCAGTTAAAAGTGCTGCAGGCATTTCACAAAAACCGCGTCAGTGCGGAGCATATGTATGGAACGACAGGATATGGTTACGATGACAGTGGACGCGACACCTTGGAAAAAGTGTACGCCGATATTTTTCATGCCGAAGATGCTTTGGTAAGAACGCAGATTACTTGTGGAACCCATGCATTGACACTGGCACTTTCGTCCATTCTTCGACCGGGAGATGAACTGTTATCGCCGGTTGGCAAACCTTATGATACCTTGGAGGGAATCATTGGAATCAATGGAAAAAGCGAACCGGGATCGCTGCGTGAATTTGGAATCACGTATGCACAAGTGGATCTTCTGGAAGACAGTGCGGTCGATTATCCGGGCATTGAAAAAGCATTAAATAACAGAACTAAACTGGTTACGATCCAGCGCTCCAAAGGGTATGCGATGCGAAAAACCTTGTCTGTAAAACAGATCGGAGAGATCATTTCTTTTGTGAAGGAACGTCGTCCGGATGTGATCTGCATGGTAGACAATTGTTACGGAGAATTTGTAGACAGGATCGAGCCATCCGATGTCGGAGCAGATCTGGTGGTCGGTTCGCTGATTAAAAATTTGGGGGGCGGCATAGCACCGATGGGTGGGTATCTTGTCGGAAGAAAAGACATCATTGAACTGGCGGCAAACCGCCTTACGGCACCGGGACTGGGAAAAGAAGTCGGAGCTTCGCTGGAAGTGAACCGTTCTTTTTATCAGGGATTGTTTTTTGCCCCACAGGTCGTGGCGAGTGCATTGAAATCTGCCATTTTTGCAGCAAATCTGTACGAAAATCTTGGCTTTGAGACAAGCCCGGGAAAAGATGAGGAGAGAAATGACATCATTCAGGCTGTTGCACTTGGTTCGCCTGAGCGGATCATTGCGTTCTGCCGGGGGATTCAGGCGGGATCGCCGGTGGACAGTTATGTGGCTCCGGAACCGTATGCGATGCCGGGATATCACAGTGATGTTATTATGGCGGCCGGAAACTTTATTCAGGGATCCTCCATTGAATTGAGTGCGGATGCTCCGATCGAACCGCCGTATAGTGTGTATTTCCAGGGCGGTCTTACGTGGCAGCACGGGAAATATGGGATTTTAATGTCGCTTCAAAAGATGGTAGACGAAAAAATTGTCGAATTACCCTAATAAATTGCGAAAAGTATGTGAATTTTATCGGCTTCTATATATACATTTTTGAAAATGTATGGTAAAATAATTTATGTATGGGTAGACAATGTGTAGAGTTAGGAGGCTGTATGAGTCAACAATTTTACACGATGAAGGAACTTCCGGTATCGGAACGTCCTTATGAAAAAGCAAAAGAACAGGGAGTGACGGCATTGTCCGATGCCGAGCTGCTTGCTGTTTTGCTGAAAACAGGAACCCATGAAAAAAACAGTGTGGAACTGGCAAGGGAAGTGCTTGCACTGCACCCGGTGCACAAGGGTCTGCTGGGGCTTTATTATCTGACGGACAAGCAATTGAAAAAAGTTTGTGGCATCGGAGAAGTCAAAGCCATTCAGCTGCAATGCATGGCTGAGTTGTCAAAACGGCTTGCCAGACAGCGGAAACCGGAGCGTGCACGGTTTGATTCGCCGGAGTATATCGCAAGATACTTCATGGAAGAGATGCGAACTTTGGAAACCGAACAGACAAGAGTGCTGTATTTGGACAACCGCTGCCGTCTGATTCATTGCGAGCGGATTTTTAGCGGTTCTGTCGCAGCCTGTGTTCTGCATCCAAGAGAAGTCTTGAAAAAAGGGCTTCAATACGATGCCTCCTGTTTTGTACTGATACATAACCATCCGAGTGGAGATCCGACCCCGAGTCAGGCCGACCTGGATGCGACGATACGTATGAAAAAAGCCGGAGAAATGATAGGAATTTCATTACTGGATCATTTGATTCTTGGAGATTATCAATATGTCAGCTTGAAAGAAAGAGGACACATATGAAGGACTATAAAGATAGAGAGGATGAAAAAAATGCTAGGAAAAGCAATTGGAATTGACTTTGGTACAAGTTCAATTAAAATTTATAAAAATGGAGAAGGTGTGATCTTACATCAAAAGAGTGTGATTGCAATCTATAAAAAGAATCACGTATTTGCAGTAGGCGACGAAGCTTTTGAAATGTATGAAAAAGCACCGGAAAATTTGGATGTTTCCTATCCGATCAAAAATGGTGTTATTGCTGATATTGGAAATATGCAGGCATTGATCGATTACTTTTTTGCTGAATTAAATGGGAAAAAGAGATTCAAAGGAGCAGAATATTACATTGCGGTTCCGACGGATATTACAGAAGTGGAAAAGCGAGCATATTTTGATCTTATTGCAAATACAAACTTGAAATCGAAAAAAATTCATGTTGTGGAAAAACCGATTGCAGATGCATTGGGAATGAATCTTGATATTACAAAATCCACCGGTACCCTTGTGGTAGATATCGGTGCCAATACGGCAGAAATTTCTGTCCTCTCACTGGGCGGTATTGTACTTAGCCGATTGATTCCGGTTGGTGGAAACCGTTTTGATGAAGCAATCATTAACAAGATTAAGAAAGATATGAATTTTGTGATTGGGGAAAAGAGCGCCGAAGCAATCAAGAAAAATATTGCCTCTGCTTATGCAACCGATGCACAGATGGATATCTGCGGTCGGAATCTGGTGACCGGACTTCCAAGTGAAATTACAGTAACCGGGGAATGTGTGCATGAAGCACTTGCCGAATTGTTCCAGAGTATTGTGGACTCTATCAAGATCATTCTGGAGCGCACACCACCGGAAATTTCTTCCGATATTTATAAGTCCGGACTTTATCTGACCGGAGGTTCCAGTCGGATTCAGAATCTGGGACAGTTTATTTACGATGAACTTGGGTTAAAGGTAAATTTGTGCGAAGAGCCGGAAAGTACAGTCATCATGGGACTTGGCGCAGTGATTGAAGACCCACAGCTTGCAAAACTTGCTTTATAAGCAGAATGGAGACCGGCGATGAAAAGAAAGAGAAGAAAGGGACCAAGAATTCATCCCAAATATATTTATATTTTTTTCAGCATTCTTTGTGCCATTCTTGTAGTACTAAGTTTTAAATTTTCGGACCGCTTAAGTGGTGTGAAAGCGACAGTAGGAGATATTATGTCTCCGATGCAGAGTGGAATTAACAAAGTGGGAAAAGCAATCTCGGATAAGATGGATCTTCTTCATTCCAAAGAAGATCTTTTGGCTGAAAATAAACAGTTAAAAGAGAAAATTGATGCCATTAGTTATGATAATAAAATTCTTGCCGGTGAAAATAACGACTTGGATAATTACCGTGAATTGTATCAATTGGATCAGAAATATCCGGATTATCCAAAAGTGGCAGCGACAGTTATTGGGCGAGACGGAAATAACTGGTTTCACTTGTTTACTATCGACAAAGGGAAGAAAGACGGTATCGCTGTCGACATGAATGTGATCGCGGGAAACGGTCTGGTAGGTATCGTATCCGAAGTGGGCGACCATTATGCAAAAGTCCGTGCAATCATAGACGACAAAAGCAATGTAAGTGCCATGTTTGAAAATACAGGAGAAACTTGTATTGTAAAAGGAAATATGGAAAGTATTTACAAAGGATACATTGATGTTACGATGATCAGTAACAATGTGACTGCAAAAAACGGGGATTCCGTTGTTACTTCACACATCAGTGACAAATTTCTTCCGGGTCTGCTTGTAGGTTATATTTCCGATATTACGCAGGAGACAGATGGATTGTCTAAGAGCGGACATCTCACACCGGTCGTATCTTTTGATAAATTAGAGACAGTATTGATCATTACCACGTTGAAGGACTCTTCAGAAATCGAGGACATTAAAAACTATGATTAAAAGACGTATTTCAACCATCATCATTATTTTGCTTGCTTTTTTATTGCAGACAACTGTTTTCCATAAATTAGCATTGGCAAATGTGGTGCCAAATTTATTATTGATTCTGACTGTGTGTTACAGTTACATGCGTGGACGTACTTCCGGAGAAGTTATCGGGCTTGTTTGCGGATTGATGCTGGATATGATGTACGGAAGCGTGATTGGACTGTATGCCTTTATTTTTATGACGATTGGATTTCTTTGTGGTTATTGTCAGAAGATTTATTTTACGGATAATTACATACTGCCTTGTGTATTGGTAGGACTAAGCGATTTGGTTTATGGTTTTTATTATTATATCACGGAATTTTTAGTTCGTGGAAAATTGCATTTTACGTTCTATTTTTCCCATATTATTTTACCGGAATTGATTTATACATTGGTGATTTCTGTGGTTGTGTTCCGCGTATTAAACCGCCTGGAAAAGTATTTATCAACCGAACGAAGGGAGGAAGTGTAGTTCAATGTTTTCTTCAATTATTGATTACTTAAAAACATTAATGCGTTCACGTATTTTTACTTTAATTGTTGTTTATGTTGTGCTATTTAGTATTCTCGTAGGACGTTTGTTTTATCTGCAGATTGTACAGGGAGAAGCATATGATGAGCAGGCGACGATAAAAAATGAAAAGCAGAAGACGATAAAAAGTTCCCGTGGTAAGATTTATGACTGCAATGGGAAACTTCTTGCGTCAAACGAACAAAGCTATGCGATCACACTGGAAGATACCGGTGAGATTGAATCCAATAAACAGATGAATGAGATGATATTAAAATGTATTAATCTCATTGAAAAAAATGGAGATAAAGTAACCGTGGATTTTCCGATTACGATTGACAAAAAAGGAAGATTTAAATTTACGGTAGATAAAAATGCGCAGCTTCGATTTAAGAGAGAGATTTATTTTTGCAAATCGGTGGACGAGCTGACTGACGAACAGAAAAATATGACGGCAGAAGAATGTTTCCGTTATATTCGAACATCGACAGCGGTCAATGCTATTCATTTTTTTGATCCGCTGACGGAAAAAAATAAAAATGAAGCAGATGCGCAGGAAAAATATGAGCAGGATTATGACGATGCGATGGCTCTTAAGATCATGGCGATTCGTTATGCACTGATGATGAATACATACCAAAAGTATGAGCCAATTACGATCAGTTCCGATGTTTCATTAAACACGGTGGCAGCGATAAAGGAAAATTCTGCTAGTCTTATTGGCATAGATGTCAGTGAAGAGGCAAAACGCGTCTATTATGACAGTACCTATTTTTCTCATATTATCGGTTATACCGGATTGATTTCTTCAGATACGCTGGCGTCGATGAAGGAAAATGGGGACAATACGTACACGGCTGCTGATCAGATTGGTAAGTCTGGTATTGAAAGCACATTTGAAGAACAGCTGCGAGGGAAAAAGGGAAGCGAGACACTTGTCATTGACAGCAGTTCCCGTGTTGTAGAGACGAAGGACCACAAAGATGCGACCGCAGGAAAAGACATATATCTTACGATTGACGCAGACCTGCAGAGTGCTGTTTATCAGTTGACGGAAAAAGCTATTGCGGGAGTGTTGATCTCTAAACTGAACAATAATAAAAGTGCCGGCTCCAAAGGAAAAGATGCAAAAAATATCCGTGTTCCGATTTATGATGTGTATTGTGCCATCATTGAAAACAGTTTGGTGGACATTACAAAATTTTCTAATCCGGATGCGTCAAATTTGGAAAAAAGTGTATATCAGACATTTACGCGGGAGAAAAAGAATTCCTTAAAAGCGGTAAAAAGATATTTGTCTTATAACAATAAAACGACGACAAAGAAGATGTCCGATACGAATGCAGAATATATGGATTACATTTATTCGATGCTTCGAAAAAATGAAGTCATTGCAACAGATAAAATGGATAAATCCGATGATATGTACAATCAATATGCCAATGAAAAGATTAGTCTGAGTGAGTTTTTGATCTATGCAATCTCTCACAACTGGATTGATCTGGAAATGCTTAATGTCGGAGATGATTATTACAGCACAGAGGAAATTTATTCGAAGATTGTAGAGTACATTCTTGAGGAATTGAACGATGACAGTTCATACGATAAAAAGGTATATCACACGCTGATCTATAACGATCAGATCAGTGGAAGACAGGTATGTATGCTTTTGTATGAACAGGGGTATTTAAAGAAAAACAAAACGATGCTTGCGAAACTCCGCACAGGTATGATCTCGCCATTTCAGTTTTTGAAATCAAAGATTAAATCGTTGGAGATTACGCCGGGCGAACTGGGACTTACTCCTTGCGCTGCATCGGTTGTTATTACGGATCCAAATACCGGAAAAGTAAAAGCCATGGTATCCTATCCAAGTTATGACAACAATAAATTTGCCAACTCGGTCGATAGTGAATATTTTGCAAAAATCAATTCCAATTCTGCTTCGCCGTTTTTGAATCGAGCAACACAACAAAAGACGGCACCCGGATCAACCTATAAGATGGTATCTGCGACAGCAGCGCTCGAAGAAGGGGTTATCGATCCCCATTCGACAGTAACGGACCGCGTAGTGTTTGATAAGATTAATCCGTCACCAAAGTGCTGGAGTACGTACAGCCACGGAACTATCAATGTGTCACAGGCAATTCAGCATTCCTGTAACTATTTCTTTTATGAAATGGGATATCGTCTGAGTGGATTGACAGGAACAGCAGTAAACAATGAGCGGGGATTGAAAAAACTGGAAAAATATGCAGATAAATATGGTCTGACTGACCTTTCCGGTGTGGAATTGACAGAGGCACAGCCACATGTGTCAGACAGCGATGCGGTGCGTTCGGCAATCGGACAGGGTACAAACAGCTATACACCGGTTCAATTGTCACGTTATGTATCGACAATTTCAAATGGCGGAACCTGCTATGATCTTACTTTGGTGGATAAAGTGGCAGATCCGGCACAGAATAATAAGGTAAAGAACAACAAAGCTACAGTGCGTAACGAACTTGATATCAAGAGTTCGACATTGAATGCAATCCGAAGCGGAATGTACATGGTTGTAAACAACGGAAGCTTAAAGAGTGTGTTCCAGAAAGTGCCGGTGAAAGTGGCCGGTAAGACAGGTACCGCACAGATTAGTGCAAACGAACCAAACCACGCATTGTTTGTATCGTACGCACCGTATGATTCGCCAAAGATTTCGGTTGCCGTTGTTATGCCAAATGCATTTACTTCAAGCAATGCGGCATCTCTGGCGAGCAATGTGTACCAATATTACTTTGATGAAAAGGCAAGAAAGAAGTTGTTGAAGAAATCTGCAACAAATCCGGTCAGCAATTCCGGAAGAGTGGCAGACTGATCAGTGGAGAGAAAGTGAGGAGAACTATGAATCAACCGGTAGTGATCAAAGGAAATAAATCAGGTCTTATCGTTCATTTGGATGACAAGATGGAATTTCCCGAATTAAAAGAAAAGGTGGAAGAAAAATTCGCTTCCTCTTCTGATTTTTTAGGAGCGGCGCAGATTGCATTATCCTTCGAAGGACGCAAATTATCCGAAGAACAGAAATATGAACTGATGGAATGTGTTCGTGAACATTCCAAACTGGATATTGTCTGTCTGATTGATGATGACGAGAAAAAGGAAGCCCGCTTTGCCCAAAGTCTGGAAGAAAAACTGACGGAGTTAAAATCAAACACGGGTCAGTTTTATAAAGGAACTCTTCGTTCGGGACAGGTTCTCGAATTTGAGACAAGCATTGTTATTCTTGGAGATGTCAATGTCGGAGCCCAGGTAGTTTCCGCGGGAAATGTTGTCATTCTGGGAAAACTTCTCGGAACGGTATATGCCGGTGCTTCAGGAAAAGAAAACAGTTTTGTCGTTGCCCTGCAGATGAATCCGACCCAGATTCGTATCGCAGATATTATTGCGCGGAGTCCGGATGAAAAAACAGAAGCAAAATTGGAGACAAAGATTGCATTTGCAGAAGATGGCAATATTTATATTGAACCATTAAATCGAAAAGTATTAGATGGGATTTCGATATAAAAAAGATTGCAATTTCCAGTCAATTCAAGTAAAATATTATGATAGAGAGTTAATGAAGGAAAGGACAGGTAAATACGATGAGTGAAGTAATAGTTATTACATCGGGAAAAGGTGGAGTTGGTAAGACAACGACGACAGCAAACGTAGGAACAGGACTGGCAAAAGAAGGAAAGAAAGTTGTTTTGATCGATACAGATATAGGACTTCGTAATCTGGATGTGGTTATGGGATTGGAAAACCGTATTGTATATAATCTGGTAGATGTCATTGAAGGAAATTGCCGTATTAATCAGGCATTGATCAAGGACAAGAGATATCCGACATTATATCTTCTGCCATCGGCGCAGACGAGAGATAAGACAGCGGTATCACCGGAGCAGATGTCCAAATTGACAGATCAGTTAAAGGATGAATTTGATTACATACTTCTTGACTGCCCGGCAGGAATTGAACAGGGATTTATGAATGCCATCGCCGGTGCCAGCCGTGCGATCGTAGTGACAACACCGGAAGTATCTGCGGTAAGAGATGCCGATCGTATTATCGGACTTCTCAATGCCAATGAGATTAAGAAAACAGAATTGGTTGTAAACCGTCTTCGTTATGACATGGTAAAACGCGGTGACATGATGTCTAGTGATGATGTTGTGGAAATCCTTGCAGTTGATTTACTCGGAGTTGTTCCGGATGATGAAAACATCGTTGTTTCAACAAACCAGGGAGAACCTCTTGTTGGAAGCAAATCCCTTGCAGGACAAGCTTATGAAAATATATGCAAACGCATTATGGGGGAAGAAGTTCCGTTATTGGATCTCTCAAAAGGAACAGGATTTTTCTCAAAGATAAAGAGTAAATTTAAAAACAACTAAAAGGAGATGAAAATTATGAAATTTGCAGATTTTTTCCGGAAAAAATCTTCCGGAAATGTAGCAAAAGACAGATTGAAGCTGGTCTTAGTTTCCGATCGTGCGAATTGTTCTCCGGACATTATGGAGCAGATTCAGAAAGACATTATTAATGTTCTTTCCAAGTATGTTGAAATTGACCAGAGTGGTCTTGATATAAAAATCGAACAAAATGAATCCGAGGGGAATAATGCAATTTTTGCAAATATTCCGATTTTGAGTATTAAACAAACCAAGTAATGGTGGTGACAGGCAGACATGGTAACAATAACAAATATAAAAGAACGGGTGTCAAATTGGTTTTTGTCCAAACATTACAATTTCAAACGCTTTGACGTTCTTTTAGTAGTGGTAGTTTTTATTTTATTTTTGATCAGTTCCTTTATATTATCAATTATTCCGTCCTCAGGACAGGTGGGGTCCGCGAAAAGACAAATTTTTACAATTGGAATGGGGCTTTGTGTAATCCTTGTTTTTTCCTTAATTGATTACCACACATTATGTATGTATGTTCCCATTTTGTATATTATTACGACATTGATGGTTGCCGGAACACGATTTTCTCCCCTTGGTTCCAATGCGCATACGGATTCATACCGCTGGCTGGATTTTAAAGTAGTTATGTTTCAGCCGTCGGAGGTATGTAAAATCGTTGTGATATTGACGCTGGCGTCTTTCTTTCTGGCATATCGTGAGCGGCTGGATTCATTTAAAACATTTTTTCTGGCCAGTGCGATTGCGTTACTGCCGACAGCGTTTATTTTGGTACAATCCGATCTTTCATCGGGCGTTGTTGTTATGGTTGTACTTGCGATGATGATTTTGTGTTCGGGCATGAGTAAAAAGATCATTGGTCCGGTGGTAGCTGTATTGATTCCAATTGCCGGATTTTTGATATGGTATATCCAGCAGCCAGGGCAGAAGCTGCTTCATGATTATCAGCTGCGACGTATTACCGGATGGCTGCATCCGGAAACAGAGGCACTTGGTATTATGTACCAGCAAAACAACTCGGTATTATCGATTGCCTCAGGAAAATTGTATGGAAAACTGCTGATGGATGGTCTGAGCGAAAACCGGAATTATAATTCAGTTGATGTCATCGAAAGTGACTTTGTGTGGGCTCCGATCAGCGAGGAATTTGGTTTTATCGGCTGCCTGATCATATTAGGTTTGTTGTCGATCATTATTATTAAATGCTTTATCGCAGCCAAACATGCGAGAGATTATCTCGGAATGATGATTGCTCTTGGAATTGGCTCCCTTTTCTGCTTTCAAACATTTTTTAATATATGCGTAGTGACATCGTTACTGCCCAATACAGGACTTCCGCTTCCGTTTTTGAGCAATGGATTGTCGTCCATGTTAAGCAATGCGATGGCGATTGGAATATTGATCAATATTCAGATTCAGCCGACACGTGGAAATAGCAGCAGTTTTGTGGAAAGTCTGGCATTGGAAAACAATTTATCTTGGAAAAAATGATACTTCTAAGGAGGAATATACATGAACATTGGATTGATTGCCCATGATTCAAAGAAAATCTTGATGCAGAATTTCTGTATTGCGTACCGTGGAATATTATGCAAACATGATATTTATGCGACGGCTACGACAGGAAGACTGGTAGAAGAAGTTACAAATTTGAATATTCATAAATATCTTGCCGGGCATCTGGGAGGCGAGAAACAGCTTGGTGCGCAGATTGAGAATAATGATATCGATCTCGTTATCTTTTTACGCGATCCACTCACGCCAAAATCTCATGAACCGGAAGTTACGACACTTTTTCAACTATGCGATGTTCACAATATCCCGTTGGCTACCAATGTTGCGACAGCGGAGCTGCTTGTGAAGGCCTTGGAACGTGGAGATCTGGATTGGCGCGAGTTGGTTCGCCAGTAATGGGTTAGTTTTTTAACCTTCCACAAAAACTGATCGCATAAAGACCACAGATACCGACAACAGCATATATGATCCGGGATAAAATGGACATAGTGCCGCAGATAAAAGCGACGAGGTCAAAACCAAAAAATCCGATCAATCCCCAGTTGATGGCACCGATAATGACAAGTGTTAGTGCAATATAGTCAATTGTTTTCATATTGAGAAACCTCCTTTTGTAGTAATGTTAGTTATTTACAAAAAGTATATTTTTATTCATGAAAAATGGTTGTATCATCTAAAAGAAAGGAAGCATTCCGGTTTTGAAAAAAAATAGAACAGTAGTTAAATATCGAAAACCGTTTAAACCGAATATTGCATTGCTGATACTGCTCATTATCATCGCATATGTCGTTGTTATTTCCTGGAATTATTTTCATGATGAACACATCAGCATTTATGAAGTAAATGAAACAAGCATCGCCGATGACAGTACATTGACCGGTTTTATATTACGCGAAGAATCGGTTGTGTATTCCGAGCAGGCGGGATATATCAATTTTTATCATGCAGACCAAAGCAAGGTGGGAAAAAAAGAAGTCGTTTATACGATTGACAAGAACGGAACGGTAAACGATCTTTTAGAGCAGGTACAGTCCGATCATCAGACGACCAGCTCCGATATACAGAAATTGCGTGAAGTAATCAGTGATTACTATAGCAATTACAATCAGGCAAGTTATTATACAGTAAAAGATTTCCATTATGACATTGAAAATACGATATTTGAACAAAGCCGCAGCAATCTGTACAGTGATATTAAAAAACAGTTGTCCGAAGCATCCAAATCCGATGAAATCGTGAAATCCAAAGCGGCAAATCCGGGGGTGATTTCGTATTCGGTAGATGGTTATGAAGATATTACCTTGGACCGGATCAATCCGGATCTGTTTAAAGATACGACCTCTGTTGAGAGAGACCAGTTGAGTTCCGCTGAGAAAGTCGAAGCCGATGTACCGGTTTATAAATTAGTAACGAGTGATGAATGGAAGATTGTCGTTCCGCTTACCGACACGCTTTATCAGAAATTGAAAGACCAGACAACTGTCCGCATAACAGTAAAAAAGGATCAGGTGTCCTTTAACTGTGCCCTCACATTTCAGGAAAATGCGGGAACGCAGTTTGCTGTATTGTCCTCCGGACGTTATATGGGAAGATACTTAAATGACCGCTATCTTGATATTGAGTTAAATCTCAATGCGGCAACCGGATACAAAATTCCAAATTCTTCTATCATCAAGAAGAAAATGACCGTGATACCAAAAGAGTATGTAACAAATGGTTCACAAAAGATAGAAGAGGCAAATGTTCCGGGTGTCTTAAAAGTGACCTACGATAAGTCCGGAAAAGAAATAAAAACGTTTGTCTCGCTTGAAAATGCGAGTGTGAAGGACGATAAGTATTATGTCAATGACACAATTCTGGCACCCGGAGATACCATCGTAGATTCTGTTACGACAGATCAGGTTACACTGAGCACGCAGGAAAGTGTGGAAGGGGTTTACTGTGTAAATACCGGATACTGTCAATTCCGGAAGATTGAAAAAATATATGAAAATAATGAGTATACGATCGTTTCACCAAATACGAGCGGAGGAATCTCCAATTATGACCATATTGTGGTAAATCCAAAACTGCTAAATGAAAATGATTTTATACAATAAATCAGCCGTTAGGAGGAAGAAAAATGGTAACAGAAAACTTAAAAAAAGTAGAAGAAAAGATTGAGAAAGCCTGTGAACGAAGTGGACGTTCTCGAAGCGATGTCACGTTGATCGCAGTTAGTAAAACGAAGCCGATTGAGATGATGCAGGAAGCAATGCAGGCAGGTGTCTCAATTTTTGGTGAAAATAAAGTACAGGAAATTGTAAAAAAGGAAGTGGAACTTCCGAAAAACGTAGAATGGCATCTGATCGGTCATTTGCAGCGTAACAAAGTTCGCCAGATCGCCGGAAAAGTTGCCCGCATTCATTCGGTAGATTCTCTTCGTCTGGCAGAGCAGATTCAGAAGGAATATGAAAAAATCGGTGAAACTGCCAATATATTGATCGAGGTAAATGTTGCCAAAGAAGAGTCAAAATTTGGATTGATGCCGGAAGAGACCGAAGAAGTAATCCGTGAAATCGCGAAATTTCCGAACATTAAGGTACGCGGTCTTATGACGATCGCACCATTTGTGGAAAATCCGGAAGAAAATCGGATACATTTTCAAAATTTACGTAAATTACTAGTTGACATCAACGCCAAAAACATTGATAATATTAGTATGAATGAGCTTTCTATGGGTATGACCGGAGACTATGAGGTTGCCATTGAAGAAGGAGCAACTTATGTTCGTGTTGGTACCGGTATATTTGGAAGCAGACAATATTAAGATACAGATAGAGAGGGTTTGATCGTATGAGTTTAAAAGGACTTATTAATTTTTTTAATTTAGATGGTATGGATGAAGAAGATGAATTCGAAAACTATGTAGATGATTATGAGGAAGAGGCACCGCAGCGTACGACAGCTGCCAGAAGCAGCCGTAATACCGCAAAAGAATCATCGGAAGAAAAAGGAAAAATGGGTGGATTCCGCGGACCAAAACCCAAAGTAGTTTCCCTGAATCGAACCATTTCAGAGGTAAAGATTATATTCCCATCTTCTTTTGAAGATTCACAGGAAATATGTAATACACTATTGGAGTCAAAACCGGTTGTAGTAAATCTTGAAGGATTTGATGCCGATGATGCACAGCGCATTATGGACTTTATTTCCGGTTGTATTTATGCAATCAATGGAAAATATCACCAGATTTCAAAATATGTTTTTATTTTTACGCCAGAGCAGGTAGACATTAGTGGAGATACATTAGACCAGGTTAAAGAGCAGTCAGATACCATGCCTACCATTAACCGTGAATTTTAATGCATTCAGGAGGAAATACATATGTTATCTTTAATTGAATTACAAAATAAAAAAGTAGAGGCAAAGCGAAAAAAATACGAAAAAGATGAGATGGATGCTTATCTTGAACTGGTATTTGACAATTATAAACAATTGACGGAAGAAAATGCAAAACTGACAGAACAACTCCGCAATAAAGAGCGTCAGATGCAGGCAGAACGTGACGACCTCACTAGCAAGATTAAGACATTGAGCGACGGCGTGCAGTATTATCGTTCCATCGAGACAACATTGCAAAAAGCTCTGATTCTTGCTGAAAAGACTTCAAAAGAGACAAAAGATGCTGCCATTTTGAAGGCAGAGTCCATTGAGAAAGCAGCACATCTGCATGCAGATAAGATTATTAACAATGCCGAGGAAGAGTATCAGAAAATCCGCGAAAAATCGATGCAGCTGATCCAGCAGTTTAATCAGTATAAGTTACAGTTAAAAGAGGCTGCCAGCGCACAGCTTCAGCTTGTTGAAGGATCGGAATTTGATATCCATAAACCGGAAGATCTGGATACATCGAAAGCGGCAGGAGAAGAAACCGTTTCAACACAGGAAAAGCCGGAAGGGACTGTAAAAGACAGCCAGGCGGATACGACAGCAGAAAGTACTCCGGCAGAAGAAAAGGACAATGAAGTTACTGTGGCTCCACAACCGGTAAAAACAGAAGAAAAACAAATTGCACCGAAAACCACGGAAATGTCTGAGGAAGATCGTACAGCAGAGATTTTAAGTGCCGATACGATTGATCTCCGTGACACACTGGAAGCGGTAAAAGAGCAGGAGCCGGAAGTACAGCCTCAAGAACCAAAAGAGGAAACTCAGCCGGAAGTGTCTGCAGAAGAAGCAGCGGAAACGGCTAAGGAAGAGGCAAAAGAAGAAAAAGAAACGGTAAAAATACCGGAAGAACCTGTGAAAACAGTAACGGAAGCAGCAGTTACCACGCCTGTGGAGGCGACACCGGTAAAACCGATTGATGTAACATTCACGTCTATGGATGATGAGCCGAAAGAAAAAGAGGAACCAAAGGCGATGGTGCAGATTGAAGCGGAAGATAAGGTGGCAAAAAATGAGGACCTTGTTCCGACACTGGATTCCCTGCTTCAGGATCTGAATATGAATAATAAAGAAAAGAAAACAGATGACCCTTTTGAGTTTTTAGGATCGGTGGATTTCTGATCAATTTACAAAATGGAAAGGAATAAAGATTAATGACGATAATTTCAAAAAGAAAAACCCATATTACGATGGCGGTACTTTTTGTTTTCCTTACCTTCTTGGATCAATTGACAAAGAAAATAGCATCTATGTATTTAATTGGGAATGATATTACGATCATTCCCAATATTTTAGAATTGCATTATTTGGAAAATAAAGGAGCTGCCTGGGGGCTTTTTCAAAATAGCACCTGGATTCTCGGAGGTTTTTCCCTATTGATCTTAGGTGTTATTTTTTATGCTTATTTCAAATTATCTTATGAAAAGAGATTTTTGTTTTTACGAATTATTTTCTGCATGTTAGCAGCTGGTGCATTGGGAAATTGCATCGATCGTTTTTGGCATCACTACGTAGTCGATTTTATCTATGTTTCCGCCATTAATTTTCCGGTTTTTAATGTGGCAGACTGTTATGTTACCATTGCCGCTGTACTGCTTATATATGCGTTAATATTCCGCTATAAAGATGATTTTGAAAAAGAGGATTGATGAAACATGAAACGAGAGTTGCAATACGAAGTAACAGAAGAAGAGGATGGATTGCGTCTGGACCAGTATATTGCCGGAAGATGTATGGATCTGTCTCGATCCTACATACAGAAACTGATCAAAGAAAGTAGAGTTACGATTAATAAGAATATACAGACAAAAACAAAAACAGCGGTTCAGGAAAGTGACATTGTAAATGTTTCTCTTCCGGATCCAAAGGAACTGGAGATCAAACCGCAGGATATTCCGTTAGATATTTTATATGAAGACAATGATGTTCTGGTGGTCAATAAACCAAAAGGAATGGTCGTTCACCCAGCACCGGGGCATTATGAAGATACACTGGTCAATGCGGTTTTGTACCATTGCCGTGACAATTTGTCCGGAATCAATGGTGTGCTGCGGCCGGGAATCGTTCATCGTATCGACAAAGATACGACAGGAGCATTGATCGTTTGTAAAAATGATAAGGCGCACCAGAAAATTGCCGATCAGCTGCGTGCCCATACGATTACGCGAAGTTATCGTGCCATCGTTTACAATAATTTTTCAGAAGACGAGGGGATGATCAATGCGCCGATTGGCCGTCATCCGACAAACCGCAAAAAACGTATGGTAACGGAAAAGAACAGCAAGGAAGCAATCACACATTACAAGGTTTTGGATCATCTGAATCATAAATTCAATTACATTGAATGCCGATTAGAAACCGGCAGAACACATCAAATCCGTGTTCATATGTCACATATCGGACATCCGCTTTTAGGCGATGAGGTATATGGCCCTGCAAATAGCAAATTTAAGAATTTGCAGGGTCAGACATTGCATGCGGCAACCCTTGGATTTATTCATCCTACAACTGAAGAATACATGGAATTTTCAGCACCACTCCCAGATTATTTTGAAAAGTTACTAAAAACATTGGCATAAAATTGTTAAAAAATGCCCTTGACGTGGGAGTTCTATTGTAGTAGAATAAAATTACTTTCTTGATTTTGTGCGCCGTGCGCGATTCTACACTTGAAGAACAAACGCGAATATGGCTTAGGAGGAGGCATGATAAGAAATGAGCCAGCAAAAAGAAAAGGAAATACGCTTACATGAAGGGGAATTAAACGTTATGGAGTTGCTGTGGAGCAACAAAGTTCTCGCTGCAAAAGATATTTCGAAAATTATTAAAGAATACATTGGATGGGAAAAAAATACGACCTATACATATATCAAACGTTTGATTGATAAAGGCGCAATTACTCGCGAGGATCCAGGTTTTTTATGTCGTCCGGCGATATCTAAAAAAGATGTTCAGGAAATTGAGACTTCGGTATTGATGAAGAATTTGTATCATAATTCGTTTACCTGTTTTATACAAGAGTATATTGGAAATAAAAAATTAACGACTGAGGAATTATTTGAACTGCAAAAGATTATTCAAAATAATCAGGATTAAAGTGAAAAGACATACCCATTGTGATATGTCTTTTTTTAATACTAAAAGCCGTGGAAGCACTCGTTTGGCGGGATTACTATGTGGAGTCAGGGGAGGAAGCGCGTGTATCTTGCATATAACTCTATTGGACAAACTCCAGTTTTTCAAAAAGAGGTATACAAATTTTAAAGAATGTGGTATACTTATATTATAAAGGAGGAAATGCCCATGGCTGCTAAGAATCGTGTGACTTATCATGAGGAAAACATAAATGCAAATACCCTGAAACTGCGTGAGGTACTGGATACGATGCCACGTTTCAGCAAAGATTTTTTTCGAGCGATTGAACCAAATACTTCAGCAAAAACAAGAATATCTTATGTGTATGATATCCGGTTGTTTTTTCGTTTTTTAATTCAGTCGAATCCTTATTTTAAAAATAAAGATATTAAAGAAATCCAATTGCAGGATCTTGAGAAATTACAGGCAGTTGATATTGAAGAATATTTAGAATATTTGAAGTTATATGTGGATGACGAGGGGAAAACACATACAAACCAGGAACAGGGATTACATAGAAAATTGGCCGCATTACGAAGTTTTTATGCCTATTATTATAAACGGGAATTGATTTCTAATAATCCTACTTTGATCGTGGATATGCCAAAACTTCATAAAAAAGAAATTATTCGTCTGGAATACGATGAAGTTGCGGATCTGTTGGACTATGTCGAACATGGCGGCGAAAAAATGTCCGGGATGAAAAAGGTTTATTTTGAAAAGAATAAAGTGCGGAATCTGGCACTCTTTACTCTTCTGTTGGGAACCGGTATTCGTGTTTCGGAATGCGTGGGATTGGATGTCGAGGATGTCGATTTTAAGAATAACCGTATCCGGATCATACGAAAAGGCGGAAAGGAAGATTTTGTCTACTTTGGTGATGAAGTGGCGGAGGCATTGTTCAATTATATGGAACAGCGCAAACATATTGTTACCAAGGAGGGACATGAACATGCACTCTTCCTCTCTGCACAAAAAAGACGAATTTGTGTACAGTCAGTAGAAAATCTGGTGACAGATTGTGCAAGTCAGATCACTTCGATTAAACATATTACACCACACAAATTGAGAAGCACCTATGGAACGTCGTTATACCGCGAAACAAGCGATATTTATCTGGTGGCTGAAGTGTTAGGCCATAATGATGTAAATACGACGAGAAAGCATTATGCGGCGCTTGGTGAAGATCGAAAGCGAATGGCTGCCAAAGCAGTCTCCCTGCGAAAAGAAAAATAAGTGAACGCGTAATGAAATGATAGTAAAAGAACCGGAACGCTTAATGGAATAGGCGTTCCGGTTCTTTTTTATTAAGGATTAATTTGAGGAAATTGTTTTATTTACGCCCTGTTGGATAGGTTGTAAATATTTCATTGATTGTATCATATATAACCTTAGCGGAATTACTTTGGAATGACGGATTTGTTAACTTTGCATAATCGCGGCTTCCGGAAATAAATCCAAGTTCGATCAAAACGGCGGGTACAGTATTATGATTTGTGACATAATATTTTGCTGTTTTTACTCCTCGGTTTGTAGTGCCAAGTCTTGTTACCAGGTTGTTTTTAAATAAAGTAGCAATGATTTTACTGTTTACGCCTGAAAAACTGCTTGCGTTATTCGTTGCAGTATAATATACTTCTGTTCCGTTAGCACTGGAACTAGAGGCTGAATTCATATGCAGGCTGACAAAAATATCTGCGCCCACTTTACTTGCAAAAGCAGCTCGTTTAGACAAAGTAACAAATACATCGGAACTTCGACTCCAGTAAACTTTGGTTTCAGGGGCATTGGAGGAAAAATAATTTTTCATTAAGGTGTAAATGATCTTAAAGTTAAGGTCTTTTTCTTTGGTTCCATTATGAGTTGCACCGGAATCATATCCACCGTGTCCTGCATCTAATACGACGATATTTTTATAAATCGTACGAGGATCGCCAATCGCAACTACAAAGGAGTCAGATTTTTCATATATTTTATACCCCTGAAGTTTTGATGTATTGACGGTGATTTCTGTATTACCGTTTACCAAAGCAGTAGAAATTCCGGTAACTACATTGCTGCTGATCACAATTGGATTTTGATTATAAAAGTCGACCTGATTTCCGGGAACTATAATCTTGAATTTATTGCTTTGGTACAAATCTTCATTTTTTACTGAGTTAATCGTTACTCCTGCAGGCTTTTTGAATTTTAAGGCATAATTTCCTACATACTCTCCCATGATATTGATCGTAAGTGTTCCATCCAGAGAAGAATAAGCAAAATCAGATTCTCCAAAACAGGAAATCCGCATAGTAATCGTATCACTTCCATCTTCTACGACTTCAAATTTTTCAATTTCAGATACAAACTTTGCAAAGGAAAACTGTTCAAGTAGATATTTGGAAGTTTTTGGGATAGTAACGGTAATTACTTTTCCACTTCTAGCAACGGCAACCTGATCCATAATGTCTGTTTTCGTACCTTTGATTTCAAAAGAAATACATTGGATCGCTGGGTTATAAGTTGCTTTTGCAGCAGTAATATAATTGACAGATGCATCGGTTGCTTTTTTTGTATCTGTTGTCCAGTCAAAATAAATCAGATCATGAACAGAGATCAATGTCTTCTTCTTATCCCATTTGTAGGAATATCCAAGTGCCGTCAGAACTTTTTTAGCAGGAATACATAAAACTTCACTGTTCTTATCTTTTCTTGTGACAAGATACATCGGTGTGGAAAGAGAAACCGGTGCCCCGTTTACGGTCATTGTTGTTTCATTTAAAACCAATTTTACCTTTTTATTCGTAACCGTATTTTCTATATTGAGTGTCTGGGTATCCGCATTATAATTGTAATTTAAACCGATAACATTACTTAATGTTTCTTCCGCAGGTAAATACATTGAACCGGATATTTTTAGTGCCGGCATGGAAGTCAATTTGTTAGATTTGTCGTTAAATGTAAAGCAATTAGAATAAACAGTAGTTTTTGCATCTTTTTCCTGATAAGAGTACATAAATTGTTTTGTCATTGTCAGAATAGAACCCTTTGCCCTATATTGAAAGCCGAGATGTTTACATAAAAATTTTGCAGGTACTAATATTGTAGAGGTTCGTTTACGAACATAAGTTACCTTTGTCGGCGCAACACTTAAGCGATATTTTTTCCCGTTTACATAAGCATTTTTACTGCCGACAGTAAGGGTTACTTTAATTCCATTGCGTGAAAAAGTAAGTCTTTTTTTAGAGGATCTATATGATGTTTTTACCTTCAAGCCCTTTTTAAAAACATCTTTGTAAGATACCATGCGTGTGCCTTTAATGGTAAGCCCCTTACGAGAACTTTTTGTAATGGTCTTGTTCTGATATCTTACGATAGACTGTGTCTTTCTATAATAGGTGGTTTTGCCATTTAACTTCACTTTAAGAGTCGCCGCCTGGCTGGTGGCAGGAAAGAAAAAGATTCCGAATAAAAGTAAAGTCAGGAAAGAAAAAAGTATTTTCCGAAATGGTGTTGCTTTTGGTGTATTCATTGTAAGTTCGCCCCTTTATAGTAGTATTATCTTTATGTAACGGTTATGTTACATCTTATTTTTTAATTGTAGCAAGTCTTCTTGGCACAATTATGGCAGGGGGTAATAATACACTTGTTAAATAGCTTCAATTTTCTCATAAATAGGAAGGATAAGATAACGTCCGGCGTAAATCATTCCTTCCTGAGAAATGTTATTTATTTCTTTAATTTCTTCTACATAAGAGGTTAACTGCTCTTCGTCGGCATTTTTCAAATGATCTTTCGCGATTGACCAAACGGAATCTCCTTCATACACAAGAACAGATTCATATCTGCTAACGGTCATTTTGGAGGTTGTGGTTGTCTTTGCATTAATGTTCTGGAATACGACAAAGCATCCAAGAATAATAAAAACAACTAAGAGACAGTGTAAAATTGACATTTTCCTTCTTCTGTTCATAACAAATCACTCCTTAGGATAGTAAAACATAACAACTAATGAATCGAACATAACATCCGAACAAACAATCCGAACATCTGTTTATGCTGCTATCATACCACACGAACATGCGTTTGTCAATTGTTTTTTGAAAAAAAGGTAACTATTCGGGATTTTTTGCATGGAAAGCAATGAATCGTCGTGCTTGCACGTAAAAGACATTGCTTTCCATGCAAAAAATCCTAATAGGGCTCCCCCTCCACATATAAGCATTTTTAGCCTTGTCAAAGGCGAGAAAGAACACGAAGTGTTCGAAATGCGAATGTGGGAAGGGGGACCTGAATAGTTACGAAAAAAAGAAAATAAAAGGCAGCCAATTCCCGGACGAATCCAAGGACTGGCTGCCTGTATCAAGCATTCTAAAATTATTTAAGCTTCGGTATCCGTTTCTTCTGTTGCAGTTTCCTCTGTAACCTTTTGTTCCGGCTCGTCAGAATCTGCGGTTTCTGTTGCTGTAGCGGCCTGCTCTGCAGCAAGTGCAGCAGCTTCTCTCTTTGCGCGTGCCTCTTCTTCTGTATCAATTTTAATTGCAGAAGTGGACAATTCTTTAATCGCAATACTGAGAGGTTTTGGATATTTTCCCGATACCAGAGGCTGGGAACCGGCAATAAGCTGACGGGCACGTTTTGCGGTTGCCAGTACGATGGAATAACGGCTGTTAACTACCGGGTGTTCTCCCGGTTCAACATCACTGTTTACGACGTTCATTAAATCATTATAAGATGGGTGTAACATAATAAAGATCTCCTTTCAAATTTCCACATAATTTCTATATCTATTTTTTATCTTTGTATCCATTCATTATGGTGTTCCAAATTTCTTAAGCGGCCAGATACGCAAAACAACGTGGCCGGCGATATTTTTTTCTTTGATCGGGCCAAGTTCGCGGCTGTCTAGGCTTACTTCGCGATTATCACCAAGAACAAAATATTCATCTTCGCCCAATGTGATCGGCTCAGATGCCACACCGGCATCTCCGTCTTTCATCGCATTTTTCGCATAAGGATCATCAATTTTTTTGTCATTGACATAAATGTCATTTCCAATAATTTGAATTTTTTCCCCTGGAAGACCAAATACACGTTTTACATACAATTCGGAATCTTCTTCTTGGTCTCCGGAAGCCGTAGTATCAATTTCCAATTGATCTTTCATACTTTCCGGAACTTCATCACCATTCTTTCCATATGGATAGAATACAATAATGTCATAACGCGATGGCTGTTTAAAATGATAGGAAACTTTTTCCACCAGCAAACTCTCGTTTGTATGAAGTGTATTTTCCATGGATTCCCCTTTTACTACAGTTCGCTGAAGGACATGTTCCGGTACCCAGAATATACATAAGAGAATCAATGCCACATAAATAGCATATTCTATCGCATAACTGACTTTCGAGCGCTTTTTCTTTTCTTTTTTTGCATTTTTATCAATTGTTTTGGCAGTTTCAGGTATGTTCTCTTCTTCCTGTTCTGTATCTGTCTGATTCATGTTGCTCTCCCTTCTTTATTTACCTACCAATGTATTTAACTGCTGCGTCATTGATTTGATCAATTCAGCGCAATATGCGGTTTTATGATGTCCAGACTGAATGAGGTGATGGAGGTCTTCTACCGCCGCTTCCAGTGAGTCATTTACCAGAATATAATCATACTGTTTCATAAAATCTGCTTCCTCAGAAGCACGGTGTAACCGGCGCTCAATCTCTTCCGCACTCTCAGTGCCACGACCGGTCAGCCGATCCTTTAATATTTCTGCACTTGGTGGAGTTACAAAGACAAGCATAGCATCCGGAAATTGTTTTTTTACTAACATACCGCCCTGCATTTCAATCTCTAAGAGGACATCTTTTCCGGCTTTCAGCTGCTGTTCTACATATTCTTTTGGCGTACCGTAGTAATTTCCTACGTATTCTGCCCATTCAATCAATTTGTTTTCTTCGATCATCTGTTCAAATTCTTCCCTTGTTTTGAAAAAATAATCGACACCATCAACATCGCCTTTGCGGGGCTTGCGGGTTGTGGCGGAAATCGACAGTTCATAGTCATATTTTTTTCGAAGTTCTTTTATGATCGTACCTTTTCCTGCTCCGGAAAATCCCGAAACGACAGTAAGAATACCTTTTTTCATTGCAATCTCCTATCTATTTTTATTAACTAGTAACGTAACTATTATTTAATCGATTTGTGATCGTATCCGGTAATAGCGAACTTAACACGATCATATGGTTTTCCATAACAATGACAGCTTTTGTTTTTTTGCCGCAGGTAGCATCGATGGCAAGGCCGGCATCTTTTGCTGTCTGAACCATGCGTTTTATGGGAGCTGCCTCATAATTGATCACGCTGATGATTTTTTCTGTATTAACAATATTTCCATATCCAACATTGATAAAAGCCATGAGTGCCGTCCTTTCCCAAAACTATTCAAGATTTTGTATCTGTTCACGGATTTTTTCAATTTCCGTTTTCAGCATGATACCAAGATCCGCAATAACAATATCATTGGCTTTTGATAATGTCGTATTTGCCTCGCGGTTTAATTCCTGCGTAATAAAATCCAGTTTACGGCCAACGGTTTCTTCTTTTTCAAGTGTGTCACGCATATGGCTGATATGACTCTTTAAGCGTACCAACTCTTCATCCACACAGATTTTATCTGCATAGATGACCAGCTCTGTCGCCAGAACACTTTCGTCTAAATTGCCGTCTGCCAGTGTTTCATTAACTTTGGCAGTAAGCCGTTCTTTGTATTCGGCAAATACTTCCGGAGAGCGTTTCTCAATTTTTTCTGCAAGTTCCGCTAAAAATTCAAGTTTTTTCAGCAGATCAACTTTTAATAATTCACCTTCGATCTCTCTGGAGTGAATAAAGTTTGTCAATGCTCCATCTACGGTTTCGTAAACCAGTTTTTGAAGTTTTTCTTCGTCAACCTGCGCTTCCTCCATCGTATATACATCCGGATAACGGGATAACGCGGCAGCATCCAAACCGGGATTCAGAGAAAAATCATTGGATAACTGTTGTATCAATTGAACATAAGCCTGTGCCATATCGGGATGATACGTAATACTGCCCTCGGCTTTCGAGACTTTTTCATACGTTACAAATACATCAATTTTTCCACGACTGATCCGGTCTTTTAATTGTTTACGGATGATATTTTCAAAAGGATTCAGATTTTTTGGAAGTCGTATAGAAATATCGCAGTAACGATGATTTACCGACTTGATCTCAACAACCAGTCTGGATTCTTCATTTTCAGCTTCATAACGGCCGTAGCCGGTCATACTTCTTATCATAACGTCCTCCAAAATTTAAAAATGAATCTATGCATTCCGTATTATTATAAAGGAGAAAGACGCATAAGTCAAGATTTCTGTGAGTTTTTTTGAAATTTTGAAGTTTGACCCTGTCCGCGGATTATAGTATAATGAGAAAAGAAATATAAGATGGAGGAATTTGATATGGCTTTTGATGGCTTTTTGATGGCTGCCCTGACAAAAGAACTGTCGGATCGATTGACAGGTGGTCATTTACAAAAAATTTCACAGCCGGAGCAGGACGAATTGATCCTTGCTGTGAAAAACAACCGGCAGACGTGGAGGCTGGTTTTATCGGCAAGTCCTTCTCTCCCACTTATTTATTTGACGGATAAGAGCAAAACGGCACCCCTTACAGCTCCCAATTTTTGTATGCTGTTAAGAAAACATTTAAGTGGTGCACGGATCTGCCGTATCTATCAGCATGAACTGGAACGCGTTATTTTTATAGAATTTGAAAACAGAAATGAACTTGGAGATTTGGTGCACCGCAATCTTGTAATTGAGATTATGGGAAAACACAGTAATATTATATTTTTGGATGAAGAAAATAAGATCGTGGACAGTATCCGGCATGTTTCGGCTCTGGTAAGCTCTGTACGTGAAGTGTTGCCGGGAAGGACGTATTTTATTCCAAATACGCGCGAAAAACATAATCCTTTTGAACTTACGACGGAATTGTGGATGACAGAACTGACAAAACAGCCGGTGTCAATTGCAAAAGGCTTGTGTAATTATCTTACCGGCTTTAGTTTTTCCATGGCACAGGAAGTGGCTTACCGCTGTCATTTGGATGGAGACGATCCTTTTGCTTCCTGCAACGGAAATCAATTGTCCACGCTTCTCTCCTGTCTGCGTGCTTTGATGGAACATGTAAAAAATGGAAATTTCGAACCGGAAATTGTGTTTCATAATGGGGAACCGGTTGAATTTTCGGCTTTTGAAATGAAACGATATGAGGCCGAAGGATACGAACACCGTCCGTTTGAATCGGTCAGCCGGATGATCGAAGTGTTTTACGGCGAAAAGGAAATGATTCAGAGAATCCGTCAGAAATCCGCGGATCTGCGTAAAAATGTAACCAATCTTCTGGAACGTGACCAGAAAAAGATCGACATTCAGCGCAAGCAGTTAAAAGACACCGAAAAAAGGGAACGTTTTAAAGTGTATGGTGAACATATCAACACGTACGGATATCAGCTGTCGCCGGAAGACAAAGTGCTGCGCTGTACGAGCTATTATGATGGCTCGGAACTCTCGATTCCTATCGATCCAACGAAAACGCCGGCAGAAAATGCCAATAAATATTTTGACCGTTACAATAAGTTAAAGCGAACCTTTGAAGCGGTTACGGTTCAGATTGAAGAAACGCAGATGCAGATCGATCATTTGGAAACGATTCTTACGGCGCTTGATATCGCCAGACAAGAGGAAGATCTCCAGCTGATCAAGCAGGAATTGATTGACAGCGGTTATATGAAAAGCCATGCAGGAAAGAAAAATAAAAATAGCAAGGCAATGCCAAAAAGCAAGCCGCTTCACTTCCGTTCAAGTGATGGCTACGACATGTATGTGGGAAAAAATAATTACCAAAATGATATGCTGACGTTTAAGACAGCGACCGGAAATGATTGGTGGTTCCATGTAAAACAGGCACCGGGTTCGCATGTCATTGTCCAGTGCAATAACGAGGAACCGCCGATACGGACATTTGAAGAGGCAGCAAGCCTGGCGGCACATTTTTCACAAAAAGCATCTTCGGACAAAGTTGAGATTGATTACACGCAAAAGAAAAATGTCAAGAAACCAAATGGAAGCAAACCTGGATTTGTCGTTTATTATACAAATTATTCCATGGTGGTATCTCCGGATATCGATGGCATTGAGGAAGTTCATTAGGAGGAAAAAATATGGTTCAATACGATGCACATATGCACACACAGTTTTCGACGGATAGTGAAGAACCGATGGAAAATATGATTCGGGAATCGATCCGGCGAAAACTCTGTGGAATTACTTTTACCGATCATATGGATTACCGGTTTCCGGTTACCTATGACTGGGAGCTTGGGAAAGGCGAAAAACCGTTCCAGTTTGATTTTGAGAAATATCGGGAAGCCATTGCTGTTCTGCGTGAAAAATATAAAGAGCAGATTGAAATTCATACCGGTGTGGAAATTGGATTAAAATCCGATGCCTATGAGGAAAATGTGGCATTGAGCAATCGCAGTGATTTGGAATATTGTATCGGGTCCATTCATTTGGTAGAAAATATGGATCCTTATTATCCGGATTTTTGGGAAAGTTATGGTGAGGAAAACGGCCTGAAACGATATTTTGAAACAACCTATGAACAACTTAAAAATCTGGGAGAGATCCGGATTGATACTGTTGGACATTTGGATTACATTACACGTTATCTCCCTTCCGGTTATGCGTTTTATCACTATGAAAAATATGTAGAGCTTATTGATGAAATCTTAAAGATTATTCTTGAGCGAAATATTATTCTGGAGATCAACACATCCGGATATAAAAATGGTGGAATTATGCCAAATCCATGCTTTGAGATTATAAAACGATTCCGGAAACTTGGGGGCGAAAATATTATCTTTGGATCGGATGCCCACGATATTTCCCGCGTGGCGGCTGATTTTGACCGTGCTGCCATGCTGGCACAAAAGGCTGGATTTTCCGGCTATGTGTCAGTAAAGGATCATGTTCGCCAATTTCATTCTTTTTGATTAAAAAGTAAAAAATACCGTAGATCCCTATTTTGGAAATCTACGGTGTTTTGATTTTTTACAAAATCCGGAATCAGTACTCTTCCTCGGTATCTTCTTCCCCTTCATGAATATCAGATTTTGGCTTGGAAAGCCCTTCAATCTTAATCCCATGTTTTTCTGCATAATCCCAAAGGGCTGCATGAATTGCTTCTTCTGCAAGAAGGGAACAATGAACCTTTACCGGAGGAAGTCCATCCAATGCCTCCATAACGGCTTTGTTGGTTACTTCCATTGCTTCCTGAATGGTTTTTCCTTTTACCAGCTCGGTTGCCATACTACTTGTCGCTACGGCAGCACCACAGCCAAAAGTTTTAAACTTACAGTCCTGAATTACACCATTATCGTCAATATCTAAATACATACGCATGATATCACCGCATTTTGCATTTCCAACGGTACCAACACCACTTGCGTTTTCAATCTCTCCTACATTTCTTGGATTGCTGAAATGATCCATTACTTTTTCGCTATACATTACGATACATCCTTTCCTTATTTTGCTGCATTTTTCTTTACAAAATCTTCGTACAGTGGAGACATACTTCTCAATTTTGCAACGATACCTTGCAATTTATCGATCACATAGTCGGCATCCTCAATGGTGGTTTCTTCACTTAATGTCATACGAAGGGAACCATGTGCAATTTCGTGAGGAAGACCAATTGCCAATAATACGTGAGAAGGATCCAAAGATCCGGAAGTACAAGCAGATCCGCTGGATGCGCAAATTCCTTCCATATCTAACATGATTAACAGAGACTCGCCCTCGACAAACTGAAAACTAAAGTTTACATTATTTGGAAGACGCTTTGTGCGGTCACCATTTAATCGGCAATACGGAATGGTCTTTTTGATTTTTTCAATCATATAATCGCGGACTTCTGTTTCATGCTTGATTCGTTCATCCATAGTCTCTACGGCGATGGAAACGGCTTTTCCAAGTCCTACGATACCCGGTACATTTTCGGTACCGGCACGACGTTTTCTTTCCTGTGCGCCACCGTGAATAAAAGAACGAAGCTTCAAGCCCTTGCGAATATACAAGAAACCGATTCCTTTTGGTCCGTGGAGTTTATGTCCGCTGGCACTCAGCATATCGATATGAAGTTCATCGACGTTGATCGGAATCTGACCAAACGCCTGAACCGCATCGGTATGGAATAAAATGTCGTGTTCTTTGGCAATTTCACCGATTTCTTTGATTGGCTGAATGGTTCCAATCTCATTGTTAGCAAACATAACGGAAATTAAAATTGTGTCAGGGCGAATTGCTTTTTTCAATTCATCTAATTTCAAAATACCATTTTCATCGACATCAATATATGTGATCTCAAAACCACGGGATTCCAAATAATCACAGGTGTGTAAAATGGCATGATGTTCAATTTTTGATGTAATAATATGCTTTCCTTTATTTTCATAAGCTTCTGCAGTGGCAATCAATGCCCAGTTGTCGGATTCACTTCCACCTGCGGTAAAGTAAATGTCACGTACATCAGCGTGAAGCGCATCGGCGATGGTCTGTCTGCTGTCATTTACCGCTTTTTTGTTTTTGGCGGCAAAATCATATACACTGGAGGGATTTCCAAAGCTCTCTGTAAAAAATGGATACATAGCATCAACGACTTCTTTTTTTGTTGATGTTGTTGCTGCATTATCTAAATACACAAATCTACTCATTGTGATCTCCTTTCTCTATTGACAGCCGCAGATTTTATCTGAATTTGATTCCTCGAGTAAATCGGAAATCATAAGACTATCTACAGCATTGTTGATACTCTCGCTAATGCGCTGCCATACCAGTTTGGAAACGCATTGTTTGGATTCTTTGCAGGGACTTCCGTTTTCAATGACTTCTGAGCAGTTTACCGGTGCAAGATCTCCTTCTAATGCTCTTAGTACATCTCCAACAGAAATTTCATTTTTGGGCTTGGCAAGCGAATAACCACCCTTTGCTCCGCGAACGCTGGTTACGATGTCCGCCCGGCGCAATTTGGCAATCAACTGCTCCAGATAACTGACGGATATATCTTCACGAACGGCAATATCACTTAAGGAAACCGGCTCGGAATCCCCATGTATCGCAATATCAATAACTGCGCGTAAACCATAACGTCCTTTCGTTGAAATTTTCATTGCAATCCTCCTTTGAACAGTGGAATTACAGTTGTTCTCCCTAGATAAAAAGGATTGGAAAAAGTCCGACTGTTTTAATTCCTATCATTTTTATCGGGATTAAAAATATTATAAACTTTGCTATTTTTTTTGTCAATAACATTTCTCAAAAAAAATATAAAATTTGGCTAAAAAATATCCCACATATAGAGAGCTATACATGGGATATTATGGTTCTGCTATCCTTATAATATGCAGAGAATATCATAATTGTGTAAATTCTCTTTATTGATAATATAACTGGTAGTATTCACGCTGGAACGTACCATTATCGTAGATATTCTTTTCTGCATATACTTTTTCTTCGTGATGTGTATGAACATCTTCAAGATGCTCCACTTCTTTTCTTTCCTCCGCAAGCATTTCCGGTGTCACTGACTGGATTTTGGAAATACCATCCAAGCCGGTGACAGCAGTTTGAGAGGAGGCTTCCCGGGTATTTGCCGGCTTTGCCGGTTCCTCTTTTGGTTTTGCAACTTCCGGCATATTGGTAGAACGGATTGGTATGCTGGAAGAATACTTGAATTTCTCTTTTTCTTCTGGGTCGCTGGCCTGTTTTTCGCCCATCTCATCCAAAGAAAGTGAGAATCCCTCGTCTTTCTTCTTCGCATTCTTTTTCCGGTTTTTCTTCTTTTCTTTTTCCTGTTTTTTTAGGTTTTTTTCCAAACTTGAAACTGTCGGAACTTCGTTATAATCTTCAATGATCAAAGAAGAAACATCATCAAAGTCGTTCATTTCTTCGACAAAAGAACTGCCCTGATCCGGATTAACAGGTTCAAAGTGAAGTGTAAATGGAACTTCTTCCTGTGCCGGTTCCTGTGCTTCTGGCTCTGTATCAGAAGAAACTGCTGTATGTTCAGGTTCAACAACTTCTTCCACCGGTTCAGGCGGACTTGCAATGCTTTCTACATCTGTCTCATCAATAGTAGGGGCAGCTATTATTCCCTGAGATTCCGTCATTACTTCGTCTAATTGATGGGATAATGTATCGTCCATCGGAGGAATCAGACTTTCAATCGTATTTTCGGTATCCAGATCTGCTTCAAAATCCAAAGCAGGCTCCGCTTCTGCTTCAAATTGATAATCTGCTACCTCCGGCTGCAATTGAGGCTCTTGTTCAAAATGCAGCTGTGCTTTCGGTTCCGATTGAGGTTCTTCCTTAAATTCAGGTTGAAGTCCGGATTCAAATGTCAGATCCGGTTCAAGTAGAGGTTCTTGTGCAGGCTCCGCTTCCGGCTGCACTTCCGGTTCTTCTGTTTCAAAGGAAACTTCCTGTGTTTCTTCTTCAAATTCAGCTGAGGTTTCCGTAAATGGATCATCATCTTCTTTGTAATCCAAATTAAAGTCCGGATTTTCTTCCTCTTCTTCTGTAAAATCTAAATTCGCATCCGGGTCAAATTCAAAATCGGACTCGAAATCTAAATTTGCTTCTTCCGGTTCTTCTTCTACTACAAAATCTAAATTAGATAGAGTTTCATCTTCATCCTCGCCAAAATCAAGATTTGCATCTGGAGATTCATCGTCGTTTTTGCTAAAGTCAAGCGTAGCTTTTTCCAGTTTTGACGGATCCGGTTGTTCCGGCTCTGCTGCAGTTTCTGCAGTGGAAGCACCCTCTGTCTCTTCCATCGAATTATTCTCTGAAGTTTCTTCATTTTCTGCAGCAAGGCTGTTTTCTTCTTCATGATGTGTTAATGTATTCATGGCGGCCGCAACTAAGTTAGACATATCAAAACTGGAAGTTGAGTCGGCTTCTGCTGCATCCAGATCAAGAGCATCTGAAGCAGGTTTATTAATCTCCTCTGCATCTTTTATACTTCCCTGGAATGCACTCAAATCAATATTTTCCTCAGAATACTGTGGCTCATCATCCAGATCATAACCCATGTCAAACATGTCATTGGTAATTTCCATGACTGGCTCTGCCTGGCTTTCCTTTGGCTCTTCAATCACTGGTTCAAGATCAGAAAGATTAGCACTTTCCTGTGGTTCCTCCGGCATAAGTGCATCAAGCTTCTCCATCGGAATGGAATCCTGAACTGGAGTTTCTTCGGAAACCGGCTCTTCAATCACTGGTTCAAGATCAGAAAGATTAGCACTTTCCTGTGGTTCCTCCGGCATAAGTGCATCAAGATTCTCCACGGGAACAGCAGTTTCGAGTTCGTTTTCTACTTCTGTCTGCTTGATAACGTCTGCAATATCTTCTTGTGCTGCCGACTGCATTCTTTCTAAATTTTCAGACACATCTAACTGTTTAAGCAAAGCTAATACATCGTCCGTATTTTCTGATGTGGAATGATCCATTTCATCAATAATTTCAATATCTTCCGGTCTTGCTGAGTTTTGTTCGTTTTTAAGCAAATCCGCAGCCGTCGATAATATTTGTTCTTCATTTTCTTCTGAAACAATAGAATTAGCCATATCGGATAACTGGCTGTCAACATCCACCGGTTCCGGAGTAACTTCCACAACAGGTTCCGGCGCAGGTTGAGGTTCCGGTTCAGGAACAGCTTCTATAACAGGCTCCGGCGCAGGTTGAGGTTCCGGT